>OJRZ01000581.1_pt1 | contig 35786 bp, 34 predicted proteins | sample 1599291 | NCBI WGS metagenome assembly OJRZ01 (sample SAMN04168657, study PRJEB22393) | human gut metagenome | biome: human gut microbiome; feature: stool | host: Homo sapiens | collected 2014-03-20
GGTCTATGACCCAGGGCAGAGGCAGCTTTATCCTGAAGTTTGAACGGTATGAGCAGCTCCCCTCCAACCTGGAAGCCCAGGTAATCGAGGAGGCCAAAGCCTTGGACGAGGCAGAATAATCCCACCAATAAAAGCGGACGGCAGCTGCCGCCCGCTTTTGCTTATGCAAAAGCCCCGCTCCAACATCGGGAAGCGGGGCTTTATAGGTAGTTCAGCGATGGAGTCTCATTAAGGAGAAATTGAAATTTGAGGGGAGTTAGACCTTTGTCAATTGTGCTGCCCGCATACTCTCCGCACTGGGGTCCTCCCCTTGCTTTAAGGGGATTGTAAGCTGGTACCAAAGTATTCTGTTTTGGTTTGATTTTTCCATTGTGTAGCTTATTTGGAGTTCGCGGATGTCACAATATTCCCGCAGCTGAGGATAAACAATGAGCCCGCATTGGATCATTTTATCCTTTATGGATTCAGGCGGCTCAACGGTTTCTTTGTTGTAAAGAAATAAACGAATTCTCGCACGAGTTGTTTTAAAATCCCAAACAGTGGAGTATTGGGTAACCGAAATTTTAACCTCTTCTGGCAACACAACGTTACAGGCGTCAATAGCTTTCTGCAAAGCGGAGCCGGGGGAAAATGCGATGTTGGAATCGCGGATTTCTCCTGTGTTGATTTCATAATCCAGTGTAGGATTGGGCCCATCGGCTTCGATGTACAATTGATAACAGCTAGAGACTGGATTGTAGTGGGCGAAGTAGGTGTCACTTTTTAGGGTCTGGTAATTGCTCCAACCATAAGCTTTTAGTACAACGGTTGCTGCTACGTCGCCCAACAAGGGAAACCATCCAGTAGACATCCCCAATAGAATGTATACTACCAAAAGTGGTAAATAAATCCAACTTTTGCGGAATATTGAGGCTTTGCCTAAGGCCTTACGTGTCGATTGAGAACCCATAGCCTACCCCCATTCGCGAACCAAGGTAAAATTAGCCTGCTTAACGTTTGCTTATAGTATACCATAAACAAAGGTCACTTAAAAGGCATGCCTGCCCCATTTTCTGCATAGAATGGGGCAGGAGGTGAAGCGGTATGTTTATCGTTTCCTTTAAGATGAAAGGCAAAAAGCTGCTGGCCCTCTGCTTGGCGGCTGTGGCTGTAGCCGCCGGTGGGGCGGCAATCAAAGAAAAAGTCTGGGAGATTTCCTGGCAGACCTCTGCCGCAGCCCCTGCGGAAAAGAACCTGAAGAAAGGGAAATTGACCGCTAAAACGGCAGAGGACCGCTTGAATTTGATCGCTGGCTGGGGTTGGGAAGTGGACCCCGACCCGGTGGAGATTGTGGAGGTAGCTATTCCTCAGGAGTTTGACGACGTCTATGAGAACTATAACAACCTGCAAAAAGAGCAGGGGCTGGATCTGACCAAATACCGGGGCAAGCGGTGCAAACGGTATGGCTACCGGGTGAAGAATTACCCCGATTCCAGCGAAGAAGTGCGGATCAACCTACTGGTGTACCAGGGCAAGGTCATCGGCGGGGATGTTTCCTCCACCCAGCTGGATGGGTTTATCCAGGGGTTGGCGAGGCCGTCCTAAAGTCATATCTGAATGCATAGGTAACCGAAAATACACCGCTTTCGCCGATGAGACGCTTTCCCGGAGGGGGTCCCCCTGGGAGGGCGTTTTGTTTTGAGCGGTTTGCCAAATTCATAACAAACTCATCTATAAAATGGACGAAGGCCGCTGACGAATCCGGAAAATATTTGGAGAAACGGTGAAAAATGCATCCTTTTGGGGAGAGAATTGAAAAATCCTTTCCAAAATGGTATACTGATAGCCAACGTTTTGAAGAGGGAAGGGGATGTGTCATGGCGCTGGAACGGCTGGATAAACTGCTCGCCGCCCAGGGGATGGAATCCCGCCGGGAGGTCAAGGAGAAGATCCGGCGGGGCTTAGTCCTGGTCAACGGTGCGGCAGCCCGCTCCCCCGACCTGAAAATCGACCCGGATCGGGATCAGGTGACGGTGGAAGGAACCCCCGTCCTTTTGAAGAAGAATCTTTATCTGATGCTCAACAAGCCGCAAGGAGTGGTTTCCGCCACCGAGGACCCCCACCAGCCCACAGTTGTGGACCTGGTACCCCAGGAACTGCGGCGCAAGGGGTTGTTCCCTGCGGGGCGGCTGGATAAGGACACCGAGGGGTTTGTACTCATCACCGATGACGGGGCTTTCGCCCATCGCATCCTCGCCCCCAAAAACCATGTCCCCAAGACCTATCTCGCCCGGCTGGACCGGGCCATCGACCCGTCGGTGGCAGTGGAGTTCCAGAAGGGGGTGCGGCTAACCGGGGAAGACCAGTGCTCCCCAGCCCAGTTGACCATCCTGGAACCAGGGGACAACCCTTTGGTGGAGGTGGTGATCCACGAGGGGATGTATCACCAGATCAAGCGGATGTTCCAGCGGTTTGGTTATCAGGTGGTGGCCTTGAAGCGGATCCGTATGGGCGGGTTGTTTTTGGATGAATCCCTTCCCTTAGGCGCCTGCCGGGAACTGACCCCGGCAGAATTGGTGCAGATCACCCAAGGGGAGGACAAGCCATCCCCCTGACGTTCGTGATATTGGATAAAGGGGTTTTGCCATTCTTGTGGAAAAGCCGAATTGTAAGGCATGATGCAAATTGGTATCATTAAAATAAGCGCTTTGTATTTTATGGGCCTAGGCTGTTACCCGGAGCCAGCAGTCGGGCTGTTTTTTATACTGAAAATCAATGGGGCATCCGGAGAAAGAGGATAGGCTATGTCAAATCTGTCTTTGCGGGGAATCTATAAACGGTATGCCGGCGGTGTGACCGCAGTCACCGATTTTAACCTGGAAATTGCGGATAAAGAGTTTATCATCCTGGTCGGCCCATCGGGCTGCGGCAAATCCACCACCCTGCGGATGATCGCCGGGTTGGAGGAGATCTCCGACGGCGAGCTGTATATCGGCGGAGAATTGATGAACAATGTGGCCCCCAAGGATCGGGATATTGCCATGGTGTTTCAGAGCTATGCCCTATATCCCCACATGACGGTGTTTGAGAACATGGCCTTCGGCCTGAAACTGCGCAAAATCCCCAAGGATGAGATCAAGAGCCGGGTGGAGGAGGCTGCCCGCATCCTGGATATCAGCCACCTTTTGGACCGCAAGCCAAAAGCCCTTTCCGGCGGCCAGCGGCAGGCGGTGGCGCTGCTGATGGCCACCATGACGCCCCTGAAATTCCTGATTCTGGACGAGCACACGGCGGCCCTGGACCCCAAGACCGCTGAGGTCATCATGGCCCTGACGGACAGAGTCATCCGTGAAAAGCATTTGACGGCCATGATGGTCACCCATAACCTCCGCTACGCGGTGGAGTATGGAGACCGGATCCTGATGATGAACCGGGGCCGGGTGGTGCTGGACCGGGCCGGAGCGGAAAAGCGGGCCACCTCTATGGACGATATCCTGACCATGTTCAATCAGATCTCTCTGGAGACCGGGAATTGAGGAAAAAAAAGCGGGCATCCTTTGGATGCCCGCCTTTTTACTCCTTTTCCAGCTCATAGCCCATGGCCGTCAGCTCCCGTCGGATCTGCTCCACATGGGCGGCGTCCCGGGTCTCCAGCACCATGGAGACCATGCAGGCTCCCACGTCGGAATGCTGATCCTCCCGGGCATGGTTGATGCTGAGGATGTTGGCGCCGCTGTCCGCCACCACCTTCAAAAGCTGCAGCAGGCTGCCGGGCTTATCCGCCACCTTCGTGCTGATCTCTGCGATCCGCCCGGCCTTGGACAGGCCCTTGGTGATGATCCGGGACAGCGTGGTCACGTCCACATTGCCGCCGGAGACCACGCACACGGTTTTCTTCTCCGACGTGTCCACCTTGCCAAACATCACCGCCGCCACCGGCACGGCGCCGGCGCCCTCCGCCACGGTCTTCTGCCCCTCCATCAGCGCCAGGATGGCAGAGGCGATCTCGTCCTCGCTGACAGTGACCACCTCATCCACATACTGCTGGCACAGGGCAAAGGTCAGATCACCCGGCTTCTTCACCGCGATGCCGTCCGCAATGGTGGACACGCTCCGCAGCTCCGTGGGGCCCCCGGCGTGGCGGGACAGGTACATGGACGCCGCGCCCGCCGCCTGAACGCCCACGATCCGGCAGTCCGGCTTCAGCTGCTTCACCGCAAAGGCGATGCCGCCGATGAGGCCGCCGCCCCCGATGGGCACCACGATCTGCTCCACGTCCGGCAGCTGCTCCAGGATCTCCAGGCCGATGGTGCCCTGGCCGGCGATCACCAGCGGGTCGTTGAAGGGGTGGGCGAAGGTGTAGCCCTGCTCCTTTGTCAGCCGCTCCGCCTCCGCCGCCGCGTCGTCATAGACGCCGGGCACCAGCACCACCTCTGCGCCGTAGCCACGGGTGGCCTCCACCTTGCTGATGGGCGCCCCGGCGGGCATGCAGATCACCGCCTTGATCCCCAGCCGGGATGCGGACAGGGCAATGCCCTGGGCGTGGTTCCCCGCAGAGCAGGCGATGACGCCCCGGGCCGCCTCCTCCGGCGTCAGGCTGCGGATCTTGTTGTAGGCGCCCCGGAGCTTGAAGGCCCCGGTCAGCTGCAGGTTTTCCGCCTTGATGTACACGTTCTCCCCAAATTTCGGGGCCCTGTCCAGCGGTGTCCGCCGGGCGATGCCCCGCAGGGCCTCCTGGGCCTCCCGGACCATATCCAAAGTCAGCATGGACTCCCCTCCCACGTCTTTCTTATGCTTCATTATATCGGCGTGCCCGGCAGAATACAATGCACAACTCCTCCAATGTTTTTCATTCAATGACATCGTTTTTACAGTTTGTCTTTATACAAAGGATATCCATATTCTCTCCGCGGGCAGCAAGGCGTTCCTCCGCCTGCTGCGGCACGGAAAGTTTTCAATTCATCTCTATACAAATCTTCCGAAAATTGCTATAATGAATCAAATTTTGTCGAAGGAGGAGTGTCCGTGAAACCGCACCGGAAAGCGGCCCCCGCGGAGGCCGCGGCCGCTGGCCGCCAGGAGATGCCCCGCTGTGCCCCCAAGGCGGACAGCGGCCTCTCCTCCGCCCAGGCTCAGGCCCTGGCGGAGGCCGGCTGGGACAACCGCCCGGTGGAGTCTCCCACCAAAAGCGATAAGCAGATCATCCGGGAGAATATCTTCACCTACTTCAACCTGATTTTCGTGGTTCTGGCGGTGTGCCTGCTGCTGGTAGGGGACTGGAAGGACATGACCTTCCTCCTCATCGTGGCAGCCAATGCCGTCATCGGTATCGTCCAGCAGCTGCGTTCCAAACGCACCATTGAGAAGCTGTCCCTCCTCTCCGCCGCGAAGGTGCGGATCATTCGGGACGGAAAGGTCCGGGAGCTGCCGGTGGACCAGCTGGTGCGGGAGGACGTGGTAGAGCTCACCGCCGGCTGCCAGATCCCTGCGGACGGACCGGTCCTCACCGGGCAGGTGCAGGTGAACGAGGCCCTCATCACCGGCGAGGCGGACGCCGTCACCAAGGAGCCTGGGGACCAGCTGCTGTCCGGCAGCTTCGTCATCTCCGGCAAGTGCCGGGCCCGGATGGACCAGGTGGGAGCAGACTCCTACGCCTCCAAGCTGACGCTGGCGGCCAAGAAAGATGACGGCCCCGGCAAAAGCGAGATGATGCGCTCCCTGGACAGCCTGATCCGCTTCATCGGCATCGTGTTGATTCCCATCGGCGCAGCGTTGTTCTACAACCAGTTCGTCAATCAGGATCTGGGCCTGCGGCAGTCCGTGGTCAGCACGGTGGCGGCCCTGATCGGCATGATCCCGGAGGGGCTGTTCCTGCTGACTTCCGTGGCCCTGGCGGTCAGCGTGGTGCGGCTGGCCCAGAATCGGACGCTGATCCACGAGATGAACGCCATCGAGACCCTGGCCCGGGTGGACGTGCTGTGCGTGGACAAGACCGGCACCGTCACCAGTCCTCAAATGCAGGTGCGGGAGGTGGTGCCCCTGGACCCGGAGTCCTGTTCCGAGACGGACATCACCGACATTCTGGGTGCCTTTTACCGGGTGCTGGATCCGGATAACGACACGGCGAAGGCCATCGCGGACAAGTTTCCCCGGGGGCCCGGCTGGCCGGACCGGGGAGCCGTGCCCTTCACCTCCGCCACCAAGTGGAGCGCCGTGAATTTCCTGGACCGGGGGGCTTATGTGGTGGGCGCACCGGAGTATATCCTGGGGCAGGACTTCGCCGCCCTGGAAAAGCGTACTGCCCCCTACGCCGCCCAGGGCTGCCGGGTACTGCTGCTGGCCCAGTGCGACGGGGCGGAGATCGGGCGCCTCCACGGCGTGGTGATCCCCCTGGCCCTGCTGGTGCTGGAGAATCCCATCCGCCCCAACGCTCCCAAAGTCTTCGATTACTTCCACACCCAGGGCGTGGATGTGAAGGTCATCTCCGGCGACAACCCGGTGACCGTCTCCGCTGTGGCGGCCCAGGCAGGCATCCGGAACGCAGAGCAGTGGGTGGACGCCCGGGAGCTCCAGACGGATCAAGACATCGCCGCGGCCGTGCGGGAGTACACTGTGTTTGGCCGAGTGGTCCCCAACCAGAAGCGGAAGATCGTCCGGGCCCTCCAGAGCCAGGGCCACACGGTGGCCATGACCGGCGACGGTGTGAATGACGTGCTGGCATTGAAGGACGCCGACTGCGGCGTGGCCATGGCCTCCGGCGCGGATGCCGCCTGCCAGGTGGCCCAGCTGGTGCTGCTGGACAGTGACTTTGCCGCCATGCCCAAGGTGGTGGCGGAGGGCCGCCGGGTCATCAACAATATCCAGCGGGCCTCGGCATTGTACCTGGTGAAGAACATTCTGTCCTTCTTTCTGGCCCTCATCACCCTGTTCGCCGCCTTCCCCTATCCCTTTGTTCCCATCCAGCTGACGCTGATCTCCGCCCTGACCATCGGCGTGCCCTCCTTCTTCCTGGCGCTGGAGCCCAACCACGACCTGGTGAAGGGCAAGTTCCTCCACAATGTGCTGCGGCGGGCTTTTCCCGGCGGTCTCACAGCCATCTTCGTCATCCTCTTTGCGGAGCTGTTCGTCTACACCTTCGACCTGACGCTGGCAGAGCTCTCCACCATCTGCGTGATCCTGATGGCGGTAAACGGTCTTATGGTGATCTACTACGCTGCCCGACCCCTGGATGCCAAGCGGCTGGTGCTGCTGGTGGCCATGAGTGCGGCCATGTTCGTGGCGGTGGTGTTCTATGGGGCGTTCTTCTCTCTCTCCTCCCTGTCCTTTGCAGCCTGGCTGGTGCTGATCGTGCTGGTGCTGCTGGTGGTGCCCATCCAGATGGGCCTGGAGTGGTGCTTTGACCGCTGCACCACGGCCCTGGACCGCCGCCGGGAGCGGCTGGCAAAGCGCCGCCGCGCTCCCCGCAGACCCCGGCCGGCGCACCGCTCCCGGCGCCGTCGGTGATCTTTCCCACGCCAAATAGAGCGGACCGTGGAAAACCACGGTCCGCTTTCTTCATTGGGTCAGCAGGCGGAGCATCTCCTCCGCCGGGTCCACCAGCGGCAGCCCTGTCCGGGCCGCCAGGGCCTCCTTAAAATAGGGGAAGTGCGTGCAGCCCAGCACCAGCGCCTCCATCCCGCCGTCGGCAAACCACGCTGCCAGCGCCGCCAGACGGTGGCGTTCCACCAGCTCCTCCGGCGGCATCCCCGCCTCCACGGCCAGCACCACCGGCAGCGCACAGGCCCCCAGCAGATCCAGGGCGGGATTGGCCTCCAGCAATACTTTCTCGATGCCGGAGAGTCCCTGGGCGTTGGCGGCGATGACCCCCAGCGCCCGGTAGCGGAGCGCCAGCCGCCGGTACACGTCCAGCGGCGTCACGATCCGCATCCCCGTCTCCTCCGCAAGCCCCGGGAAATCCACTGCCGCAGACAGGGAGTTGCAGTAGACGAAAGCCCGCCGACAGCCCTGGGCCATGGCGCCCCTCAGCACCGCCAGGGCCTGGCGGCGCTTGTCCGCTGCCGGGGCGTGCTGAAAGGCAGTCTGCTCCCTGGGTCCCCGGGAGAGGGGAAACGGCACGCCCGGCAGCCCCCGTTCCTCCAGATATGCCACGCCCATCCGGGTGTCCACCGGTGTGCCGGCCAATACAGCAATAGGTCCGTTCATGGCGATCCTCCTCTCCTCATCCCAGCTTCCGCGGAAAGTTGCCGAATACCCGGACGCCCTCCTGCACAGTCAAAAACGCGTGGGGGTCCACAGAGTGCACCATGTGGAGCAGCTCCTCGATCTCATATTTGGAGAGGCACACGCACAACACACGGACATCGTCCTTGGTGTAGGCGCCCACGCCGTCCCAGTAGGTCACGCTCCGCCCTAGCTGTTTGATAATGAAGTCCGCCAGGACGCTCTCGTCCTCCCGCGTGAAAATCAGGGCTTGAACGGTGACATTCTGCTGGTGCATCCTGTCCAGGATCATGGAGTTTGCGAAGTTGTAAATCACGGAGTAAATGGCGACCTCCGGGTCAAACAGGATCAGGATGGCCGTATAAAGCAGGGCATTGAAGCCCAGCGCAAATTTACCCACCGTAAAAGCACTGTCCCGCTTGCTCATGATGAGTCCCAGCACGTCCAGTCCGCCGCCGCTGCCGCCGCAGGTGAGGACGATTCCGCTGCCGATCCCGGTGAGGATGCCGCCCAGCAGGCAGGCCGTCAGATAATCGTCCACAATGGGCTGCGTGGGAATGGGAATGATGCTGTAAAAAACAGAGTAGGATACCGTACAGATGATGGTCCGCACCGCCAGTCCCCTGCCCAGGTTCCGATACCCGATCATGAGCAGCGGGATGTTCAGCAGAAAATAGAGGACGCCTGCGATGTCGTAGGCCCCGAAGCTCACGCCCAGGAAGTCCTGCAGCAGCGTTCGCACCAGTTGGCAGAAGCCCAGCAGGCCGCCGGTGTACAGGCTCAGGGGGACAATGAAGAGATTCAGCGCCGCGGCCGCGATCAGCTCGCCCAGCACGGCGAGCACCAGCCGCAGGATTCGGTTGTGCAGGGTAGTGTACAGCATGGGTAAAACCTCCCTTGGGAGTGCAGCTCCCTTCTGCGGATATCCATGGTCCCTCTTTGATACCGATTATACGGTGTATCCCGCAAAACCTCAAGAGGGAAAATTACAGGGCGTACCGCAGGCAGCGGTACAGCCGCTGTTTAGCCCGCTTCACCGTGCGGGAGACGGTGGAGCGGTTCACCCCCAGCTTTTGAGCAATCTGGGACATTTTCAGTCCCCGGTCGTAATAGAGGAACACCATCTCCCGCTGCCGGGGCGTCAGCTCCTGCTCCCGGGCCCGGCGCAGGCCGCGCCGCAGCCGCTCCAGCTGCTCACTGTTATCCTCCGCATGGTCCCGCAGCCAGACGGTCATGTCCCCGATCCACTCGCTGCTGCGGGCGTCAAAGCGTGTATCTCTCATGTCTGTGATAGCTCCTGTCGTAATAATGGGCCGTCAGCGCCGCCAGCTCCCGGGTCTCCTGCAGCAGCGGCGTCAGCTCTGTGATCCGCCGCCGCAGAAGGCGGCGGTCCTCCTCGTCCTTCAGCTCCCGCGCCGCCTGCCGCAGCTCGCCGATCCGCCGCCGCAGGGCGGCCGCGCTCTCCGCGTAGAGGGCGGACATCTCCAGCAGCGTCATGGCGCCGCCTCCCTTCCCCGCACCTGGCGGAAGGGAGCCAGCTCCGCCCGGGCGAACACCGGGAGGCAGGCCCCACATACGCTGCTGCCGTTGCAGTACCAGTAGTCCTCTCCCTCTGTGATCTCCAGCCCGCAGAGCGAGCAGCGCAGCGTCCGCCGTCGGCGGGTATGTTCCTTTGTTTCCAAATGCGATGCTCCTTTCCTGTATACAGATCCCGGCAAGTCTCATGTGCCCCGCCGGCAAAATGAAAAAAACGGGTGGAAAAGCAAAAATTTTCTGTTGACAAACAGGCGCTTATCTGGTAAGATAAATTCTGCTGTTGGAACTGCTGGTGTAGCTCAGCTGGTAGAGCAGCTGATTTGTAATCAGCAGGTCGGGGGTTCGAATCCGTCCACCAGCTCCAGTTTTAATATGGGGGAATTCCAGAGCGGTCAAATGGGGCAGACTGTAAATCTGTTGCCTTCGGCTTCGGTGGTTCGAATCCACCTTCCCCCACCAAAAAGGTGCCTGCAATCGCGGGCGCTTTTTTCATTTTGATAAACAAGATACTTGTAAATTTTTATTTATTTTACAAGTATCTTGTTTACAGCTATACAGTAGCACAAGTTTTTTTGAAAGTCAAGTATAATTTTACAAGTTTCTTGTAAAATTGGATTGACAGCTTCCTTGAAATCCGATAGGATACTGTCAAGAACATCGGAAAGGATGGGATCCATGGCATTTGGAGACCGGATCAAAGCCCGTCGGGAGGAGCTGGCTCTCTCCCGCCCCCAGCTGGCGGATCGGCTGGGCGTCACACCGTCCACTGTCAGCAACTACGAGACCGGTGTCAGCTTCCCTAAGGAGGAGATGATGCTCCGGCTGTTCGACTGTCTGGAGACGGACCCCAACACCTTGTTTCAGGACAGCTTTCGCCGCGGCGCGGACGTCCTGACTGAGCGGGAGCGGCAGCTGCTGGAGCAGTATCGCTCCCTCTCTCCCCTGGGGCGGGAGAGCGTCCAGACGATGGTGGAGGCGCTGCGGGCCTGTCAGCAGGAATCCGCAGCCCCGGAGCAGGAGCCCCGGGTCATTCCCCTGTACCGGACCCCTGCGGCGGCCGGTTATGCGGCGCCAGTGTTCGGCGAGGATTTCGACTACCTCCAGGTCACAGACGGCGTGCCTCAGGCCGCAGAGTTTGCTGTGCGTATCCAGGGGGACTCCATGGTCCCCTACATCCCGGACGGCTCCGTGGTCTATGTGAATCGCGATCCCCTGAAGGCCGGGGACGTGGGGATCTTCTGCGTGGACGGGGATATCTTCTGCAAGCAGTATTACAAGGATCCCGCCGGAACGGTGTATCTTTTCTCCCTAAACCGGGCGCGGGCCGATGCGGACGTGGTACTCACCGCCGGCAGCGGCCGGACGCTCGCCTGCTTCGGCCGGGTGATCCTCCACGCGCTGCCGCTGCCGGGGCGGACGTAACGGAGAGCCGGGCGCCGCCTATGCGGCGCCCGGCTCTCTTGTTCGGCAGTCTTCAAACGATGAACCCGCCGTCGGCGGCGAGGATTTGCCCCGTGAGGAAGGATGCCTTGTCGGAGGCCAGAAAGGCAACGGCGTGGGCCACGTCCTCCGGCGTCCCCAGCCGTCCCAGAGGCGTCTGCTCCGCCAGATCCCGCAGGGTCTCCTGTCCCAGAACCTGAACCATGTCGGTGTTGATGACGCCGGGAGCCACGCAGTTGACCCGGATGTGGGAGGGCGCCAGCTCCAGCGCCAGGGACCGGGTCAGCCCCACGAGAGCGGCTTTGGTGCAGGCATACGCCACCTCGCAGGAGGCTCCCCGCAGTCCCCAGATGGATGAGATGTTGACGATGCAGCCCGCCTTCTCATGGAGCATGTGGGGCAGTACTGCCTGGATGGTGTTCCGGGCGCCGCCCAGATTCACGCCCAGATAGCGGTTCCACTGGGCGTCCGTGATATCCTGAAACTGGATCTGCCCCGCAATGCCGGCGTTGTTCACCAGCAGGCTCACGGGACCCAGCTCCGCTTCCGCGGTGCGGACCATCGCCTCCACAGCCGCCCGATCCGCCACATCCGCCTGAACTGCAATGGCATTTCCACCATGGTTCCGGATTTTTTCTGCCAGCGTCTCCGCCTCCTGCCGGTGCGTCAGGTAATTGATACAGACAGCATGTCCCGCCTCCGCCAGCTCCGCCGCAATCGCTCTCCCGATCCCCCGGGAAGCCCCAGTGACCAATGCCACACGATTCATAGTGATCCTCCTGTCATAGTGCTGTCAGCAGTATAACAAAAAAAACAGGATCGCGCAAGAAAAGTGTTGACAAAAGGTGCGTTTTCGTGTATCCTATATACGTTCCGTTTTGGACGATTAGCTCAGCTGGCTAGAGCACCTGCTTGACGTGCAGGGGGTCACAGGTTCGAGTCCTGTATCGTCCACCATCGAAAGTTCCGTTTTCTGTTGAAAGCGGAACTTTTTTATAATTTTCATGCGTGTTATGTAACCTTATTTTATCCCTGACCACTCAACCAGCCACAGTCAGGAAAAATACGGGCCTCCGAGAGCAGTTCGCCCTGGGAGGCCCGTTTGTTCAACCTGCCAGTTCTGCCTGCTTCCGCCGCTTTTTCTCGGCGGCGATCTCCGCGATCAGCCGGGCCAACTTCTCCTTGCACACCGCCTCTGTATGGACGGAGACGTTGGTGCCATTCGTTTCCCGTTCACTTTCGGGGAGTAGAGAGGCTGGGACGCTCCAGTTCCCAGAAAAACCGCTGGTGCAGGGCCTTCATGTAGTCGTTCATACGTGTCGCCTCCCTTGTTCAGCAACACAACATACCACAGAAACAGAGAATAGCCAGGGCTCCGGCGCACCGGGCCGCGGACTCCGCTTTCTTCCAGGAGACTAATAGCGGAACCCGTAATCGTCTTATTTCTCAGACACCTGCACTCGGCTCTCCGCTCCCCCACTCACCTCCAGAAATGCGCAGAGGGACTGCTTGCTTATCGTGTAATACTTGGGCAGGTCCAAGAACAGAAACAGAATCCGGATGGCAGTCTCCTCGCCGGTGTCGGCATCCATGGCCGCAGGAATCCCATCGATAGTTTTCCATCGCACCGCTGGTAGTACCCGGTATAGTCCCGCCCGCCCAGCATACCCTCTCCCATTCCATGTTCTGCTTTCAGTATAGTGGGGTAAGGAGCATCTGCAAAGCATTCACATCTCATCATCTGATTTTATGGGTAAGTGTGAGCAGAGGGGCGACCGTTTGGCTGCCCCTCTGTTTCACGTTTACATTACTGCACTTCTGATGAATATTTATAGTGCCCCACAGAGCAACTTGCAGTCCTGAGAAAGAAAACTTATGGTGCCAGGAAACTGGCTCCCGTGTATAGCCAGTTGACGCATACAGACGTACGGGCACCGCCTCGGGAAGAAAAGATTCGGATCTCACACATGGACCAAAGACCGGTAGAGGGCTCTTGTTGCCGGATTCGTGTCCAGTGCATCTCCTGAGACTGGCTGTAGATCAGATCATCCACTACGAACACACCTGAGATTGTCAGGTTGTCATTGGTCTGGCTGTCAATAGAAGCTCCATCGTAAATACTTGCGCGGCGAATATCGGCCACAATAGACGTTCCTGTTACCGCAGGCTGGAGGGAAAAGCGGAGTGAAGTGGCCGAAGTGTTCTGCAAGGTCATGTTCAGCGCCTCCAGAGGAACCGTCAAGACACTTCCAGCAGAGGACAGATTTGCGTTGTAAACCTCCGGAACAGCTTTTAGATTGGGAGTCAGGAAATCTGTCTCCGCAGTTTTAAACCGAACCTTGTAGACAGTAGGTATATTTTGCTCCACTGTAATTTCAGGAGTCTGCCCAGGGATGCCCTGCGGTCCTTCGGGTCCAACTTCACCAGGTTCACCTTTCGGCCCCTCGGGGCCAACGGGAACCACAAAGTCCAGGGAGATCCCGGTGTCTGTCGGATTGGCGGTGACGGCTGCGGCAGTACCGGAGGAGACAGTTCCCACAGTGACGGTAGGTGTCGTGCCCGCGGGTCCCTGAGGGCCAGGTTCACCCTGAGGGCCGGTTTCACCCCGCTCACCCTGGGGTCCTGCCGGACCTTGAGGGCCGCTTTCGCCACGCTCGCCTTGGGGCCCTGCCGGACCGATGGGGCCCTGTTCTCCCTGTGGTCCGGGACAGCCGCGATCTCCTTGGAGTCCTTGAGGGCCGGTCTCACCAGGAAGCCCTTGCTCACCCTGAGGTCCCTGTTCTCCTTGAGGGCCGCGGTCGCCCGGAATGCCTCTTTCCCCCCTGGGGCCGACTGGGCCAGCCGGTCCCGGATCACCCTTAGGCCCTACGGGGCCGCGGTCGCCTTTGGGGCCCATGGGGCCGGGATCCCCGCGGACACCCTGCGGTCCGATATCTCCTGTGTCTCCTTTTGGCCCCATATCGCCCCGAATACCCTGAGGCCCCGGGAGTCCCTGAGGGCCCACCATTCCTTTTGGGCCCATGGGACCGGGACAGCCCTGCTCACCCTTTGGCCCCTGGGGACCACGCTCTCCGCGGGGGCCGCGTTCACCCTGGGGCCCGCGTTCGCCCTGCGGCCCACGTTCACCTTGGGGGCCGCGTTCACCGGAGAGAATGGGGCAAAAACACTGACAGGAGGAGTCTCTGTCAGGTGCAGAGCCGCAATGACGCTCTTTATTTAAATTGTTGTTGGGAAAATAATTCATCTCATTGACCTCTCATCCAAAGTAAGGGAACTGTGGTTATAGCTAAAGTTGCTTCTTGTCTGTGTCCTTCTCGATCTTTTCATTCAGGCGCTGACTCTGTGTGCCGAAATAGAATGCGATGACAACTGAAAAAATTGTTAAAAAATCTTGGTTGGAAATTCGGTCCAAAACAGCGAGATAGGCAAATACTACCGTCAAGACAAGCGTTACAATGCTTTTAACACACAGAAGGTTACTGAATTTCTTCAAGAGAGCAGACATTACAATCGTTCCTTTCTCATAAGGCCTATGCTCATGGTATGCTATGCACATGGTGGGGCTGAAGTGTGTGGTTTTGCTTCAGGGAAATTCGTCTGCATATAGTCGTCCATCACTCTAAACGGCATTTCCATGGCAATCTAACTGCTGGAAAATTCGGCATTTCGGGGCAAAGAGAGACGTCTGCCTGTCCAGGGCTGAAAAACGAGCCCGCTTTTCAGCAGGCTCGCTTAATGGAACCATTCTCCCTTCAATGTTCTGTGAGTATCCGGTGCACTCTCCGGCAGAAGTTTCTCCGCCTCTTCTTTGTCCTCCAGTTCGGCTGGTATTCATACAGCACGACAGGGTGTTCCACATCCCTGCGGTCCGGTACAGCCGCATATAGCATTTGCTCCGGATAGTCCGGCCCTCCAGCTTCAAAACTTGCGGAGCTGCCAGGGATTCGGGCAGTCTTCTTTTCAGCTTTCAAGATGGGCATTTCCGTTTCTGCCCGTGTGCAATTTTGACAAGCGTATGTATGCCCGAATCCTCACCTGTGTGGGGATCATGACTCATGTCCGCCGGACTTTTCTGCCAATCCCCTCCATGGGCGATCCGGAGCATACACGCCCAGATTCAGAAAGCCGGTGCTCCATCATCTCAATAGTGACATTTTCGGGCGGAAGCTCCTCCACTTGTAGGGACCGCTCCTGCCGGATATGGGGCTCTGCCGCGGTTCCCCTTATAGCAGCTCTGATAGACAACCATGCCTCCGTCTCATCAAGTATCGGGCTCAGTTGACCCGCCAATTCCTCTTTCATCTGTTCAGAGAATGCCCACAGGCTTTCTTTTGGCAAGACGCACCTGTTCCATCAGCCATTCCAGCTTCCGGTTTCGTTCCGTATACCCCGCGCTCTTTCGAAGCAGTTCATCCTATTCCGCACGGGAGAGCGTTACCATCTCCGTGCTGTTCATCTGTGTATTGGTCTTGTTTTTGCAAATTTGGTGGCTAAAAATTACCCGGAAAGTTATCATTTTCAATGCTTTTGACAATTAAGGATACTGCTGGTAACTTAACCTCCGAGCCTCTGCGCTGTTCCGAGGCCACTGGAAGCTTCCAGCCTCCAACCGCTTCGTGACCAGCGCAAATCCATCCTCTTCCCAATAAAGCCTCTTGATCCAGTCCTGCCTATAACCACAGGGCAAAACAGCGTACCGCTGAACGGAGCTAAACGGAACTTCTGCTGTACCAATGTCGCAAAGCCGCATACCCACAGGCAATATAAATCTGCCCTGCTCCCGCAAGGTCATTCAGCATCCCTCAGCCCCCAGCACAACGCTGCCTCGGCCGCGCTGTCTGCTCGGATGTAAATCCCCACTTCAACTGCTCCGGTTTTAATCCCGGCAATCACCCTGCCTCGGCTCCCACGCAATTCCGAGGCGGTAATTTCCGCGAATACCGGCGCTGCTTCCGGCATCCGCCCCTCTTTCTGCCTGTTTTGGTTTTCGCTGTTTATGCCGTACAGCTCCCGCTCTCACCGCTGGTATATCTTTGGGCCGACACCGTGTTCCAAGCACCATTCACTTACTCGTCTCCCCCTGTTTCGGCAACCTTCTATCTGCTTCTTCCACGTTTCAAGCCGCGCCTCATGTCAGGCTGCTCTCATTGCCATTTGATTCACCTACTTCTGTTTATCCGTCCTTCTTTATTATATTGCGCCTGGGCAATCCGCTTTTCTATTTGACACTTGTTTTTATGGCGCTTAGAAGCCGTAGCGATATCCGCTTTTCTATCGTAATACAGAAAGCCCGGGCGGAAAAAATCCGCCCGGGCTTTCTGTCAAATTGATTTTTGAGCTCCTTACTCGTACCGGCTCCAGTCGGGAGTGCGGTTCAGGTCGGTCCAGCTCTCATAGACCCGGTCCTTGGTGACAAAGTCGTGGGAGTTGGTGGCCTCCTGGATGGCTAGGTAGAACCAGTCGCTCTCGTGGCAGTCGGTCCAGGTGTTCATGCCGGAGAGCAGATCGTCCGTGTCCTCCGGCAGGCGGCACAGCACCCGGTTGATCATGGTCACCGCCTGGGCGCGGGAGATGTACTGGTCGGGCCGGAAGGAGTCGTCGCTGTATCCCTGGATCCAGCCCAGCGCCGCGGCGCGGCTGATCTCGTCCTCCGCCCAGTGGTCGGCGGTGTCCGTAAAGGTGGTGACGCCGGCGACGCCGCTGTCGTCGAACCGGGCGCAGATGGCCGCGAATTCGGCGCGGGTGATGTTAGCGTCGGGGTCGAACAGGCCGGAGTTGCGGCCGTTGATGACGCCCAGCCGGGCCATGGTGGAGATGGCCGTGTTGGCCCAGTAGTCCTCGTTCACATCCGGGAAGGCGTTGGACGTGGTGAGATTGTCGTCCCGCACATTCTCGTCCAGCAGGCGGAAGAAGATGGTGGCCACCTGGGCCCGGGTGATATTGGCGTTGGGCCGCACAGAGCCGTCAGAATAGCCCTGGATGTAGGCGTAGTGGTCGTCGCCGTTCAGCATGCCGGGCACGGAGGTCTCCGTCCAGCCGGCGAACAGCGTCACGGAGGAGGTCACCCGCAGAGTCTCATCCTCGTCCACCCGTATGGTCAGGCGGCTGTCCTTGTACCAACCGGTAAAGCGGTAGCCGGGCCGGGTGGGGATGTGGGCGCCGTACTCCTCATCATCGTACACATTGAGGGAGAAGCTCCTTCCGTCTTCATCGATGGGGTCGAAGCGGGTGCCGCCATTGGAGTCGAACCTCAGATAGGGATCGCTGTCATGGCCGCCACCGTCTCCGGAGCTATCGCGGGCAAAGGTTGCAGAAATGGTGTGGTTTGCATTAACATCCGTAAATGTATAGCTATCGACTGCTCCTACGCTCTTTTCATCCACTTTCACATTGGCGATGGTATAGCCGCCGTTCGGCGTGATGGTGAAAATCTTGTCCGCACCCTCGGCCACAGCAACGCTGCCGCGGGGGCTGATGGAGCCGCCGTCACCGGCGGAGGCGGTGATAGTGAAGGTCTGCGCGTTCTCCTGCCAGACAACAGCGAAAGGAGAGAATCCGGAACGGTCCACATCAAATTCGATACCATTGGCGTCAAATTCAGCGGTTATAACCTCCGGCTCACAGGCTTCAATGGCATCCGTCACCTCGGCCTGACCGGCAATGCCATATTCCCGGTGCAGGCCCGGAAAGTGGATGACCTGTACATCCAGGTCATTTGCGTTATCCATTGTCACACCGTCGGGATATGGCAAATAGATTGTGGTGCCATAGCTGGCAGAAACCCAGGCGTTGCCGTTGTAGGCGTCCACCAGATCCAGGTAGTGAAAGTCGTAGCGGTAGGTTTTGCCATCGGACAACTCATTCAGAAGATCAGAATCCTCTGCCTTTTGTTCCAGCAGAGCCTGGCGGTCCGTGCCGTCATCATCAATCAGCAGCGAGTCATCCAGGAGTTGGATACCGGCGATATCCTCGATCTCAAAGTCTTCGTTATCGTTGGTGTAGAAAGACGGCTGATACACGGTTCCCCATGAGCTGGTTTGTGTCTTTGCAATCGCCTCGGCGTGGATCACAGCCTTGATGGGCTCTGCGGTCAACAACACATATGTATTGGCGCCGTCCTGCGCTTCCTCAATATCCTGCGTATGGCGGACGATTAGTGTACCCGCACCGTCAAGGTTTACATTGTTGCCATTCACCCGAACGTCCTCATTGGTAAGTCCGTTCTTCCATTTGAGGGTAACTGTGTACACGCCCGGCTTGGAATCATCTGTGGCGACAGTGCCGTCCTCATAGGTATAGACCGCCTCAATGTTTTCAAGGAGCTGATCGAGCATGGTCTTGTCGTCCGTTGCCGGGATAGTCACACCCTTGATTTCCAAACTTGTAATGTCGCCGGTGTATTTTACGTCAACACTGCCATTGATGGTGAGCTTGGGGAAACCGCCGTCGTCATAGTTCTCCTCGCCCTGACCGCCGCCGGTGTAGATGGTGATGTCATCGGGGGCCAGGGTATACTCCTTGTTGTTGAAGAGCATCACCGCATACGGAGCACCTGCCGTCAGATCCTTCAAAGCGATGGGCACCTTCTCCGCATTCTCCACCTCTTCGACCGCCACTTCAGCCCCATCAATGGGTGAACCGTCCGGATTGACCTGTACATAGGCCACATAGAGGTCGGTCTTCTTAGGGGAGGAAGTAGGATCGAGCTCGAAGCTGTACTCAGTCGCAGACGGCTGAACCCACAGGGCGCTGCTGCCCACGGGGGTCCAGTCGGCGTGCTCGTTAGCAACGCCAGCTTTCAGCGTGTTGACTGCCTCATTCGTGGCGCGGCCCAGGTTCACATCCGCATAGCCCTCAGGAAGTTCCACCTTCCCGGCGCTGACGTATATGGTACGGGGTTCCCCCATCACATCAGCGCTTACATGGGTGTACTCATATCCGGCGCCTTCCTCCGTTTCAGCAACAGCATAACCGCCGGAGGAGGAGATTTGTCTGCCACTCGATCCCTTATTGCCGGAAATGGTGCCGCCATTGATCTCGACGAGGGACTTCCCTGCAACGGTATGGTAGATACCATAGCTGCCGTTGTCGCAGATTTTGCCGCCGTTCATAATGAACCTGACACCCGTCCAGTCGGTCTTGCCGCTGATCTGGATACCGTAGCTCGAGTTGCGGGCAATCTCACCGCCGTTCATGGTGAGATTGGAGCTGTTGTTCACACGAACGGCAAGACCCTTGTTGTCCACAATATGGGCAGTCTCCTCAATCGTGGCGATGACACCGCCGCCACCCTGGTTGGCAAGATAAATCATGCCTTTAGAGGCGGTATTGTCGCGGATGGTGCCCGCAAATGTGTAGTGGGAGCCGTTATTGGAATAGATCAGGCCGCCCGCACTGCTGGAACTACAGTTTTCAATCACGCTGTTCGGGCCAAATGTGATCTGGCCGTACCAGGACCGCAAAAGACTCGCCGAACCCGAAGCGCATTCTGAGATCGTACCGTTGAGGTACACCTCATGGCTGTAGTTGTTGTTGTCGAGGTCGTCAAAATAGAGCAGCTGGAAACCGTCCACATGAGAAATCTTAGATCCCGCTTTAGTGGTAAAGTTGCAAAATTGGGTCCAGATGGCGCAGTTATTGCCTGCGTTGGTGCCGGTCACATTGGTGATCTCTCCAGTGCTGGCAAGGGTAGCTTCACCGTGAGACCGCAGATGGACAGCAACACCGTTCTGCCCCTGCCAGGCCGCATCGGTACCATGAATATTTTGAATGGTGCCGCCGATGTTAGCGGTGCCGCCGTCTGCATAGAGTGCACGCCCATTCATCATGACACCTTTATCGCCGCCTATCGTGCCGCCGTTCATGGTCAAGATGCCGCCCTGGAGCCAGACCGCACCAGCGGGGCCAAAGCTGCCGGACGCACCTTTCTCACGTTCGTTTTCGGTTGTATCCAAAATGGCGCTGCCTTCTTCCATGACCAGCTCGCCACCGGACAGGCGCACGGCACTCATACCGCCGTAGTTGCGAAGTTCCGCACCATCCCCCAAAGTAATCGTACCCATACCGTTGTAAGTTGCGATTATGGCGTCTTGCACAATGCTTGTATTTGGGACCTCACTCCTGCTAACGGTGGTCTCCCCATCGCCTTCGGAATCGGCCTGCACAAAGTATTCACCTTCGTATTTGCCCATATCATCCAAAATGATGTGGGTCAAAATAAGAGACGAAACGGTCCCTTGTTCCGTTTCCCCGCCTACTTCGATCATCGCGGGGTTGTAGCGCTGTCTGGCGGGATCTGTGTTGGTATGAAAGTTCTCTCCGCGGGAGAGCGTCACAGGATCAACACCATAGCTGGTGATGGTCAGCTCTTTCTCCCAGACCCATGCCATTTGGTTCATTTCCACATCTGACATGACATAAATCGTCGCACCATCCGGGGCTGCTTCCGCCGCCTTTGCCAAGGTGGCATATGGAGCGTCTGCTGTGCCAGTGCCGTCCGCATCATCGCCTGCTGCCGACACATACACCGCGTTCTCAGCCACAGGCTCTTCTACCACTGTCCCCGGATCCTCAGCAGGCTCTATGGGATCCAGCTCTCCCGCAGGCTCCGTGGGGGCCGTGGGATCCGGCCCCTGAGGGGGATCTCCCGGAACCTCTGTCGGCTCATTTTCCTCTGGATCCCCTGAAGTCCCCGGCTCATTTGGCGCACTGGGGCCATCCGGTTCATCGGCGGTCCCACTTTCCACGGCCTCCTGTTTCCCGCCTTCCTCTGCGGGGTCTTTCCGCAAGTCCGATCCATCCTGATTGATCGCAGGATCCGACTCGCCAGTCCCCTCCTCTGCCGCCAGTGTCGAAACCGGCAGCAGTGTCAGCAGCAGGCACAGCACCATCAAAGCTGATAAGATCCGTTTCTTCATCTCTTCTCCTCCTTTACACCTCTCGGCGAGAAAATATCTATCGCAAACATCCTTTTGGATGGAATTGCTCTCATTCTCCGTCCATCCGGCAGCCAACTGCTCCGCATCCAGAATCTGCTCATAGGCTTGCTCCGCCGGGAGCCGCACGTTCCGCTCGATCTCCGACCGGGTGGCCAGATACAACTTCCGCAGGCACCAGGGGTTGCACTTGGCCTCCTCCACCCGCTTGTCAGACGGCAGGTAGTGATAGAAGGCCCGCAGCTTGGCACCGTACATCTGCACCGTGTTCCGGCTCCTCCCCCGGCGGGAGAGTGTCTCCAGATAGGACCGGATCATCTCTGATGTGATGACAGCGCCAGTCTGCTCCCCAGTCTCTGGCAGCCTGGCTGCCTCCGCGCACTGCATATTCACACCCCCTGTCAACGGAATTCGCATTCCATCCCGCGCCCGACCAAGCTGGCGCAAGAAGCTCCGCAGAACAAGTGCGAAAAAAGCCCGTGCGGCTGGCACGGGCGTAAAAAATGGCGCAGGGACCAAGGCCGGACAAAATTTGACATTTTTCCGGCTTTTTTCTGCTGCCCAAAGCGGCAAAATCCCTTGCGGTTAGCTGTCCTTTGTGCTAAAATTTGTCTATTGATATGTAGGACGAACTATTTTTTCACGATCATTTGTGTCGGAATGCGAATTCCGTGATTAGGAGATCAGTCCCAGCCGGTCCAGCGTCCGCTGGTGTTCTGCGCCAGAGGTCACCAGGTAGATGCGGGTGGTCTCGATGCTGCTGTGGCCCAGCAGGTCCGCCAGCTTGACGATGTCCCGGCTGGTCCGGTAGAACACCATAGCAAACAGGTGCCGCAGATTGTGGGGGAACACCTTGCGCGGGTCCACCCCGGCGCGCCCGCACAGCCGCTTCATCTCCGCCCAGATCTGCCGGCGGCCCAGCTCTTTTCCGCTTTTGGTGCGAAAGATTGCACCGGAGGCGGTTTTTTGTTTTTGGGCGTATTGGAGCAGCTTCCGGCAGAGCTTTTCCGGCAATAGGATGGTGCGGATCTTGCCCTTGAGGGAGATCTCGGCCTTGCCCTGCCGGGCGGCCTCCACCGTGAGATACCGCACCTCGCTGACCCGGATGCCCGTGGCCCCCATGGCTTCCACCAGCAGGCCCAGCCGCTCCTGTCCCAGCCGGTGCGCCGTGTCCAGCAGGCGCTGGTACTCCGCCTTCGTCAGTTCCCGGCCGGCGTCCCGGAACAGTCGCCGCTGGACCCTCAGGAATTTCACCCGGCAGCCGCCGAGGCCCAGGAACTCCAGCAGGCTGTTCAGTGCGGAGAGCTTGGCGTTGATGCTGGCGGGGGCGTAGCCCCGCTCCACCAGATGAGCCTTCCACGCCGCGCTCAACCCTTTGCTGATCTCCCGCCCGTCCAGCCAGCGTGCGAAGGCCCGGATGTCCCGGAGATACTTCTCCATAGTGGCTTCGCTCTTCTCCTCCAGCCGGAGGTGGCGGGCAAATGCCTGGATTTGCAGGGGAGTCAGTCTGTCTTCGGTCATAAGATGCCTCCTTTTGTGATTTCACAACGATATTTTACCGGATGTGCAAATATAACAAGGCCCACAGCGGCAGCTGCCGCTGTGGGCCTTGTTATTTTAGTGCCGTAATCGTAAGATTTTCTCCAGTTCCAAAAAGCTATACGCGGATCTGCCAGTTTTTCTATGAAGGGACGCGCCTCCTCCCGTTTTACGGCGAACATGATACCAGAGGCCGTACCGGAAGTCGGTATGTAGAAAAACGTATATGCAAGTTCTTGATTCCGCAAAGGTTCTATCTTTCAATACCATCTCAAACGGCTCAGATAGTGCATGTCTGTATTCCTTCCGGAACAGCGGCATGGAATTCCATACCGCTGTCGTTCTAAAAATACTTCTCTTTTTCTGTCAGGGTCTCATTTCCGATGATATTCTCTAAACTGTCCCATTTTTAGCTGATAGCTTCGATTCCCGCCCCTGGTCACGATGGCCCCCTGAAATCAGATCATTCAGATAATCTCTTGTACAGGACGGCTTCAGGCCAATAGACTCTGCAGTTTCCGATGCTTTGCTTCGGAATGATCGGCCAGGTATGTCATGATGGTCTCTTCCACCCTTACTCTTATCGCTGTTTTTCTTAAGGAAGAGCTCCAGCAGAGTCCCCTCCGGCTCAAACCGCTCTGTGATTACAGGCGCCATACGTAAAAGATATTGCGATGCCACTGCCGGCATGTTCGCCGACATCAATGAGGCTGCATATTTTCAGTATCGTCCCATTGCGGGAATCGAAGACGCCACCGCTCTTTGCCTCATTGATTTCCATGCGAACACTACTGGGGTTCGCCATGGTGATGGCGTCCCATTCTTTGATGACCACTCCGAGTCCCGGCAGCTCGCTTCGGGAGCCCTTGATTCCCCTGAGAAACATACTGTCAAGGCCCGGCGGATGTTGCGCCGCAAAGGCAATGGCAATATCATACCGCAGAAATTTGAATCGTTTTTCCCGGTTCTATTGCAGAAAATCGCCGCACCGGACAGCGACAAAGCCGGAAAAGCCCCCGAAAACGCGGAATGCTTTTTCCTTTTGAGTGGAGCGATTGTTTCTTGACGGTTTCTTTTGTGAAAGGCTTTCAATTTTCACAGCTTCTTTCCAAGAATTCGGATATCTTTTCCACTTTTTATAGAATTCGTTGAAAATACTTTACAGGATACACGCTTTTTTGATATGATAAAAAAGTAACAAATCAGAAGTACTATGCTCATTTCTGGGAGCTCATCTCTACGCCGCATCAATCCCAGGATCGGAGGAAAATCGGATGAAAAAATTTTTAACAGCGATTTTAGTCGCAGCAGCTCTTTTTACAACTGTCGGCTGCAGCGGCCGGCCCGCCACGACAGCGGATGTTCTCCAGAGTTCCGCGGATGCGGAGGAAGGTTCGTCCCATGACAGCCAGGGCAGCCTCCGCACCGGCCTCTATGCGGTGGGCTCCCTATCCTCCAGCGCCAGTGCGGGAGAGGAGGACGGTCTGATCCAAACGGATGTGACGATCGTCGCCGTCACCGTGGATGAGACGGGCGTCATCACTGACTGCGTGATCGACGCCGTACAGGCAAAGGCAAATTTTGACAGCCAGGGCCAGCTCCTCGCGGATCTCACCGTCCCGGTGCCCAGCAAAAATGAACTGGGCGCTGATTACGGCATGGGCAGCATCAGCGGCATCGGAAAAGAGTGGAACGAGCAGGCCCAGGCTCTGGCGGACTATGTAGTGGGCAAGACGGCCGATGAGGTGCTGGGCATTGCCGTGGATGAGGCCACCAAGCCCGCAGAGGCGGACCTGGCCTCCAGCGTCACCATCTCCATCGGCGGCTTCCAGGCCCTGCTGGAAAAACTCCGGTGAGGCTCCGGCTGCTGTCCCTGCTGCTCCCCTGCCTCCTTCTGACCGCCTGCGCCGCTCCGGAGGAGGTGGAGACGAGGCCCAAGCAATATCAGGCGACCTTTCTGGACGTGTTCGATACAGTGACCACGGTCATGGGCTATGCGGAGAGCCAGGAGGTCTTTACAGAGACGGCGGAGATGGCTCACGATCTGCTGCTGGAATACCACCAGCTCTACGACATTTACAACGACTATGAGGGGATCCACAACCTCAAGACCGTCAATGACCAGGCGGGGATCGCCCCGGTGACGGTGGATGCGCGGATCCTGGATCTGCTGCTCCTGTGCCGGGACCTGTATGCGGACAGCGGCGGCAAGGTGAATGCCGCCATGGGGAGCGTCCTTCTGCTGTGGCACGAGGCCCGTGAGGCGTCCGTCAACGACCCGGAGCATGCCTATCTCCCAGAGGAGGATGCTATCCAGGCCGCGTTGGAGCATACCTCCTTTGACAATGTCGTGCTGGATGAAGCGGCCTCCACGGTGTATCTGACGGACCCGGCACAGCGCCTGGACGTGGGGGCTGTCGCCAAGGGGTACGCCGCCGGTGCCGTGGCCGCCGCACTGCCGACGGGCATGGTACTGAGTTTGGGCGGCAACGTCTGCGTTACGGGCCCCAAACCCGACGGCAGCCCCTGGGTGATCGGCGTCCAGAACCCTGATGGGGACGACACGGAGTATGTCCAGCGCCTGGATATCACCAGCGGCGCAGTGGTCACCAGCGGGGACTATCAACGGTATTACACGGTGGACGGCGTCGCCTACCACCATATCATAGACCCGGATACCGGCTGGCCCGCCCGGCATTACCGGTCCGTGACGGTCATCTGCGCGGACTCGGGGCTGGCAGACGCCCTCTCCACGGCGGCATTCATCATGGATGAGGAGAGCGGCCGGATCCTGCTGGAGACGTATGGCGCAGAGGCGTTGTGGGTCTACGCAGACGGCTCCGCCTCCTGGACGGGGGGCTGTGACGCCTATTTTCATTCATAAACGGAACATGAGGAGAGGTGAGATCATATGCTGCGAAAGCAAACCTTCTGGGGTGGCGTCCACCCCGCGGGGCGCAAGGAGCTGTCCAGCGGAGCACCGCTGGAGGACTGCCCGCCGCCGCGGGAGGTGGTCATTCCGCTGCTCCAGCATATCGGAAAGCCCTGCACGCCCCTGGTAAAGGCCGGGGACCATGTGGACATGGGGCAGAAGATCGGTGACGGCGAGGGACTGTGCGTCCCTGTTCACGCCTCGGTGTCAGGCACCGTGAAGGCCGTGGAGCCCCGGAGCCACCCCAGCGGCCAGCCCCATCTGGCTGTGGTGATCGAGAACGACTTTCAGAACACCTACCACAGCGCGGTCCCGCCCTGCGCCGACACGGATGCCCTGGACGCCGACGCCTTGATCCGCCGCATTCGGGAGGCCGGGCTGGTGGGCATGGGCGGCGCCACGTTCCCCACCGATATCAAGGCGAACATCGGGAAGGTGGAGACCCTGATCGCCAACGCCTGTGAGTGTGAGCCCTATATCACGGCGGATGACGCCCTACTCTGCACGGATGCGGACCAGGCGATTCGCGGACTGCGGCTGCTGCGGCAGCTGCTGAAGCCCCGGCGGACAGTGATCGCCATTGAGGACAACAAGGAGCGGGCCGTTTCGATCCTGACGGACAAGCTGAAGCAGCAGGACGAGGTGGAACTGGTCGTGCTGCCCACCCGCTACCCCCAGGGGGCGGAGAAGCAGCTCATCCAGGCAGTCACCGGCCGCCAGGTCCCCTCCGGCGGATTTCCCAAGGATGTGGGGTGTGCGGTCTTCAACATCGCCACCTGCGCCAGCGTATGCCGGGCCGTGGCGGACGGGGAGCCCATCCTCCGCCGGATCGTCACGATCACCGGCCACGGGATCAAGGAGCCGAAAAACCTGATCGTCCCCATCGGGACGCCTTTCGCCCACGCCATCGAGGCGGCGGGCGGCCTGCAGGGGGATGTGTGGAAGGTCATCGCCGGAGGCCCCATGATGGGCCGTTCCCAGGCGGATCTCTCCACGCCGGTAATCAAGGGCACCAACGCCATTGTGGCGCTGACCAGCGCCGATGACCTGGAGTCTCCCCACCCCTCCTGCATCCGCTGCGGCAGGTGCGTGTCCGTCTGCCCGATGGGGCTCCAGCCGCTGTACCTCTATCGCTTCTCCCGCTGCCGGGATGTGGGAATGCTTCGGCAATACAGCATTCTGGACTGCGTGGAGTGCGGCTGCTGCGCCTACACTTGCCCGGGGAAGCTGCCCATCGTGGCGGCGATCCGGGAGGGAAAACAGCGGGTAAGGGAGGAACCATCATGAGGTTTGCCATGTCTTCATCCCCGCATATCCGCTGCAGCGACAACACCCGGCGGATCATGCTGGACGTTTTGATCGCGCTGCTGCCCACCCTCCTGGCGGGAACGATCTTCTTCGGGCTCCGCTGCCTGCTGCTTGCGGCGGTATCCATTGCGGCCGCAGGATTGGCCGAGGCGCTCTGGAACAAGCTTACCCGCCGGTACCAGACCGTGGAAGATCTCTCGGCCGCCGTCACGGGGCTGCTGCTGGTGCTGACGCTCCCGGCCACCGTGCCCTATTGGATGGCGGCGGTGGGCGCGGTGTTTGCCGTCATTGTAGTGAAGGCTGCCTTCGGTGGCCTGGGCCAGAACATTTTCAATCCCGCGCTGGCGGCCCGCGCCCTGCTGCTGTTGCTGTTTCCCGCGTCCATGACCCGCTTTGTGGCGCCAGGAACATCCATCCCTCTCGACCTGCGTTCCGCAGACGTGGTCACAGCCGCCACGCCCCTCCACAGCATGGTGATGCCCGCGCTGCCGGACGTCCCGCTTTCGGAGATGTTCCTGGGCAGCATCGGTGGGTGTATCGGTGAGGTCTCCGCGCTGGCGCTGCTGATCGGGGGCGGATATCTGGTGGTCCGCGGGGTCATCAAGCTGCGGATCCCCGTCAGCTATCTCGGAACGATGGCGGTCCTGAGCTTCGCCTTCGCACCGATGGAACCGCTTCGGTGGATGCTGTACAGTCTTCTGGGCGGCGGGGTCCTGCTGGGGGCCCTCTTCATGGCATCGGACTACGCCACCTCCCCCGCCACGCCCGGCGGGCAGGTGCTCTATGGGATCGGCTGCGGCGTGCTGACCGTGCTCTTCCGCTCCGTCGGTCTCTACCCGGAGGGCGTCACCTACGCGATTTTACTGATGAATGCCGCGTCCTGGCTGCTGGAGCGCTTCACGCCCACCCGCCTGTTCGGCGCGCCGCAACGGAAAGGAGGCCTTCGATGAAGGCAAAAGAGCTGCTTGTCAGTGCCGGTTCCCTGCTGCTTGCCGGCCTGATCCTGGTAGTGGCTGGGAATGCCGTGGCTCCCGCCGCGGCCGCAAACGCCGCAGCGGAGCAACAGGAGATGATGGAGACCCTGCTTCCCGGAAGCACGGTCTTCACCCCGGAAGAGGACACGGGGACCGATGCCAATATTACGGCCGTCTGGAAAGGGGAAGGCGGCTGGATCATAGAGACCACTGTGGACGGCTATGCCGGCCCCATCCGCCAGTGGACCGGTGTGGACAGCAATGGCCATGTAACAGGTCTGGTGGTCCGGGACATGGAGGAGACCTTCGGCCTGGGCCGGAACGCATTGACGGACATTGATTTTCTGGTACAGTTCGTCGGCACCTCCGGAGAGGCGGAGGTGGGCGGTGGTGTGGACGCGATCACCGGCGCCACCGTCACCTCGCGGGCGGTTGCCCGTGGCGTCAGTTCCGCCTGCGCGTATGTCACCGGTGCAGATGTCAGCACGTCTGCGACAGAGTGGGGAGGTTGATGCTGTTTGAAAAAGATCATTGTATCGCCGCTGTGCACGGCGTCCATCTGCCTTTCCGTGACCTTGCTGGCAGCGGGTCTTGCCGCCCAGATTGCAGCGGCGCTGGTCCCCAACATCATCCTGCCCGCGCTGGACATTCCCACGCTGGCGGCCCTCTCTCTCCTCGCGCTGGTCCTGGAGGTGATCCTCTTTGGGAAGAACCACCGGTTCTGGGCAACCTCGCTGATCGTGGGCACTGTGGCGTTCGGCGTGCTCTCTCTGTGCGCCGGCAGTGTGCCGACGGTGCTGGACGCGCTGCGGGTCGGGATCCTGGGCGGCGCTGTGTTCCTGATCTGTGAGGTGCTGCTCCACTCCATCCTGGACCGGATCTCCTCCGGCGCCGCGGGCAAGTACCCCAGGAGCATGGCTGTGGTGTCCGCGCTGCTGCTGTGGCTTGCTGCACAGATTCTGATGAGTATTGGGATTTAAAACTGCGGTCGGGGTTCCCATACGGCAGGGCAGCGAGCTGCGTGGATCGGTTCGCCGGTACAGTCCAGCTGTTCTGCAAGCCCGGACTATCCGTTCCGGTACCGGTTGTATGCGGAGCACCGGAAGGCCGAAGCCGCCTGGAAAACCCTCCATCGCTAAAAAACAAGGGCCTCCGGCAAGATGCCGGAGGCCTTTTTCATATCCCTGAGAACTGCCGTGAGCTGTGAAAACATCGGACCGCAGCGAAGGATTGGGCGGCAACGTGATCCCGCAAGCTCTGTGTTCTTGTCAATACCGTTGCAAACGCGGCTTTGACGCAAGCCGTTTCAGCTGCCGGCAGGCATTTGGGGATGGTAGTCCATTTTCCCGTGGAGACCCCACCGAGTCTTCCGCACCTCTGTCCCATTTACACAGGGATCACCGGCAAGCAGGGATTTCAATGCGCCTCCCCGGGTGGGGGAAGGTCTCAGTGCTCCAGCAGGGTGAGTCGTTTCAGAATATGTCCGATGTCCGCAGGGATGCAGACAGACCGCCCCCGAATCTCCGGGGGAATATAGGACTCCTTCTGATTGATACAGGCATAGGCAGCGCTCCGGTTCTCCAGGGTCATCTTCCAGAAGGGATACTTGATGATGCCCGGGGTGTTGCCGCCCACCCCCAGCTCCAGGAACAGCAGCCGCCGTCCCCTGTGCCGCCGTAGGAAGTCCTCGTACCGCCGGGCGGCGGCATACCAGCCCGCATCCTGGACGAAGGTATCGTCGCACCGCAGGTTCATGGCCATGGGACGGCCGCACCTGGGGCAGCGTGGCACCAGCTCCGTGGGGATCCGCATGTCCCTCTGTTCTGCAAACATTTTGCGGACGGTCTCCTCGTTGTCATAGGTCTCCTGATGGCAGGGCTTGGAGCACTGCCACAGGCCATAGTCCCCCTGGGTGTAGAACAGCCGCTGCTTGTCGAAGCCCGCCAGCTGGAACTGGTGGTCCACATTGGTGGTCAGGACAAAGTAGTCCTTGTCCTTTATCAGCTTCAGCAGATCGCCATATACAGGCTTCGGCGCCTTTTCATAGCGGTTTACCAGGATCTGCCGGCTCCACCAGGCCCAGTACTCCTCCAGGCTTTCAAAAGGATAGAATCCGCCGGAGTACATGTCCTGGATGTCGTACCTGGACTGAAAGTCGCTGAAATACCGCCGGAACCGTTCGCCGGAGTAGGTCATCCCCGCAGAGGCGGACAGACCCGCCCCCGCCCCGACCACCACTGCGTCCGCAGAGGCCAGGGCCCCCTTCAGCTGCTCAATCGGGTCCGAGGAGACGGCGGTAGATGGCTGCGTCCAGGTCTTTGAAAACATTGAAGATCACCCTTTCTACGGAAGTTGTCTGCTGCTCCAGAAATTCCCGGACCGTTCTCACGGCGATCTCGGCGGCCTCCTGGTTTGGAAAGTGGAACTCCCCGGTGGAGATGCAGCAGAAGGCCACACTGCGGAGACCATGCTCCGCGGCCAGCGCCAGGCAGGAGCGGTAGCAGGCGGCCAGCTCCCGCCGGTCCTTCCAGGTCACCCATCTGCCCACGATGGGCCCCACAGTGTGGAGCACATACCGGGCCGGCAGGTTATAGGCACATGTCAGCTTGGCCCGGCCGGCGGGCTCAGGATGCCCCTGGGCCCGCATGATTTCTGCGCACGCGTCCCGGAGCTGGAGCCCCGCCGCCGAGTGGATGGCGTTGTCGATGCAGCCGTGGCAGGGGGCGAAGCAGCCCAGCAGAGCGGAATTATCTGCATCCACAATGGCGTCCGCCCGCAGCCGGGTGATGTCCCCCTGCCAGAGCACCAGGCGGGGATCTCCTGCAGTGGGAGGCAGGGCATCCCCGTTCACCACGCCCTTTTCCTCCCGCTCGGCGGAGAGCAGGGCATCCTGGACTTCCAGAAATTTGGGGGCCAGGGGCATGGGGCCGGACATTCATCAGGGAGCGGAGCAGCCGCCGCTGTGAGAATGCATCCACCGGAAATGCTTCCGCCTGCTCCCGGTACTGAGGCATTTCCGCCAGAAGGGTTTGATTCAAATATTGTACCTGTTCCCTGCGATCCATGGGTCTCCTCCAAAGGAAAGATTCATTGTACGGTCTGATACCGGAAATGCCAGAGCGGAGATCGGCACAGAGCCCGCTTCCCGGCACTTGCAGAGGGCGTCCCCTTCTGCGGGAAAGCGCAGGCTGCTTCACCCCTCGCTTTCTATTGTACGGCGGGATTCACCACTCGTAAAGTACGCACAATGCTGTGACATAGGCACCGGGAGGTAACCAAGGGGCTGCGGGGCTTTCCACGGGGCGAAATTTTTCATCGCCGCCCCATGGGAGCTTGACAATCGCTCTGCAGGTACCATAAAATATGGATGATATCAGAGGATTTGAAGTGATCGGTATACAGGAGGGACCTGCAGATGGCAGCCGCGGCAAAAGAACTTCCGGCCTGTCCGGTGGAAACCACGCTGACGCTGATCAGTGACAAGTGGAAGGTGCTCATTCTCCGGGATCTGATGCCGGGGACAAAGCGTTTTGGAGAATTGAAGAAGTCCATCGGCTCGGTCAGCCAGAAAGTGCTGACGGCCCAGCTCCGGGAGATGGAGCGGAGCGGCCTGCTGACCCGTACGGTCTATCCGGAGGTCCCGCCCCGCGTGGAATACACGCTGACCGACCTGGGGTACAGCCTGAAACCCATTCTGGACGCCATGAGGAACTGGGGCGAGGCGTATAAGGCCCAAAAACAGGGGTAGCCCTCCCTCAGCGTCAAGCCGCCTGCTTTGGCAGCCTTTGCGGGGCGGTCCCGAAAGAGCCCCGACCCAGCAAAAAACAGACTGCTCGTGCAGTCTGTTTTTTGGATCCCGCCGTCCCGCAGCGGCAGGGCCCGCAAGGGTGCAGGCTTCCTCAAAGGGGAAACGACTCCATTACCAGAGTCAGGAGCGGGATCGTCAGGATCGAACACAGGGTGGAGGCAAACGCGATCTGCGAGGCAAAGACGGCGTCGCAGTCATACTTGTCCGCCAGAATAGAGCCCGTGCTGCCGGCGGGCATCCCCGTCATCAGGATACAGACATTGGTCAGCGTCGTGTCCAGGTGGAGCGGTTTGAGCAGTACGCACAGCAGAAGCGGGTACAGGACCAGCCGCAGGCAGGTGTACCACAGAACAGGCTTTGAGAACATGGAGCGGATGGGGGCGTCCGCCAGGATTGTCCCGATGACGAACATGGAGACCGGGACGGTGCAGCTGCTGACCGAGGCGACGGCGCTGTCCAGGAAGCCCGGCAGGGACACCGGAGCGGCCATCAGGAGCAGCCCCGCGAAAACGGCGATGATGCAGGGGTGGCGGAACAGCTTGCGGAAGGCGTCCTTCCTGCTGACGCTGGTGAAGAGGGACAGCCCCGCCGTCCACATGGTGAAGCGGAGCGGGATCTGGAACATGGACGTGTAGATCACGCCCAGATCCCCAAACAGCAGGCGGGCCACCGGCAACCCCACAAAGCTGGAGTTGGAACAGATGATGCCGTAGGAGAGAACGCTCCTCTGCTCCCGAGGGTACTTTCGGAAGAGCAGCTTGCTGCCGTATATGGACATCAGCTGGATGACTGCGGAAAGTCCAACCGCCAGCAGGCAGTTCCGGGCGAAGCCGTCTGGGAACACCATCCCGCCTAAAAAGGACTCGACGATATTGCAGGGCAGGATCACATCGATCAGCAGGTCGGAGAGCATCTTCCGCCCCGCCGCGTCGATGATCTTCAGCTTTTTGATGAGTACGCCCGTCAGGATCAGAAGGAACATCGTCTCCTGCAGGGACAGCATCTCCCAGAAAAACTCCATCCGCACGCCTCCTGTCCGGTCCCCCGCAGGCCCCGGTCTGTATTGTTATTCATTATATACCACCCAGACGGGATTGCAAGCGCCGGACACTTCTGTGCTTTTGTCACAGAAATCCCGGTCGGCGTGTGGTATACTCTTTTTAAAAGAGCCGCCGGACGGCCCGGCTCCCGGTGCCGGGAGCCCCGCCGCAGCAGCGGCGCGGACAGAAAGGATGCGTATGATGGGATTCTTTGGATTTCTGCAGCGGCCGGACCTGGGACAGGGGCTGGAGCGGTTTGCCGCCACGCCGAACGCCCTGCTGCTGGACGTGCGCACACAGGAGGAATATGCGGACGGTCATATTCCGGAGAGCCGGAATCTGCCGCTGCAGACGTTGGGGCGGACAGAGCTTCTGCCCCCTGCCCGGGAGACGCCCCTCTTCGTCTACTGTCTCAGCGGCGTCAGGAGCCGTCAGGCGGCCGGCCTGCTGCGGCGCATGGGGTATACTGATGTGACGGATCTGGGCGGCATCTGCAACTATCGTGGAAAGGTGGTCAAGTGAGATGAAAGTCATCATTGTAGGCGGCGTGGCCGGAGGCGCCACCGCCGCGGCCCGGCTCCGCCGGCTGGACGAGACCGCGGAAATCGTGGTATTTGAGCGGTCCGGATATGTATCCTACGCCAACTGTGGTCTGCCCTATTACATCGGCGGCGTCATCACCGACAAAGAGGAGCTGACGCTTCAGACGCCGGAGAGCTTCTGGCAGCGTTTCCGGGTGGACATGCGGGTGCGCCACGAAGTCACAGCCATCCACCCGGCAGAGAAGACCGTGGACGTGCGGAATCTCGCTACCGGCGAGACCTTTACCGAATCCTATGACAAACTGGTCCTCTCCCCCGGTGCCCGGCCCACCCAGCCGGCGCTGCCCGGCGTAGGGATCGACCGCCTGTTCACCCTCCGCACGGTAGAGGACACCCTGAAGATCCAGGAATTCATCGAACAGCACCATCCCCGGTCCGCGGTGCTGGCCGGCGGCGGCTTCATCGGCGTGGAGCTGATGGAAAACCTGCGGGAGCTGGGCATCGACGTCACCGTGGTCCAGCGGCCCCGCCAGCTGCTGAATCCCCTGGACGCGGACATGGCCGCCTTCCTCCACGCCAAGCTGCGGCAAAAAGGGGTGCGGCTGCATCTGGGCTGCACTGTGGAGGGCTTTGCCGCCAACGGTGACCGGGTCAATGTGCTGCTGAAGGACGAGGCGCCCCTCACCGCCGACATGGTGGTGCTGGCCATCGGCGTCACGCCGGACACCGGCCTCGCCAAGGCGGCCGGGCTGGAGCTGGGGATCAAGGGCAGCATCCTGGTGAACGACCGGATGGAGACCTCCGCGCCGGACATCTACGCTGTGGGGGATGCGGTACAGGTGAAGCACTTCGTCACCGGGCAGGACACCCTCCTCTCCCTGGCGGGCCCCGCCAACAAGCAGGGGCGCATCGCGGCGGACAACATCTGCGGCGGAGACAGCCGGTATCCCGGCTCCCAGGGCAGCTCCGTCATCAAGGTATTCGATATGACCATCGCCACCACCGGCGTCAATGAGAAGACGGCAAAACAGGCGGGCATCGACTGCGACAAGGTCTACCTCTCCCCCATGAGTCACGCCGGATACTATCCCGGCGGCAAAGTCATGACCTTGAAGGTGGTGTTCGAGAAGGGCACATACCGCCTGCTGGGCGCGCAGATCGTGGGTTACGAGGGTGTGGACAAGCGGATCGACGTGCTGGCCACGGCCATCCATGCGGGACTCTCCGCCCTCCAGCTGAAGGATCTGGATCTGGCCTACGCGCCGCCCTACTCCTCCGCCAAGGATCCGGTGAACATGGCAGGCTTTATGATCGAGAACCTGTCCCATGGGCTGGTGGAGCAGTTCTTCCCGGAGGATGTGGACGCCCTGCCCCGGGACGGCAGTGTGACGCTGCTGGACGTGCGGACCCCCGGCGAGTACGCCGACGGCCACGCGGAGGGCTTTGTTAACCTCCCGGTGGATGACCTGCGGGAGCGGCTGCGGGAAGTCCCGGTAGGCAAGCCGGTGTACGTTATCTGCCAGAGCGGCCTGCGGAGCTATATCGCGTGCCGCATTCTGGCCCAGCAGGGGTTCAAATGCTATAACCTCTCCGGCGGCTGGCGGCTGTATGAGACGGTGGTGCGGGACCGGACCGCCGCACAGGAGGCCTGGCCCTGCGGGATGGAGAAGTAAACAGGAAAACGCAAGCCACCCGCTGCCTTTGCAGCGGGTGGCTTCATCCGTTATTTGTCTCAGCAGTCGGACGCGTGTTGATCTGCGGCCTTCTGCGGGTCTGCGGGGTGCGCCGCCCTCTCCTGCCGCAGGGCCGCCAGAATGCCCAGGAACACCGTCCCGCACATATAGAGGTACTGAAACCCCTCATCGCCGCCGCTGGAGTTGAACAGGTGAATGGAAGAGGGGATCGTCATTCGGAAACACCAAGACGCCGCAGTACCGCAGCAGTCCATAGGCCATCCCCGCAGCCAAAAGGGCCAGTCCGATCAAAAGGCATACTCTGACACCCCGCCGGAAATGCAGAGTCTTCCGCTGCAGGCCCCAGCGGGCTGCGGCAAAGCAGAGGATGCCGTAAGGTACAGACAGCGGCAGAAACATCAGGGCCATCACCAGAAACAGTTTCAGCATACGACCTCCCTCATCGGTTATGCTATCCTCTCCGGAGCGGGAAGTCAACGGCACGCCTTCAGCGGGGTATCGCGTTTGCCGTCTATCATCCCGGCCCAACAGACCGGCGGCGCCACTACGCCGTTCAAGTATTTTGCCGAAGACAAAACCTTGGCGGGACAAGTTCGCCTCCTACACAAAAAAACAGGACACCCAAAGCTGGGTGTCCTGTTTCACTCTGGAGCGGGCAACGAGGCTCGAGCTCGCTTCCCGGCATCCCGCGAATGGCTGACCGCCATTCGCAGGCCCCCTGCCTCACCTCTGATCCAATCGCGCCTTCGGCGCGGGGCGGAGGCAGCGAGTTCGCTTTCTGATGAAAAAACAGGACACCCAAAGCTGGGTGTCCTGTTTCACTCTGGAGCGGGCAACGA
>OJRZ01000707.1_pt1 | contig 31662 bp, 26 predicted proteins | sample 1599291 | NCBI WGS metagenome assembly OJRZ01 (sample SAMN04168657, study PRJEB22393) | human gut metagenome | biome: human gut microbiome; feature: stool | host: Homo sapiens | collected 2014-03-20
CTTCAGCAGAAGATAGTGGACAAAGCTTGTAGAGCGGGTATCGAAGTGATCTTCGTTGACCCTCGCTATACGTCGCAAACCTGTCCGCATTGCAATGCCATCGGAACACGGCAGAAGCACCGATTTGTTTGCAAGAACTGTGGTTACAGAGCGCACAGCGACCTCAATGGAGGTCGGAATCTGCAACGTCTGGGTTGTCTGCTGATAACCCAGGGGCTGGTGTAAACAAGCCCTATGTTGAGCCTGCTTTAGCAGGTGACAATAAAGCTTTCGACTTTAGTCGAGAGTTGTTTACCGAAACGAGCTTTGGACGCGCGCCGCCCGTCTTCGCGACGCCGTCGGTCTGGATGGCGTAGAGGCCGACGGTCCAGATGAAGACGCAGTTGGCGAAGAAGTAGACGAGCAGGTAGGGAATGCCTTCTTCGCCGAAGAGCGCGGTCGTCATGGGCACGCCCACGAAGAGCACGATTGAGCCCGTGAAGGCCGCGGTGAAGGTGCCCGAGAGCTCCCTGCGCACGAGGCCGAGCCTGATGAGCGCGAGCGAGATGAGAAGGTTGAGGCAGACCGTCACGAACGGCAGCCAGGCCATGCCGAGGAGCTCGACGAGCTGGTCGTGCGTGAACTTCGTCGTGACGGAATTGAAGAGGAAGAACGGAATCGAGAGATTCACGATCTTCGCCGTCGTGATGCGGCCCGTGTCGTCGAGCTTGCCCGTTTGGACGGCAAGCCAGCCGATCCCCGCCGTGAGGACGAGGACGAGCACGTTGGAGATCGTATGAAGCAGTGCGTCGGACATTTCGTATGTCGTCTTGTAGGAATCCGAGGATCAAATGATTGTAACAGCACGAGGATTCCTTATCCTCAGGACGGACACCTGCGTCGAAATCGGCGGCGGGGATCCTGATCAGGACGTCGTGCTTCGGGCGGGCGCGAATTTTTCCCGCCCGCAAATCGGTGCGGGACGCGGGCTGCGGTACAATAAGCGGCCGGCGGCAACGCCCGCCTGTCTCCGTACGTCATCTCTGGAAAACCCCGGTCATGCTCACGCAGCTCGTCCTCATCACGCTTCTCATCATAGGCGCGGCGTACTTCGCCATGTCTGAAATCGCCCTCGCAGGCTCCCGCAAGGTGAGGCTCGAGCGCATGGCCGAAGAGGGCGACCACCGCGCCAGGCTCGTTCTCAACCTCAAGGAGAATCCGGGTTACTTCTTCTCGGTGGTGCAGGTCGGCATCAACGCCGTGGCCATTCTCGGCGGCGTGGTCGGCGAGGCGGTCTTCACGGACGTCTTCGCCGCAGTGTTCGCCTACGTCGTGCCGCCGGAGGCCCTCACGCCCGTCTCCTTCTTCTGCTCGTTCCTGCTCGTCACGATTCTCTTCGTGATGTTCGCGGACCTCATTCCGAAGCGCGTCGCCATGAGCTGCCCCGAAAAGGTGGCCGTGCGCTGCATCAGTCCGATGGTGACGCTCATCATGCTCCTCAAGCCGCTCGTCTGGCTCCTGACGGTGCTCGCCAACGCGATCATGCGCATGATGCGCGTGCCGCTCAACAACCAGGACCAGATCACCAACGAGGACGTAATCGCGACGGTCGAGGCGGGCGCCAAGGCGGGCGTCATCGCGCCGCTTGAGCATACCGCCATCACGAACATGATGGGCCTTGAAAACCATCTGGTACCCAGCGCCATGACGGCCCGCGACAGCATCATCTACTTCAGCCTCGACGAGAGTGACGAGAGCATCCGCGAGAAGATCTCGCTCACGCCCCACAACAAGTTCCTCGTCGTCGACGGCGACATCGACCACGTTTTGGGCGTCGTCGACGGGAAGCAGCTCCTCAAGCTCTACGCCGACGGCGAGTCCCTCTCGATCCGCAAGCCCGGCATCGTGCAGCCCATCATCACGATCCCCGACTCGCTCACGCTCACCGAGACGCTCGACCTCTTCAAGAAGGAGAGCTCCGACTTCGCGGTCGTCATCAACGAATACGGCCTCACGGTCGGCATCATCACCCTCAAGGACATCCTCTGGCCCGTGATGGGCAACTACGACGTCTGGGCCGACGACCAGCTCCTCGTCGAGCGCGCCGACGGCACCTGGCTCGTTGACGGCTCGACGCCCGTCGACGACATCGAGCGCGAGTTCGGCATCGAGAGCATGCCCGAGGAGGAGACCTACGAGACGGTCTCGGGCTTCATCATGTACATGCTCCGCCGCGTACCCAAGCGCGGGGACTTCGTCGAGTATGCGGGCTACCGCTTCGAGGTCACCAACATGGACGGCTTCCACATCGACCAGGTGCTCATGCGTCGTGCGGACCACCACGTCAAGCACGCCGACAAGGCCGAGAAGGTCGAGAAGGCCCCCGAGGGCGGTGCCGACGCATCCGCCGCCGACCAGATCAATCCGGGCGGCACGAAGTGACGGGCGCCGTTCGCCTTATTGCGGGCCGCTGCGTGCGTGAGCGGCACGCGGGCGCCAAATGCACCGCCTGCGCCGACGCCTGTCCCGCACGCGCCCTCTCGTTCGAAGGGGCCGCGCTTCGCATCATCGCGCCCGCCTGCGAGGGTTGCGGCGCCTGTGCCGCGGCCTGTCCGCGCGACGCGCTCGAGCTGCCCGGGGCGGGCTGGCGCGAGGCCGTTGCGGCCGTGCCTTCCTCAGGCGTTCTCGAATGCCGCTGCAGTCATGCTGCTCAGGGGCCGGGCACGCCCGTTCCCTGCATCGGAGGCCTTTGTGCCACGACGAGGCTCGAGCTTCTTCGGGGCGGGCTTCGCACGCTCAGGATCGCGACGGGCGTCTGCGAGGGCTGTCCTGCCGAGGTGCGGTGCGAAGGCGTCACGCTGCGGAACGCATTCGTCAGGGATCTCAGGGAGATGGCCGGGGCCTTCGGGCGCACGGTTGACGTCGTCTTTAGCACCGAGCCCGTTCCCGAGGTCGACGGCGGCCGCCGTCATCTTCTGGGCATCGTCGTCAGAAAGTCCGCCGCGCCCGTTTCGCCTGAAAGGATTGCGGAGCACGCGCCCGACAAATCCGCGGGCCACCTGCTTGTGACGGAGGGCTCAAGGCGCAGGCTCATGGCGGCAAGGGGGCTTCTTTCGGGCATGCAGGATGCCGAAGGCGTGCGCGCTGCGAAGGCAGCGTGCCTTGCCGGCCTCAGGGTGCCTCAATTCGATTCGGAAAAGTGTACGGCCTGCGGGCTCTGCGCCGCGGCCTGTCCCCAGTACGCGCTCTCGGCGAAAACCGAGGGCGAAGGCTTCACGATCGCGGCTGTCGAGACGGCCTGCACGGGCTGCGGCCTCTGCGCCGACATCTGCACGTCGAAGGCGGTCTCCTTCGGTGCGCCCGACTCGGCTGACGCTTGGCTTTCGGGAAGACCGGTCGTCAAGCTCGCCGTGAAGGGGAGAAGGCGCGCGTCCGCCTGGGAGGGAATCGTGGAGCGAAGCTTCACGTCGGGATACTTCAACCGATAACTGAACAAGAAAAGGGGGCCTGACATCCGGAAGATGCAGGTCCTTCCTTTTGTGAGGCTTCGTCAGGCGCGTCAGCGGATCCGGCCGATCGCTTCGCAGAGCGCGCGGTGGCACTCGTTGAGCGTGGGGATGGCGCCTTCACCGTCGATGAAGCTCTGCACGGAGATGTCGTCCGACTCGGCGATCTCGATGCGGTCGGGTGCGGCCCCCTGGAAGGCCAGGAGCATGTTCCTGAGACCGTCGACGATGTGCAGCGGCGTGCCCACGGGGGCGGAGATTCGCACGAATCCCATGTCGTCGCGCTTGATGCTGAAGCCGATGCCGTTGGCGAGAAGCGCCACGACGCTGTCGGCGCTCCAGAAGACGCTCCCGATCGATTCGGGGTCGTGCAGTTCGGAGTGCACGCGCACGAGGTCGTCGAAGGCGACGCGCAGCGCCATGGCGCCGTCACGGAACTCGAGTCTGTTGAGGGCGTTGATGCCTGTGAGCACGAAGTTCTTCTTCACGAGAATGCCGAAGTCGGACTCGACGTCGGCTCGCGCGTCGGCAAACTGCTTGGGCGTGATGCGCACGTTGACGAGCTCGGGCTGGTGCTTGAGCCACATGATCACGTCGTCCATCGTGCGGCAGACGCGGTTCTCGCTCTTGAGGCGGCCGTTTTCAAAAAGGCGCACGAACCACTCGAACGAGTTGTGCCAGGCGTTGTACTTGTTGACGAAGTCCTCAAGGACGTCCTCGGGCACGTTCTTCGTGCCGAAGGTCTCGTAGATGCGGTGCACGTCGATCACGGCGACGGCCGAGACGTTGAGCCCCGTGCTCATGTGCTCCTCAAGCGCATCTCTGAAGGGCACGATTCGCAGTTCGCGGCGAAAGTTGATGACGCCGAAGAGGACTGCATAGACGCGCCAGCGCTTGGTATCCTTGGAGAAGAAGCGAAGCCGCTCGGAGATGTCCTCCACCATCTCGGTGTTCCACAGGAGTCCGTAGGAACGCTCGTTCCAGATGAGGACGTGACTGACGAGCGCCTCGAAGTAGGCGCGCATCACGCTGTAGACGATCTCGTGATGAAAGCTCATCACCGAAACGCGCAGCGAACTGTCTTTGAGAAGGAGCGTTTTCATGGTGGAAAACCGTGTTGTGCCGCGTTGAAGTGCCGTTTTATTGAAAACTTCAATTTGACAAGTGGATCCGAAAGAAACCGGCTTGAAAACACTTTAGCCTGTTTTGAGCGTCATTGTGTCGAAAACGTGCCCGAAACGCGCATTTTCTTGCAAAAAAGACGGGAAAGTCCCGATCCCGCGCTCGTTTTCAGACCGCCCGTCACAGAAGCGGGCGGAAATCGTCACATTGATTCGGGCTGAACGAGTCCGAGGCGGCGTGCGGTCTTTCTGAGGGCGGCGGCCCACCACTTCGCGAAGACGGGCGGGACCTCGTCCTTCTTGGTGCGCAGGATGAGGCGCTCGGGCGGCAGGTCGAAGGGGGCCGAGAGGAGCGCGAGGGAGGAGCGCAGGCCCGGCTGCGTCATCGCGACGGCGCGGGGCACGATCGTCCAGCCCACGCCTCTGGCGGCAAGCCCGATCGCCCACTGTGCGCCGTCGACCTCCCAGACGTCGGGGCTCACGGTGATCGGGGACTCCGACTCGCTGTCGCGGGCGTTGACGACGATCTGCCGCACGCCCTGAAGTGCCTCGATCGAGGGGCGCTCGACTGCCGCGAGCGGATGCTTCTTCGAGACCGCCACCGCGCGGGGCGCGAGTCCGATGAGATGCTCCTCGCACTCGGGGGCGGGCCTCGAGGAGAAGATGACCGCCATCGTCATGTGCGAACGCCGGAAGAACCAGTTCGACTCCGAGCTCGAGATGTTCTCGAGCTGCAGGCGCGCCGACGGGAACTGGCGCGAGAAGTCGCGCAGCAGATCAAGGAGAAGCGGCAGCTCGAGCGCCATGTCGATGCCCATGTAGAGAAGGGGCTCGGGCAGCCTGAAGAGCTCCGAGGCGCGGCTCTCGAACCGCTCGGCCTCCCTGAGCACCCGCAGGGCGCCGGGCAGGAGCTCCTCGCCCGCAGGGGTGAGCTTCGCGGGCGTGCCTCTCACGAAAAGCCTGATGCCGAGCTCGTTCTCCATGCCCGCAATGTGGGTCGAGACCACCGACTGGCTGCGCCCGAGAGCACGGGCCGCGGCCGAAAAGGTGCCCTGCGCCGCAACGGCGGCAAAGCTCCTCATCTCTTCGATCGAAATCGTCATGACTGAAAACGCTCCGTTTTGAATGGGACCGAATGCCCGAAGTCCGCCCAGGACGGGCGATGGCGCTTTCAGTCTATCAAAAATCCGATGGAATCCATCTTGAGAGATCGAATTTTGAATGAGAAAATGACGGTGTCCTGACTACCCACGCAGGTCCTTATGTCGATACAAGAACAAAACACCACTCGTCTTTCCAATCAGAACACCCTTCACAACAGCCCGAAGAAGGCTCCGGACAGCACGCCGCAGCATGATGCGAAGATGCGCCGCAGGCTCTTCGCCGCGCGCGCGGGCTTCTTCACCGGCGGCTTCACCGTCGCGAGCTGGGCGCCCATCATTCCCTTCGTGCAGACCGAGCTTTCGCTCGAACCCGCGGTGCTCGGCACGCTGCTCTTCGGCCTCGGCATCGGCTCCTTCTTCGGCATGCCGATTGCGGGCACGGTCTCGACGCGCTTCGGCAATCGCGCGGCGCTTGCCGCCTCGGGCGTGCTCTCCTGCCTGCTGCTCGTCGTGCTGGCGATGATTCCGGGTTTCCGCATCGAGTGTGCGGCCCTTCTTCTCTACGGCGTCACGCTCGGCTGCCTCGAGGTGAGCGCGAACATCTACGGCGCGCAGCTTGAGAAGGAGGCGGGGCATCCCCTCATGTCGGGCCTTCACGCCGCGTACTCCGTGGGCGAAGTCGTCTCCGCGGGCGCCATCACGGGCCTGCTCGTGCTCGGCGTGCCGCTCCTCTGGGTCGTGGGCGGCCTGATGGTCGTGCTCGCCGCCGTTCTTCTGTGGGCGCTTTCGGGCGTCTCCCCCGCCGAGGGCCGTTCGGCTGTGAAGAGCGAGGGCATGGTCTTTGCGCCCGCCAGGGGACGCATCCTGATGCTGAGCCTCGTGTGCATGTCGGTCTTCCTCGCCGAAGGCGCCATGCTCGACTGGTCCGCGATCTACGTCCACCAGGTGGGCGGCGTCGACCTCAAGGCCGCAGGCGTCGGTTACACGCTCTTCGTGATCGCGATGGCCATTGCCCGCCTGATGGGCGACCGTATGGTCGAGCGCTTCGGCCGCGCCCGCGTGCTCGTCACGGGCATGCTGCTCAACATCGGCACGCTCGTCGCGATGGTCCTCACCGACAGTCCGGTCGTGCTCTTCGCAAGCCTCTTCGTGATGGGGCTGGGCATCGCCAACATCGCGCCCGTGCTCATCTCCGCCGCCTCGTCTGTCAAGGGATGCGATCCCACGGCCGCGATCACGACCGTCACGACGATCGGCTACGGCGGCCTGATGGCCGGCCCCGCTCTGCTCGGCTTCATCGCCCAGCACAAGTCGCTCGAGAGCGCGTTTCTCTTCATCGCCGCGCTGCTCATGATGGCGCTTCTCAACGAAATCCGCGTGAGCAGGCAGCTCACCGCGAAATCCTGAGCCGCCGTCAGGCGTAGAATGTGAGTCTCCCGCCGCAGGCGGGCCCGGGACGCCGCCTTCACATAAGCGTGAGGCGGCGTCTTCGACTTGCGTGCGCACGCAAATTCTGCGTCATCCAACCCACAGCCAGCCAAAAAAAGACAAAATGAAGAGCGACGTCCATCGTCCCGTAGACCTCCGGGCCTTCCTCATCTGCGTGGTTCTCAGCATGATCTGGGGCTTTCAGCAGACCGCCATCAAGGCGAGCGCGCCCGACATCGGCCCCCTGATGCAGGTGGCCCTGCGCTCGGGCGGCGCGGCCTTCCTGCTCTGGTGTGCCAACCGCTTCTGGCTCAGGGAGAAGTGGAACATGAACGTGAAGTTCACGGACGCCCTCAAGGTGGGCTTGGGCTTTGCGGGCGAATTCTTCTTCGTGGCGCTCGGCCTCCAGTACACGAACGCCTCGCACATTTCGGTGCTGCTCTACACGGCCCCCTTCTTTGCGGCGATCGGGCTCTCGATCAAGCTCCCCGAGGAGCGTCTCTCGGCCATTCAGTGGGCGGGCCTCGTGACGGCCTTCACGGGCATTGCGACCGCGTTCCTGCTGCCCGTGTTTCTTTCGGGGAGTGCGGTGCCCGAGGGCGAGATGTGGCTGCTCGGCGACTTCTTCGGCCTGATGTCGGGCTTCTGCTGGGGGCTCACGACGATCTCGATGCGCGCCACGACGATGAACGAGGCGCCCGCCTCGCAGATGCTCTTCTGCCAGCTCGCCTCGGGCTTCGCGGTGCTCCTGCCCTGCGCGATCCTCTTCGGACAGACGCACATCGGGCTCACGCCTCTCATGCTCTCGTCCATGGGCTTCCAGACCTTCGTCGTGGCGTTCGCGAGCTACCTCGTCTGGTGTCAGCTCCTCAAGCAGTATCTGGCGGCAAGGCTCGGGATCCTCGTCTTCATGACGCCGCTCTTCGGCGTGCTCTTCTCGGTCTTCATCCTCGGCGACAGGATCGGACTGCCGTTCGTGGCGGGCTCGCTCCTCGTGCTCGCGGGCCTCTTCATGGTTCAGACAAAGCACATTGGCCTCGTGCGCCGCAGAAGGCGCATGTCCGCGCAGGCGGACAAATAGCAGAGGAAATCCGACGGAAAACGAAAAAAGGCGGCTTTGTGAGAAGCCGCCTTTCTTGTCTTGGTGCGCCCTGCTGGACTTGAACCAGCGACCAAGCGATTATGAGTCGCCTGCTCTAACCGACTGAGCTAAGGGCGCAGGAGCGCGAATTGTATCATGAGGCCTCGGCAAGATCAAATGCCGTCTCAAGTCCTGGGGGCGTCGCGCACCGGCGGGAAGGCGTTTTGCGACGGGATGGGATATCATACGGGGACCTTTCCACATACAGGCTTGAGACATGAGCGACACTACCGAATGCCGCATGGTGACGGGCGGCGAAATCGCAGACGAACTCTCGGACGCGTTTCCGGACATTCCGACGAGCAAGGCGCGCGACGCGTTCCGCACCATCCTCCATGCGATGCAGAACGCGCTGATTCGCGGCGACCGCATCGAGATCAGGGGCTTCGGCTCCTTTGCACCTCGCTACCGTCAGGGCGGCATGCGCCGCAATCCGCGCTCGGGCGAGAAGGTCTACGCCCCCGCACGCTGGGTCGTGATCTTCAGGGCCGGCAAGGACCTGCGCGAGGCGATCGACGCGCGCACGGAACGAAAGGCCTGATTGCGTCCTGACGATCCGAATCAAACAGAACGAAGCCCCTGCACCTTGCGGTGCGGGGGCTTCGGCTTTTCCGGGAACCGGTCCCGTGTGCTCGGGACCGGAGGTTCGGTGCATTACGCGGCGTTGGCGGCGCCGGCTGCGTCCTGTTTGCCGCCCTTGAAGAGGCGGCCGACGCAGTGGTAGACGACGAGCAGCGCGAGCACGATGAGCGCGATGGCAATGATGGCCTGCAGACCGTGCGTCATGAAGACGAAAGTGCCTGCGCTCCAGGCGGTGACGATCTTGAGGAGCGCCTGGACGAGGGCCGTCATCGTGACGACGAACATGACGGTCATCGGGACCCAGAGCATCCAGCCCTTGCGGCCCGTACTCTGGAGGAACACGGCGAGCGCTGTGAGGACGAGGGCGCCGAGGAGCTGGTTGGCGGAGCCGAAGAGCGGCCAGATGTTCATGTAGCCGGCGAGGCAGAGGAACCAGCCGCCGCCCAGCGTGAGCAGCGTGGAGACCCAGGTGTTGCTGAGGAACTTCGCAACGGGGCCCTTTTCCCTGCCGTCGGTCGTGGCGAAGAGCTCCTGGAAGCTCATGCGGCCGATGCGGGCAACGGCGTCGACCGTGGTCATGGCGAGGGCGGAGACGCACATCGTCAGGACGCAGGCGGAGATGTTGGCGGGGAGCCCGAAGGTGTTCGTCAGGAAGCCGGCAACCGCGCCCGAGAAGAGCTGGAACGGGGTGCCCGAGGGCAGCTGGCCCGTCGTGGAGGCGGCGGCGCAGACGATGGTCAGGGCAAGGGCGCCGAGGACGCATTCGACGAGCATGGCACCGTAGCCGACGGGACGCATGTCGGTTTCATTGGCGATCATCTTGGAGGACGTGCCGGAGGACACCAGGCTGTGGAAGCCCGAGATGGCGCCGCAGGCGATCGTCACGAAGAGGATCGGGAAGAGATCGAGTCCCTTCACCTCCCAGCCCACGAAGGCGGGCATGTTGATGGTCGTGTTCGTCACGAACACGCCGACGACGCCGGCGATGATCATGCCGAAGAGCAGGAACATCGAGAGGAAGTCACGCGGCTGCTTGAGGATCCACATCGGCATCACGGAAGCGGCGAAGGCGTAGAGGAAGACCACGACGCGCCAGGTGTCGGCATCGGCGTAGATCGGCCAGGCGATGCCCATGGCAAGCATGGCGATCATCATGGCGATGCCGACGGCGAGCTGCAGGCCGCTCGAGGGCTTGACGTACTTCTGGAAGAGGCCGAAGATCACGGCGCCGACGATGTAGATCATGGAGATCGAGGCGGCGGCAGCGTTGGGCATGTTCTGTTCGCCTGTCTTTGTGAAGCCGTTGAACGTTGCGGCGATCATGTCGGCGAAGGCGGCGATGACGAGAAGCGTGAAGAGCCAGCAGAAGGCGAGGAAGAGCTGGCGGCCGAAGCGGCCGACGTACTGCTCGATGATCATGCCCATGGACTTGCCGCCGTTCCTGACGGAGGCGTAAAGAGCCGTGAAGTCCTGGACGGCGCCGAAGAAGATGCCGCCAATGATGATCCACAAAAGCGCGGGAAGCCAGCCGAACATGGCGGCAATGATGGGACCCGTGACGGGACCGGCGCCCGTAATGGACGTGAACTGGTGCGCGAAAACGGAGAGGCGGGAGGCGGGCTGATAGTCCTTGCCGTCGTTGCGAAGCGCGGCGGGTGTTTTGGCGTTCAGATCGATGCCCCATGTCTTTTCGAGCCAGCGACCGTAGAAGTGGTAGCCGAGCCAGAGGCAGACGATCACGACAGCCATGAGGGTGAGACCGTTCATCTGTAGATCATCCTGAAAAGTTGTTCTTGTATGTCGGGAGGTCGAGAGGGCCTCCTTCATTTGCTACTCTAAATGCCTGTCGCACAGAGGTGACTAGGCTCTTTGCCTTATAAGGCATAGGGCTTAGGGAGAAAGCCTCATGGATGTTCAGCCTAGGCGGCTTGAGGAAAGCTGGCCCTTCCTTGGAACATCGGCTTATCCCGAAAGTGTCGCCTATAAGTGACGGTCAAATGAAAACGCTCGTCGGGAGGTCGTTTTCGGGCGGTCGTCGCTCGAAAACGCATCGGACGTGCGCCCGAAGGGGCGCGGGAGGCGGATATTGCGGAAATCTATCGGAGGATGTTCGCCCTGAGTTTTTCTTGAGGGCGAGAAGGGGGTTTCTGCACCGTGAAGGGGAGCGGCGCGAGGCGTTGATGGTGCGTGCGCACGCAGATGGTGCGCGGGGGAGGAAAGGAAAAAATCGGGCCGGCTCCCTGTAGGGAGCCGGCCCGATCAAGCACTGACGGCTGGCAAGAATTACTTCTTCAGCGTGACGATGCGGTTCGTGTCGACGACTTCGAACGTGTCGCCCGTCTTCACGAGGCCGCGGACGTCGGTGAGCTCGGCCGGGATCGACCAGGCGTTGACGACCTTTTCAGCGGCCACGTCGATTTCGACGAGGACGTTGTGGTTCTTGGAGACGGCGAAGAGGCTGCCGTTCTCGTAGACCATGCCGGTCACGTAGAGTTCGCCGAGCGTGCGGCCTTCCTTGAGGTCGGCGGACGGGACGAATTCACCGGAGAGCATCCAGTCGGACATGAGGGCCTTCGAGATCACGAAGGTCTTCTTGTTGCGGTTGTCGGGCACCGTGGCGGTGTAGACGTAGCGGCCGTCGGAGGCGGCGGAGTGCACGTAGGAGAACTTGGCGCGTTCAGTGCCGACGCGGGCGCGGCCAAGACCGCCGACATGCTCGACCTGGGTGCGGCCGGCCGTGAAGTTGCCCCAGTTCTTGACGTCGTCGCCGTTCGGGTTCAGACGAGCGCGCAGGAGCGACTTGTTGGAGCCCATGAGGATGAAGGCGTCGTCCTTGTACGGCGTGATGGCCACGAGGTCGAGGACGTTGGCGGAGTACCACGGATCATAAGCGGCGGAGACGACCGGCTTGAGGGACTCGTCAAGGGCCCAGAAGCTGTACTTGGAGCCGATGAGGTACTGGCCGTTGATCTTCGAGATCGTGTTGACCTTGGCGTCCACGCCTTCGATCGGACGGATGTTCGCGATCGAGAGGGCGCCGGTCAGCTTGACGGGCGCGTCGGCGGCGTCATGCTTGAACTCGATGCCGAGCTTGGCGGCATTGGGCTTGTAGGCGAAGTCGGGATCCTTCACGTTGCGCTTGCCGAGGAAGTCGATGCCGGACCACATGCCTTCCCAGCTGTCCGAAGACCAGATCACATACTTCGGGTTGAAGGAGAAGCGGACCGGGTCACCCTGGCCCCAAAACGGAGGAACGCCGGTGGACCAGAGGGCCTGGAAGCAGTTCGAGGCGATGATGGCCGTGACGATGCCGAAGGCGACGCGGTTGAACTTCGTCATCGGACGGAAGGCCTTGCCCTTGAATTCGGCCACGAGGGCGTCGAAGCGCGGGGCGAGGTAGACGGCGAGACCGAAGAGGAAGACGACGCACCAGAAGACGATTTCGGCCCAGAACTGGGTGTGGATGCCGAAGACGTCAAGACCGAAGCCCTGGCCGACGTCACGCATGGCGTGGTTGCCGTAGTGGCGGAAGCTCATGTAGAGGCCGACGGCAGCCATCACGAGCATCGTGGCGAGGTACTTGGGCTTGAAGCCGTAGCGCACCATGAAGAGCGCGACGACGCCGATGTAGGCCATTTCCTGACGCTGACCCCAGCACAGCGTGCAGGGAGAGTCGCCCATGAAGTAGCCGAGGATCACGTTGGCGATGCCGACGGGAAGAAGAACGATGAGGAGACCGCCCCAGCAGATGAGGTCGTAGAAGGTCTTGGCCTTCGAGATGTCCTTGTCGTTGACGGGAAGAGCATAGTTCGTCATGATCGGCTCTCCTTAGATGTTGAGGACGCCGAGGATGGCGTTGGAGACGTGACCGACGTACATGAGGACGACGACGGCCCAGGACACGATGAGGAGCCCCCACGCAAGCTTTTCCTTCTCAGGCTTGAAGATGAGAAGCAGCATGGCGGCGGTGAGCATAAGAAATTCCAGGAATTCCATGATCAGCCTATAAGGTTGAGTACTTCGAGCCCGCCGTATCAGGCGGGGAACGGAAATGCACCAAGGAAACATGTACTGCATCGTTGCATAACGCAAACCCCTGCAACACAGTGTTTCTTGGCTACGCAGGCCGTGGATTATATACAATGGGCGGGGCTAGGGAGAATGCCGTAGCGTGTATGCGGTACGAACTTTGTATCTCACGCAAACGGCTCTTGCACAGCGTTTTCACCCGCAATGCGTCCGAACGTGAAGACGTCGGAGAGGGCGTTGCCGCCCATGTAGTTTGCGCCGTGGACGCCGCCCGTGACCTCGCCCGCGGCGTAGAGGCGGGGGATGACGCGGCCGTGTCGGTCGAGCACTTCGGCCCGCGGGGTGATGGCAATGCCGCCGAGCGTGCAGTTGACGCACATGGTGACTTTGGCGCCGTAGAAGGGGCGTCGGGCGATGCGGTGCATGAGGACGACGGCCCTGCGGCCGACGGGGTCGTGCCCCGTTTCGACGGCTTCGTTGTAGGCCTCGACGGTGGCGACGAGGGCTTCGGCGGGGATCTGAAGCAGGGAGGCGAGTTCGGGGATGGAGTTTGCCTCGAAGGCGTCGCCGCGCATGAGGGCGCGGTCGAACATGGCGCGCGAGAGCGTGCGCATGGCCGAGTAGCCGTTGGCGTCGAGAATGGGGAAGGCGATGCCGCCGGGCTGGGCGAGGACGGCGGCGGAAAGCTTCGAGCTCGGGCTGTCCTCAGCGATGAAGCGTTCGCCCGCGCGGTTGACGAAGATCATGCGCTCGACGGTGGAGGCGGCGCCGATGAAGCGGCCGTCCTCCGCGCTGCCGGGGAGAAGCTGGAAGAAGTCCATGCCGACGGCGGCCGCGCCGATGTCTTCGAGCGGCGCGATCAGGTCGCCCGTGGTGCCGGGCAGGTTCGTCGAGCGAAGGTGCCCGAGCCTCGGGGCGAAGCGCCCGACGAGTTCGGCGTTCGCGCCGAAGCCGCCCGTGGCCACCACGACGCCGCGCCTGGCGCGGATGAAGAGGCGCCGTCCGTTCATGCGCTCGGCCTCGACGCCGAGGACGGGGCCCTCGAGCCCGTTGCGGATGACGCGCAGCACCTTCGTGCCCGTTCTGATCGAGACGCCAAGCTCGCGGCACTTGAAGAGGAGCGGACGGATGTAGCCCGAGCCCTCGGGTTCGGACGGACTGTGCGTGCGGGGCCAGAGGGAGCCGTAGACCTGATAGACGCCGGGCTCGAACCGCACGCCGAGCTCCTTGAGCCAGGCGAGCGCACGGGGCGCACCCGTGGCGACGGTCTCGACGAGCTTCGGATCCGCACACCAGCGGCCCGTCTCGAGCATCTGGCGGGCGTGCAGCTCGGGCGAGTCCTCGATGCCGAGCGGCTTCTGGACCGCGGGGTCGACCGCATTGAAGGCGTCGGCAAGACGCGTGTTGCCGCCCACGTCCTGGGTCTTCTCGAGGACGACGACGTCCTTTGAAATGCTGCCCGCCATGACGGCGGCGGCAAGACCTGCGCCGCCCGCGCCCGCAATCACCACGTCGTGAACCTCGCTCCAGCGGACGGCGTTCGCATCGGCCGCGAGCACGGCGGGTGCGGCAGCGGCTGCGCCCGCCGAGACGGCGGTCTTGAGCAGGGTTCGGCGGTCGATCTTGAGGTCTTCGGGCATGTGGCTCCTGTGCTGGGCAAGTGGAAGGGACAGAAAGTTTCGGCCGCATGGTCCCGACTCTCCGTACAATAGGAGTCCGGGCCACACCCGAAATGCGTTCCACAATGATAAGTCAATCCCGAACACCTGCAGGAATCCTCCGCACGCTCACCGCCATCCTCTGCCTGGCGGCCATTCTGATGTCCGTGACGGGCTCGTCGGCATGGGCGGCGCCCAGAGTCGTGCGCGTCGTCGGCATCCAGGACGGCATCTCCGATTCGCAGGCCGACTACTTCAGGCGCACGATTGCCGAACTCAACGACCTCACCGAGGACCGCATCTTCGTGACGAGACCCATTCCCGCCGCCTCGAGCCTTGACCTCAACGCCTATCAGGGACTCGACTTCGCGATCGTGAGCCCGCGCGTCTTTGCGCTCCTCGAGCGCTACAACGGCTTCATTCCGATGGCGTCGCTGAGCGTGGACATCCCCGACTGTGAGCCCGGCGCCGAGCTTCGCCCCGTCGTCTCCGCGCTCGTCTTCGCGACGCCCGACGCCGATGAGGACGGTCTGGCGAAGCCGCACCTGAGCGACATCGCGGGCGAGACCGTCACCGTGGTCAAGGGCGACGAGGTCGACACGACCTTCCTCCTTCAGAACGAGCTTTCGAGCCGTCGCCTAGCGCCAGTCAAGGTGCGTGTCGCCTCCGATGGCGGGACGCCCTCCGAGATCATCAGAAGGGCGGTCGAGCGCGGCGACAAGCTCTTCGCGGTCTCGACCGACCTGTTGCGCGAGACGAGTTCCGACCTCTTCAGCGGCTTCGTCAAGGTCGACATGCGCGTCGACGACGAGACGGGGCTCGTGAGTTCCGTGACCCCGATGCCGGGACGCGTGTTCGCGGCGGGTCTTTCGGTCGCACGCATGGGGCTGCTCGAATTTGCCGCAACGCTCTTCGCGCTTGACATCGCTTCCGACATCCGCTGGGTGCGTCCTGCGGACTATCGCTCCGTGCATCTGGCGGCCGAGCGCATGCGCGATCCCGTCTACATGAGCTATCAGAAGAAGACGCTTCTCGAGGAGATGCGCGAGCACGCCGCCTGGGTGATCCTCGCCGCGGCGATCCTCATCGGCATGATCTGGCATTCGGTCGCGGCCGAGCGGCTCGTGCGTCGCCGCAGCGCCGAACTCATGGAGACGGTCAAGCGCCAGCAGGCCTCCGAGCGTCAGTTCGAGGCCCTCGAGCGCATGACGGCCGTCTCCCAGATGTCGAACATCGTGGCCCATGAGCTCAGGCAGCCGCTCGCCGCCGTCACCAACTTTGCGATGGGCGTCAGGCGCCGCATCGCCAACGGCACGCTCACCGCCGACTCGCTCGAATTCGCGCTCGGCAGGATCCTCGCCGAGAACGAGCGCGCGAGCGACATCGTCGAGCACGTGCGCGACTACGCCCGAAAGCGCCGCCGCCAGATCACCCCCGTCGACCTCACGCAGATGAGCGCCAAGGTCGTTTCCTCGATGCGCGCCTCCAACGCCAGGGTCTCCTTCGAGTCCGAGGTGCCCGCAGGCCTCTTCGTCGAGGGCGATTCGCTCGAAATCGAACTCGTGCTCAGAAACCTCGTGAAGAATGCGGGCGAGAGCGCCGCACAGGCGGACGGGGTGCCCCGCGTCGTTTTGGCGGGCGAAAGGATAGGCGATGAAGTCGTCATCACCGTCACCGACAACGGTCCCGTGAGGACGAAGGCCGAGATCGACGCCTTCCTCGTTCCTCTCAGGAGCGAGAAGTCGGGCGGCCTCGGACTCGGCCTTGCGATCGTTCGCCGCATCATCGAGGCCTACGGCGGTACGATCGTCTTCGACGTCGTCGAGCCGCAGGGCGTCAGGGTGGAGGCGAGGCTTCCCGCCCGCCCCGATCTCTGAGCCTCAACACCAAGAAAATCGAATCATGGAAAAGATCAATCTTTCGGATCTCCTAGAACCGGAGCACATGGATCCCGTCAAGCGCATCGCGCTCATTCGCATCGTCGACGACGACGGCGGCGTGCGCGAGTCCTACAAGTTCCTGATTGAAAGCGAGGGCTGGCGCGTGAAGACCTACCCGAGCGCCGAGGCCTTCCTCGAGGAGGACGACCCGACGGTGCCGGGCTGCGGCGTCTTCGACGTCCGCATGACGGGCATCACGGGCATGGAGCTGCACCAGAAGCTCATCGAGCTCGCAAACCGCCTGCCCGTCATCTTCGTGAGCGCCCACGGCGACATCGAGATGGCCGTCAAGGCGATGAGGCGCGGCGCGGTGGACTTCCTCACGAAGCCCGTCGTCGACGAGAAGCTCCTCTCCTCGATCGACCGCGCCGTCGCAAGAAGCTGCGAGGAAGCGGCCGAGGCCGAAACGGTCCGCGAACTTGCGGGCCTCTGGCAGGCGCTCAGTCCCCGCGAGTGCCAGGTCGCGCAGCTCGCCGCCGAGGGCCTCACCACGAAGGCCGTCTCCGACGTACTCGGCATCGCCGAGCGCACCGCACAGGTCCACGTCGCCCACGTCTGCTCGAAGCTCGGCGTTGAGAACGCCGTGGGTGTCGCGCAGATCATCGCGCGCCTGCGCGCCCGCGGAGTCCTGCAGTGAAGCGGCTCCTCAGATCCGACGGCTTCGACGTCATCGTCGTGGGCTCGGGACTTGCGGGCCTCTCCGCCGCGCTCACCGTCGCCGAGTTCGGCTACAGTCCCGTCATCCTCGAGAAGGCCTGCGAGCCCGGCGGCCTCACCCGCCGCGCCTACGGCTTCTTCAACGCCGCGGACGCCCGCAGGCAGATTGCGCTCGGCATTGACGACAGTCCCGAGAAGCACCTGAGGCAGGCCCTCGAAGTCTCGAGGGGCAAGGCCCGCGAGCCGCTGATGCGCACGCTCTGCTATGAGGCGTACTCGACGCTCCAGTGGCTCGAGGCGCTCGGGCTTGAGTTCGAGCCCGGCATCCGCCGCGTACTGGGCGGCGTCTATCCGCGCACGCACATGCCCCTGAGGGGCGCGGGCGAGGCCTATCTGAGCGCGCTGCGCTCCGCCCTCAGGCCCTTCGGCGTTCCCATCGTCTGCAATGCTGAGGTGACGGCGCTCAGAAAGTCGGGCGACGCCGTGACGGGCGTCGAGGGGCTGCTTTCGGGCGAGCCTTTCAGGCTCACCTCGAGGCTCGGCGTCGTGCTCGCGGGCGGCGGCTTCTCTCGGAACATGGAGATGATGCGGCTTTATGCGCCGGGCCTCTCCGACGTTCTCCCCGCTCTTGACGAAGGTGCGGACGGGAGTCTCATTCAGGCCGCTGCCGACATCGGCGCGGCGCTCGTGGGCATGTCCTATTTCGAGGTCCGACTCTTTGCGTCCACGCTCGGTCTTCCGGGGGATCCGTCCGACTACATCCTCGTCAACGCGCGAGGCGAACGCTTCATGTGCGAGGACCGTCGCCGATCCACGCTCGCCGAGGCCGTCGTCAGACAGCCGGACGGCATGGCCTGGATGGTGATCAATGCACCGGGCGCCGAACCCCTCAGGCCCACGACGGCCTTCAGGGAGACGGTCATCGCGACGATCTCGGGTTACAACGACTGCATTCGTACGAAGGAAAGGGATTCCCTCGGACGCGATCCCCTCACGATGAGGCCGATCGGTCCGGGCGTCGAGATCAGGCCCGTTCTGCCGAGAATCCTCTGGTCCTACGGCGGTCTCGAGATCAACGAGAAGGCCGAGGTGATCGACCGCAGGGGCAGCCCCATGAAGGGACTTGCGGCCGCGGGCGACATTACGGGCGGCATTCACGGCGAACACGCTCTCATGGGCGACATGCTCGCGTCGGCTGCGGTCTTCGGACGAATCGCGGCGAGAACACTCGTGAAGAACGGCAGGGCCGTCAAGCGTCAGGACTGAGGGACGGACGGCGAAGAAACGCAGGAAGAAGGGCACAGCTCGAATCGAGTCCGCGCCCTTGTCAGTGTGCTCGGCATGGGCACGTTCTAAGCCGGGAGCAGGCCCGGGCTTCGGAGAGACGCTCGGGATCAGAAGTGGTGCACGAGCCCCGCGCCTACGTCCCAGGCCTTCGTCGGATCCTTTTCGAATTCGCGGGCCTTCTTGTAGAGACCGCCGCTCTGGGAGGTGCTTGCGGACGCCCAGAAGTGCGTGCGCTTGCTCAGGTAGTAGCGGTAGATCGTCGCGGGAATGACGCGCCAACCTTCGCTGTCGCCGTCGACGGCGCTGTCGCCCTTGTATTCGACCTTGTTGCCCATGAGGACGATCGAGATCTTCTGGGCGCCGAAGCGCTTGGAGAAGCCGAGCGAGAGCGCGTGCGTGTCGACGCCGCGTTCGGACTTGGCGATGCCCGGGCCGCCGGCGGCGGCCGGCGTGAAGTAGTTGAAGTAGCTGCCGCCGAGCGCGCGGCCGTCACGAACGAACTGATAGCCGAAGTGCAGGCCCATCGTGGGTTCGGGCCAGTAGCTGCCCAGAAGCGCGATGCCGTATTCGTCATTAGGTGTGACGGTCGCCGTCTTCAGCGAGTCGCTGTCGATGTAGGTCGGAATGACCGCGAACTTGAAGCTCTCGCCGATGTAGGTGAGGGCGAGCGCGCTGAACTGGTCGCTCTTGCCGCGGCTCACGGAGTCGTCGTCACGGCCGTTCGAATACATGGCGGCGACGTGGAAGCCGTTGAGGCGGGGCGAGTTGTAGATGAACGAATTGTTGTAGTAGTAGCCCGAGGAGAAGATCGGCGTGAGGCCGGCGTTCGGGAAGTTCGTGCCCATGGGCGACGGGTTGATGTGCGGGCACAGACCGAAGTCGCCGTTGCCCGAGAAGATGTTCGCAAGACGTCCTGCGGCGAGCTCGCCCCATTCGCCGCCCACGGCGACGAAGGCTTCGTTGAAGAGAATCGGATCCCCGGACGTGTTCTTGTTGTTGAATTCGCCGCTGTCGGGCTTGAAGGGCGCGGAGAGCTTCAGACGGACGTAGTTGCCGCCGTGGAGGTTTTCACGGGCGCGCAGGTGGAAGGCCGAGGTTTCGTCACCGTTGGGCATCATGCGGGCGCTCGTGGTGCCGTTGGCGTGATGGATCTGGAAGCCGGTGTCGATGAGGCCGTGGATGCTGAAGCCTTCCTGGAGGGCGGAGCGGGGAGGTTGATGCCGGGGCCGCCGGCGAAGGCCGCGCCGGCGAAAGCCATGGCGACGGCGGCGGCAAGGGCGCCGCGGGTGCAGAGAACGGGGTCCATGATGGTCTAATCCTTGTGTGTTGGTTGGGTCGCAAAAACGAGGGGGCGCCTGCGTTTGCAGGCGGCCTGAGTTTGGTCGGCCGTTTTTGCGACAAAACGAAGACTAGAGAATGCTGTGGGCCCTGTCTCTTGTGAGGATTCCCGTGCCGATTGTCTGAAAGCGATGTTGTGTTTCTCGAAAATCGGCAAATCCTCGGGAAACTACGAAGTCGGATATTGGAAGGTCGGACCCTCCTTTTCCTCATGAAAGACGTACACGAAGAGTGCCATCACCCAGCGAAGCAACGTGTCGCCGTCGTTGCGTTCGTGCCATAGAAGGTGCGGCCTGTGCACCATGCCCGAGAAGATGGGCGAGAGCGCCGAAATGGCGATGCCCGCGTCCTGCGCGCCGCGGATCAGGACTTCGGGCATGATGCCCACGAGGTCCGTCGCCGCAATGAGCGCGGGCTGAGGCAGGATGTAGGCCGAGCGGACCTGCGTGCGGCCGGGCAGGTTGCGGCGCGCTTGGTCGGTGTGAGCCGGCGGGTCGATCCCGCTCCCGGGCGGAACGTGCACGCTGATGTTGGGCCAGCGCGCGAGGTCCTCCTCGGTGAGCTTCCTTTCGGCGTGGTAGATCGCCTCGAGCGGATGCCCGCGGCGCACGACGTAGCGGTACGGCGACTCGAGAATGCGCACGCTGCGGATCCCGGGCGACGTCTTTTCCGTCGGGAAGATGCCGAAGTCGATTTCGCCCGTGCTCAGCTTGCCGACGAGGTCCGATTCGATTGGCAGGATCTGGAAGTCGAGATGCGGCGCCTTGTCAATGATGGCGGGAATCACCTTCGTGAGAATCGAAACCGCGCCGAAGTCTGCGCAGGCGATGCGGATGAGGCGCTGGGCCTGCGCGGGATCGAAGACGGGAGGCTCGAACAGGTCGTCGAAGCCGTCAAGCAGCCTGATCGCCTTGGGCAGAAGGGCCATGGCGCCCGGCGTGGGCATGAGGCCGTTGCGGCTGCGTACGAAGAGCGGCTCTCCGAAGGTCTCGCGAAGGTGCGTGAGCATGCGGCAGGCGGACGACAGGCTGAGGTTGAGCTTTTGGGCGCTGACGGTCAGGGACTGAAGGCGGCAGAGCGTCACGAAGAAGAGAAGGTCCTGCTGGCTCAGGGAGGACTGAATCATGGTGCTGGTCCCGGGCTGGAAAAAAAAACGACGTTCGGGTGGATGCTCCGAACTCCTTCTGCGGCAGGTGCTTTGATGGATCCATGAGGTTAGCACGAAGCGTTTCTCCGGTGTGGGCGAGCCGGTTGGGAATAACCCGAACGGCGCGCACGAAATCGCCAGATCTGACAAAAGGCTCATGGCCGAATTCGCAAAATGGAGGAGGAATGAGCTTATGGAAGGCAGAAAACACGCTCTGTAACATTCGGAACGTAGGGCGGCGGCTTGACTCGTCCCGCCTCATCCGACCAGTGCGTCGGGCGTTTCGCGGATGCGGACGTCCGCGCGACATTCACAAAGGAATAGAGAAGATGAACCGCAGAAAGTTTTTGAGCTGTGCCGTGCTTGCGGCGACCGCGGGCGCCACGGGCGGCGCCATGGCCATGGGCACCGCCTCGGGCTACAACGTCGTGGGCTTTGCGGCCCTTTACGGTCCGTTGGGCGAAGTGCTCGTCAATCCGTACGGCATTGCGCCGCTCACTGCCATCATCAAGAACGGCGGCTATGAACTTCTCGATGCCGACGTGCGCGTCGTGCCGAAGAAGGGCGGTCAGGAAATCGCCTACAAGGTCTCCCGCTCCCAGCTCCTCACGCACGGCGGCGTGCCGGTCTTCGGTCTGTACGCCGACTACCAGAACCAGGTCGAAGTGACCGCCAAGAAGCGCTTCAAGGGCCAGGTCGAAACCGTCAAGTTCATCTACACGATCTACGCCGGCCCGATCACCGGCATTCCGTCCGGCGCCCCGCACGAAAAGAGCCTGATGTTCAAGGCCAACGTGAAGAAGGTCTCCAAGAAGTTCGCCGACCGCCTCTACTTCGTCAACAACCTCGGCACGCCGAACGCCCAGACCATGCGCACCATCTGGAACAACCCGATGGGCGGCGCCATGACCTGGCAGTTCCCGCCCAAGACGGTCATCATCGACACGAAGGGCGAAATCCGTTGGTTCCTCGACTACCGCGACCTCTGGAAGCCCGAGGATCCGTATTCCAACGGCGTGATGATGGGCTTCCACCAGAATCCGGACGGCTGCCTCACTTTTGGCTTCGGCCAGCGCTACGCCAAGTACGACCTCATGGGCCGCAAGATCTGGAACCGCCGTCTGCCCAACGCCTACGCCGACTTCTCCCACGCCCTGGATCCCGCCCAGAACGGCCACTACTTCCTGCGCGTCTCCTCCGCCGACCTGCGTCGCGCCGATGAAAAGCGCGTGCACACGGTGCGCGACGTGATCATCGAAGTCGACCAGAACGGCACGGTAGTCGACGAATGGCGTCTCTTCGACATCCTCGACCCGTATCGCTCCGACGTGATCAAGGCCCTTGACCAGGGCGCCGTGTGCCTGAACATCGACCCGTCGAAGTCCGGCCACACGCTCTCCGCCGAAGAGCTCGCCAAGCAGGAGGCCGAAGGCGAATTCGGCGACATCGCCGGCGTGGGTCCGGGCCGCAACTGGGCTCACGTCAACTCCGTCGACTACGACCCGACCGACGACTCGATCATCATCTCCTCGCGCCATCAGTCCGCCTGCATCAAGATCGGCCGCGACAAGAAGGTCAAGTGGATCCTCGGCGCACCCAAGGGCTGGCGCTCTCCCTGGAAGGAGGCTCTGCTCACGCCGGTCTCCGCCAAGGGCCAGAAGCTCAACTGCACGGACGTCGAGTGCACGGACACCGACTTCGACTGGACGTACACGCAGCACACGGCCTTCCGCGTTGATGAAAAGTCCGACAAGCGCTACTGCATGATCTCCGTCTTCGACAACGGCGACGCCCGCAATCTCGACCAGCCGGCCCTCGCCTCGATGAAGTACAGCCGCGCCGTCATCTACAAGATCGACCAGAAGAACATGACCGTCGAGCAGGTCTGGGAATACGGCAAGGAACGCGGCCACGACTGGTACAGCCCGGTCACGTCGCTCACCCGCTACGAAGCCGACAAGGACTCCGTCATGGTGTACTCCGCCACGGCCGGCATGGACTTCAGCCTCTCGGGCGGCTCCTCGACGCCTCCGCGTCCTGTTCTTAATGAATTCGAATGGGGCGCCAAGGAGCCCGCCGTCGAAATTCAGATGAGCCCGGGCAGCGGCTACCGTGCCTTCCCGATCAGCGTGAAGAAGGCCTTCACGGAAAACTGATCCTGAGGCATCCGCACGGGCCTCGTGCGGCCCCATGAAGAAAGAAGGACCTCCGGCGACTGCCAGCGCCGGAGGTCCTTCACATTCCGAGGAATGCGTCCCTGAGTCAGAGGCGCCGCTCGACGAGAAGGCCGGGAGCGCCCGCATGGGGCTCGAGGTCCTCGCGGAACAAGAGCGGGGCGTGCTTTGCGGCCGTCTCTGCGGGAATGCGTCCGCCCGAGCCAGGCAGGATCGCCTTGAGTTGTGCGAGAGAGAAGCCCCATCGGAATGTGGGCGAGAAGAATCAGGACGCCCGCCTTGAAGGCAAAACTGTGGGCAGCGAGCGCGCCCTGATAGAACGGCGACTGCTCATGAGGCTGGTGCAGGATGAAGAGGAGCACGCCCGTGCCGATCAGCGTGAGGTTGAGGAGCACGAGGAGCGCGTAGGCGATGCGCTGGCCCGCGTTGTAGCGGCCTTGCGGCGCGGTCGAGGGTTCGGCCTTCGTGAGGCGCAGGAACCTGAGAAGCTTTGTTGGATAGCCGCCGAGATTGTGCAGCCAGGCGAGGAACGGGCGCTCGGTGCGTAGGATTTCGTGCACGAAGCGCCTTGCCCTCGCGTGCGAGAAGACGAGCCATGCGGCGATGACGATGATGAGCGCGAAGCCCGCGATGAAGTGGACGGAGACGTCGAGGCGTTCCGGGCGTATGCCTGCGTGTGCGGCGGATCCGAGCGCAATGCCTGAGGCGGCGAGCGCCCCGGCAGATGAGGTTGAGGAAGTGGACGATCTGGTCGGAGGGATGGAAGCGCTTGACCGAGGCGTGCCTGACGAGCGTTTGCATAAGGGGACTCCTGTACGGGTTGTGCCGCGGAGCGCCCTCAAGGCGGAATGACGGATCTGCGGCGTGTTGAACGAGCGGAGGGGAGCGAAAGGCCTCCCGAGCGTGTTTTCAATCGCGCCACGAGGTCTTGGGGCAATGTTGGTTCAGACCCGTGTAAAGAAGCGCAAGGACGTGTCGGCAAAGTGGGAGGAAATCCGGGAAGGACATGTTGAGGGCATGAAAAGGGCGCGGTTCCCGGCGGGAGCCGCGCCCATGCGTGCATTTGTGAACGGTCTGATGAGTTTGCCGCGGTCAGGCCGACTTGGCGGGCAGGAAGGCCCTGACGGCGAGGATCAGGTCGCGCACGCCGTAGATCGTCATGAAGAAGGCCGAGACGGGGATGGCGGCGTAGGCCCAACGGACCTGCAGCCAGGGGATCGACTGGAAGGTGGCCTGTGCGCGCAGGACCCAGACGACGCCGTACCAGCAGATGAGCGCGTAGGTGACGAGCTCGATCACGGTGACGGCGAGGCGGCAGCAGTGGCCGAAGTTCGTGCCCGCGACGCGGTCGGTGATGACGTCGACGACGAAGTGGCCGCGCGTGCGCACGAGTTCCATAGCGCCGGGGAAGATCATCCAGACGAGCAGGATCTGGATCCAGTCGTCGGTCTGGGTGAAGTTGTAGACGGGCACGAAGCGCACGAAGACGTTGGCGATGAACATCACGAAGATGCCTGCGAGCGCGAGCGTGCTCACGGTGCGCGCCGTGACGGAGACGCAGCGGTCGGCCGCCTTGAGAAGGTTCATGACGGCGGACATCAGGGCACCCATTTGGCGAAGCCGAGCGAGAGCTCGGGGATGAAGGCGACGAGGATCGCCACGATGATCATGATGAGGACGTAGCCCACGGCCTCCTTCGCGATGGCAAGGACGTGCTCGCCCGTGATCGAGCTCATCACGTAGAGGTTGAGGCCTACGGGCGGCGTGAGCACGCCGATGGCGAGCGAGATGCACATCACGATGCCGAGCTGAACGATGTCGTAGCCGAAGCTCTTGGCGAGCGGCACGAAGATCGGGACGGTGATGAGGAGGATGGCCGTGCCCTCCATGAAGCAGCCCATCAGCACGAGGAGCGCGATGATGAGAAGGAGCACGGGCGCCGCAGTCGCAAAGGAGGTCGACATGAAGGCGATCGCCTGCTGCGGAATGCGGGTGTAGAGGAGTACGTACTGGAAGAAGCCCGCGGTGGCAATGACGAACATCACCTTGGCGGTCTGCTCGACCGTGTTCCAGAAGATGGCGGGAAGGTCGCGCACCCTGAGCGTTCCGTAAACGAAGAAGCCGAGGAACATCACGTAGAGGGACGCGACGGCGGCCGCTTCGGTCGCCGTGAAGATGCCGCCGAACATGCCGCCCATCACGATGACGGGGGTCATGAGCGCGAAGAAGGCCTCCCTGAAGGCCTGAAGGCGCTCGCGCCATGGCGCGGGTTCGGTCTTGGCGTAGTTTCGGCGCGCGGAGACCCAGGAGGACCAGCCCATGAACATGATGCCGAGCAGGAGGCCCGGCACGGCGCCCGCCGCAAAGAGCGAGTTGACGCTCGTCTGTGTGAGGCCCGCGTAGAGGATGAGCGTGATCGAGGGCGGGATGATGGGGCCGAGGGCGCCGCCCGCCGCGATCGTCGCGCAGCTGAACGGGCGCCCGTAGCCCGACTTCGTCATTTCGTTGATGGCGATCATGCCGATGCCCGCCGCGCAGGCGGCCGCCGAGCCGCTCATGGCGGCCATGACGACGCAGGCGACGATGGCGGCGTTGGAGAGTCCGCCCCAGCGGTGGCCGAGGCAGACTCGTCCGAAGCCGAAGAGCGACTTGCTCACGCCGCCCACGGTCATCAGGTTCCCCATGAGAAGGAAGAACGGAATCGACATGAGCGTGATCCCCGAGACCTGCGCGAACATACGCTGCGGCACGAGGAAGAGGCGCGCGGGGTCGCCGCCCGCGAAGAGGAAGGTCGCGATCGAGGCGAACCCCATGGTCACGGCCGTGCTGACGCCGAGAAGCATCAGCAGGAGCACCGCCCCGAAAATGACGAACATCAGCATGGATGAGCTTCCGTGCTTACTTGGCGCGGTTGGCCTCGACGGCGTCGAGGAGCTTCTTCATCTCGTCCTTGCCCGCGAGCTCGCCAATCTTGTCGTAGGCGGGCTTCATGAGCTTCACGAAGGAGTCGCGGTCGGGGTTCGTCACGTGCATGCCCTTCTTCTTGAGCTCCTCGATGACGGCGGCTTCACCGTGGCTGATGCGGTCGCGGGTGAGGTTCTGCGCCTTGACGGCCTCTTCCTTCAGGATGGCCTGCAGTTCGGGCTGGAGGCCCTCGAGGAACATTTTGTTGAAGAGAAGGACCTGGCAGTCGAAGTAGTGGTTCGTGAGCGCGAGCTCGTCCTGGGTTTCAAAGAGCGAGTCGGCGAGAATCGTGAAGACGGGGTTTTCCTCGCCCGTCACGACGCCCTGCTTGAGGCTGGTGTAGAGCTCGGAGTAGGCGATCTTCTGCGTGTTGGCGCCGACGGCGTCGAAGGCGGCGAGAAGGCCCGTGGCGGGCGGAACGCGGATCTTGACGCCCTTGAGGTCGGCGGCGGAGTTGACGGGCACGCCCTTGGTCGTCGTCTGGCGGAAGCCGTAGTCGAACATGGAGAGGCCGACGGCGTCGTGCTGGGCGAGGCCCTCGTTCATCCAGGGCATGACGAAGGCGTCGATCGTGCGGTGGGCGTGATCATAGTCCTTGAAGAGGAACGGAGCCGTCATGGCGTTGAGCTTCTTCGAGTACATGGCGAGGTTGCCGAGGCTCACGACCGCGCTGTCGAGCGCGCCGAGCGTGACCTGTTCGGCAAGCGCGGGCTGGTCGCCGAGCTCGCCTGCGGGGTAGACCTCGACCTTGACCTTGCCGCCCGTGCGCTCGGAGACGTTCTTCGCGAACTGAAGCGCGGCCTCGTGGTGGGCGTGCGAGACGGCCGCGGTGTGGGCGAGGCGGATCGTCTGGGCGGAGAAGTCGGCGGCACCGGCGACGGCGCACGCAAGGGCGGCCGCGACGGCCACGGCGGCGGTCTTGATGAAGTTGGGCATTGTGTGGGCTCCCGCTGTTGTCTGTCCTGAACCTCCGCCCATGGGCGAAGGCACATGTCGTTTTTTTGAAGCTAACTATTATAACGGGAGCCGCCTGCGGCCGAAAGACGGTGATAACGCGCGCCCGCAACAGATTCGCGAGGCTCTCCATATGCAGACGACTGCCGCAGAGGGATGAAGAATAGGAGGACAATTTCATGTCATCGTATGGGAGCACGTACCGTATGAAGATTTCGCGGACCATATGATAATTCACCCGAGGTAGTACTTTGGGGGTAGGCCTCATATGTCCAATGCGCGACTTTTGCCGTATGAGAGGTGCTTCGGGGACGTTTAGACTGTGCTCAAACGGTCGCAAAAGGCGGACGGGTGCCCTCGCTCCCGCTTGCCGGCTCAGACGCACGGACCGTTGAAACGACGGGCCCGGCGCAGCAGGAGAGCTGCCAGGAGGCCCTCACCGGAGAAGATCCTATGTTTGAAACGCAATACGAAGCGCTGCGGCGTCAGGGCATTTCCCGACGCAGCTTCCTGCAGTTCTGCTCCCTCACGGCCGCGAGCCTGGGGATTGGAAGCGCGGGCGCCAAGGACATCGCCGAGGCGATGGAGACGAAGCCCCGCACGCCGGTCATCTGGCTCCACGGCCTTGAATGCACCTGCTGCACCGAATCCTTCATCCGCAGCTACCATCCGGTCGCCAAGGACCTGGTGCTCTCGATGATCTCGCTCGATTACGACGACACGATCATGGCCGCCGCCGGTCATCAGGCCGAGGCCGCCCTCGAGGACACGATCGAGAAGTACAAGGGCAACTACATCCTTGCCGTTGAGGGCAACGTGCCGCTCAACGACGACGGCGTGAACTGCATTCCCGGCGGCGAGACCTTCCTGAGGAAGATCAAGCACGTCGCTGCGGGCGCCAAGGCCGTCATCGGCTGGGGCTCCTGCGCCGCCTGGGGCTGCGTGCAGGCCGCCAAGCCCAATCCCACGCACGCCGTGCCGATCACGGAGATCATCACGGACAAGCCCATCGTGCTCGTGCCCGGCTGCCCGCCGATTCCCGAAGTGATGACGGGCGTGGTCACCTACATCCTCACGTACGACCGCCTGCCGCCGCTTGACCGCATGGGCCGTCCTAAGATGTTCTACGGCCAGCGCATTCACGACAAGTGCTATCGCCGCGCTCACTTCGACGCGGGCCAGTTCGTCGAGAAGTTCGACGACGAGGGCGCCAAGCTCGGCTACTGCCTCTACAAGGTGGGCTGCAAGGGACCGACGTCCTACAACGCCTGCTCGGCCATCCGCTGGAACGAGGGCCTCTCCTGGCCGGTCCAGTCAGGCCACGGCTGCATCGGCTGCTCCGAGCCCAACTTCTTCGACAAGGGCTCCTTCTACGAGCACGAGACGACGGTCCTGCCTCCGGGCTGGGGCGGCATCGAGGCGACCGCCGACAAGGTGGGCCTCGCGACGCTCGGCGTCGTCGGCGTCGCGGCTGCCGCGCACGTGGCCATGTCCGCCGTGTCGCAGGCCCGCGCCAAGAAGACCAACAAGGACATCGGAGGTAAGGAAGAATGAGTGAACGCAGAATTGTTGTGGACCCGGTCACCCGAATCGAGGGTCACCTGCGCGTCCAGGCCACGCTCGGCGACGACGGACGAATCGCCGACTCCATGAGCACCGGCACGATGTGGCGAGGCCTCGAGGTCATTCTCAAGGGCCGCGACCCGCGCGACGCCTGGGCCTTCGTCGAACGCATCTGCGGCGTCTGCACGGGCATTCACGCCCTTGCGGCCGTGCGCAGCGTCGAGGACGCCCTCGGGATCAAGATTCCGAAGAACGCCAACATCATGCGCAACCTGGTCAATGCCACGCTCTACGTGCACGACCATCTGGTGCACTTCTACCAGCTCTCCGCGCTCGACTGGGTCGACGTGGTCTCGGCGCTTGAGGCCGATCCCCGCGAAACCGCGGCGATCCAGCAGAAGATCTCCCCGAGTCATCCGCTTGCCTCCGTGGGCTACTTCCGCGACGTCCAGAACCGCCTGAAGAAGTTCGTCGCGAGCGGCCAGCTCGGCATCTTCAAGAACGGCTACTGGGGCCATCCGGCCATGAAGCTGCCGCCCGCCGTGAACCTTCTTGCCGTCACGCACTATCTTGAAGTGCTCGACTTCCAGAAGGAGATCATCAAGATCCACACGATCCTTGGCGGCAAGAATCCGCATCCGAACTATCTGGTCGGCGGCATGGCCTGCCCGATCAACATGCACGATACGGGCGCCCAGGGCACGATGGTCAACGAGGTGACGCTCAACTACATGCGCGACATTGCGAAGCGCTCGCTCGAGATCGTCGAGAACGTCTATCTGCCGGACATCAAGGCCATCGCGGGCTTCTATCCCGAATGGTTCAAGTACGGCGCGGGCCTCTCCAACAAGAATGTCCTCTGCTACGGCGAATTTCCCGAAATCGCCAACGACTGGTCCGATGCCTCGATGCAGCTGCCGCGGGGCGCGATCATCAACGGCAACCTCAACGAGGTGCACGACGTCGACCTGCGCGACCTCAACGAGATCCAGGAATTCGTGGACCACTCGTGGTACCGCTATCCGGACGCCGGCAAGGGCCTGCATCCGTGGGAAGGCATCACCGAGCAGGCCTTCGAGCTCTCGAAGGGCTCCGTGGGCGACAAGACGAAGTTCGAATGGCTCGGCGCCGACGGCAAGTACTCCTGGATCAAGAGCCCGCGCTGGAAGGGCCACATGATGGAAGTCGGTCCGCTCTCGCGCCTCGTCATGGGCGTCGCCAAGAACGTGCCGCACATCAAGGAGCCCGCCATGGCGCTCCTCGAGGAGCTCAACGCGCCGCTCGAGGCCGTCTTCTCGACGCTCGGCCGTCACGCAGCCCGCGCGCTCGAGTGCCGTTGGGCCGCCCAGAAGATGGTCCAGTACGTCGACGACCTGACGGCCAACATCCGTGCGGGCGACGAATGCGCCGCCAACATGGAGAAGTGGGAGCCCAGCACCTGGCCCAAGGAAGCCCGCGGCGTGGGCTTCTGCGAGGCCCCGCGCGGCGCCCTCGGCCACTGGTGCGTCATCAAGGACACGCGCATCGCCAACTGGCAGGCCATCGTGCCGACGACGTGGAACGCGTCGCCGCGCTCTCCCTCGGGCGAGCTCGGCGCCTTCGAGCAGAGCCTCATCGGCACCCCGGTCGCCGTCGAGGACCAGCCGCTCGAAATCATCCGCACGATCCACAGCTTCGACCCGTGCCTGGCCTGCGCCACTCATCTCCTGAGCCCGAAGGGCGAGGAACTCTGCAGCGTCAAGGTGCGCTGATGGGAGGCCGCTATGAAAATCGATCCCGTCACTTTTGAAGTCGATGCGAGCGGAGGCACCCGGCCCGTATACGTCTGGGAGGCCCCGGTCCGAGTCTGGCACTGGCTGATGGCCGTCGCGATGTTCGCGATGATCATCACCGGCTACCTGATCGGCCGACCGCTTGTCTCCAACCTCGGGGACACGTGGATCACCTACGACTTTGGCTACGTGCGCATGGTGCACTTCGCCGCGGGGCTGTTCTTCACGGCGCTCTTCATCTACCGCCTCTTCTGGGTGGCGGTGGGCAACCGCTACGCGAGGATGATCTTCTTCCCGCCGCTGTTGTCGATGAAGTGGTGGAAGGGCGTGTTCGCCCAGGTCGCCTACTACCTCTTCATGAGGAAGTCCGCACCTGAATACGCCGGCCACAACCCGCTTGCGCAGCTCGCCATGTTCGCGATGTTCGTGCTCGGCTCCTTCGTGATCATCATCACGGGCCTCGCGCTCTACGCGCAGTCCTGGGGCTGGGACACGAGCTGGATGGCCTGGTTCGGCTGGGTGTTCGTCCTCTTCGGAGACGCCCAGGCGGTCCGCACGGTGCACCACGTGATGATGTACGTGTTCATCCTCTTCAGCATCGCCCATATCTACATGAGCTTCCGCGAAGACGTCATGGGCGGCGCCACCACGCTCTCCTCGATGAGCACCGGCCTGCGCATGTTCAAGGAGGACCATCACGGTTGAGCCTGATTGTCTCAGGTGACTGAAGCCGCAAAACAAAGGGGCCCGTTCAGGCAGTAATGCCGGGACGGGCCTCTTTTTGTTGTCTTGTTTCTTCTTTTCTGGTCCTGAAGTGGGTTGGGATGCTGAGGACGCAGTCGGGCGTCCGAGGATGCGGAGCCGGGCCAGCCCGACACTTTTTCCCCTGCGGGCGGCCGCTCCATGGGTCCGCATTATGCTCCTAAAAACCGACTGAGCGGTATTTGTTGTTGAGGGAAAGTGTCATGAGGGAAATTCCGACCTGTGGCACAGATTTTGCATAAACCTTGATGCTCAAGGGAAGGGTAATCGTTATTGGTGAAAATCCTAAGGGATCGTCCTAGGTTTTTAGCTGATATAAAACCGACCGGACGGAATGTATTGGTGTATGATGCGTACCGTCGTGTTCTCCCACACTCCAAGCAGTTCCTCAGAGGACCGTCCTCAGGGGAACTCATCTTAAGGACCAGCCAAAATGTTCAAGAAGACTCTTCTCTCCGCCGCCGCTCTTCTCGCGGCCGGCACGCTTTCCGCTTCCGTCTTCGCCGCTCCGGTGACCGCCGAGGGCACGGGCGTCGGCAAGCACGGCGACATCACGG
>OJRZ01000714.1_pt1 | contig 31393 bp, 31 predicted proteins | sample 1599291 | NCBI WGS metagenome assembly OJRZ01 (sample SAMN04168657, study PRJEB22393) | human gut metagenome | biome: human gut microbiome; feature: stool | host: Homo sapiens | collected 2014-03-20
CAAAGTTGACCCCCAAATTTCTGGCGAAAACCCCTAAAAAATTTGGATAGCCTTTGAGCCTTGCCTTACTTTCTTCATAAGTTACAAACTCTATGATTCCTATATTCTTTTTACACCTTTATTTAAACACTGCCGGATTTTTCTGTCAATCCTTTTTTTAGTTTTTATATTTCCAATATTTAACATGATGTTTATTCGCGACATATTTCTTATAAGCACTGAAGCTTATCCTGCCTATAAAGTCGATTCATAGATTCTAATTCCTGCTCACGACCGATACACATATCGTTTCCATACGCCAAGGTATATTACTTATGAGTATATTATCATTCAAATACATCCGCACGGATAAGAAATTAAAAAAGGAAAGTAATCGCTACCTTCCTATCCGTTACGCTTACCATCACTTTCTAAACCTTATTTGTAATCATTCATATTATAACCCAGCTCTGAAAAAATCCGATTCTTTTCTGCCACACCCTCCTGAATTTCAGGCAAATTGTCAAGTGCCAGTGATAAAAACAATGTATCAACGATCAGGGACTGTACAATCAGTGCCGTGTGACTTGCCAGCCGCAGATTATTTTCCACAGCCGATACAAACAGCGTTACCGTTGCCTTGCTTGCCAGCTCCTGATTGCCATACTGGGTGATGAGAATAATCTTTGCCTTTTTCTGATTCGCAATATTGATATACTGATGTGACTGTACCGATTTCCCCAGAGTCGTAAAGCAGATAAGCAAATCATCCTCTGCCATATTCAGATTGGACTCCAGCTGAAGATGCACATCCTCATAGTAGATTACCGGAATATTCAGCCGCATGAATTTTATCTGCAGCTGCTTCACCAGTGTACTGCTTGCGCCCAGTCCGCTCAGATATATCTTACGTTTATGCTCATTTGTATCCCGAATCAGCTTTATCGCCTTATCCAGCTCCTGTGAATCTATGATATCCGTAGTAGACTGAATAGAAGTAACAATAAAGGCACTCAGCTTCTTCAATACGGAATCCGGTGTGTCTGTAGGCATGATTTTATCCAGAATCATGTCTGAATTCTCATTATAGAAATTGGCAGACAGATTTGCCGAAAGGGAGAGTTTGAAATCGGAATAGCCCTCACAGCCCAGCTTGCGCGCAAACCGGATCACGGTTGCCTCACTAACCTCCGCCTGCAATGAAAGATCCTTTAAGGTTAGCGAAAGAATCTCCTGACTGTGGGTTAATACATAATTTCCTAACTTTTTTTCTTTTGCGGATAGAAACGGCATGACCGATTCCAGACTTGATATGATATTAACTGCTTGCATAAACTCTCCTTCACTTGGCTTCCACACATCGGGTGAAACCATCTGTGATGCTTGTAATGAAGCATACACTTACATATCACATTCTACCAACGGAGTGAAAAAAATGCAATATGTTCCCGGCAAAGGGTACCATATGTTCTGCACAAGGCGCGCTATAAGCCTTTGCAATCATCGCTGAAAGCTATATGACAGGCAGACTGTATCCTAACACGTATATGTCTGCAACGCATGTAAAACCGCATGAAGACTTGGATAAATACCCGTACATTGCTCATAAAGCTCCTTTGTCGGCGGCACCAGATCAGGAACCATAATGGTAGAGCAGCCCGCCTGTATGCCTGCCCTCACACCATTGATACCATCCTCAAAAACATAGCAGTCCTGCGCCTGCAGATTCAGTTTCTGTGCAGCTAGAAGGAAGATATCCGGGAACGGCTTTCCATGCTCTACCTGCTCCCCGCTCACTACAGCGTCAAAATAGTCTGCTATTCCTGCCAGACGCAGATTGCTTTTGATCAGCTCCATAGGAGCACTGCTTGCCACTGCCATGCGAACTGCATGCTGCTTCAGATACTCCAGAAGCTCCACAACACCCGGTTTCATGGGAACCTGTTTGGATAATGTTACGATAGCATGTGCAAACAATTCATCTGTCAGCTTCTTTGCATCAACCCTTGGCCAGTATGTATTCACAATTTCACTCATACGGGTACCGTTCGTACCACGCAGCTCATCCAGCATCGCAGGATCAACCTTTAGACCGTAAAGCTCTGCAATATAATACCACTCCTGATTATATACCAGCTCTGTATCGAACAGCAGACCATCCATATCAAAAATAGCTCCAGCCCTCATACTGCCTCCTTTTTCCTATGCAGAAGGTGCATTGAGCAGAAGGAAGGAGAGATTTTCTTTATGCCATGGTGTTGCCAGTACGTTTTTATGTAGCTTGTACACGATGGTCCCCTTCCTTGTCTCTATCGTGAAAAGAAAATGAAGCAGCTTGATTTTGATAGTAGTCGATACAATATCCTCATGCGGAAGAAACAGCAGGGTATGCTCCTGCGGCGCTCCATTGATATCATCAACCGCCAGAATAGCGATTCCCTGCGCATTGATATGCAGTATATGATCCTTCATCGTATGCATGATTTCACCCAATCCGTTTTGGTAGGCTCCAATTCCTGCTTTCACTGTTGCACAAAGGGTTCCATGCTGCGCAAAGCAGATCTGATGGCTGTTTAATATGTCTCTGATCTCATCTTCCTTCATAGCTCCACCTCCTCCTGCATTATGCTGCCTGACGTTCCCTCAGCAGCTTATTGAAATCCACGATTCCCTTATGTCCGGTATCCACCAGCGCTTCCCTGTCCATGCCGGCAGCTCCGGAACCGATATATTCCAGTACCATGCACAAATTCATCCCCGTAATCACACTGATTTTGTCCGCATACTTCGCATCCTGCAGCAATCTCGCACTGCAGTTGCAGGGAGAGCCAAAGAGCAGATCGCAGAAAATCACAACACCCTCTCCGGTATCCACCTTTTGTATAGCAGCTTCCAGCTTCTCCATAAATTCTGTGATTTCCTCACCGGGGAGAAGACACAGCGCCTGCATTTGCTGCAGCTCTCCACAGAAAATTTGCAGCGTATCCAGCAATCCCTCCGCCAAACGGCCATGACTTGCCAATAATATTCCTTTCATTTGTGTTCCTCCTCATTTTGCACCATATGGGCATCCGATTTTCGGAATGCCCATACGGATTATGTTTCATTACCTGAGAGAGTATTCTCCCATGTTGTTATGTGTTTAAAACAATCCGATTGCGGCACAGAGCAGTGCAATCACAATGGTGAAGAAGACAAGCTTCGCTACACTGACATGCTTTTTGCTGATCAGATAATAATAGATAAACAACACACCGATGGACAGAATACCCGGCATGATACCGTCGATTTTTTCCTGTACGCTCAAGGTTGCCTCATCAAAGTTTGCTGTGATAGCAACTGCCAGATTAACCATGGAAGCAGTCAGTGCACCCATCATTGCCATACCAAGGATGTTCGCACCTTCAATGATATTGCTCATCAGCTTACTTGACATGATATCCTTGATTGCAGAGCGCCCCTTTGTATAGGTCATTTTGGTAAAAATAATCAATTCGCCAAGCGTATACATCGTACCGAGAAGCAGCAGCCAGAAGCCGGCAATTGAGCCGCCCTGTGCCAGAGAGCAGGAGGCCAGAATGAACAGAGTGGTAATGGTCCCTGCACTGAAGGAATCCCCCAGTGCCGCAACCGGCCCCATTAACCCGGTTTTAACGGCAACGATGGATTCGGAAGGAATCGCATCCGGATTGTTTGCCTTTTCCTCTTCCATTGCCAGCGTAGTTCCCAGAATCAGACCACCGGCTGTCGCATTGGTATTAAACAGCTCCAGATGACGCTGCAGCGCAGGAATCATATCCTCCTTGTTCGGATATAGTTTTTTCAAAGCCGGAATTAAGGCATATGTATATGCAATAGACTGCATACGTTCATAATTCAGTGACATTTCCGTTGTAATATACCATCTGGCGATTACACGGTTGACATCCCGTTTTGTCAATGATGTTTTTCTTTCCTCAGCCATCTTCTATGCACCCTCCTTTTCTCTTTCACGTTTTTCCAGTACAACCAGCACTGCAACACAGCCTGCGACCAGACCAGCTGTCAGGGTATTCAGACCTACTGCCTTTACAACAATGAAGCCCAGTACCGTATAAGGAATCATCTTCGGCTTTCCGATCATGTTCATAATCAGAGCAAATCCGATTGCCGGCATCACACCGCCTGCAACCTCCAGACCGTGCATAACCCAGCTAGGCACGGAGTTCATGAAGGTCAGCATAGCATCCTGCCCAAACATAACAATTAAAAATACAGGAAGAAACAGCAATGGAATCTCAATCAGCGGCGGATACACCACTGCACATCTGGTAATGCCGGAAAGGTTTCCCTTTGCCGCAAATTCATCAGCTCTATGCACAAAGATAACATTGATCATTTTACGCAGGTTTGTCACAAAGGAGCCCAGCAGTCCCATCGGAACGGCAAATGCTATCGCCTGCTCCGCCGTAAGCCCCGTTGCCAAAGCAATCGGTATGACGGTTGTCGCCGCCAGTGCCGAGTCCGTCGGAAGATTCCCTCCCGGCGCAATGATTCCTGCAAACGCTGCGGCAATACCGCCGCCGATAATCAATCCCTTTGTCAAATCCCCGTAAATCAAACCGGTACAACCCCTACTACGATAGGACTTGCAATAAAGAAGAATGCAAAATATCCACCAATCATTCCCCGGGCGATCCAATACATCAGACCCATTGCCACCGCCATGATAACCAACTGTGTACCACTCATAATAACCTCACACTCCCTTTCATTATTTCAGCTTCTTTTCAATCGATCCAAGACTTACCGGATCATTTTCCGGTATCGGCTGCAGGAACACGTTTACACCCTCCGCCTTCATTTCGCTTAATTTTTCGTATTCTTCAACGGTAAGCGCAACCCCCTGAACAACCGCTTTACGCTGTGCACTGTTCTGCACTGCACCGACATTCAGCTCCGGCAGCTGAAGGCCGTTTTTGTATACCGTATATGCAGATGCCACATCCTTGAATATCAGCAGCACGGTATCATTTTTTCTATCGATTGCTGTCTGCACATCCCCCAGCTTGACAATATCAACCTCACGATCCGGTACTGCCATGCGATAAATATCACCCATGAAAGGATCATCCACCAGGCTGTCATCTGCCAGTATCAAACGATCAACCGGACGGAACTTGATCCATTTTGCCACAATCTGTCCATGTACCATACGATAATCAACACGAACCATATTCAGTTTGCCCATAGCTTTTCCTCTTTTCCTTTTACCCTGTCGGGACTTTATCTTCTTTCGATTTTTACTACCTGACGCGTATCCGCACTCTTATGCACAGCCTCCGCAATCAGCTCTGCTTCCAAACCGTCATTCAGATTTGCCACAAACGGCTTATCATGGAGAATACAATCCACAAAATCGTTCAGCGGATCAATTCCAAAGCCGATTGCACGACCGTTGTAGTTCTGGATAAAGCAGATATTCGGGGTATATTGCTTTTGATCATCAAAGAATTCAACACCGCGTTTCTGGGAATCCACACGAATCATTGCATGTTCACAGAGAATTTCGGAGCATCCGTCATCTGCCTTCGCAAAGCCGTTTGGTAGAATCCACGCATTCTCCACAGTCCATGTGCATCCGTTTTCAAATTCCAGAATCGCTGTAATACTGTCATAGGTATCCACACCCTTTTCCTGCAGGATTCCCTTATGTCCTACAGCGTACACCTGTACGACCTCACATCCCATATACCAGCGAATCAAATCATAGCAGTGCGTACCGACAAAGTGGACCGGGCTGGAATTGGATGACCAGTTCAGCCAGTTGATTGCGACATCATAGACATTATCCATACGCATATAGCCGCGTACCGGTTTTCCTGTCCCCGCGTCTGCAAGCTTGTTTTTTACCGCTATGGATGCCGGATCCCAGCGCTTGTGGTAATCCACCATAACACGAACACCGGCTTTTTCAGCAGCATCAATGATATCATAGGCATCTGCGGAAGTAGTAGCCAGTGGTTTTTCCACCAGAACATCCTTTCCATAGCGGATGGCTGTCATCACCGGGTCCTTATGATACGGGTCCGGTGTTGCTACGGAAACAGCATCAATTTCCTCACTTTTGAGCATTTCCTCCATGTCGTTATACGTTTTCACCTGATAATCCTGTTCCACTTTATCCGTGATTTCCTTTTTTAAATCACAGACTGCAACAAGATTAACGTTGGGATTTGAAGTGTAGGCATCCAGGTGATTTTTTCCGTAAATCCCCGCGCCTACAACAGCAATATTCAGTTTTTTCATACGTTGCTCACCTTCCTTTAAGTATTGCTACATTGAATATATCACAAAAGTAGTAATACTTCAATATATTTTTATAAATTTGTAGTTTTACTTCTTTTAAATCGAAAACAGCCTGTATAAACTATTTGTAAGACCTTTCATCATGCATATGCAACTCTGTATGAAGTAATGCTTCAGTATGTATGCTTCAGCTTAGGATTTGTTCTGCTTTAAAAAGCAAAATATTGAATAACGGTATCCATACACAAACGGTACTGTCAACTACGAATGTATTCCATCCTTTACAGAAAGATTTCCTGCAGCACGCATTCAGCTTACTACCCCTGCCATTTCAATTATGACCGTAGGGCTTTTCCCATCATGACACATCTGATGATCCTTTTGTAGCGCTGTTGGAACTGACAAGTTACCTTATCATAAAAAAAACAGGAATCAGCGAGGTTCCTGTTTTAGATATTTGATAATAAATTCATCACAGCTGCATGGCTTTCCATAATAATATCCCTGATAAATATCGCAATGCAGAGCTTTCAGCAGCTCCATCTGTTCCCTGGTCTCTACAAATTCCGCAACGACATGAAACTGCATAGATGCCGCAAGCCTTGTGATACCGCGCACGATATCACGCGAACGTTCATTTTCCAGAATCTGACGAACCAGACTGCCATCCAGCTTAACTTCATCAAATGCATTTTCCTGCAGATACATCATCGAGCTGTGCCCCATGCCAAAGTCATCCATGCTCATTTGAATTCCCAGCTGCTTCAATTCCCGGATGCGCTCCAGAATACGTCCGGAGGTACTGAGCAGGGAACGCTCCGTGACCTCAAGAATCAGCTGGATGTCATGCAGATCGACTTCCTGAAGAATTCTGCGCACCTCCCTGACGAATACAGCGCTTTCCAGCTGCTTCGGTGATATGTTTACAGAAATCGACAGGGGCGTACCTTCCTTCTGTAATTTCTGTGCGTCTTTGCATGCTTCTTTTATGATATAAAGTCCAAGCTCATCCAGAAAGCTTTCTTCTTCTGCCAGCTTTACCATCAGCGGCGAGGAAATTCTTCCGGCTACCGGATGCTCCCAGCGAAGAAGAGCTTCCGCCCCATGTATATGCTCGGCGTTATCCCGCTGTATCTGATAATGCATATGAATCTGATTTCGCTGCATGGCGTTCTTTAAATCCATCGCCAGTGTTTTGGCAGGGAAATGATATAAGTAGTGATCATCAAGAAAATCCGGAAGTGCTCCGTTTGCCTCACCTTCCGCCATATCGGTTTCCATTGTCCGCACCGCCGTTTCAAATTCCTCACTCTGCTGGTTTTCGCTCAGACGAATAAACGGAATATACAGCAAAGTCCCCAGAATCAGGTTAAACAGCTGCAGCAAACTGCCGGAAACAGAGCCGCATGCCTCGTATCCGCTCATGAGAATCGGAACCGTCCATTCCACGAAATGTGTGGGCAGAGGTACCAGCTGCAGCTGCATGGCAAACGCACTGGTCAGTGTCAGAACCAGAGGAACAAGCAGAAACGGCAGCAGCATCAGCGGATTGAAGATGACCGGAAAACCGAATATTACAATTTCATTGATATTGAATAAAACGGAAATCCCCGCTACCTTGGCGAGCTTGCGGTTATTACTCTTTCTCGCTTTTAAAAGCATCGCCGAAATCAGACATAATGCAGCACCGCAGCCTCCCATAAAGACAAACGTATCCAGAAAAGTCTTTGTGAATATTTCCGTTGGAAGCTGTCCGGCCTGTACCAGCTGCTGATCGATCAGAATACCGGGCTCCAGAAACTGCTTTGCGACCATCTGCAGCGTATTGGTACCATGTATTCCAAAAAACCAGAGAAAATGTGCAAAGAATACATACAGTAGAGCACCGGGCAGCCCTTTTCCCACTTTTTCAAACAATCCCATAAATAAATAGGCACCGAAATTTGTAATGTTGACTTCTCCAAACTGTGCACGCAGCACTGCACCGATAACAGCGAAGAACAGAGCAATCGCAGCAATCGGAAAAATCCCCTGTATGGCTTTGTTAAACGTATAGCCCGCACCGGCAGTATGCAGCTTTTCAAAACGCCTGCCGCAATGCATACCCTTGTGGAACAGCCAGCAGGACAGCATTGTGATACACATAGCTGTAAACACCCATTCCGGATGGAAAATCTCATTGGCATATTCCATTCCTCCGCAGAATGCCAGATAGGAAACCATGGCCACCACAGGATAAAAGAAAACATCGTCCAGCGCATGCAGCTGCCCATAGGAAAGTGCAATCGTGATAATCAGAATCAGTGCAAGCGAATTCAGTGTTATTTCATACAGACTGTTAAAAACGGTAAGCAGAGCTCCGTGATGAAAGGAGGTCAGAAATGACTGGTAGGCATCCAGTGGAAAGCTGGACAGCAGCAAAGCAAAGCTTCCAAGGATAAGAAAAGGGATTGCCAGCATCAATCCGCGTTTAATTGACAATATAAATATGGAATCAAAAAATTTCCGGTACCCTTTTTTCATACGTTGCCCTCTACAATATCTCTATTTTACCATAGAACCAGGGATGCAACAACGCTTTCCAATAGAACCAGCAGCACAGCACCTGTGTATCTTCAGAAAAAGCAAAGGATATAGAAACAGCAGATTTTTCCTGATTTACGCAAATTCCCTTTCTTATTTGAAATGAACAGGACACACTTCATTTGAGGGAAATATCAAAGTTGATCCTTTTTGATAATGTTTCTTTGAATTACCGAAAGCACAAGAGCCTTATCCCCTGCCTACGCATTTTTTATATTCCCCGGGTGTTATGGAATACATATTCTTAAATGCCTTATATAAGCTGATATCTGATTTAAATCCGCATTCCAGCGCGATTTCCTCGATTGTTTTCCCTGTAGACAAAAGCAGGATTTTCACCTGTGAAAGCCGCTTACGTATAAGATATTCGTATGGAGTCATCCGCATAACCTCTTTGAAAACTCTTAAAAAATAGTATTCACTGTAGCCGCCAGCCTCTGAAATATCCTTCAGACCGATATCTCTGCGATAATTCTGCTCGATAAAAGAAACTGCCTTATCCACCATTTCCTGTTTCATACTGCCAGGCTGTGCCTCGTGCAGCTGATAGTGAAGATCACTGTACAGGCGAAGCACGGAAGAGCTGATGGAATACTCGTCCACCAAATGATATTTATCCAGACTCTGAAAAACGGAGTGAAAGAAAATTTCTGTTTTCTTATGAAAACGAAGGTCCTGAAGAATTGTTTCCTGCTTTATATATCCCTGAATACTTTCCCCTGTTAACAGTGCGGCATATACCTCGCAGCCTTCATCCAGATAAATCGAAAACACAGAAGCATAGGACTGAATCAGCGTGCAGGAGCCAGTCAGCGCCGTATAATCGCTGCCCTTTACCAGGATACCTGTACCCTGTGGCAGATACAGCACAAGATATTGGCGATCGTCATGTTTATGAAAATGCAGAATATGAGCTTCTATACATGTAAAATGTGCAACATGCTTTACCATCTGCATATGTACCTGTGCAAATTCTGTTAAATGTATTGTTTCTTCACGCAGGATATGGTTTTTTCCATTCGAAAACACAGGCATCACCTCATATGTATTATAGCATCTTATGAGGAAAAGACCTGTGTGTTTTTTTATGTGAATGGTTCCAGCAGCATATGTGAGATAAACGCATCCGAAAAGCCGGTATCCGAAGCCAGTAGAATACAGTGTCCATTTTTACAAAGCAGCTCCATACGTGTGCGATTTTGTTCCAGAGCATATCTGCAGCAGCCTTTTAATGCCGTATTACCGCTAATCCGTACAGCTTGTTTCAAGGCTGTTGGAAGAATCCCTGTTATACACAGATCCTCTACATGCAGATGCCGGCCGAAGCCTCCTGCAAGATAAACTGCTTCAATTTGCTCATAGGAGCATTGTGCTCCAGCACATACCCGTTCCAGTGCGGCAGCTATCGCAGCTTTCGCAAGCTGGAACTCACGGACATCCTTCTGGGTCAGAAGTAGTCCGTCGAAGAGGGTAACCTGTTGATTCAGATATCCACTGACATCCAGCAGTGAAGCGGTAAGAAGGCAGCTGATGAGAGAAAGATATCCGCTTCCGCAAATTCCCATTGGCTTACCGTCATGAATGGTCTGCAGTCGAAAGCCATTCTCCCAGCGCACCTCGCTGACTGCCCCTGTTACAGCACCACAGCCGCAGCTCATGTTTCCTCCTTCAAAGGCAGGTCCGCAGGCGGCACTGCTCACGCTCAGCATGCCCTCATGGTATAGAGCGAGCTCTCCATTTGTTCCCAAGTCCAGCAGCAGTGAGCTTTGTTTGGTCTTTTCCATATCCTGTGCATAAATTCCCATCAAAATATCACTACCAACATATGCGGAAATCGGAGGTAGAACCTGTATCTCAAATTCCGGTATAAAATCCGGAAAAAACTGTTTTGATGAACAAATGACCAGCTCCTTTTGTACACACTCATATGGTGCAGCTGCCAGTGGTATAGGGTCTATCCCAAGAAACAAATGTGTCATGACGGCATTTCCGCAGACGCACATACGGCATATATCCTTATTCTCAACAGCTTTCAGCTGTGCACGCAATCCCTTCAGCAGCAGCTCCTGAAGCAGTGTAGGCCCCTTTTCATGAGCATGCTGTATTCTGCTGATCACATCACTACCATACCGTCGCTGCGGATTGAGAAAGCTTTTTTCCAGCAAGACATTTCCTGTCTGTAAATCCAGCAATACAAGAACGACAGTTGTCGTACCGATATCAACAGCAAGTACACAGCCTTCCTCATAATGACCAGCCAGATGCAGCTCTTCCACTCCCACGATCTGCATATCCCTTTGCTCATGCAGCAGTTCTCCTTCAATAGCCGCCTCACAATTCCGATGCTCACAGGCCAAGCGAATACCCTGTGCAAGCTGTACCTTGGACAGCAGTTTTCCTTCTGCATCTGTAACAGGAAGAAAGCCCTTTGTGACCTGAAGCCGGCACTTTCCGCATTGTCCTCTGCCTCCGCAGGACAGATCGAGCTGCGGATGTTTTTGAAGCAGCAGCTCCAGAATATCGTCATGCTTCTGAAATTTTATCACGCAAATTCCTCAAGCAGTCTTCCTGCCAGGGATACAGCATCCTCCGTAAACAGGTCTGCTCCGATTTCATCTGCGTAAGCCTGTGTCACAGGTGCACCGCCGATAGCGACCTTCACACAATCTCTGACACCTGCTTCCTGTAAGGCATCCAAAACCACCTTAAAATATCCCATGGAGGTTGTCAGCAAAGAAGACATGCAGAGTACATCCGGCTGATAGGTCTTTACAGCCTCCACAAACTTCTCGGCGCATACATCAACACCGATATCAATCACCTCAAAGGATTTCGCCTTCAGCATGAGTGTACAGAGATTTTTCCCAATATCATGCAGATCCCCCTGCACCGTTCCGAATACCACCCTTCCACTGAATTTTTCTTCTTTTTTCACAAGATAAGGCTCCAGTATTTCCATAGCACCATTCATACAGCGGGCACTGATTAGAACCTCCGGTATAAACGCCGTTCCTTCCGCCCATTTCTTTGCTACGATATCCATGCCCTCCAGTAATCCACCCTTCAATATTTCCTGTGGCGATATCCCCTCCTGCAGGGCACTCTCCACCAGGGCATTCACCTCCTGCATTTTTCCAAGCGGCATCAGCTGCTGTATCTTTTCCAGCTTATCACTCATTTTCCTTCACTCCTTCAATCGCTGCACCATACCGGTGGGCTTCTTCAATGAATGCGATAAAATTTTCAATCGGTACGTTATCCTGCATACGGTTATTCAGCGTAAACACCATACGCCCCTTCCCCCGCTGATGGAAAACATCAATAAAATGTCTTGTTTCTTCCCGTACCTCCTCTACGCTACCAAACGGCAGCACACGCTGAAGGTCAATTCCAGCCCAAAAGGAAATCTGATTCCCGAAGGTGTCCGCAATTTCCTGTTCTTCCATCGCATACTTCTGAATCGGATGCAGAACATCAATTCCACTTTTAATTATATCCGGCAACAGCTTTCTCACATCACCGCAGCTGTGCAGCCAGACATGCAGACCGAGGGAATGCGCATACTCACACAGCTCAACGTAATACGGATAGTAGAATTCCCGAAACATCTCAGGTGACATAAACGGCCCCTTCTGCATCCCAAGATCATCGCCGAAAGCTATACCGTCTATATGCGCCTCTTCGACACCGCGCTTTGCGGCGCGTTTAAAGAAATCCACAACTCTTCTGCATACATGATGCACATCCTCTGGATTCATGTATAAATCCATTAGAGAGTTTGTCATGCCTCGATAGTCCCACAATCTTGTCCACGGACCATCGGAGAACCATGCAAGACGATAGCGTCCGTCTTCAACCGGCGCATTGCAATACATTGTCGCTTCTTCCGCATCCGGCAGATGTTCACTGATTCGGCGAATCACCTCCCAGTCCAGTGCATGCTCCTCATCTACACCTACAATTTCTTTACGACCGATAGATGGATCGGCCCCTGCTACATCACACCATGTATAACGATCTCCATCTTCCGCAAACAGCTTTGGCTTTTTTAAATAAAACACCTGCATATCCTCCGGAAAACGTTCCAGCAAATCTTCTACCGGCTTTTGATCCTGCAAAGCCAGTTCATCAATATGAAGCCAGTTTCCACATGCCACACCAACGCGCGGTGTACCATTCCCCTTTAGCAGAGATATCATTTCTTCTCTTGTCAGCGGCAGCATTTCCGCCTTTGGAAATTTCCTGCGATCACATACCATATGGTAACCTCCGTTCACTATTCACCTGTTCCAGTGTCTTGAAAAATCTCTGTATATTCTCCCATTTTGCCTTGGGTGGCAAATCACAGCCTGTCGAAAGGACGAAGTTGGAATATGCACCGCATTCTTTCAACAAAGCCCTCTCCTTTTGTTCTAGCTCATCCGCACTGCAGCCGCAGAAGCAGCCAACCGGATCCAGATTCCCCATAATCAGACAGTCTGCCGGTACCTGTTCCAATATCTTTTTCAAAGAAACAGCATTTCCAAAATGCCATGCCCCGCAATCGGATGATAATATTTCCGGAAGGCTCTGCACAGTATTCGGGCCGCAATTATGATAAATGACCGTAAAGGTATCATCCTGCAGCTCCTCCGTAATTTCTTTGATATAGCTGCTGGAAAACTCCTGAACCATCGTTGGTGACAGAAGACCCGCCAGTGGTTCTGCCAGTATGACACCTGACGCACCCACATCCTTGTATGCCTGTATATACTGCTTCAAAAAAGTGGTAACCTTCTGCAATACCAGATGTACAAGCTTTGGATCCATGATGCACTGCATCATGATTTCACTCACATCCATCAGTCTTCCTGCGAGTGAATAGGGCCCGCAGACACCGCCGAATACCGGACGGTCGCTTTCCTTTGTGATATTCTCCACACCTGCCAGATATACAGACATGCGCCCTTCTTCCATTTTCGGAATACGCAATGCTTCACCATCCTCTCGATTTTTTATGATTCCGCTTGTTACAGCAGGAATCTCTCCCTCATGAAAGCTGACAGGACAACCGAATGCCTGCGCCTCTACAGACAGATCCATCATACTGACCAGCGCTTCCTGCAAAGGAAATTCTTCTTTGATTCTGCGCATGACAGCACTCTGCATTTCAGCGTTCTGTACCAGCTCCTGTACGGTAGTAGCGCATTGTGTAACGGCAGGAAATGACAAGATTGCCATGGCATGCACATCCTCATCCATTAGATGCTTTTTCCATTGCGTATAACTGTAATTCATAAGCACCACATCCTTTCTACCTTAATCATAGAAAAAAAAGCGGCAGTTGAACATGGTATATCTTGTCGGGTATCTTCCCAAAATTGCGGTTTCACCCAGTTGCATCAGAAGCTTCCCATTTTTTCAGGGACAGTATGACAAAAACGCTGCTATGCCATATTTAGCAGTGAAATATGGCATATTCGATTTAAAAATGGTTCCACATGCTTTTTTTTATATGAGAAACGTAGATATTATCAAATCGTAATTTTTAGCACAAATTTATGGCCGGCCATAAATCGGCCATATTAAAATACGGTTGAAAATATGGTTGAAAGTGAGTATACTAAATCTAAGAGGTGATTTCATGAAAGAATCAAAAACACTGGAGTTCAAAGAATCCATAACAAAATCATTTTTGAAAACAGTAAGCGCTTTTTCAAACTATGATGGTGGAGAAATCATTTTTGGAATTGATGATGATGGAAATATAAAAGGTCTTTCCGATCCCAAAAGCACTTGTCTTGATATTGAGAATAGAATCAATGATAATATTGTTCCTCAGCCAGGCTACAGTCTTAAGACTGACGAAACAAATAAAACAATTTCACTTGTCATTAAAGAAGGAAAGAACAAACCCTATCTATACAACTCAAAGGCCTATAAGCGAAATGATACTTCAACAATCGAAGTGGATTCCTTCGAATTAACAAGGCTGGTTTTAGAAGGAAAGAAAATCAATTTTGAAGATTTACCTTCATCCAATCAAAAAATGGACTTTCATTATCTGGAAAATAAATTAAAAAAGCATATTGACATTAAAATATTCAACCAAGATACTTTAAAAACTCTGAATCTTTACAATGTGCAAATCGGGTACAATAATGCTGCGAATATTCTATCAGATAACAACTCATTTCCAGGAATTGATATTGCTAAATTTGGCGATAGTATCAACATTATAAAAAAAAGACTGCTGCTGGAGAATATGTCTGTGTTAGAAATGTATGATGTTGCTGTCCAAACGTATAGAGATTATTATCAATATGAAGAAATTGAAGGCAGCTACCGTAAAAAGGTCGACCTTGTACCAGAGGAGGCATTCCGTGAATCTGTTGCAAACGCACTCATTCATCGAGCATGGGATTTAAATGCAAATATAAGGATTTCTATGTATGATGATAGAATAGAAATAACTTCACCAGGAGGATTGATAAACGGTATTACAAAGGATGAATATATAACAGGAATGATTTCAATGCTTAGAAATCCGATTATCAGTAATATATTTTATCGATTAGGAATCGTTGAAATTTTTGGTACCGGAATTCTCAGAATATTACATGCTTATGAAGAAAGTATTAAAAAGCCTATTTTTAATGTAAGCACAAATACGATACAAATCATATTACCTGTTTTTGATTCGAATCCTGTTTTACAAAAAGATGAAGAACATCTATATGCGGTGTTGAGTAAAACAAAGCCTATGTCGATTAGTGAAATATTGCCACATGTAACGTTTAGCAGGTCTAAAGTAAAAGAATTATTGAAAAAAATGGAGAAGGACGGTATCGTGAAAATCAAGGGAAGAGGTAAGGGAACAAAATATTATTTATAAATAAGTTTGAAGAAACATCTTAAAAATACCATTCGTAAGGGGTAATCTAATGCTTTCTGGTTTGTTCAAACAATAATCAAATAAAAAATATACGATAGATACAACGCAAAAAATCTTCAGGACCATAGTCCCGAAGATTTTTATGTATAGTTTCATCAAATGCAGGGAAATCACGAATGAAGATGCTTTAGAGCTGAGTCCATCTTCGTACCTAAATCACATGGTCGCACATTGTGTACCCTATCATTCGTCTCTGTTTGATTTTATTAGGTTGGCACACGCTGTGTACCCTATAGTTCTGATCCGTTGGTTTCTATCAGGTGAGCATACCAGTAGAAGGAATCCTTTTTCAATCGCTTCTGGCTGCCCTTTCCGAAATCATCACGATCTACATACACAAAGCCGTATCGCTTACTCATTTCCGCAGAGGAGGAAGATACGATATCAATCGGTCCCCATGCACAGTATGCGAAGATATACACTCCATCCTTAATACATTCCTTCATCTGCTCAATATGCTTTTTCAGGAAGTCAATACGGTAAGGATCATGAATGCTTTCATCCGCTTCCACGGTGTCCAATGCACCGAAGCCGTTTTCTCCGATCATCAGCGGAACCTGATAGCGATCCCAGTATTGAGACAGACAGTTATAGAATCCCAGCGGATCCATTCTCCACTCCCATGGTGTCGGCTCCAGATTTGGATTTTGTTCCGCCTGCATCGGCGTCATATCATTTTTATCGGAATCTACAACTCTGCTGTAGTAATAAGAAATCGCGAGGAATTCCATTGTGTTGTTGCGAATAACCTCTTCATCCCCATCCTCCATCTGAATGTTGATATTTCTTTCCTTAAAATAACGTAGTGCATATACCGGGTATTCTCCGCGCAGCTGTACATCGGAGAAGAAATACTGCATCCTGTTTTTCTTCATGGTCAATACAACATCCTTTGGACGGCAGGTTGCCGGATAGAAGGTACAGTCTGCCAGCATCGTACCAAAGACAGCATGCGGATCAATCTGATGTCCGACTTCCTTGATTTTTGCACATGCCACAAACTGATTATGTACCGCCTGATACATCAGCTCCTCCATGTTTTCCGCCTGATCATCATAGATCCCCAGAGAACCAAACTGCACCGTCGGAACCAGATTTACCTGATTGCAAACAATCCAGTATTTCACTCTTCCCTTAAAGCGCTCTACAAGCACTTTTCCGTAATTCACGAAGAAATCAATCACCTTTCGGTTACCAAAGCCGCCATATTCGGTAACCAGATGCAGTGGTATATCATAATGAGACATCGTGATAATCGGCTCCATACCATCCTTTATGATTTCATCAATCAGATCATCATAAAATTTCAATCCTGCCTCATTTGGCTCTGTCTCATCCCCGTTTGGAAAAATGCGTGACCAGGAAATGCTTGTACGAAAGCACTTAAATCCCATTTCCTTCAGCAATGCAAGGTCATCCTTATAAGTATGATAGAAATTGATTCCGTAGCGTTTCGGATAATAGCCTTCTGTATCTGCGGCCTTGCGTTTGATTTCAGCAAGCGTTCCACCGCCCTCTTTTTCTATTTTGGCACGGTTTAAGCCCTTTGTATACTCATGAATGTCACTTGTGGACAAGCCGCGTCCGTCTTTATCATATTCCCCTTCACACTGGCAGGCTGCAAAAGCACCGCCCCATAGAAAGTTATCAGGAAATGTTTCAGGTACCTGTTTCATAATAATATCTCCTCCTCTATATTCATCGTTCTCCGTAACCATTTCAGTCGTTTCAGAAATGAAAGCGCCGCCGTAATCAGCCTGCCAAGCACCAGCAGATTGATAATGGTCACCACACCATAAGTACCATGCAGTATCATACCGGATACAAGCATACCGCCATCCAGTATCCAGCGAATCACAGGATAGGCAAGGCCTGTTCTTTTCATCAAACCAAAGGTTACACAGTCATAGGGATTCTTTCCACAGTCAGCATAAATGCTTAATGCAATGGACATTGCGATAATGCCAATGCCTGCCATGCAGAACAATACACGATGAAGCAGTGTATCCGCATGTATCAACGGTGTAAGAATCCGTATGGTAATCGTCGAAACAACGGGAAATATAATCGTTCCCGCATGAATCTGTTTTCTATCGATAAAAAACGCTGCCAGCACAAATGTGAAGGATAACAAATTGTTACAGGCATCCACTGATAGCTGCAATGCCTGACTCATCCCCTGCAGCAGCGTATTCATGGAATCTGCACCATTACCGCCTGCAAGGAACAAAACCGCAGCAACTCCCATCAGCATACCGCCGGCAGCACAGAGACTGCATCGATAGAAGAAAGAAGTCTGATGCCCGGTTCCTTTTGTGTTCTTTTTCATCCCGGTTGCCTCCAAAGTGGCAAGTATCTGCGTATCGCAACAGCGCAAAGCCCCTGTAGTTTTGGATAGGCTTCCCTCTGCAATGCGATGACGTCAATGTTCAATAAGCCGGGGGCAGGAAATACCTGCACCCTATAAATCAGCTCCGTTAGATTTTATCACCTGCTTGTACCAGTAGAAGGAATCCTTACGAATTCTCGCGCACTCCTTTGGATCATCATCAGTACGGTCTACATAGATAAAGCCATAGCGTTTTTTCACGCCGTTGCTGGTTGACAGCAGATCAACCGCAGACCATGGACAATATGCCAGCACTTCTACTCCATAATCAATTGCTCTGTGCATTGCTTCGATATGGTCGCGCAGGTATTTAATACGGTAATCATCATGAACACGTCCGTCCTCTGTCAGGGTATCAAATGCTCCCATACCGTTCTCTGTAACCATCAGCGGCTTGTTATAGCGAGTGTAAATATCGCGGAAGATGTATTCCAGACCTGTCGGATCAATTGCCCAGTCCCAATCGGTTGTATCAAGATTCGGATTCTTGCACATCTCATAGAAGCCCGGATGTGTTTCAAAGCCGGACATGTCGCCCTTTTTGCCTGACCAGTTGACACCGCTGTAACGAATTTCCTTACCTTCTTCCATCGGACATGCCTTTGCACACTCACTTGCATAATAATTCAGTGCCAGAAAATCGGAATAGCCTTCCTTAATCAGCTCCATGTCACCTTCTTCGATGACCGGTGCAAGACCGTGCTCTTCCAGATAAATCATAGCTGACTTCGTATAAAAGCCCTTAAAATAAATATCCAGATAGAAGGCATTACGCAAATCGTGTGCATTTTGTGCAGCCATGACATCCTCCGGCTTGGAAGTAAGCGGATAGACCGGGGAATACCCGATTGCCGCACCGGCAAGACCACCCGGTACAAGCTCATGGACCAGCTTACAGGCAATGGCATGTGCAAGATTCATATGATGATTGATCTGATAGCGCAGCTGATTGTTGTCTCTCAGCTCCTCCGGTATGTAGCATTTCTGTGTCCAGTATTGAACGATGATGCTTTGCTCATTGATAGTCGTCCAGTATTTCACCTTGTCCTTAAATTCATTGATGACATAGCGGGCAAAGTATGCAAAATCCTTTACTACCTCTCTGCTCAGCCATCCGTTATATTTTTCCACAAGCGCCCATGGCAAATCATAATGATACAGCGTAACAATCGGCTCTATACCGTTGGCCAGCAGTTCATCAATCAGATTGCGGTAATACTGAATACCCGCTTCGTTTACTTCTCCAACTCCATCAGGAAATACGCGTGACCAGGCAATGGAGAAACGATAGGTCGTAAAGCCCATTTCCTTCATCAGGGCTACATCTTCCTTGTAATGATGATATTGGTCACTGGCGATATCCGCAGTAGCAAATCCGCGCTTTGTATAATTCTCTTTATTGATGATATCCTGCTGGCTGGCTTTCTTGCCACCCTCATAGGCAGCACCCTCTACCTGATAGGCACTGGTAGCAGCACCCCATAAAAAATTATTCGGAAATCCCTTTGACATGGTTCAGCCTCCTATTTTTCTTCTATTTTCTTATTCATGATTTCAAAAAATGCAATCAATTCCTTTGCCAGATTAAGCTCTGACATAATTGTCATCAGCGTATCCTGTGCATGTGCAAACAGCAGACAAGGCTCATAGGTTTTTCCTCTTGTTTCATTCTGAATCACCTCTGTCTGTGCGACATGTGCCTGATGAATACATTCCTCCGCCTCTGCAATTTTCTGTTTCGCCTCATCGAAGTGAAACTGCTTTGCCTGTGCCAATGCATCCTCAACCCGCAGTCGGGCATCACCTGCATGCAGAATAATCTGCATAGCAACATTGACAAGCTCATTTTCCATAATATCCATAGGTAAATCCCCCTTTAGTTCTGAGAAGGAGCGTTTTCCTGTGCTTCTTCTGCCAGCTTTTGTTTTTCAAATACCTTGAAGAACGGGTACCAGATTGCAAAGTAGACAACAAACAATACAACTGCCCATAAAATACCACGCATATCCTGTGTAATCATAACGGTGGAAACCGGTACAGGCACCTGTCCAACCTGATTCAGTGTTGCCGGAATGTTCAGCCATCCAAGGCTCATAACAATATAGACGATAGCAGGTCCAACGATGGAATTCAGCCACATTGGCAGCATCAGCAGCGGATTGAAGACAACAGGCGCACCGAACATGATTGGTTCATTGATGTTGAAAATACTTGGCCCGATGAAGATTCTTCCCAGTGTTTTCAGCTGCTTTGATTTTGAGAAGCACATGAGCACATTCAGCGCAAGCGTTGCCCCCATACCGCCCATGGTAACAAGAGCCGCCGTAAACACCGTCTCACTCGTCGCGATATTCGTAGCAGGAAGTCCCTGTGCCACCATATTGATATTTTCCTGAATACCGGCAAGGAAGATCGGTGTTGTAACCGCGCCAAACAGCCAGGAGGAAATACCCATACTGTACAAAACAGCAGGAATAAAGCAGCAGAGTATGAAACCGGGCATGGTCTGTGCAAAGCCTGCCAGTGGTGAGAAAATCCATAAAACGATTTCAAATATGTCGAAATTACAATATTTTGTCAGAACCATACCCAGACCAAGCGTAATCAGGGTAGGCAGTATGTAATTGATCCAGCCGACAACGAAATCCGGAATGGATGTGGAATCCTCCAGTACATGCAGCTTGGAATACAGATTGAAGATAATGGATGTAAACAGTCCGGCTACGATACCGACAGCAATACCGGTAGCACCCAGACGTCCTCCCTGAATGACCATATTTCCTGCTTCATCTGTTCCCGGAATGATGAACATCATGAAGACTGCCATGGAAACGATACCGCAGTTGGTCAGGTAGAACGGATGATTCAGCTTTTCCATACACTGCTGTCCGACTACGAATGCCAGAATCAAAGAAATCAGTCCGAAGCTGTAATCGGCAATCATGCCAAGATCCGGAAGTGCAGGCAGGTAGGAACGGAATACGTTGTAGAAGTAGATGACAGAACCCGTTAAAATAAACGGTATGATTTTCTGCATGGATGATGATACGGCGGCAATCCAGGGCTTGCTGCAGATTTCATTCATCTTTGGAGCAAACACTGTAGAAAGCCAGTTCATAAACTTTTTCATTTTTCTTTCTCCTCAGTCTTTCCTTTTCCCCATGAACCCTATATAATAATCATGAGGAAATCATTAAACAAACGCGTGATTTTCTTCAAGCTAAGAGTGCCATCTTAGCTTTTTTATTTCCCCAGTGTATCCAGTGCCAGCTGAATCAGTGCATCTCCGTTGAGCTGTGCATAAATATCCTGTGGAATGACAACAACCGGAACATGATACGGGTCACAGAGTGATTTCCATTTCGGCAGCTCTCCTCCGTAATGCGGTCCCAGCATAAGTATACTGATGCTTGACAGATAGCCGCTGACATCTGTATGGGACCGTGCTTCGATCGTTGTGTCCAGCTTGCGTTTTTTTGCTGCCTTGCGTGCCTGATTTGCCAGAAAACCACTGGACATCCCGGCTCCGCAGCACAGCATGATGAACATCTTGTCCATAATGACTCCTTTCCGCTTTTTATGAGCGCTGTACCTTGTACACCCATATTATCTTTAAAATTCACGTGCTTCTCAACTTACGTTTTGCACCGCATGGTGCAAGCTTTTCCCTGAAGGATGTAAACTGCTTGTTTTGTTTCTTTATAATATAGACAGGCAAAAAAAACACTGCTGCATTATTAAAAAAACAGACCTTTTCATCGAAACTTAATTATTTACAGCTGATTCATTGTCTGAGAATGAACATTTGCACCATGTGGTGAAATCTTCTGGTTGTACAGTGTTTGCGGGTAAATTATAATAGATATAACAAGTGTCTTTGCAAGGGGAGTTGGTATCATGAAGAAAAAACACGTTGAGCTGCTGCAATTTCTGCTACATCACGCTACAGCGGTTACCAGTCGGCAGCTGGCCGCCGCTTTATCAATTTCCACGCGGTCTGTAAAAAATTATGTCAATGAAATCAATCTGCTCGGCAATCAGAAGGTGATCCTTTCCAGCAAGCAGGGATATACCGTTCAAGCAGCACAGGCAAAGGAGCTTTTATCTGTAAAAGAGGAAAGTATTCCGCAGACCAGTCTGGAGCGCAGTTTTTACATTGTGAAGCAAATCATGCTGGAGCATTCCTCCCACATGGATCTGTATGATCTCTGCGATGCCCTATATGTCAGCTATTCCACCATCAAAGCGGATATCGCGAAGATGAACAGGGCATTTGCGAATTTTCATATTGAATTCACATGTGAAAATGAAGAGGTTCGTCTGCATGGCAGTGAAAAAGACAAGCGCAGACTTGTCAGCTATGTTATGTATGAGGAAACAGATCAGCAATTCATGGATGCCAATATCATCACCAGCAGCTTTCCTGAATTCCCGGTGGAACAGGTCTCCATGATCATCCGCTCCACCTTCCAGAAATATAACTATTATATCAATGATTTTTCCTTCGTTAATCTGTTACTGCACTTCGCCATTATCATCGACCGTGTAAAGGAAGGAAATTTTGTTGAAACAAGAGACTGCGACTTTCTCATCGAAAGCGAAAATGAACGTGCACTAGTCGAGGAGCTGTGCTCCCATCTGGAGGAGGCATTGTCCATCAGCTTTAACCGCAATGAACAGTTTGAGGTCTATATGCTGTTTAAGACAAATGCAAATTATTCACTGCCAAGCTCTGAGGATAGTCTGAAAAAGCTGGTTGGCGAGGATATTCTCGCATTAACCAGAGATATCATTCAAAAGGTGAATGACAGCTATTACATCGATTTGAATCATGAAACCTTTCTTACGCCCTTTGCATTGCATTTAAAAAATCTTCTGCTTCGTGTCCGCAATGATACCTACACAAAGAATCCCATGGTGGATGCTATTAAGTCCAGCTGTCCGACAGTTTATGATATCGCCATTTTTATCGCTATGGAGCTGATGCAGCGCTTTCATGTGGATATCAATGAGGATGAGGTTACCTTTCTTGCCCTTCATATCGGTGCGGATATCGAACGCCAGAAAACCAATGACGGAAAAATACAGTGTATCCTGCTGTGTCCGGACTATATGAATATGACAGCCTCTATTTACAATAAGCTGCTGATAGATTTTGGGAATCAGATCAATATACGCAAGACGATTTCCTATGAGCATGAGTTGAAGCATCAGCATTACGATATGCTGCTGACCACCATACCCTTAAAATGTCCGCTGCATAAGGAGGTATGTCTGATACCACCCTTTCCAAATCCAAACAGCCGGATGGATATCCAGAATACCATAGACCGCTATCGTACAAATAAGAAGAACTATATTCTGAAAAAGAAATTTCACGACTTTTTCTCCTCCTCTTTGTTTCTGGCAAATGAAGACACCCCGAACAGAGATGACGTGCTGCCATTGCTGTGCAAAAGCATGGAAGAACTGGAATATGTCAATGAAGGATTTCTAACCAGTGTCATGATTCGCGAAACAGCCGCCTCCACTGCCTTCGGCAATATCGCTATTCCACACTCAATGGAAATGGAGGCACTGAAAACGTGCATCGGCGTTGCAATTTCTCAAAAAAGGATCCAATGGGATAACCATATCGTCCATGTGGTTCTGCTTGTCGCATTGAACAAAATTGACAAACAGATTTTCCATGATCTCTACGAGGCTCTGGTGGACCTGTTCAGTAAGGAGGATGTTATGGAACGGATGAAGGAATGCACTTCCTTTGAACAATTTGAGCATATGATGTGCGCAAGTATTTCCTATCAGGAAGAGGAAGCCGCATGAAAGCATGTATTTTTCTCGATATCGACGGTACGCTGCTGGATCATGAAATCGGTATACAGGAATCCAGCAGAATAGCGATTGCACAGGCACAGGCAAACGGACACAGGGTCTGCCTTGCGACAGGACGCCCCAAGCCGGAGGTGGATGATGAAATACAGGCTATCCCGTTTGACGGCTGTATTTATTCCTGCGGTGCTATGGTAGAGAGTCATGGCAAAGTCCTTTTTTATAAGCCGTTTTCACAGGAGCTGGTACTTCACATGATGCATTTACTGCAAGCCCATGCGATCGGATTTAATCTGGAAGGCAGCCGAACTTCTTTTCTTGACCCTATTGGATATGACTTCTTTCATTCACTGTTTCAAAGATGCATGGAAGACAACAGTGAGCTGGCAAGACAGTATATGGCAGCGGTCCGCATGCATCCACTTCAAGAGGTAAAGGAAACAGACACCCTGCAAATCATGAAAATCGCAACCTTTATCAACGAGGATTCCCTTTTGCAGGAATTTGACAGACAGCTTCCCGCACAGCTGAAGCACATTCACCATGGTTTTCATGAGGGATGTACAAATGGTGAGATATACCATCATACTATCACAAAAGCGACCGGTATTGATTGTCTGCTGTCTCACTTTGATATTCCACTGGAAGCCTCCATAGCGATTGGAGACAGCTTGAATGATGCGGAAATGATACGGCATTGCAATCTAGGTGTGGCGATGGGAAATGCCTGTGAAGAGCTGAAGCTGATCAGTGACATGATTACCACGACCAGCAAAGAGGATGGAATTTATAACTGTATGAAAAAATTGAAACTTATTTAGCAAGCTGAACATAAAGTTTGCTTTTTTTTCTGAAAGTATTGCTAATTATAGTTAAATGCCGTACAATATAAATAGATAAACACCTACAAAAAATTGAAAACCCATATAATTATAATTTTATCAAATTCTTTGAAACTTTTTCTCTACTTTCTTCGTTTATATTATAGGAACAGATTTTCTTACAGTTCCATTACAGTTTAGTAACATAAGCCGATGAATCTGCCGCCTGTGTTAGAATATACCCATAGAAACGCAATGATGTTGAAGAGTATGAACGACAGAGAGCAGAATACAGGTTAAAGGAGATAAAGAGTATGATGAGCAGAGATCTGATGAGACAGCAACCGACAAAACCGATGATTCTGAAAAACTGCGCAATCTGCAGACAGATTATCAGTATGCGAAAAATTCTAATTATGGCGGGAATCATGCTGGCATTTATTTTCAGTACCTATCTGTTCTGATCCTGTTGATTTCCTGCATAAATCGTGGTAAACTTTTCCGTATCCAAACTGTAAGATTCTCTGCTGGTGCTGCTCATCCGGGCATCACGGTGGAGATTTCTTCTTTTGGACAAAAATTCTTAACGTTTCTTACGATTTTATGAGTTTTAATACAAAAGCAGTCACTTATGCTATAATGTGATTGCAGGAACAAAAGGAAAGAGATTTTGCATGTAAGGGGTGAGATACCATGAATGAGGAGAAGCTTTCACCGCCAAATGGCGTTGAAGAACATAATTTGAGGGAAAAGAAAGAAATGGAGCAGGATACAGGAAACTATACGTATGACTTCTTTACATTCCGCAATGTACTGATCAGTGCGGTTGTGTTGGGTGTCATAATCCTCGTAATTTCACTGGTTCGCTGAACTATCCGAATGCAAAGTCCCTTAGAGGAAGCCGTGTGCTTCCTTTTTTCTTTTGCATATGAAAAAAGAGCATTGTCTGCCCCTTTATCGGAATACTTATCTGTTTCTTCAAGCATGCAAAACCTGTTTTATTATGCATTATGCAAATACCGGTCAACTGTACGCAGCATCCAGGACGAAATCCAAGACAATTTCATTATCATAATCAACTTTTTTACCATTCCTATCGATTGCAATACCGTAATATCTGAGTATGGTCTGCTTGTCTTTTATGTTGATATCAAGCTTTATATCGCATGCCTTATAGGAATCCCCTATATTCTTAATCACATACTCATGCTGCATTATAATAGTTGTTATGTTCAATTCAACGGCTGCCGCAGCTGTAACACCATACCTTTCCCCATAAGAAATATAAGGTGTTTCAACCCTATAATCTCCCTCTTTTCCTATCCCTCCATCATCAACGTGGACACTGATTTCCGGATGATAGGAGCACCACAGTATGAAACCGCCAATACTACTGGAAAGTATAACCAGCAGCATACAACATGCAAGTATGAGTTTCTTATATTTTTTCATAGCCTTATCCTACCTTTTGTTATGACATCAAATACTATATAGCTGCATCAGGTTTCCGGGTGAGCAGCCATAGAAAGTGTCCCATCGCTTTACAGTCCGGGCCAACGGTTGAAGATGCTCGCGCTGTACACTCTGAAAGCAAGTACACGTATATATAATTTCCAATCAGAATTTCTTAAAAACATATGCATGACAGCTTACATAAGTAATCTTAACATATCCATTCCTAAGTAGATAGTCTGTGTTCCTCTCAACAATCATCATAAGAAGCAGTATTGCGGTGATCGTGCAGGTTTCTGTGGTTTCTGGTGATTCTATACAAAGTCTGAAATCAGATGACAGAACGCTTTTATTGACGCCAGCACCTTTAGCCAAATATGACATTATCAAAGAAGATGGCATTATATATTCTCATAGATATATTTTTTCACATAAATTCCTCTGAAATCACAAAGTAAAAATAAGATATAAACGTATTCCCTATACAAGAAAAACCATGATACAATAAATAAAAACCATGATCGCCTTTGCTAATACAGGCGGAGGTTCTCTCATTATCGGAATTGATGACAGTCAAATCGTTGTTGGAGTAGACAAGGATACGGTCTTTCAAATTATGGATGCAATAGCCAGTACTGTTTCTGATAGCTGTGAGCCGCAAATTTTACGAGATATCAGCTTTCAGACAATCGAAGGCAAGTACATTATCATAGTTGAAATATATCCCGGAACAAATCGTCCCTATTATTTTAAAGACGTCGGAAAGGAAAATGGAACCTATATTCGTGTGGCAGGAACTTCACGTCAGGCTGACGCAATGAAAATTAAAGAGCTGGAACTGGAAGGAACACATTCTTCATGGGACGAACAAATTTGTATTGGTTATGAAGTAAAGGCGGAAGCTATTGATAAGCTATGTCATGATATCCACATGTACATGATGTCTGCCGTGGAATCAGTAGAAGAAAAAAAAGAATATACCTATGATTACCGAAGAACATCTTCAAAATTGGAAGCTTCTGAGAAAAACGGGTAATCAGCTACAGGCTGCCAATGCCTTTGTTTTGCTTACCGGCGATTATTTTAGGTTTGCAAAAATACAATGTGCACTATTCAAAGGGTGCGACCGTGATGAATTTCTTGATAAAAAGGAATATTCCGGCCCTCTGTATGAACAGATTGAAGAAGCTTATCGCTTTGTACTCAGACATATCAATCGAAGTGCAGAAATAAACGGGCTTGTCCGAAAAGAAAAATATGAACTCCCTGTCGGTGCAGTACGCGAAATGATTATCAATGCCCAATGTCATAGAAGCTTTATGGATGCTTCCTGTGTACAAGTGGCTCTGTTTGATGACCGTTTAGAGATTACTTCACCCGGTATGCTGTATGGCGGTCTAACTCTTCAGGGAGCCTTAAATGGACGTTCAAAAATAAGAAATAAAGCAATAGCGGAGGTTTTCAGCCGCATGGAATTGATTGAAGGGTGGGGAACAGGAATTCGCCGTATTATGAAAAGAGCAGAGGAATATGAACTTCCGACACCGGAATTTATGGAAATAGGAGACACCTTTCGTGTTAATTTATACCGAAAAGGCTGTATAAAGCCGTAAAAAGCCGTTATATGAAAAACGGCGGCAATTGATTACAGAGTATGTCAGTGAAAACGGTCGTATTTCCAACCGAGAGGCCAGACAGCTGCTGAGCCTTGCGGAATCTACAACAAAGGGAATCCTGAAACAAATGGTCCTTGACGGATATCTAATCGAACAGGGAGAAAAGAAAAGCCGTATCTATTTACCTCATAGATAAACGGCTGTATAAAGCATAAGTTCACCGGTCCAAGATGTATTTCAATATGCTGGACTGGTTTTTATTATTTCAAAAATCCTCCTTTTCCGTGTTCTCCTTCAGCTTTTTCAGACAGCTCTTCAGATCATAGGACAACAGCTCACCAAAGTCCAGAGCAAGCTTCGTGCGTTGCTGCTCATAGGTGCCAAGTAGAAGAGCATCCTGCTTTCTCTTTTTTAACGCAAGATAAGCATCTAATGTTGCATCGTCTCTGTAAAACAATATATTGTAGTGATCCTTGTTGAAACGGAGTGGAAAAAGGTCCGTAATCAACAGCTCCCTTTCTTCATAATACTGAATACCATACTGTCTGCAAAGCTGTTTTGCATAAGGCAAAAGGCTGTTCAGGTCTTCTTTACTGTTTATAGGATGCGACAACGCAAGCTTTTTCACACCTGCTGCCACGATTTCACAAAAAGCATCCATAACACCGCAGTGATACCAATAATCCTTATCCTTCATGACATTCTCCAATCTTTTCATACAGCACTGGTTTTGCCGTAAATCCGCAGGCTTTATTCCATTCTGCTCAGCTTGCAGTATTCCCTAACCCCTGCTTCCAGTACATCTTCATCGAAGTCAAAATTGTGGGCATGCAGGGCAATCCCTGTACCTGTTCCAAGAAAGAAAAACACACCCGGCACCCTTCGCTGATAATGGGCAAAATCTTCGGAAATCATTTCAGGCTTCTCCAGCAGCACGATATTCGGATCCAGCTTCAGCACCTGATCCACAAGGGCAGCGTCATTCATGACTGCAGGATAGCCGGTATTGATATCAAAGGAGAACACTGCCCCCTGTTCTTCATACGGCTTCGCCAGCTCCAGCATACGCTTTTTCATATACTGATAGGTTTCATCCTGAAAGGCACGAAGGGTTCCTTCCATACGGGCAGCATTCGAAACAACATTGCGAACCGTACCGCTCTTCAGTAAACCAAAGCGCAGTAAACGATAGGTTTCCGCTGACAGCTCCTCCTGTTCCATCGTATATAAATCCAGCAGATAGCGCGCTGCAATCTCCATCGCATCAATGCCTTCCTGATACTTTGCCGCATGTGCGCTTTTTCCGGTAATATCGATATTCACCTCACTGGAGCGTGCCATAAATTCGTTTCTGCGTGTGGCAATCACACCCTTGCCCAGCATTGGCCATACATGAAAACCGAAAATCCGTTTGATATGATACTGTTCAAAGATACCGCTTTTGCACATCGGCTCCGCTCCGCCCGGTGTTTCCTCTCCCGGCTGAAAAATCAATACCACATTGTGCGGAAGCTCTTTATAATACGCAGACAGCTGGTGTGCGAACTCCAGCAGCATTGCCATGTGACCGTCATGTCCGCAGGCGTGCATGCACCCTGTGTGTCTGGAAGCAAACGCTCTGCCGGTAGCTTCTGTTACCGGTAATGCATCCATATCACTGCGAAAGGCGATGCTTTCCTTTTTTCCTGCGTCAAAAAAAGCCACAACACTGCTTGGAATCGGTGAGCTTAAAGTACAGGGAAGATCCCTGAGCGCCTCTTGCAGATAGCGTTGTGTTTTCGGCAGCTCCAGCTCCAGCTCCGGTATCTGATGCAGGTCCCTGCGATATTTCTGTATTCTCTCTAACATATCCTTCATCCTCCCTGCTCTATGTTATGTTTATTATATAGGAAACCATCCCTCATGTAAATATTTTCATTTTATGAAATTTATACATTTAATTTTCATAAAACGGTTGTAATTTACCTTGAATAGTGATATGATACAGAAAAATAGATAGAGGCGCGGGAGCGACTACATCAGCTGGAGTCGGCAGACACCTGACAGCTGGTTTCAGCAATTCCGCCGAACTGCAGCCTTAGGCATAGGGTTGTGGTGGGCTTATGGAGAAGATCCATAAGACTGTCTACCATCAGTAGATGTGCTATCATTATTGTCATAAGGTGAACTACAATGTCAGTAAGGGTACGCGTCCCCTGCTGGCATTTTTTAATGAGGTGATGGAAATGAGTAAAAAAGTGTTGGAAATATCCGGAGTTTCCGTAGAACAGCTGGCGAATGCCTGCGGTACTCCGCTATATGTGTATGATGAGAACAAAATCACACAGAAAATGAGCCAGTTTCACGAGCTGTTTCAAAGTGAGAATTTTGATACCGAGGTTCTGTATGCATCCAAGGCGTTCTCCTGTAAGGCAATCGTTCAGATGGCGGCAATCCACGGTCTGTGTCTGGATGTTGTCAGCGGCGGTGAGTTATATACCGCCATGCAGTCCGGCTTCCCAATGGAAAAGATCTACTTTCACGGCAATAATAAAACATGGGATGAGCTGATTATGGCACTGGAAGCTGGCGTCGGGTGCATCGTTGTCGATAATGCCATGGAATGCGAGCTGCTGGTAAAAGCGGCACAGCGTGTCGGCACCACCGTTCGTACACTGATTCGCGTGAATCCGGGCGTTGAGGCACATACCCATAAATATATTGTAACGGCACATCTGGACAGCAAGTTCGGTATCTCCATCAGTCGTATGGAGGATATCCGCGATATGATTCAGACACTGACGAGTATTCCCAATATTGCCTTTGAAGGCTTCCACTCCCATATCGGATCTCAGATTTTTGATAAGGATGCCTATGTGGCGGAAATTCAGACACTGATGAAATTCGTGGACGATATGCAAAAGGCACTGGAGCTGGCAAAAGAGGATGCAGCTGACAACAATGTACCATTTTACAGAGTTGAGGATACAGGCCGACTTACTAAAAATGATGGCACACGATACGGCTATGCTTCTGGAACACAGTTTTCTTCCCTGATGAATATAAATGTGAGCCATTTTTATCAGGCTCTTTATATGGAGGGAGGCAAGAATTTCTATTGTTATAACGGTGCCACACCTGTCACGTCAGCCATGCTTTCGGTCAGATATATGGTTACAAAATCAATACAGCCACAGAATGAGCTGACTACACTTGTGGGAAAATGCGGAAATCACTATCTGTATCGGAATAACTACACACTTCCGCTTGGATTTATGATAGATGAGGGAGTGATTGATGCGTGGAAACCATCATCTTCATCGAAAATATATTCGATTAACTCTCTTGGCAGGCTTCTAGGTGCAGCAGATGATACGCTGACCCTAACAGAGTGCATTCAGGATGAAAATCCGGGAACTACGACTCTCACCTTTGACCATGACGGATATTATTATGCGGCATACGATTCGTGCAGCACTGACAGTCTGACCTTCAGCCACGGAGAGTATGAGACCACATA
>OJRZ01000833.1_pt1 | contig 27982 bp, 30 predicted proteins | sample 1599291 | NCBI WGS metagenome assembly OJRZ01 (sample SAMN04168657, study PRJEB22393) | human gut metagenome | biome: human gut microbiome; feature: stool | host: Homo sapiens | collected 2014-03-20
AGCTGCCGCACCTCGCTCGCCGTATCGGCACTTAGAATTATGCGGTATTGCCTTATCTGTAGGGAACGGTCTTGACCGTTCCGAAACACTGCTTTATACGTTATAACAGGTTTTACCGCAAAACAAAATGACCCCCACAGCCAGCGCTGCGGGGGTCATGAACTTTTATGGGGAAATATTACTTGGTGCCGAAGATGCGGTCGCCTGCATCGCCCAGGCCGGGGATGATGTAGCCGTTCTCGTTCAGCTTTTCATCCTGTGCGGCAACATAAATGTCAACATCGGGGTGTGCTTCGTGCAGGGCTTTCAGTCCTTCGGGGGCGGCAATCAGGCCAATGAACTTGATGTGCTTGGCACCGCGCTTTTTGATCTGGCCAATGGCGTCAATGGCGCTGCCACCGGTAGCCAGCATGGGATCCAGAACAAAAACATCGCGCTCGGCAATATCCTTGGGCAGCTTGCAATAATATTCCACAGGCTCCAGGGTCTCCTCATTGCGGTACAGGCCAATGTGGCCGACCTTTGCAGCGGGGATCAGGGTCAGCATGCCGTCCACCATGCCCAGACCGGCGCGCAGGATGGGAACCAAGGCCAGCTTGCGGCCAGCCAGCACATGGGTGCGAGCCAGAGCAATCGGGGTTTCCACTTCAACTTCCTCGGTGGGCAGGTCGCGGGTGGCCTCATAGCACAGCAGGGTGGCAATTTCGCTGACCAGATCACGGAACTCTTTGGTGCCGGTGTTGCGGTCACGCATCAGGCTGATTTTGTGCTGGATCAGGGGATGGTCTACAATTTTAACAACGCTCATGGCAGATTCTCCTTACAATATGAAAATTCATCGGATACAATGCAAAGCCTGGTCCCAGGCGGGGTACAACAGTGGGGGAGCCTTAAAGGGTTTCCAGCGCCATCATCTTGTCAATGCGCTTCTGGTGGCGGCCGCCCTCAAATTCGTGGTCCAAAAAGGCGTCAACGATCTGGCAGGCGAGGCCGGGGCCCACAACGCGGCCGCCCAGGCACAGGGTATTGGCGTTGTTGTGGCGGCGGGTGTACTCGGCGCTGAACGGCTCCGAGCAGCAGCAGGCGCGGATGCCCTTGATCTTGTTGGCACACATCGACATGCCCACACCCGTGCCGCAGCACAGGATGGCGAAATCGCTGCTGCCATTGGTCACAGCGCCGCAGGTGGCGGCGGCATAATCGGGATAGTCACAGCTGGCGGTACTGTTGGTGCCAAAGTCGCGGTAGGCAATGCCGCGCTCTTCCAAATGCTGTTTGATGGCCTCTTTCAGCTCATAACCGCCGTGGTCAGCACCCAGGGCAATCGGTTTTTCAAATTGTACAGCCATAATCAAGATCCTTTCAATTCGTGGCGGATTGTTGGGCGGCTTCGCGCTCGGCGCGCTCACGCTCAGCCTGGCTTAAACGGTGATAATCCGGCAGCAGCTCTGCGGGGGAAACGCAGGTGCCCGCATCCCACATGGCTTTGCCCGCCAGGGCAACCCCTGCGCCGCGCAAAACGCGCAGCGGCTGGGGGCAGGGCAGAATGCCGGGCTGGTCTTTATATGTATTGTAGCACAATGCGGCACCATCGCCAACAAAAATCAAAGGCTTTTCGCACTCTTTTACAAAAGTTTCCAGCGCAGTGACCGGTTCGGCGGCGTCCGGGGTCAGCCGGGCGTGGGTGGCAAGGTCAAACCCGGCCCAGTACACCTGGCCGCGGCGGGCGTCCTGTGCGCCAATCACAGTGCCTTCCCCGCACACGCCGTAAGCCAGGGCAGCCATGGTGGAAACCCCGGCGCAGGGGGTGTTGGCCGCAAAAGCCAGCCCCTTGACGGCGGCAAGACCGATGCGCAGCCCGGTAAAGCTGCCGGGACCGTTGGTCACGGCGTACAAATCCAGCTGGGCGGGGGTCAGGCCGCAGGCTTTCAGGGCGGTATCCACCATGGGCAGCAGGGTCTCGCTGTGGGTCAGCCCGGTGTTGGAAGCCATCTCATATAATAAAGTATCGTCGCGCATCACAGCGACGGCGGCAGTTTTGCCCGCCGTATCAATGGCAAGAATGTTCATTCGGGGTCAGTTCTTCCTTTCCAAAAGGGCGTGGCGTCAAGCCCCAGGCCGGGTGATGGTAATCTTGCGGGTGGTTTCATCCAGCCGGTCAATGTTAATATAAATCGGGTTTTCCAGCGCCAGCAGGTCGGCGCAGTTTTCGCTCCATTCCGCCGCAACCACAGCGCCCATATCCAGGTAATCATAAAAACCGGCGGCAGAAAGGTCCACTTCGGTATGGATGCGGTACAAATCAAAATGGGCAAAGGGCCGCGGGCCGCGGTAGTAGTTGACAATGGCAAAGGTTGGGCTGGAAACAGGGTCCGTGCAGCCAAGGCCCTCTGCAATGCCCTGGCAGAACGCGGTTTTGCCAGCGCCCAGCCCGCCGGTAAAGGCAATCAGGCTGCCGGGGGCAAGCTCTGCGGCAAGGCGGCGGCCCAGGGCCACGGTTTCATCCCGCGAATGGGTAATATATTCTTCCATACAGCAGGCCCTCCTACAAGTAAGCGGCTAAGTCAGCATAAACTACTTTATTATACAACATCCAGCCTGCTTTGTAAAATATTTTTGTGTGGCGCGCCATAAAACGCCGCAAAGCGTGGCATATTGCACAGGAACGCGGTATAATAATCGGTAATACGAGCAGGAACCAATACCATTGCACAGGGCAATGTGCTATACTGGGAACAAGAAAAACCAAAGTGAAAGGTGGCAGGCCATTGCTGCAGCTGACACGCCGCTATTTGCGGCAGATCGACGGAATATTTCTGGCGCTGTGCGCGGCGTGTTCGGTGCTCAGCGTGGTAACACTGGTTTCCATTGGGCATAACCAGCTGGGATCCATCAACAAAGCATCGGTACAGTTCATTGCCAGCGCGCTGGGCATCCTGTTGGCGCTGATCGTTTCTACGGTGGACTACCGTGCGCTGGCCCATGCCTGGCCGTTGCATGCGGTGCTGGCCTGGGGTATGGTGCTGCCCACCCTGCTTTTGCACAACGTCCGCCTGGGCTTTTTAACGGTGGGGTACGATGCCGGCGGTACTTCCAACTACAGCTGGTACCGGGTGGGCGGCATGACTTTCCAACCGGCGGAACTGGCCAAAATCAGCTTTGTACTGACCCTGGCCCTGCATCTGAACCATGTGCGCGGCCGGGTGAATAAGCCGGCCAATTTGCTGGCGCTGGCGGTGCATGTGCTACTGCCGGTGCTGGCCATTCACATCCAGGGCGATGACGGCACGGCGCTGGTATTTTTGGGCATTGGGCTGGTCATGGTGTTTGCGGGTGGTATTTCCGGCTGGCTGGTGGCTGGCGGGCTGGCCGCTGCGGGCGGTGGTGCGGCCCTGCTGCTGAAACTACGCCCGGGTCTGCTGAAAGGCTACCAGGCCAAGCGTATTTTTGCCGTGCTGGACCCCGAAAACCCGGCTCTGGCCGATATCGCTTACCAGCAGAACAAGGGGGCTATGGCCATCGGAACCGGCGGATTGACCGGAACCGGCCTTTGGGGCGAGCATGTGTTTGTGCCAAACTCCTGGAATGATTTTATCTTCAGCTACCTGGCCAACGCGATGGGCTTTGTGGGAGCGGTAACGGTTCTGCTGCTGTTGCTGGGCATCTCGGTGCGCATTCTGCTGGCAGCGCTGCAAAGCACGGATGCTTTGGGCCGCTATCTGTGCGTGGGCATCTTTGCCGCACTGTTCTGGCAGTGCATCATCAACCTGGGCATGAATTTACAGGTGCTGCCGGTTATCGGGGTCACGCTGCCGTTCTTCTCGGCAGGCGGGTCCAGCGTGGTCATGGTGTATTTGTGCGTGGGGCTGGTGCTGGCGGTATCCCGCAAGAACCGCCGCAAAAAGCTGGCGGTGCCCATTGAGCTGGAACAGGTTTGACACCGGCAAATGGACGCACTAAAATAGAAAAAGGCACTGCGGTAAAGGCGTGGTTCCGTAAGAAAACATTTATGTGAGAGAATCGGCGTAGTTTAGGCTACGCCGGTTTTCTTTTCTTTTTGGGCTGCTTGGGATTGCTCCCTTGCTTCCTCAAAATCAAATGCACCAATGAAGTTATAAACAATCTCAATTTCTCTGACCTTAATGCGCGGCTCATTCTCGTCCGGCGTGTAAACCTCGGAGATATAAATTTTATCCACAAACTCCCGGAGAATGTAAGCGTCAAGCTGCTGCATATCGGTGTACTTTCTGACCGCTGCAATGAACTGTCTGACGTTGACTTTCTGCTTCTCCTGTTCCTTGACTTCCTGCCGCAGATGTTCGACAAGATTTGTAAGGTTGGTCTGTTCCAGCTCATAGTCACGGGACAGTTTGATGAAACGCTCGTCGGAGAGCTTGCCGGAAATGTTATCCTCATACAGTCGCTTGATGATAACATCCAGCTCGGCAATCCGCTTTTGCGATTGCGCCAGAGTGTCTTTCTTTTGTGCCAGCTCCTTATCCCGTTCCCGCAGGCTTTGATCTGCGGCCCGCTGCACAAAGTCGTCCTCATACTGCGTCACATACTGAATGGCTTCCCGCAGGTTTCGCAGCACGATTTCTTCAAGGACAACGCGCCGGATAGAATGGGTCGAACATAAAGTGCGGTCTTTACGGTAAGTTGAGCAAAGGTAATATTCCTGTTCAGGTTTGAAGTGATTGGCCCGGCACAGGTACATCTTTCCGCCGCAATCCGCACAGAACAGCAGGCCGGAGAACATACCCATGTCGCCCATCTTAGTGGGACGGCGGCGGCCCTGTCGGATTTTCTGGACGATCAGAAACACGCTTTCCTCAATAATAGGTTCCTGTGTGTTCTCAAAGATCACCCAATCCGCCGGATCATTCCACAATACTTTCTTGCTCTTGAACGATTGCTTGGAAGTTTTGAAGTTGACCGTATGGCCCAAATAGTCAAGGCGTTCCAAAATATGCACTACCGTCTTTGTTGCCCATTTATAAGGGTCAGTTGGCCGTTTAGATGTTGTCGGCAAGTCGTTTTCGTAGCAGTAAGCAACAGGCGAAAGAACTTTATTTTCTTGGAGCCATTTTGCAATTTGCGTCGGCCCCATGCCGTCCATGCACAGTGCAAAAATCTTCTGGACAACGGCGGCAGCTTCTTCATCCACGATCCACCGCTTCTTGTTCTCCGGGTCTTTCTTGTACCCATAAGGCGGGATAGTGGTGAGGTGTTCGCCGGAGCGTCCTTTGGATTGCCACGTTGCCCGGATTTTCTTGCTGGTGTCCTTGGCGTACATTTCATTGAATACGTTGCGGATGGCGGTAAACTCGCTGTCCCCGCGCACACTGTCCACACCGTCATTGACGGCAATAAAGTGGACGCCGTACTCTGGAAACAGCATTTCCGTATACATTCCGACTTGCAGATAGTTACGCCCGAACCGGCTCATATCCTTAACGACAACGCGCTTGATCTTGCCCGCCTTGATGTCGGCAAGCATCCGCTGGAATCCGGGCCGGTTGAAGTTGGTTCCCGAATATCCGTCGTCCTCGTCGTAGTGGCGGATGGCGGTATAGCCGTGTTCCCGGCAATACTTTTCCAAAATCCGCTTCTGATTGCTGATACTGTTGCTCTCGCCGTCCAGCTTATCTTCTTGGGAAAGACGCTCATAGCAGGCGGTAATGCCCTCGGCTTCCTCCTGCGGCTGGCTGTGGACATAGAATTGCAGCACCGTGTTTTGGATAGCCGTCTTGGTTTCCTCGCTCAACGGCGCGTCATTGGATACGCGCTGAAAGGAAGTGACTGGCTGTTGGTACATTTGATTGTCAAGGTTCAAAGTAGTATCGTTATTCCGTGTCGCACGGGGGTTCCGTGCAATCACCATTTCCGGCTGTTTGCTCATAAGTTCCTCCTATTCCGCAGCCGGAAAACGAGGCATGATACAAGTATATTATACCATATCATGCCCCATCCGTCTGCTTGTAGGAAATGAAAAAATCTTTAATTTTTAAGTGGCTGCCTTGTTCAAATCGTTTTGGAGCAGCCGACGGATTTTCTTGACTGCGGTTTCTTTCGCGCCGTCTTTGACGGTCGCTTTCACAATATATCGAACGCCTCCGATCTCGTACTGACGTACAACGGGGGCGGTCTGGTTCTGACTTGTTACTGTACTCATACAGTAATCCCCCTTTCGCTTACATTGGTGTAAAACGAAATGGGCAGTACGGACGGCTGCTGGCACAGCTCCACGGGAATCTCACCCCGGCCCATGCTGATGGGTGCGCCGCGCAATGCTTTGAGGGCGTTCAACGCGGGAGTATCATTGTCTTGCCTGTACGTCGTCGCCCACAAGTTGCCACACTTGTTTTACAGCCCGGTTTGATCGCTCCGCTTTTTCCTACTGGAAAGCCTCATGGCGCACCTGCCGCACGGCTCGGCACAGACAGAATGTGTCCGTTTGCCCTATGATGCGCCGCTATATACGGGCATATTTTTCAAAGAACTGTGACGCCACAGACCTTTTGCTGGCGGGGAAAGGGTAAGCCGCTGCATCCAGCCGGGCGATTATCGTTAAACTTTAACGATAGCTTGGATCAACCTGATTTCTAAGCACCGCTTCATGTACTCGTCCACGCATAAATGAGGATAGCCGTCCTCGTCATAGAGCGTCCGGGTACACAGACAATTCATGTAATTGTCATAGTACCGAAGCAACCGTTCTACGGCTTGGGGATCGCCTGCACGGGCGGACACATACACTGAAAGGGGCAAAGGCTCTTTGCCTTTGTAGGCAGGTTCTTTCATCCGCGTCAACCTCCTTCCGGCATGAGCGCCATCAATTTTACACGCAACTCTTTCAGTGTCTTTGTCCTGTGGCGCTGGACGGCGCTGCGGGACATCCCTGTGAGGCTGGCGATCTCGCCGTCTGCCATATCCAGTACGCAGTACAGGATCAAAATGCTTTGTTCCTGTTGCGGCAGGTTGGCAAAAGCGTCGGCCACAAGCTCGTTGTCGATATGTAAATCGTACCCATGAGAGCTAAACACAAAGCTGTCACTGGGATAGCGGTCTACGGTGCAGAGCTTGTCCAACTCATGCTGCGGCAGGTCGCTGAACATCGTTTCACGATCTCTTTGACGCTTCATATTCCGCAGATAAGCCCGTGCCTCGTTCTTCAACACTTTTTTGCAAAAGGCATCAAACTGGCCTTGTCCATAGTCGCGGGGGATAGCTTCCATCATTTTCACCCCCTTTCTGTTGGGGGATTGGGTGTTTCTCTCCCTTTCCGCTACTACTAATCCTGCGACACCCTTTGCTGCCCGCTGAACGCCTCCTTTTTGGACTTTTTTTTGAAAAACTTCCAGAGCAAATTTGAAACCGCAGAAATGACAAAATTCGCCCGACAGGTCGTAGACCCACCGAGCGAAAATGAAAGCAATATGAAGTTTATTTACATTGTATAGTTCATACTGTTGGCCGGAGCTGCCCCCTGTTGGGTATAGGCTTTTTTTAACAAGCTATGCCTTTGAAAAACAGGACATATCAGCATGGCGGCTCCCTCCGTGGGCCGCCGATCCTGTGCCGGGCAAAGAGAAGCGGCGGCCTTGATTACTCAAAGCCGCCGTTGGTCGTATGGGCGCGTCAAAAGGGCTGCTGGGCGACGGCTTTTTTTCTTTGCCGTCGTCCGGCAGCTATTTCAACATATTATGTCCGAAAGAAGTCGTTACGCTTTAATGTTTCCTTTCTTCCTTATAAGAACTGTCCCCGTCATAGTAGCTGCAAGACTGGCTACTATATGACTAACCAGTACCGCAACCCAAATCCCGTTTAGGCCAAATCCCAAATAAGATAGCAAATAGGCCAAAGGCATCCGAACCACGATATAATAGAAAATCATCAAGAACATACTTATTGACGGTTTTCCCATGCCGTTAAGCGCACCCAAATAACAGTTTGTGACTGTGTTGAGAACATACCCGATGCTGACAATCAGGAAATATGTACCGACAATGACCGCGACATCGCTGCTCCTGACGAACAGGCCGGAAAGCTGTTTGGAAAATCCAACCACCAGAACAGAGAGGATCACAAGCAGGCCACACCCATATCCCAAAGCGCATTTCAAATAGTCTTTTGCTCGATCATATCGCGCTCCACCAGCGCATTGGCCGATGATTGTAGTTAAAACCATGTTCAGAGCCATAGCCGGATAGAACAGGATAGTTTCCAGTTTTCCCGTTACCCCATAAGCCGCTATTGCCGTTACACTATATGTACTAACGAGTGCCGTAAGGGAAGTTGTGCTGATTGCTGGAATACTTTGCTGAATTACAGAGGGAATTGCTTTTTGAATCAGCAGCAGGACATCACTGCAATTAAAAGCAGAGATTTTGAATGTAAATAACTTTTTCTTTTTCAGATAGGTCAGCATAAACAGCAGGCAAATCATCTGTGAAAGCAATGTCGCAATCGCGGCACCATGAAACCCGATGAAATGAATAAAAACAGGATCAAAGACGGCGTTCAAAATGGTTGATACCAGCATTGCAACAGCCTGAAACATGGAATTACCAAAGCTACGCAAAACCGCAGTGAAATACAAGTAGAGGTAAACTGCCAGATAGCCAAGGATATAAATTGCCAAATAGCTGTATGCCATATCATAAGTTTCGGCAGGAGTGTTCAAGGCTTTCAAAATTCCCGGAAGAAAAATTTCAAGCAAAATGGTGACAAGTAGGGAAAATGTCACTGCTACGCAGAACGATGTGGCTATCAAACTTTCGGCCTTTTTCTTATCCTTTGCACCAATGGCTTGGGAGATCAAAATAGACACACCGTTTGTTGCTCCCATTGCAACAGAAGTCAAAATTAAAATGATAGGGGTAGAATTTGTTAAAGCGGCATAGGCCGTTTCACCGAGCAGATTTCCGATCCACAGACTGTCTACAAGGTTATACATCATATTAAGGAACATGGCGGCAATCATCGGCAGCGCCATTGCCATAAGGCAACGCTTTGTGTTACCACCTATAAAATCAATTTTCGTTGGCATAAATAGTCTATCCTTTCCATAGATAATGAATGAACAACATTCATATTGAAGCCCAAAATAAGCACCGCTGTTTGCGGCACGCTTAGTTGAATGAAAGCTATTCATTTCCTGCTTTTTGAAAATCCCCCGTCCCAAAACGGGGGATCATCTCAAAGGTGAAGTGCAAATATGAGAAATTCACGAATCCGTTTGGATTTATCTTCTTGTGTAAGATCGTCTGCCAGTAGAATACCAAGCTGCCCATATACGCAAAATGTCGCGGCGGCCTGCAAATCATCGAAATGGATTTCACCTTTTTGTTTGGCACGTTGCAGCAGTTTTTCTACAAGTGGCACCAACTTCTCACATACCTTGAGGGCAAGCTGATCGTGAAATTTTCTGTTCTCCGTTCCGTGAAAAACAGAATAATATTTTGTGTCCTGTTTTTCCATAGTGGCAGGCATTTCTTCAATAATCTGACGTAAGGTTTTGCGGTCGTCTGTTTCGGCATCTGCAAATTGCTCTACCAGTACATCGGCATATTGTTCAATCGCGCTGTCAAATAAAGCCTCTTTGGACGGAAAATAGCGATAGCACAAACCTTGTGCCACACCGATGGCTTTTGCTATATCTGTAATTGAGGTTTTTTCATAACCGTTTTCCCCAAACAATTTGAGGGCAGTGTCTAAAATTTCCTGCTTGCGTACTTCCGGCTCTTTTGTAATTCGCATAGTTTTGAGCCTCCTTTCTTTTATCATATCACCCCCACACGAAAAAATCAATGAGTGAATATCAATCATTTTTCGCCCATAGCAATACACGCAGTATTTCCAATCTGCTCCCACGATACATTGCGAAAATATTTTGAAAGCATAGAAACAATTTCTGCTTCGGAGTAAATCTTGACATCCCCCTCTTTGCTGTGGCGCATATAGAAATTCATAATGATGCGTCCTACAAGTGGCTGCCAACAATCGCCCATTAGGAACGTGCCGCCGGGTTTCAATACCCGGTGTACTTCTCTTAGGACATTCATCGGAGCTGGATACCGCGATAACAGGAATATCAATCCTTTGCAGTTTCATCCATACTAATAAGTCTATCACAGTTTCACCATACAATAAACAATCAGAAATAATCAAATCTGGCAATGTAGAGGATATAATCTGCTTTGCTGTTCTAATATCTCCACATGATACAGGTATCCAATGTTTATTGGAAGCAGCCATGCTAACGCCATTTCTATATGCAATATCGTTATCTATTATCAAAACCTGCATATTCAACCTCCGCTTATCACAGTTTCCCTATTTTAAGTTATAGTTTTAATTTAGTTTACAAGGAGAATGTCTACAAAAAGACAACAGAGAGGAAAACATCTTCCTGTCTACGCATTTGGGGGGCAAAAAGTCTACGGAAATCAAGGCTTTTCGGCGGTGGTCGATGGGGTGGCAGAATGATTTATCACATACCCGTCGAAACGGGCTTTGAAATGCGTAGGAAAATCTTTCCGCCGCTGGTTTTCCTGCCGGTTCTGTGGTATGCTGGAATAAGACAAAAAACGACAGGAGTTGACACGATGGCCAAACAGGAAATGTTACTGGACACAGCTACCATCAAGGCCGCCGTCGCTGGTGAGAAGTGGGCCAAAGATAAAGTGATCGAACACTACACCCCCATGATCGACGAGCTGGCCGTTGACGAAGATATGAAGCAGCACCTTATTTTGAAGCTGCTGGAAGAACTGCCACACTTCCCGATGGGGCAGGCATAAGAAAAAAGAGCGCCGGACGCAGAGGCACACAGCCCCCGCGCCCGGCACTCTTTATTTAGGTCTGTCCATAGAAATAAAACAGACAACAGAGTTATAATGTGATTACTTAAAAACAAAAATTTCTTCAATAGGTGTGTTTACAGCCCTTGAAATATCAATCGCTAATTTTAGCGACGGGTTATATTGTGCCTTTTCCAGACGCATGATTGTTTCGCGGCGCACTCCAACTATTTCTGCCAACTGTTCTTGTGTCAATCCCTTTATCTGCCTATACTGCTTTAATTTACATTCAAAATCTGGCATAGTTAGTCCTCACCTTCATCAATCGGATCGTCGTGGTCATAGTGATAAAGCAAGAACTCGCTAAGGAATACTTCAAGCGCGATAGCAAGAGAAACCATAATTATATACGCAATAAAGGTATATTCCAAATTCCCCATAAGTTTGCCCTGTCCCAAAATCAGTGTTACAAGAAAAATAATTGTAAGAGCTGTTTTATTGGCTACGGAATGAGCGTGCATTTTGTTTTCTTGGTATCGCTCGTCCATAAAAGTATTTGACAATTTTCCTTCATAGAAGAAACCAAAGAAACCAAAAAACACAAAAAAAACAAAGGGGAAAATAGTTTTGTCGATGTTGTATGTCCAGAACCCCAAAAAGCCGAAAAACCCCAAAAAGCCTAAGAAGCCCAACTTAGGATTAAGATTTCGGGTTATAGTTGCATTGTTGCCTTTCCTTTTATTGACGGCTATAACCTGTATCAGCAGAACGACAAGGTACAGCACATAAAAGGTAATTAAGATGCCCGAAATAATCATAGGCAGGTCTTTAAGACGGAAAGTATAGGTCGAAATATCCATTGGGACAATAAATCTGGCTTCATTAAAAGTAATCGTATACCATGAAGAAACAGCGACAAGCAAAATACATATTGCTCCTAAAATAACAAGCAGTTTTGTTTTATTTTTTTTCATTTTTACAGCCTCCAAAATGTGATGTATTTGTCACCTAACGAGATAAATATATCACTTCGGATTGCTTTTGTCAATGGGCAAGATACAAATATATCTCTTTTGGTAAAGAGCGCCGGACGCAGAGGCATACAGCCCCCGTGCCCGGCGCTTTGCGATGCTTAGATCACTCTTACACTTTATATTTCATATTGTATTGCTCTAAAACCACATTGATGATATACTAAGAAAAGAATATCAAGTGTGTATCTACAAGTTAAAAGAAAGGGAAAAATATACTATGCTCAAATCAATTATAACATTGATAGTTACCCTTATTGTAGGAGTTGTATTCATGGCAATAGGAAATGATTTCCTTAATGGATCTACTGATCTCGGTGTGATTGTAGCCGTTGCCGTAGCGGGGGCCTTGGTTGTGTTTTTTAATGGACAGAAAGGAAAATGAAAGGTACGATTACAAAATAGGATTTTTGATGTGGAGAGCTGATTATGGAGAATATATTTGATAAGTTCAAGAAATTAAATTTAGACACCTCGCCCATAGGTCTATCAATCGAATTGAGAGAACCATTTTTTTGTACGCCGATTGGAGCCCAAATTATTGGGTGGGATAATGGAATACATTATTGCTTTATCAAGGGATTTAAGGAGATTGTTTTTTGCGTAAATCCAGAAACGTGCTGTAATTATTATGTTTATCCACTTGCTAAAGATTTTACAGATTTTTTAAGGTTGCTTCTTTCTCTGAAAACAACAAATGCAATTCAACAAGTAGTGTGGATGGATAAAGATGCTTTTGAAAACTTTATGAATGATCCTGATGAAGTTAGATATACAAGTAGTGAGCCAGTGCAAAGCATACTTCAAAATATTTCCTCTAATTTAGAGGTTGAACCGATAGAAAATCCATTTGATTATATCAAAAAACTCCAAAAGGATTTTCCGTATAAAGAGATAAAGTTTACAGATGAATTTTATAATATAACTGGTTTAACACGGCAAGAGAATATCTAAAAAAGTTGCAGAGGACACTTTCAACAGTGTTCTTCTGCAACTTTTTTGTTGACTAATTAAACTTTTGATTTTTGTGAGATTTCTTTGAAAAGGATGCCGTTAATAACCAGCCCACCAACTTGTTACCTGTGTATGTGTTGCTTTTGGAAGATGAATCAGATTGCTATACGCATTACTTCCGCCGTATGCAAGCGGGCGAATATGGTGAACTGATTATTCCGGGGATCTCTGAGCCACCTGTCCGGACTTTGAGAGCCACCATTCCGGAGAATGAGCGCCATATATTCCGGTAATTCAGAGCCGCCTTATTGGGCTCTATTACATATATTTCCTTTATACTGTAAATACACACCTTTGGTGTGAATACAGATAAAGGAGGTCGTAAGTTATGACCAAGTATCGTGAAATCCTACGCTTGAAAAGCTTAGGATTCAGTGAGAGGAACATCGCACAGAGTTGCGGTGTATCCAGAAACACAGTCGCTAAGGTTTTGAAAAAGGCAGCGGAAATCAATCTTTCATGGCCGCTGGATTTCGACATGACCGACAGCGCACTAGAGGAGCTGATGTTTCCTAAGGATAAGTCGGCAACGAATAAACGCATGCCAAACTTTGACTACATCCGCAAAGAACTTCTGCGGAACGGCGTAAACAAAAAGCTTCTCTGGGTAGAATACTGCGAGGAGTGCCGCATGAGCAGCGAAGAGCCTCTAATGTATTCTCAGTTCTGCTACTATATCCAGAAGGATGAAGAAAAACGCAGGGCTACCATGCATATCCCCAGAAAACCAGGTGAACAGATTGAAGTTGACTGGGCCGGTGATCCTGCTCACATCATTGATCCGGACACCGGGGAAATCACGGATGCATGGATATTTGTAGGTGTATTAACTTACAGTCAGTATGCTTTTGTAAAAGCATATATGAATGAGAAAACCGACAACTGGATCAAAGCTCATGTCCAGATGTTTGATTTCTTTGGCGGTGTCACACCTATGCTCGTTTCTGATAACTGTACAACCGCAGTGAATCATAAAAAGAGTGACTGGTACAACACTGCCTTAAACACAACTTATCATGAGATGGCAGAACATTATAATCTTGCCATCCTTCCGGCCAGAGTCCGGAAACCTAAGGATAAACCGAATGTAGAGGGAACAGTAGGAAAGATATCCACATGGATAACAGCAGCCCTTCGCAATGAGCAGTTTTTCTCTCTTGCAGAATTGAATGCTTCAATCCGTGAAAAACTGGATGCCTACAATGCCCGTAAATTCCAGAAAAAGGAATGTAGCAGACTCAGTTTATTTCTTGGGGAAGAAATGCCATTACTGGCGCCGTTGCCTGCTACACCTTTTGAACTGGCTGAGTGGAAACAAGCCACCGTCCAGTTTAACTATCACATCGCAGTAGACAGAATGTTCTACTCCGTGCCTTATCAGTATATCAAAAATAAGGTTGATGTGCGTATAACAGATACAACGGTTGAAATATTTTATAATCACAATCGTATTGCCTCTCACAGACGGCTCTATGGAAGAAGCGGTCAGTATTCTACAGTGACAGAACATATGCCACCGGAACACCAGAAATATCTGGAATGGAACGGTGAACGGTTCCGTAAGTGGGCTGATTCGATTGGAATTAACACAAGTAAGGTTGTCGATGCAATACTTACCTCCGGCAGGATTGAACAGCAATCCTACAGAAGCTGCATGGGATTATTGAAACTGGCAGAAAAACATTCGCCAGAAAAACTGGAACAGGTCTGCGCCACGGCGCTCTCTTATTCCGGTAAACCCAGCTATAAAAGTATCAAAAATCTATTGGCCGCAACAAAGGATGAACCTGATACCGGATCAGAATCATCTCAGGCAGTAAAACCACACGGCATAACCAGAGGAGCCAGATACTATGGAGGTAAACAAGCATGACAAATCAAAGTACAATCGATAAACTTATTGAAATGCGTCTGACTGCTATGGCAGATGCATTCCGCATCCAGATAGATGATCCTGCAATGAAGGAAGTTCCATTCGAAGATCGGTTCGGCATGCTTATTGATGTCGAATACAGCAACCGTAAAAACAATCGTCTGAAAAGACTGATCCGTCAGGCTGAGTTTGAACAGCCAGATGCCAGCATCGCAGCGATCGATTACCATTCTGGACGAAAGCTGAACAAAGCACTGATCAACCGTCTGGCAACCTGTGAATACATTACAGAATACCGGAACATCTTTATTACTGGAGCAACTGGGAGTGGTAAAACTTATATGGCCTGTGCTTTTGGTATGGAAGCATGCAAGCGCTATTACTCAGTACGGTATGTACGACTTCCCGATCTATTATTGGACTTACAGACTGCCAGGGACAATGGGACTTTCGCAACTGTCCTGAAGAAATATACCAAGCCAATAGTATTGATCATTGATGAGTGGCTGCTTCTTAAACTGACAGAAGCTGAAGCCAGAAATCTTTTTGAACTGATACATCAGAGAAATCAAAGCAAGCACACCAAAAACAACCGAATGATTTATAACTGCAAATATTGCAAACATAAGCAGTATTAACAACCATGGATTACGCAGATTTCTGTAATAGTTTTCTTTATCATCATAGGAAGTATGAAGTTCAAACGGTTTTCCGTCATTCTCTTTTTCTACAATTAGCAATTCACGATTGAAAGTTGTAGCGTTGGTCGCAATGCGTCCACCTTTTTCAGCCCATGGTCGCCAACGCACCTTACCAACAGAATAGTTAAGATTGATATTTTTGAAAAACACCTTATAACCCATATCTTCTAAAAAAAGAAAATAGTCGTTTGCATTCTCTTTCGATTTTTCTCCAATAAATTCTACACAGTATTTTACTTCATTAGGCTTACATTCTTCAAACTCATATAGCATTTTCCCAGCTCGAATAAGGCGATAGCCCTTCTCCGACATTTTATTAAGCCAATTTGCCTGTGCATTTAATAGACCACCAAAAAAATGATAACATTTTTTGCTCATACTGCACCTCCAATAATTCCACTTGCAACCCCTACAAGTTCTTCAAGCCTTACAAGTTCCTTTTCTGCGACTTCTTTCCCCAGTGAAGTAATGATGTATTCTTTTTTTCTACCTTCACAATCTCCGCAGGGCTTAATCCATTCTTTTTCCTGCAAAGAGTTCAATGCACCATACAAAGTGCCAGCTCCCAATGAAAGCCGCCCACCTGTTTTTTCTTCAATAAATTGCATGACAGCATATCCATGTTTTGGAGTATAGAGGGAAAGTAGAATGTAAAATGTCACTTCTGTAAGCGCACCACCTTTCACATTGTCCCGCATTGTTTATCCTCCTTATTACGGTTACTGTAATAAATATATCACTAACCGTAATAGAAGTCAACAGCGTTCAAAAGGATTTAAGAAATATGAAACTAAAACTGGAACAGCAACATTAAATGTCACTGTTCCATTCTCATTCGGAATAGTAGGGTGTCCGCCTATGTATATTATTGTGTTACTTTACCGCACATGAGCATTGCTTGCAGGGTTGTCCGCCCCGTATCCCTCCAAAAGATTGACGCCGCCCCATACGCAAAGCGCGCCGCCGAGGCCCACAACGATGGTCTGCAAAGTATCAACTGCACTATTGAAAAATTCCATAAATTTACCTCCATAAATTCAGATTGTGATGGTGTTTGGGTGCAAAAAAAGCCGCCGTTCACAGCGGCAGCCTCACAATCCGCAGACGGCCCGGAGTTACTGGCCGTCCCGCCATTCCAGCACAGCCAGCGAAAAAATTTCGCCCCATGCTTCACACAGTCTGCGGTCTATTTCCCTTGCAAGTTCTTCGGCTTCCCCGTCCGTGGGCGGGGTATCATGTTCTGCGATCCACTGGCACAGCACCGCAGCGGAAATGATTGCCCGGTAGATTTCTTTCTCATACTTGAAATAATCCGCAAATGTCCATTCGTCCGAGTGTCCCATCGGTCACGCTCCTTTCTCTATGGCCGCTTTATTCTGCGGAAAAATCTTCCTCCGACAGCTCAATGTCGTAGAGGTCAAAGGGTTCGTCCTCCGTTATCACGCGCCGCCTTTTCCGGCGCAGGGACGACAGGTAGCTGTCCACATCAAAATAGTTCTTCTTGTCGGCGTCGGAAAGGTATTTATAGCGGGGGTGACGGGTAATGTCGTATTTCTCACTGAAAAACGGCCTGACACCGCGCACCTGCAAAATACACTTGCCTCCGTCCATCGTTGCGATTTCGTCCTGTGACATCAACTCTTTGCCACAATGTCAAGTGGTAAATTCAAAAAAGGACAAGCACTATCAAAGAAAGCAGTCTTTCATAGTGCTTGTCCTTTTCTTATTCATGTTTTCTGCCTTGCATTGTTCGAAACGCAGAACTATAATATACTCGATGGAGGTGCGAAATGGATTATATGACATTGAAAGAGGCCGCTGAAAACTGGAGCGTGACACCTCGTAGGGTAAATTATTATTGCGCTGGTGGTCGTATCCCCGGCGCTGTAAAGATGGCCGGTGTTTGGCTGATTCCCAAAACTGCGGAAAAGCCGATTGATGGCCGGACGAAACAGGGAAAGGAACAGAAGCATGAGTAAGATATTACTTTTGGAAGATGATTTGAGCCTGATCAACGGGCTTTCCTTTGCGTTCAAGAAGCATGGATTTGAATTGAATATTGCCAGAACGTTGAAAGAAGCGGATGCGCTGTGGGCGGATGGCAAGTATGATTTGTTGGTACTGGATGTATCCCTGCCGGACGGCACCGGCTTTGAATTTTGCAAACGGGTGCGGCAGATTTCCAAGGTGCCGATTATCTTTCTGACCGCTTCGGACGAAGAAACGAGTATCATTATGGGGCTGGATATCGGTGGGGATGACTATATCACCAAGCCCTTCAAGCTGGGAGTCCTGGTTTCACGGGTCAATGCCCTGCTTCGCCGTGCAAAGGATTTCAGCGCAACTGACACAGAGCTGCAATCCAACGGTATCAAAGTGCTTTTATTACGGGGGCAGGCATTCAAGAACGGGGAGCTGCTGGATTTGACCGCTGCTGAATACAAGCTGCTGTGCCTGTTTATGCGAAACCCCAATACGGTGCTTACCAAGGAGCAGATATTAGATAAACTGTGGGACTGCAACGGAAATTATATCGACAGCAGCACCCTCACCGTGTATATGCGGCGGCTTCGCATGAAGATTGAGGATAACCCCAGCGACCCGCAAATGCTCCTGACCGTCCGGCGCATGGGCTATAAATGGAATGTAGTAGGGTGAGGCAGCCTATGAAAATACTTGCGAATAAGGATATCAAAAATCTATTTCTTGCGGTATCGGTTATCTGGGCAGCATCCCTCTTGCTGGCACAGGGCTTTTTATGGCTGCGCTATCAAAGGCTTTCTTTGTGCCTGCTGTTTATTTTTTTGTTGGCAGCGGCGGCTATATGGGTGGTTTGCTACTCTTATTTCAAAAAGCAGAATAAGATCATGGAACAGGCGGTATTACAGATCAATGCGTATCTTGACGGGAATAGCAACGCCCGTATTGAATGCGACAGCGAGGGAGAGCTATATCGCCTGTTTCATTCCGTCAATTCCTTGGCGGCGGTCTTAAATGCTCACGCGGATAATGAGCTGCAGGAAAAGGAATTTTTGAAAAACACCATCTCCGATATTTCCCACCAACTGAAAACACCGCTGGCGGCGCTGAATATTTATAATGGCCTGCTTCAGGAGGAAGATATAGAAGCGTCCTCCGTAAAAGAATTCGCCGGCTTGTCCGAACAGGAGCTTGACCGCATTGAAACGCTGGTACAGAGCCTGCTCAAGATCACCAAGCTGGACGCCGGTTCTGTCATACTGGAAAAGGCGACCGAGAATGTGGCGGATATGCTGCGGGACGTTGAGCTGCATTTCGCATACCGGGCCAAACAGGAGCAGAAAGAACTTATCCTGTCCGGTTCGGAGGAGGTCTCCCTATTCTGCGACCGTGACTGGCTGACAGAGGCCATCGACAACATCGTGAAAAACGCCCTCGACCATACGGAGAGCGGCGACACGGTTCATATTACATGGAAAGCTCTGCCCAACGCCGTTCAGATCGCCGTAAAGGACAACGGCTGCGGCATCCATCCGGAGGATCTGCACCATATTTTCAAGCGGTTCTACCGCAGCCGTTTTTCCCAGGACAAGCAGGGAGTCGGGCTGGGCCTGCCGCTGGCAAAGACCATTGTGGAAGCCCATAGCGGCACGATTGAGGTGGACAGTGAACCGGGAAAAGGCACGACCTTCACCATGAATTTTTTAATTCCTACAAAATTGTAGGCTGAGTGTAGGGTTACAGTAATATTTCGGTGCTATCCTTTCCTCATAGGCAGGAAAAACAAAAGCAGCCCGCCTATTTCGCAAAACATGAAGAAAGAGGTATATGCACGATGAATTTATTAGAGGTCAAAAATATTTGTAAGACCTATGGCAACGGTGAAACCGCTGTAAAGGCGCTGAAGGATGTCAGCTTTTCCGTTCCCAAAGGGGAATATGTGGCAATCGTCGGAGAATCCGGCTCCGGCAAAAGCACGCTGCTGAATATGATTGGCGCTTTGGATACGCCGACTTCGGGAAAGGTACTGATTGACGGTAAAGACATTTTTTCTATGAATGACCGGAAATTGACTATTTTCCGGCGTCGGAACATTGGCTTTATCTTTCAGGCGTTTAACCTTGTGCCGGAGCTGACCGTGGAGCAGAATATCATCTTCCCGGTGCTGCTGGACTACCAGAAGCCAGATAAGAAGTATCTTGAAGAACTTCTTGCGGTGCTAAATCTGAAAGAGCGCCGGAATCACCTGCCCAGCCAGCTTTCCGGCGGCCAGCAGCAGCGTGTGGCGATTGGCCGTGCGCTGATTACCCGTCCGGCTTTGATTTTGGCAGACGAACCCACCGGCAATCTGGACACGCAGAACAGCAGTGAGGTCATAGCGTTGCTCAAAGAAGCATCCAAAAAGTATGAGCAGACGATTATTATGATTACCCACAACCGTAGTATCGCGCAAACGGCTGACCGGGTATTGCAGGTATCGGACGGTAACCTCACCGATTTTGGGAGGTGCCGGGAATGAAAAGCTATTTAAGCCTTGTGCCGATCTCTGCAAAGGTGCGGAAACGGCAGAATCGGATGACCATTCTGTGTGTCATTATTTCGATATTTCTGGTGACAGCAATTTTTAGCGTGGCGGATATGATGATTCGAACCCAAAGCGACCGAATGACCGGCAAAAACGGAAGTTGGCACATAGAGTTGGACGGCATTTCTCAAGAAACAGCCCTGAAAATTGCGGAGCGGGATGATGTGGTTTCGATTGGTGCAGTTACGATATTTAACCCGGACGGAGAACTGCCCTACCGCATGGACGGAAAAAGGGTTGTACTTTATGGTATTGATGAATCCTATCTGACAATGAATTCAACTGGTGCCGCCGAAGGACGCTTTCCGCAGGGAATGGGCGAAATCATGCTCAGCAGCAATGCAGCGCGTGTCCTTCAAGTTGCAGTCGGGGACACTGTTACACTACGTACGCCGTCCGGAGACTGGGATTTTACAGTGTCCGGTTTGGGCGGTGTGGAGGAAAGCTACTATTCCGGGCAATATTCTTTGATGGATGCCTACCTGCCGCGCACAGCATTTGCAGCGCTGATGGAGCAGAACAACGTCCATAATCTTCAAACGTCATATTATGCCCAGTTTACCAGCGCGTCTAAGGCAGCTAAAGCAATCCCGGAACTGACGGCACAGCATAACCTGCCGGAAAATGCTGTCTCAGAAAACACCGGTGTGATGGCTATCGCCGGATATAGCGATAGCAGCGCCGCAAAAAATGTTTACAGCCTTGCCGCAGTTCTGTTTGTGCTGGTTCTTCTGGCAGGTGTACTGATGATCTCCGGCAGCATGAACAGCAATCTGGCACAACGAATCCAGTTCTTCGGAATGATGCGCTGTATCGGCATGAGCAAATCTCAAATTATCCGATTTGTCCGTTTAGAAGCGCTTAACTGGTGCAAAACGGCTGTACCCGTAGGCGTTCTGCTTGGCACACTTGCCAGCTGGAGCATTTGCGCGGCGCTGCATTATGGCATCGGTGGCGAGTTTTCCACAACACCGGTTTTTCAAATCAGTCCTGTAGGTTTAGTCAGTGGCATCGTGGTCGGTATCGTGACCGTCCTGCTGGCGGCAGAGTCACCGGCGCGGCGGGCGGCACGGGTCTCACCTGTGGCGGCGGTCTCCGGCACGGGAGAGAATCTTTCCGCTTCGCGTCATGCTTCAAACTATAGCTTTGGAAAAATCGAGTTGTCGTTGGGAGCCCATCACGCCATTGCCGGTAAAAGGAACCTGTTTTTAATGACATCTTCTTTTGCACTCAGTATTGTTTTGGTGCTCTGCTTTTCTGTACTGCTTAAATTTGCCGGCTTGCTTTTGCCCGGTCAAGCTCCGTGGCAGCCGGATATTCTCTTGAACGGGTACGGAAACGAACAGGTATTGTCCCGCAGTATGGCAGAACAGCTGCGTGCGATACCGGGTGTTGGGTATGTCTGGGGCGCAACCGGCCTTACCAACACTCCTGCCAGCAGTCCGCAGAAAGATGTAGAGCATGTGGTGCTGGGTTCCTACAATGATTTTATGATGGAAAAAAGCAGAGATCTCGTTGTAGCAGGCAGGATGGTCGATCAGGCAGCCAGCAGCAATGAAGTCATGACGATCTATAATAAAAATAACCCGTTGAAGGTTGGAGATACCGTTTATATAAGCGGAAGAGACCTTACCATTGTGGGGGCTTTTTCGGAGGGAATGTTCCCGGATGATGTTACAGTCATCTGCCCACAGGCGCTATTTGACCGTCTGGTCGGAGCGCAGAACTATAATATGATCGGCGTTTTGCTGAACGATTCAGCAACAGAGCAGACTGTAATGCAAATTGCCCACCTTGCAACAGACGAGATCATTGTATCGGATGTGCGAGAGCGTAATTCGCAGGAAGCTGCTACCTATCTGGCTTCCAGAATTGTCGTATATGGTTTTCTGGCGATTATTGGACTGATTTCTCTTTTTAATATTGTCAACAGCATTTCGATGAGCGTTTCTGCCCGTACAAAGCAGTATGGTGTCATGCGTGCAATTGGAATGGATGGCAGTCAGCTTACTCGGATGGTTGCTGCGGAAGCCTTTACCTATGCTGTTTCCGGGCTGATTGTCGGCTGTATTGCCGGTCTGCTGCTGAGCCGTATGCTGTACGCTCGACTCATTACACGCTATTTTGGCATGACATGGCATCTGCCAGGAATGACGCTCTGCCTTATCATTCTATTCGTATTTGCTGCCGCAGCTCTTGCGGTTCATGCCCCGGCGAAGCGGATTCGAAACATGGCAATTACTGAAACAATCAATGAATTATAATCGCAATTCACTTTGGAAAATTTAATGTAACATCTGCCGGACGATGGCAAAGAAAAAATCCCCATCCCTCATTGATTGAGAGATGGGGATCACTGATTATTCTGTAATCTCCGGGATTTCTCCGACAAAGTTATAAATGATCCTGACTTCCTGCACTTTCTGTCCGTCAATCTTCTTGACTTCACCCACCAGAATCTTGCTGATGAGCCGGTTCAGCACCGCCTCGTCCAGTTCTTCAATGGCGGCGTAGCGCCGGATTTCCCGGATAAAGGTGCGGACTTCGCTTTCCTGTTCGTCAGAGTGTCGCATCATCAACATCAGGTCTTGCAGGCGCTTCTGGTTGGCTTCCTGCTCCTGTTCCAGCGCCGCCGTCAGCTTCATAAAACGCTGCTCGGTCAGTATCCCTTTAGCCTTATCGGTGTAAAGGCTCAGGAACATCCCGTCAATCTCCTGATTTCTGGCTTCCAGCCGCTGGCGTTCTTTCTGCGTCTGGGAAGCGTCTATCAGATACCGGCGCTCCATCCGGCTGCTCAGTCGCTGATAAAATGCGTCGGCATCTTTGAGAGCCTGTGCCGCCAGTTCCTGAATGTCCTTCAGAACAAGGTCATACAAATCCCTTGCCTCGATCTTATGGCTGGTGCAGGCGTTCTTGCCCAGCCGGTTGTAGGTCTGGCAGATATAATACGCCTTGTCAATCGGCTCCCGCATCTCGCCGGTAAAACGGTTTTTTCCGGTTCTGCCCACCTTTTCATACCGCACCTGCATGGACTTTCCGCAGGTAGCACAGTAAATGATACCGTGGAACAGGTTATAGAAGGGACAGGAGTTGCCTTTCATAATGGTAGGTCTGCGGTCAATGATTGACTGCACCTGCTCCCATTCTTCCGGGGAAACGATTGCTTCATGGCAATCCTCAATGATTTCCCAGTCCTCACGGGGGATAATGTCATAGGTGTTGGAACGAATCCCTTTCTGATGTGTCCGGCAGACCAGATGTGCGCCCTTATAGAATGGGTTTCGCAGGATATGACTGATCCTTGCACCGCCCCACGCATAATAGTTGACGTCACATTCCGTATTGCTCTTTACCCTCGTGATAGGAACCTTGTCATCCATGAGCTGCTTTGCGATCCGCATACAGCCCCAGCCGTCCAGCGCCATGTCATAGATTTTTCGGATCACCGGCGCTGTCTCCGGGTCAAGGATCAGATGTCCTTTGTCCTCCGGGTCGCGCATCAGGCCAAGAGGCGGCTGCCCGCCGCAGAACTTTCCCTGCCGGGAACGGGTCATGCGTCCCGCCAGCACCTTTTTGGAAATATCCCGGCTGTACATATCATTCAGGATATTCTTAAAGGGCGTGATGTCCATTTCCTGGCGGGTCAGGCTGTCAACTCCGTCTGTAATGGCGATATATCGTACATTGTGTTTGGGGAAAAAGATTTCGATATAGCTGCCGGCCTCGATATAATTTCTGCCCAGTCTGGACAGGTCTTTTGTGATGACACAGCCAATCTTTCCCGCCTCAATATCAGCAATCATACGCTGAAAGGAAGGGCGGTTGAAGTTGCGGCCTGTATAACCGTCATCCACATAATACTCATACTGGAACATCCCGTTTTTTTCGGCAAAGTCCCGGAGCATAAGTTTCTGGTTGCTAATGCTCATGCTCTCATTATCGCTGCCATCGTCCAGAGAGATACGGCAGTAAAGCGCTGTGATTTTTTGATTGACTTGTTTTTTCCTGCTCATAGTGTTCTCCTTCTATGAACAGGGACACGATACCATTATAATACCATGTCCCCGTTCCTGATTCAACCGCTTTACGCCGCTTTTTGTGCCATTTCCCGATGTTCTAACCATTCCTCGAAGTGTTCGCAGGTCTGGCGCTCGATCAGCTGCTCAAAGGCTTCCCGCATGGTTTTGTCCCCGGAAAACTCCCGAACCACCACGAACCGGACTTTTTTATTCTGCTTCTTGTTTTTCTCCATAGGCTACCTCCATAGTGTGACAGTCCAGATAACCGTGTGCCGGCAACGAAGTCCGGCAACCAGCCTATAAAAACCTGTAAATGAATATCTGACTGTCAATCTTTGCTTGATAAGTTTTCTTGTAAAATCTCGTTGCTTTCGTTGCCGGACAGAAAATACTTGTGAAAAATCCTTTATTTATGGGCTTTTTCTATATCAAAACCATAGATTTGCCAGCAACGAACCCGGCAACCAACTGGCAACCATCCCGGCAACAGACCATCATTCTCAGGCAATCCACTCCTTCGGAAGTTCCAGCTGGCGGCATTCTTCCTCGCTCAGTTCCACAAATCCGCCTTCGTTGTCGGACAGTTCGTTGTCGAAATTGTCACATTCCCAACCCTTTTGCCTGCCGTACCCGGCGAACATTCTGGGATTGGAGAAAGGCTTCCAGCCGGTCACGACTGTGTTCATGATCTCGTTGATATTGTGCAGCTGCCACCGCTTCGGCTGGTCAAAGGTATGCCCCAGCGCCTCCTTGAACAGCTGCTTGGAACAGACCATGTTCCCAGTGTAGTGTTCCAGAAAGCCCTGTATCTGCCCGGCCTCCGTATCCTCCGGCATGAAGTCCTTCTGCACCTCCACCAGCTGACGCTGGATGCTCTTGCTGAATTTCATGGAATACTGTCCGCTGCGGTAAATGGTCATGGCTTCTGCCCACACCTGCAAAAGATAGGCTCTGGAAGCATCCTCGTCCTCCAAAATATGAACCTCCGCATTCTCCGAGTAAATCATGATTGGGAGAAAGCGCCGGTTCCCGGCCCGATCCAGCGGCAGGAAGTCCAATGTGTTGGAAGAACCGCCGAACACACACTGCCGCAGCCGGTCTTTGGGCTGGGATTCATAAGGCGTTCGGTAGGTTTCCTTCTGTCGGCTGATAAAGGAGCGAATTTCTTCAATGCTCTTTGCGCTGCTGGTGGCAAGCATTTCCGACATCTCGATGATCCAGTGGCCTTGCAGCTTCTGGAACACCCGGTCATCGTCCAGCTTTTTCAGGTCATCGGAAAACCACTCGTCCCGGATTGCCAGCAGGCGGAAGAAAGTGGACTTCCCGGCACCTTGGCCGCCTACCAGACAGAGCATTTCCTCATATTTGGAACCGGGACGGAATACCCGGCGGATAGCGCCCAGCAGGAAGTGTTTCAGCATTTCTTCCACATAGTCGCTTTCATCAGCGCCAAGAAAGTGGTGCAGGCAGGAACGGATGCGGGGTGTCCCGTCCCAGACAAGGCTGTTCAGCACATCCTGAATCGGGTGATAGCAATTTTCGTTTGCTACAATGGAAAGTGCAGCTGTGATCTTTTTCTCACTGGTCAGCTCGTAGTTCTGCTCAAAATAGAGGAGAAGATATTTCACATCGGTATCTGTTAAGGCGCTGGTGTTCCTGCGCCAGCCCAAATCCCGTACAATGTCCACCCGGTCGGTCAGGAGATTTAACCGGATAGCATCCCGCAGGAGCGGATCACAGCAGAACACGATCCGGCAGTTGTCGATGGTATTGGCGGTTTTTCCCTTATCGGTGACAGAAAGGCTCTCCCGCACATCTTGGGCGCTCTGTTCCGGCGCTATGGCCTCGGCTGCGCTCATCACAGCCTGCCGGGTGGCTGGCGGTAAATTCTGATATTCGCTGCTCAATTTTCTTCACCTCTTTTCCATACTCAGCAACCACGGAAGCACGTTCTTCTATGCTGTCAGACAGGAGAATATCCAGCAGATATTCGATATATGGCTGCCTGTGCAGAGCCTCCACAAACAGGGGATGCCAGTCATCCTCCGGCTGTTTGGGAGCATATTCTTCTTTCCAGCGTTCCAGCAGATGCAGATAATCGCACAGCACCCGAAAACATTTCTGCTCTGCCTGCCGGTATCGCACTTCCTCGCTGATTTTTCTTTTGATGATTGTCTTTCGTGGCGGACCATGACCTTTGCTGTCAAGACTGACAGAGAAATCCTCTGCCAGCTTCAAGGCAGCTTCCTTACTGCCCAGTCCAAAGAGGCGGGAAGTGAAATCAATCACATCTCCGTCCCCCTGACAGGCAAAGCAATGGAACCGCCTGTCCACCTTCATGCTGGGATGTCTGTCATCGTGAAAAGGACAACAGGCCATCCCGTTCCGTCCTACTGGAATCCCATAAAATTCCGCAGCCTGTCTTGTCGTGACAGACTGCTTTACTGTTTCAAATACATTCGATTTCCCCACCTCCAAACAAAACAAAAGGCACCCGGTTTCCTCAGAAAATCAGATGCCTTACAACTCCATATCCTGTTTTTTTGTCGGGGCGATCCGCCCCTCACGTTCCCATCGCTCCCGGTTCTTCCGGTCAGCGTCCAATTTGCCTTTCGCCAGCTTCTCTTTGATGGATTCTCTGGCTTTTTTCTTAATCTGCTCTTTGCCAGCCTGCTTGACCTCCGGCTTCAGCAGCACAGCCTGCACCTTTTTGAGAATCTTTTCTGCGGACTGCTGTAATTTTTCCCGTGCCCTTCCCAGTAGGGTATTTGCAATCTTCACCACTTCCGGCGAATTTTTTGCATTGGGGGATACCACGCTCTTTCGGTATTTCTCGATCACTTCCAAATCCTCAAGCTGGGGCTGTTCCCGTACCTTGTCTGTCACGACCTCTACTGCCTTGTCATAGGCCACATCGGAAACATCCTCCAACAGCGTCTCCACATCCTCGATTTTGAGCGTCAGTTCTTCCAGCTTTTGCTCCTGCGCCGCCATCTGTTCTTTCTGCTTCATCAGGATATAATCCTGCTTTTCCAGATAGTCACGCCCACCATAGGACGGCTCCTGTTCCAGATGAAGTCCATGCCGTTTGGCAATGTCAAACAGGATTGTCCGGCAGACTGCATCGAAAGTCTGTTTCCGGTTATTGTGCTTTCCTTTGGGCTGCTCCGGTTTTGGGAGAGGGATACCCAGTTCCTCCAGCGCCTTTTCCTGCTGGGGACACAATTCTCCATACCGATTTTCACAGTCGAACACATGGCGCTCGTGAATATGCGGTGTTCCCTCATCCAGATGGAGCGCCCAGTCTAAAATGTGGATATGAGAACCGAAACGGCGCTCAAATTCTTCATAAAATTCACTGACGATGAGCGCCAGCGTTTCCGGTGAGACGGATTCCTCTATCGTGCCGATCTGGTAGATGCTTTCTTCCGGACAGGTCTTGTTATTTTTCAAGAGGTCATCCACAGTACGGTTGCGCTCAATATGCCGGGTTTTCTCATTCCGGGCGTTCTGGGCATTTACATGGTCGGCATAATGCTCGTAGTAATACATCCGCTCAATTTCCTCAAAGCTGAAATCCGGCTGCTCCGGGTTATCCCGAAAGTCGTGGGTGGTAAATCCCCGGTAGCAGTCCCAGTACACATTTTGTCTGGCACGCTCAGCGTCAATGTGTTCGCTGTTTTCTACATCGAACCGGCGGTCATTGTGACGGGGATTGTAAGTGCCATGCTTCCCGGAGCGCCCATTGTGCCTTGTTAATTTCAAACATTTTTCCTCCTTCCTGCAAAGCTGTTCCGGGCTGGGGAGGGCGGCGAAGCCGCCAAACCTGCGGAATTTTGCGTCAGGTAATACCCAGTACAAGTTGACGCAGGCATCAACTTTCCCTGGGCAAGGCGTTTCACCCTTGACCCGATGGGACTGCTGCCCTCAACCCGCCAAGGCACTTCGTCCTTGACCCGATAATGGCTGCCGCCC
>OJRZ01000915.1_pt1 | contig 26064 bp, 14 predicted proteins | sample 1599291 | NCBI WGS metagenome assembly OJRZ01 (sample SAMN04168657, study PRJEB22393) | human gut metagenome | biome: human gut microbiome; feature: stool | host: Homo sapiens | collected 2014-03-20
AATTACGACACCTCGTCCAAATTCTCGTGGGCTACCAAGAAATACATGAACTACGGCTATGCCGACCTGATGGACCAGATGCTCATCGGCGCCTACGCCTCCCCGACGCGCGTTTACGGCACGACCGAATGGACCATGCAGGGATTCTGCCTGCTGGCCAAAGAGCGTACGATGGGAGCCTGCCCGATGGTGGCCGGCGGCCCCGACGTGGGAAACTGGGATGCCGACGACAAGGTGCCGCAGGAGGAGGAGAACCGGGCCATCACCGCCTCGGTCACCGCCTGCATCAATGCCTGCGACGGTTATTTCCTGTTTGATATGATTCACCTGAAAAAAGCCGATCAGTGGTCTTATGTCAAGACCGGTATCGACGGCGTAATTAAAAAAGACTGATTGTGAAACGCATCGTCATATTGTTTCTGGCCGCCCTTTTCGCGGCGTCCGGCGCTTCGGCGCAGAAATTCCATAACGCCTACTACGATACCCGCCGTGCGGCCCACGACGAAGAGGGGCTGCAACAGGGGGCGATCGTCTTTCTCGGCAACAGCATTACCGAGCAGGGGTGGTGGAGCCTGCTGCTCAAACGCGGCGACGTCGAGAACCGCGGCATCGGCGGCGACTGCATATCGGGCATGATCAACCGCGTGCAGCCGATCGTCGACGGACGACCGAAGGCTATCTTCATCATGGGCGGCGCCAACGACCTGCTTTTCTCGAAGATTTCGAACGAGAAACTCCTGCAGCAATACGAACGCCTGCTGGACATCATTGCCCGGGAGACACCCCGCACGAGGGTCTATATCCAGAGCCTGCTGCCGCTCAACGAGGCGCATAACGAAGCCTTCATGAAGGGCAAGAATGCCCGTTTCGCCGAGTTCAACGCACTGCTGCGTGCGATGGCCGAACGCCGCGGGCTGACCTTCATCGACATCTGGAGCGCTATGCAGCGCAACGGGGAACTGCCCGAAGAGTACACGTTCGACGGCATCCACCTCAAGGCGGCGGGTTATGCCGTGTGGATCGAGAAGATCAGGCCCTACGTCAAATAAGCTGTCCGGATGAAACGTCTGTTTTTCGCGCTGGCATTGTGCGCGGCGTCGGGGGCCTGCATGGCCGGCGGCGACATGCGCTTCTATGAAGCCCGTTCGGACAAGATCCGCTTTACCGGCCGCGCCGCCGAAAACGGCGACGGCAGCCTGTCGTTCGACTGGAGCGGTTGTCATTTCACGTTCCGTTTCGACGGCAGTCGCTGTGCGATGCGTGCTGCGGATACCGGGCGTAACTACTACAACGTATTCGTCGACGGGCGCCTGTACGGTAAGGCGACCGTCGAGGGAGCCTCGTCGTGCGTGCCCCTCGCCGAAGGGCTTGCGCCGGGGCCGCATACCGTGACGGTGCAGAAACGCACCGAAGCCGAGCAGGGGCGCACGACGCTCTACGGCATCGAGGCCGACGGTGCCTTGCTCGACCTGCCGCCCGCCCCGTCGCGGCTGATCGAGTTCATCGGCGACTCGCACACGTGCGGCTACGGTACCGAGGGGAAAACCGCCTCGGAGCCTTTCACCCCCGAGACCGAGAACTGCGACCTGGCATGGGGCTGCATCGTGGCGCGCTGTTTCGATGCCGATTACGTGCTCACGGCCCATTCGGGGCAGGGGATCGTCCGTAACTGGGCCGATGAAAAGGAAACCTCCGACCTGACTATGCGCCAGCGCATCCTGCGGACATTCGACATGACCGACTCGCCGCGGTGGGATTTCCGGGGCTACAAGCCCGACATCGTGGTGATAAAACTGGGCACGAACGATTGCAGCACGGGCATTACACCCTCCGAGGCCGCCTTCGGCAAGGCTTTCCGCGAGCTTTACGGCGCCCTGCGCGAACATTACGGCTCCGTGCCGATCCTTTACGTCATCCCCGACGGTGCGGAGGCGTTCTATCCCTATATGCAGTCCGTCATGGCCGGCCTGGAGGACGGCGACCTGCATTGCGTCATGCATTTTACGGGCATCACCAACCAGGACGGCGACCTGGGGGCCGGGTACCATCCCAACCACCGCGGACACCGGAAGTTCGCCGCTGCGGTCATCCCCTACATCTCGACGATCATGGGGTGGGAGATGCCGATGGAGGTCATTCAATAGCTACTGAAACGATGAAAAAACTGTTTTTTACCGTCCTTGCCCTTGCGGGTTTGCTCTGCGCCGCTGCGCAAACCCAGGACTGGGCGAACTTCGGCCGCTTCGAGCAGGCCAACGGCCAGGTGCGCAATCCGAAGGTCGTCCTCATGGGCAACTCGATCACCGAACTGTGGATCAAGACGCATCCTGACTTTTTCGCCGCCCGCGGTTATGTGAGCCGCGGCATCAGCGGGCAGACCACCTCGCAGATGCTCGTGCGCTTCCGGGCCGACGTGCTGGACTTGCACCCGCAGGTGGTCGTCATCTGCGGCGGGACGAACGACATAGCGCAAAATACCGGTTACATATCGCTGCCGCATATCCTGGGCAACCTCGTGTCGATGGTCGAGCTGGCGCGTGCCAACGGCATCGCCCCCGTGCTGTGTTCGTTGTTGCCCGCGCGTGAATTCGGCTGGCGCAAGGAGTTGGAACCCGCGCCCCTGATCATCGAGCTGAACGCCATGATCCGCGAGTACGCCCGCAGGGAGAATGTCCCCTATGTGGATTACCACGCGGCGATGTCCGAAGCGGACGGAGGCATGGTAGCGGCCTATACCTACGACGAAGTCCATCCCACGGCCGCGGGGTACGACGTGATGGAGCAGATTCTGCCGCCCGTCGTCGACGCGGTGCTGAAGAATCCGAAACGGTATCGGCGGCGTTAATAGCCGGCAGGGGCAGAATTATAAGAGGACCGGGGAATGCTTATTTCCCCGGCCCTCTTATTCTTGCAGGCAGATCGCAGCGGCCTTCCGTTATTTAGGCCCCGTTACCTTATTCCCGGAGCAGCAATACACAGCTGCCCGGTGCGCCGGCCTTTATCTTCAGTTTATTCCGCCCGGCGGCCGAAATACGGATGCCGCTGTTCTGTTCGGCCGTTCCGAAATGCCGCAGGTCGAGGTATCCGGGCAGTGCCAGCGTCCTCTTGCAAGCCCGCTTGCAGTCGATGAACACGGCCGTATGTCCCCCGACGCTGCCTTCGTAGCACAACAGGTCGGCATCGTCGGCGATAGGCGTCTCGAACCAGGTGTAGACACCCCGCCAGCAGGTCTTGTCGCCGTTCTCCATCCGTTTGTTTCCGATGAGCTTGTGGTAGCTCTTGCCGTAGGGCGCATAGATGAAGATGTCGTCCTGCCCGTCCAGCAGCGCGTGGTCTCCCAGCCCGTCGGGCAGCAGCCAGGTCGATTGGTACCCCTGTCTGTTCTTTTCGACGTAGCGCCGGAAAAGGGGGTGCTCCTGTTTGGTGAACGTCGATGCCTTCGCCACTTCCGTCCAGTCCGTGTAGGCCCCGCCCGGGGTGAGTACGTGCGTCTCGCCTTCGAACATCGACTGCATCCCGTAATAGATGGCGATGGTTACGGGCGCGGCGTTGCAGAACCGGTGCGAGGCCGTGACCTCGATGTTGTTGCGGCGGACAGTGTATGTCACCGATTCCCGGCACAGGGTGTCGCGCAGTTCTTCTCCGCCCGCGGCGTTCCGGTAAGGGCGTGTCGGGTCGAGGATTACGTTTTCGGCCTCGACCGTCACCCGATTTGCCCATAGCGTCGTGTCGCCCTCGATGCGGTTGCCGTCGGCCAGCAGGGTGTAACCCTCGCTGCGTGCCGTGCGCGCCGTGCGTTCCCTGTATTTGTGGTTGCCCCCGCACCACCCGCATCCGGGGATGGCGAAAGGCCCGATGTTGTCGCTGTACGTCGAGTTGAGCAGGACGGCGGGTTCGGCCTCGGGCTGCGTGGAGGGAAGCGCTGCCCTGTTGCGCGTGATGCCTACGCGGTAGAACGTGTAGAGCTCGTTGAACATGCACCGCCTGAACCAATAGGTGATATCCGTCCGCCCGTCCAGCTTGGCCGAAATATAGAGGTCGCCGCCCTGGCGTTTGACATACATCGCTTCGGAATAGGGGCGGTTGCATCCTTTTTCCTTGCTGCGCTTGGGGGCATCCTTGCCGGTACAGAGCGCCGTTGCGGGCGCCATGCTGCCCAGCAACAGCAGGCAGGTCATGATTCTCAAATGTTTCATCGTTGCGTTTTTATAGGGAAGCGATGCATCCGGGCGCGTCCCGGATGCATCGCCTGTATACCGGGGTATCCGATGCCCGGCCCGCTTACTTGCGGGTGAGCTTCAGGAAGAGGTCGGGACGGTCTGTGGTGATGAAGTCGACCCGGTTTTCGATGGCCCACATCATGTCGGCCGGGTTGTTTACCGTCCAGACGTTCGAGGCCATCTTCAACGCCTTGATGTCGTTGAGCCACGTCGGGTTGTTCAGGTATACGCCGTAGTTGAAATCGCAGCCCGTCAGCCCCATCGCCTTCAGGTCTTTGGGCAACGTGCCGCCTCCCAGGTACATCAGCTGCGTCTTTGCGGGGGCCAGCCGTGCCAGCTCTTTCATTATGTGGAGTGAGAACGAGATGTAGGTCACGCGTTTCGAAAGCCCGTACCGGCCGACCATCTTCACCACGGCCTCGGCCGCTGCGGTTTCCGCCTCGGGGGTGGCGTGGGGCTTGAGTTCCAGAACGAGGTGTACCTTCGTATCCTTAGCGGCCTCGAGGTATTGCGCCAGCGTGGGCATCGGCTCCCCGTTTTCGAGCTTGAGCGTCGTCAGCACGGTCGAAGGGGTGCTCTGTACCTCGTATCCGTCGTGCCAGCCGTCGTGGTTGAGCACCGGAACGCCGTCCGAGGCCATCCATACGTCAAATTCCACGCCGTACACGCCCAGCTGGTCGGCCTTGAGGAGCGAGGCGATCGAATTCTGTGCCGAGCCGTCGGTGTGCCAGAAGCCCCGGTGTGCGACCACGCGGGTCTTGTTCTTCATCGGGATGCCGTATTTCAGGTAGCGGCGTGCCTGGATGATCCGGGCCAGGCGATCCATCAGGGCCTTGTCTTTCGGGTTGTCCGACTCGTCGAGGGTCAGTACGCCGCGGTTTCCGCAGTAGTAGGCGACGGCCGAAGAGTTGAAGACGTCGTTCTTTTCGAAGTGGTTGATATAGGCCGCCATCCGGTCGTGCGACGAGTTGGGGATCGCCGCCGTGGCCTTCTCGTCGAATTCGAACTCCATGGCCATCCCGTGGCGGCGGGCCGTGGCACAGGCCTCGTCGAGGCGGCTGTCGGGGATCGAGTGGTTGAAGAAGTGGTTGGGCTGCTGGTAGGCCACGTCGAAGCCCAGGCGTTTCCACTCCTCATGGCCTTTGGCCTGCCAGTAGGGAATCCAGTAGAAAAGCTTGCCTTCGGAGTGGATGTATTCGCTCAGCGGAATGGTGAGCTCCGCGCAGTGGTGGGTGTCCTCAGCGACCCAGTAGAAGCCCGAGAGTTCCAGGTGCTTGTATTTGGCGGCCTTGAAACGTTCGACCAGCTCCCCGATGTACCATTTGGTCGCGGCGATCTGATCCTCCTCTTTCGAGAAATCCATCTCCCGGCCGTCAATCTCGCCCCAGTCCTTCTGGCCGCGGATCGCTTCGGGAAGCCCCAGTACGATTTGATGCCTGAAGGCGGGCTTTCCGAGCTCTTTTATCTCCTGTCCGATGCACCGGTCGAGTGCCGAAAGCGACTTGCCCTGCTCGAAAATCCGATCCAGCAGCCACTCCCATTCTGTCCTGCGGGCGTTGAGTTTCTCGTAGCCCACGGTGTAGTTGCGTCCCGAGCCGTCCTTGAACTCGAGGAACAGGAAGCCGTCGAAGAGCCAGTCTTTCGAGCCGTCGGCAAACCGGTGTACGACATAGGGCCGGAATTCATCGACCGTCCAGTCCAGCCGGTGGCTGCCGCCCTGGTAGATCAGAGCCAAATCCTGAATTCCGGTCGTCCGGTAGCCCTGCTCGGCGGCGGGTTTGCCGGACGCGGCGGGCTGTTGCCGCAGCGGGTTGCCGATCACGAACCGGCAGAATTCATGGAACAGTTCTTTGTCCTTTGCGGCCGTCGATGCCCACAGATCGTAAAAACGGTTGGTGCCGTGGTAATAGCTCAGCGGCTTGCTTCCGTATACGCCGTGTTTTTTCGCTCCTTCCATATACTCGCGGAACCTTTTTTTGTAGACGTCGGAGTTCTGCTCCCCCTCGAGGATGTTCTCGTCGAATTCGAATTCCATCGCCAGGTCGTGCGCCTTGATGTCGGAGAAATAGCGTGACAGCGGCCTTGCGCCCTTGTCGTCCCAATAGTGGTTGGGCTGCATGTAGGCGTAGTCGATGCCCATCTCCTTCCATTTGGTGTAGCCTGCGGCACGGTTGTAGGGTATCCAGCAGAAACTCTGGTTGATCGAATGCAGGTATTCCGCAACCTGGGGGATGACCTCTTCCGACTTTTTCAGTTCGTGGCAGTAGCCGTCGCCCGGCGTCACGATCTCCTCGGAGATGGGGTAGAACCCCGCCAGTTCGACATACTGGTAATTTCCTTCGTCGAAGCGCCTGCGCACCTGGTCGATATACCATTTGCAGGCCGCAACGCGGTCGGCTCCCTTGGCGAAATCCATCCGCCGCCCGCCGAGCGACCCCCAGTAGGTCGTCGACTCGTTCGTGTCGTCGTACTTCCGGTAGATGATCGGGTCGGGCATTACCATGACGACCTTGCGCTTGGCCGGGGGCGTGCCCAGCCGCTGTGAAGCCTCCTTTACGGCCGCTTCGAGGGCATTTACGCCGTTGTCACCGTCGAACCAGTAGTCGATCAGCTCCTTCCACTGCTGCTTGCCGGCCGAAATGCCCTGGCCCCGCAGCACGCCTACCATGTAGGCGTATTTACCCCCGTCGGGGCGGCTGCTGTCCTGGAATTCGAGGAAGAGGAACCCGTCGAAGAGCCAGTGCTCCCTGCCCTCTTCGTCCACATAGGTCACGAACGGGGTGAAACGCTCCTTGTCCCAGCGGTACGGGGTGCGGTGGTGGCTGCCACCGTAGCACAACACCAGGTCGGTATAGGACGGTATCGCGTCGCGTTCCTGTTCCCAGGCGTACATTTTCGGTTCGGAATCGCGGGTTGCCGGGGCCGCGTCGCCCGTGGGGCCGTTCGCCGCTGTGGCGGGCGTATGGTTTGCGGCCAATGCCGCTAAGAGGGTGCAAAATGCGAAGGTCTTGAGTTTTTTCATCTGTTTACGGATCGTTAATCGTTATTTGCGCATCGGGTTGTCGAGTACGAAACGGCAGAATTCGTGGTAGAACTCCCTGTCTTTGGCTGCCGTCGATTTCGACAGGTCGTATAAGGCGTTGGTGCCGTGGTAGTAGCTCAGCGGCTTTGTGCCGTAGACATTGTTCAGCCTGGCTCCGGACATGTATTCGCGGAAACGCTTCTTGTAGGTGTCGCAGTCGGCCTTGCCCTCGAGGAGCGCCTCGTCGAATTCGAATTCCATGCCCAGGCCGTTGGCCTTGACGTCGGAGAAGAACTGCGACAGCGATTTTTGTCCCTCCCAGAAGTAGTTGGGCTGCATATAGGCGTAGTCTACGCCCAGCTGCTGCCATTTCTTATACCCTGCGGCGCGGTTGTACGGGATCCAGTTCAGGGATTGGTTGATCGCATGCAGGTATTCCGCAAGCGGAGGGATGATCTCGTCCGATTTCTTCAGTTCGTGGTTCCAGCCGTCGCCCGGCGTGACGAGTTCCTCGGAGATGATGTAGAACCCCGCCAGGTCGATATACTGGTAGTTGCCCAGGTCGAAACGCCTGCGTACCTCGTCGACATACCACTTGTAGGCCGCGATGCGGTCTTCGGCCGTCGAAAAGTCCATTTTGCGGCCGTTCAGCTCGCCCCAGTAAACCGTGGAGCCGGGGTCGCCCTTGCCGTTGCCCTTGCCGTCGTAAACCTTGTAGATGATCGGGTCGGGAAGTACCATGATGACCTTGCGTTTGGACGGGGGTGCGCCCAGGCGTGCCGAAGTGTCCTTCACGGCTCCTTCGAGGGCATCCATGCCGCTGCCGCCGGCGAACCAATAGTCGATCAGCTCTTTCCATTGCGTCTTTCCGGCCGAGAACCCGTAGTCCTTCATCAGCCCAACCATGTAGGCGTAATAACCGCCGTCGGGACGGCTGCTGTCCTGGAATTCGATGAACAGGAAGCTGTCGAACAGCCAATGTTCCTTGCCCTGTTCGTCCACGTAGCTCACGCTCGGGGCGAAACGCTCCTTGTCCCAGCGGTACGGGGTGCGGTGGTGGCTGCCGCCATAGCACAGCACCATGTCCGTATAGGAGAGTATCCCGTTGCGGCTTTGTTCCCACGGGTACATCTGCGGGCCGGGGGCGTCGGTGGTGAACCGGACATACTGCATCTGGCTGTATTCGCCCGAGTCGTTGCAGGCCACGGCGAAGACCGTGTAGGTCGTCTGCGCCGCCAGGCCGTCGATCTCGACCGTCGTCCCGGTGTATTGCGTGCCGTTCTGGGCGACGCTCTGCGCCGTTTCGGACGTAATGACCCCTGTGGCCTTGTATATGATTTTGACGGACGTGGCGTTCGTGCGCTTCATGTTCAGCGTCACCGAGTTGGCGCCCGACGATGCGATCGTCATGCTCAGGGCCGGTTTCGGGCCCCCGGAGGGTTCGTCGTCCCCGTCCCCGCAGCCGATGAACGACAGGCAGCAGAGAAGCGTGAAAATGATTCGGTAATTCGTCATGGGATGTCAGGTTTTTTTATTTGTTTCCCTTCCCGGTGTGTTGCGTCCGTACCGGGTTGTTTACGACGAAACGGCAGAATTCGTGGAAGAACTCCCTGTCCGTTTCGTCCGTGGAAACCGAGAGGTCGTAGAGGGCGTTGCTCCCCTGGTAATAGGCCAGCGGGCGGGTGCCGTAGATGCCGTGTTTCTTTGCGTATTCCATGTATTTGCGCATCCGTGCCCGGTATATGTCGCTGTGCGGATCCGCGCTGAGGATCGAAGCCTCGAATTCGAACTCGATGCTCGTCCCGGCACGGTTGATCTTCATGCAGGCGGAATCCAGGTCGTTTTCCGGCTTCCAGTAGTGGTTAGGCTGCATGTAGACCTGGTCGAAGCCGAATTTGCGCCAGTCGTCATGGCCGCGGGCGTCGTAGAACGGAATCCAGCTGAACGTGTAGTTGAGCCGGTGGAGGTAGTCCGCGATCTCGGGGAGCAGGATGTCCGAACGGGTCAGATGGTAGCTGTACTCCGTGTCGTGCGGCTGGGCGGCGATCTCGCGGATCCAGTAGAATCCGGCCAGGTCGATGTATTTGTAATCGCCCTGGGCGAACCGTGCCCGCACCTGGTCGATGTACCATCTGCAGGCCGCTACGCGGTCTTCGTTGCTGTTGAAATCCAACCGGCGCCCGCCGAGTTCTCCCCAGTAGGTCGTCGTGGTGGTCGTGTCGATGTAGTGTCGGTGGATGATCGGATCGGGGATCATCATGATCACGCGGCGTTTGCAGGGCGCTTTGCCCAACCGTGCGGTGGCCTCCTTGACGGCCTGTTCCAGGGCGTCGACACAGTTGCCCTTTGTGAAATAGTAGTCGATCAGCTCCTGCCACTGTTCCTTGCCGGCCGATACGCCCGTGTCGCGCAGCACGCCCGTCATAAACGAGTAGGCGCCGCTGTCGGGGCGGTCGACATCCTGCGATTCCAGGAAGATGAAGCCGTCGAATAGCCATTGTTCCTTCCCTTCGGGGTCGACGTAGGTGACATAGGGGGCGAAGCGCCCCTTGTCCCACAGGAAGGGATTGCGGTGATGGCTGGCACCGTAGCATAATACGGCATCGGTCGTGGTCGCCGGACTCTTGTGTTTCCTCTCCCACGGGTACAGCTTGTCCTTCGGGCCTGCGGTGCCGGTCGGGAGCGTGAAAACCAAGGCTGTTACCACTGCAATTGCTACTGTAAAAAGTCTGCGAGTCATGTCTTGTCGTTTTTATCCGACCCCGGAGCAGTCTCTTCCGTCCGGGGTCAATATATCCGTTTATGGGTTATTTCCTGTCCGTTGTCGGTCGTTGTGCCCGTAACGGATTGTTTATGATGAACTGGCAAAGTTCGTCGAACAACTCCCGGTCGGCCTCGTCGTCCGAAGCGTGGAGGTCGTAGAACCCGTTGGTGCCATGGTAATATGCGAACGGCCGTTTGCCGTAGATGTTGCGTCGTTTGGCGTAGTCGATGTAATCGCGCAGCCGCGCACGGAATGTTCCGCTGCCTTCGCGTGCGTCGAGCAGCGTGGGTTCGAACTCTATTTCCATGCCGATGCCCAGGCTGTCGATCTGTCTGCAAACCTCATCCATGTCGTTCTGCGGCTTCCAGTAATAGTTGGGTTGCAGGTAGACCTGGTCGAACCCGAACTGCTGCCATACGTCGTACCCGCGCGAGCCGTAGTAGGGTATCCAGCTGAACGTATAATCCAGCTTGTGGAGGTAGTCGGCGATATGCGGGAGCATGATGTCCGAGCGGGTCAGGTGGTAGCTGTACTGCGTGTCCACCGGCCGGGTGACGATCTCGCGCAGCCAGTAGAATCCCGCCAGCTCGACGTGTTCGTAGTTGCCCCGGGCGAACCGCTCCCGTACCCGGTCGATATACCATTTGCAGGCGGCTATGCGGTCTTCGTTCCTGCTGAAATCCAGCTGCTGGCCATCCAGCGCACCCCAATAGGTCGTACTCGACGTCGTGTCGATATAGTGCCGGTGAATCACCGGGTCAGGGAGTACCATGATGACCTTGTGCTTCTGCGGGGCTTTGCCCAACCGCGCGGCGGCCTCCTTCACGGCCTCTTCGAGGGCCTCGACCCCGTTGCCGTCCGTGAAATAATAGTCGATCAGCTCCTGCCATTGCGCTTTGCCGGCCGATTCGCCCGTGTCACGCAGATGCCCCGTCTCGAAGGCGTAGAGTTCTGCGTCGGGGCGGTTCGTGTCCTGGAATTCCAGGAAGATGAACCCGTCGAAGAGCCAGTGCTCTGTGCCCTCTTTATCGACATAGGTGACATAGGGTGCCAGCCGCTCCTTATCCCACAGGAAAGGGGTGCGGTGGTGGCTGCCGCCGTAACATAACACGGCATCCGTGGGGGGTTGCAGGTCTCTGCGGTGCTGCCCCTGCGGGTACATAGTCCGGGAACAACCGCCCGCGAGAAGCAGGCATCCTGCGGCCGCTGCGAACGGAACGATATTTTTCAGGAATTTGAGCATCGTAGTCGGTAAGTCGTAATTCGTAAAATTAAAATTAATCCCGTTGTGAAAGAGAATGAACTCACAACGGGATTAATTATTCAACATCTGTCGTTAGAATCCCAGACCCTGTACGTCAGCCAGTTTACCGCGGCCATACAGATAGTCTCCGGTTTGGGCGTATTCGGGTTTGACAATCACGAATTTCAGGTAACGGCCTGCGATCGTTTTCTGGACTGCATAGTCATAGGGCGTCGGCACACCTGTCCAGTTGAAATCACGCTTACCGCTGGCTACCAGATTCCACTGGGTGCTTGCACCGCTATACTCTTCGGCCGTGTAGATCTCATAATCCCGGTAATTACCCTGGTGGGTCGAGTAATCGCTGATCCGGAATTTCGTGAACACCTGCCGCTGTCCCATATCCACGACGAACGTTATCGGGAATTCGATTTGAGTGGCGAACCAGGATATCCATTCGTGGCCGGCGGTAATTTCCCCATCGAACAGTTTGTCGGCTGTATACTGCATGATCCATGCGGCCCCGCCGTTGTTCGGGTCTTTTGCATAGCAGTTATCCTCGCCTTCGAGCAATTTCCACGGGCCCTTCAGTTCCTTGTCCATCGAGAAGGGGACATACATGACCTCGGTGGTGACGGTGATACCGTCCAGCGACGCGGAGGTGATGCGCACCGGCACGAGCAGGTCGCCCACGATATCGAGGTTGCTGCCCGTGAACAGCTTGTCGGAGTTGATCTTGCCCGAGAACTTGGCCGTCGTCTCGCCTGCTGCGATCTGCGAGCTGGCGGCGTCCAGCCTGGCGAACCCTTCGGGCGCGGCCAGGTAGTTCGTCCCGTTGGCCTGGTTGTAGGCCTCCACGAGGCTGTTGTCGATCGCGTAGTTCACCGTCAGATCCATTGTCGTGATGGCATTGTCGAGCACGATGTTGCCGTCGAAGGTAATCTCCTCGTGCGTAGCGGTGGGGTGGAACGGTGTTGCCAGTTCCTTCTCCATGCCGATCGAAGCGCGCTTGGGGTTGATGATCTTCACATTGCGGTTCGCGTCGACGGCCAGCGCGTCGTTGACCGTGGTGAGCTCAAGCGGAATGGCATACTCCGTACCCTCGCCGAGGGCGAAGATGGCTGCGTCATCCCACGTAACCTCGACGAATTTACGGGTGTCGCCATCCGAGAACCCGATCGTCGAAGAGGAGAGTTTGTAACAATTCGCCGGCAGCACCGCGTAGTTGGTGCCGTTGGCCGCGTTGTACTCGGCCAGGGCAGTTTCCGAGACGCTGAGGAGCGCTTTGGCGCTTTGCTGCCCCTTGCCGTTTTTCAGTATGGCGAATTCGTATTTCCCATTATAAACCGATACGCCTGCATATTGTTCCTCATTGACGAATGAGAGCGTATCGTCTACCATGAAGTTGTTGCGATTGTCCTCGCAGCCGGCCAGAGCGGCCGAAGCAAACAGTCCTGCAATCAACAGTTTCCACATATTTATTTTCATAGGTTCGAGCATTTATTAATGTCCGTAATTCTGGGTCATATTGGTCATTTCGGCCATCTGTGCCGCATTGATCGGGTGGAGATAGTCCTTGTCGCGGAATACGGCCGGGGCGCCGACGTAGTCGGTGTGTACGCGTTCGTAGGACTCTTCGTACGTGGTGGCGCTTACGTGCAGCGTCCAGTTCTCGCTCGGGTATTCTTCCTTGGCGATCATCCAGCGACAGGCGTCGTAGTGGCGCATCGCTTCCAGTCCGAACTCTACCATGCGTTCTTTCTGGATGCACCAGCGGAGCAGCTCCTTGTTCCCTTTGATTTCGGGGTAAGCGACCTCGATCTTTTTCAGTCCGACACGTGCGCGCACCTTGTTCAGGTATTCGAGCGCTGCGGTCTCGTCGCGCTGGGGCTTTTCGTTGCAGGCCTCGGCGTAGTTGAGATAGATTTCCGCCAGGCGGAAGGCCGGATAAACCGTTTGCATCGAAGTGTAATCCTTGGCTTCGCGCAGCGACTTGTTGGTTTCGAGCAAACGGCGCCATACATAGCCTACGCGGGTGATACCGCCGCCTTCACCAGCATTCCACTTATTGGTGCAAGCATCGTTGTTGTAGCAGGTGAACTTGATATTCTCCGTCTTGTTGGGCCACCAGAAACCGTTGGGTACGAGGCAGGCGTAATAACGGGGATCGCGGTTGATACAACTGTTGTGGGCCTTGATGCCGTCGCCCCAGTCGATACCGGGCTGTTTGTACCCTTCGGTGAAGCCGGTGGCCTGATAACCCGATTGCGGGTCGACGATGGGTTTCGACATGTCGTTCTCACCCTGGTAGCCTGTCACGGGATAGCGTCCGGTCGTGTACATGGGATAGCTGTCTACCAATTTCAGCGAAGGTTGGATACCGCCGTATCCCTGGTAAACGACACCCGATGCGCCGCCGCTTGTCATGCCGGGCATGGCGCCTGCCAGCAGACCTCCGGTGCCGCCAAGCCACGAATAACCGCCCGAGCGGCTCCACCAGCCCCAGATGGTCTCCTTGTTCCAGGGCTTCAGCCTTACGCCCTGATAAGAGGACATGTAACGCGTGAACTCATCGGTCTGTTCCGTATCCTTGTAGAGATCGTACAAACCGGTCTCTGCCAACTCGATCACATCCCAGGCTGCCTGTGCGGCTGCCTCCCATTTGGTCTCGTCCTTGCTCTGCGGGAAGAGGAATTCCCCGCGAATGTTCTGCATCTGGCCTTTGTAAAGGTCGCACCCGTTGTATAACGGCGATGCTGCGTAAAGCAGTATGCGCGATTTCAGCGCCAAGGCTGCACCGCGCGTAACACGGCCGGCCCACTGTTTGCCGTCGATACCGATGTCGTCGGTGCGTACCGGCAGGTCGTTCTTGATTGCGTCGAGCTCCCCGACCATGAAGTCGATGTTCTGCTGTACGGTGTGGCGGTCTACGCTCTTGGCGTCGATCGTCTCGTCGGCGATCTGGTCGCCCCAGATGAATACCGGGCCGTATTGGCGGAACAGCAGGAAGTAGTAGTAGGCGCGCAGGAAGCGGGCCTCGGCCTTCATATAGGCAACTGTCGTCGGGGTGTCTTCCTTGTCGAGGTCGATATATTTCAGGAAGATGGAGCACTGGTTGATGCCGATGTAGTAATCCGGCCAGTAATTGAAGTTGGTCGTGGCGCTACTGTAATTACCGGTTCTGAACTGGGTGTAGTAGACCCACTGGTACCACGAGAAGAGCGCTTCGTCGGAGCGTCCTACCGTCCAGCCGTGCATGCCTACGACCTCTTCTTCCTGGGGAATGTAGGAGTAAAGGTGGCTCAGGTATTTCTGGACTTCGGTTTTTTGCCGGAAAATATCCTCGATCTTGGCCTGGTCGTCCAGTTCCACGTCGAAGAACGACTCGCAGGAGGACAGCGTAAAGGCCAGTAAGAGGGCGGTTGCGAATATTCGTATTTTTTTCATAGCTTATCCTTTTTTAGAAGTTGACGTTTGCACCGATTGCAAAGGTACGTATAAGGGGGTATACATTACCGTAATTCGCATTTACCTCAGGATCCCAGAGCTTGAAATCGCTGAATGTAACCAGGTTCTTTCCCTGGATATAGAACCTGATCTTGGACAGGCCCCATTTCTTGGTCATGCTTTCGGGTAGTGTATAGCCGATCTCCGCGTCTTTCAGACGCAGGAAACTCATGTCGCGCTGCCAGTAGGTCGAAAGTTGCTGGTTGTTGTCCACCTTGTTGAGCGACAGACGGGGGTAGGGTGCGTTGGGATTCTGGTTGTCGAGCGTCCAGCGGTTCTTGGCCACATCCTCGAAAATCTGTCCCATGCGGAGGATCGTCGACGAAGCGCCGAAAAGGTTCTGGCCCTGGATGATGCGGGTCACGTGGCCCACGCCCGAGAAGAATACCGATACGTCGATGCCTTTCCATTTGAGGCTGGCGCCGAAACCGTAGTTGATCTCCGGTACGAGCGTATAGCCGATGGCCACCTTGTCGAAGGTGTTGACCACGCCGTCGCCGTTGACGTCGCGGTACTTGATGTCACCCGGGCGTACGGTACCGAAATCCTGCTTGGGCCAGTTGGCGATATCCTCTTCCGACTCGAACAGTCCTTCGGCGATCAGGCCGAACTGCTGGTTGTTGGCAAAGCCGGCGAGGTTCTGGTATTTCCAGATCTGGTCGGGTTTGTCGTCGTAGAGTTTCTTGTTGCGGTTGTAGGTGAAGTTACCGCGTGCCGATATGCTGAAATCCTTGTTGAAGCTGTGGTCGAATTCGAGCGACATGTCGAAACCCTGGTTCTTCATGCGGCCGAGGTTGACCCACTGCGCCGTTTTCGTGCCGACCACCGACGGGGTGGATTCGCGCTGGATGAAGATGCCTTCGCGTTTCTCATAGAAATAGTCCGCCTGGATCTTGATCTTGTTGAACAGCCCCAGTTCGATACCGACGTCGGCCTTCGTCGCCTCTTCCCAGGCAACGTCGGGATTGCCGTACTCGCCGGTCGAATAACCGGGCAGACTGGTCTGTCCCAGATCGCCGAAAAGGAACCCGCCTGCATTGGTGTTCATGGTCGTATTGTAGGCGAAGCGGCGGCTTCCGCCGATTTCGTCGTTACCGATCTTACCGTACGAGGCGCGGATCTTCAGGATGTTGATCTTGTCGCGCAGCGGCTCCCAGAATTTTTCGTTGCTGATCATGTATCCTACGGCGTAGGAGGGGAAGAAGCCGTAGCGCTTGCCGGGAGCGAAATTCTCCGAACCGTTGTAACCGAAGTTGAACTCGGCGAAATACTTGTCGCGGAAGGCATAGGTGAAACGTCCGGCGATACCCATGTTCTTAGTCGGGTAGGCGTCGATGTAATTGAGCGGCCTGTTCTTGGATTTGCTGCGTACCGAGTAGAGGAACATGCCGCTTACGCGGTGGTCTTCCGCGAAGAGGCGCTCATAGATAAGCGAGCCCTCGAAATTGATGGCCGTCGTACCCGACGAGTCCGATGTCGCGAGGCGCATGTAGTTGCTGCCGTTGGGGTTGGCAGCGGTCAGCATCAGTTCGCCGTTTTCGTCGCGCCCGGTGGCATAATAGGTCACGGGGGACATTGCACGCTCCAGGAGGGTTGCGTTCTGTGCATCCCATGCGAATTTTACATTGGCTTTCAGGCCGGGGGTGATGATGTCCGAGAAATCCTGCGTCAGCGACAGCAGGGACTGCGCCACCATGGTATTGTAGCGCCGGTATCCGGTGTTGTTCAGCATGTTGTAGGGGTTGACCGAGCCCGACTCCTGCGGGATTGCCAGCATGCCGTTCGAAAATACGGTCGGCGTAGCCACGGGGGTAACGTACATCGTGTAGGCGTACAGGTCGTTCGTGGTCGTGCAGGGAGCGTTTTTGGTCGTGTACTGCGTGGAGAGCGAAAGGCCCAGCTGCGTCGACTTGGTAATGTCGATGTCGATGTTCGAGCGGAAGCTGTACTTGTTGAAGTTCATCTGGGCATTGTAACGGTCGTTGTCAGCGACATTGAACATACCGCCTTCCGTGTAGTAGGATGCCGAAACGTAGTAACGGATTTTCGGGGAGCCGCCCGTGACGCTCGCGTGTACGCGGCCGGTCATGGCCAAGTCCTTGAAGATGGTGTTGACCCAGTCGACGTTCGGATAGAGGTCGGGGTCGCGGCCGCTCAGGTACATCTGGCGGGCATAGTCCGAAATCGGCATCTCGGTGCTGCCGCTGTCGCGGTAGAGTTCGTTGTAGTAGTCGATCCACTGCGAAGCGTTCGCCAGCTCGGGCAGCTGGACAGGCTGCGTAATGCCGAATTCGGCCTTGACGCGGATCTGGGGCGCCGTCATTTCGGTGCCTCGTTTGGTGGTGATCAGGATGATGCCGTTCGCACCGCGCACACCGTAGAGGGCGGTCGCCGTTGCGTCCTTCAGGATGGAGAACGTGGCGATGTCGTCCGCGTCGACAAAGTCCATGTCGCGCTCGATACCGTCGACGAGCACCAGCGGGGTGGTTTTGGCACCGAACGTACTCTGTCCGCGGATCCAGAACTCGGCGCTCGATCCGGGTTCGCCCGTACGCTGCATCACGACGATACCCGCCAGTTTGCCGGCGAGGTTCGAGGAGAGCGAGCCGCTTGCCACTTCCAGTTCGCCGGCGTCGATGGTGTTGATGGCGCCGATGATACTCTCCTTGCGCTGTTTACCGTATGCGACTACGGTTACCGCCTCCAGTTCGGAAACCTTGCGCACCAGCTCGGTCACGATGTTGGTCTTCGTTCCGACGGGAATGCTCTGGGTTTCATAACCCAGGTACGAAATCTCGATTACATCGGTCGGCTTTACGTCGATCGAGAAGGTACCGTCATTACCCGTGATGACACCGCGGGTACTGCCCTTGACGATCACGGTGGCTCCCGGTACACCCGCCTTGGTCTCGTCCAGGACGCGTCCGGTCATCTTGACGTTCCCCCCCCCTTGCGGGGCGGTAACAGACGATTCCAGGCTGCTTGCGGAATACGCAAATTCGGGATTTGCGCTCAATTCCGTAACCGATATAAGCCCCAGTATCAACACGAATGACCGGAGCATTATTTTACAAAAGAGCTTTTGTATAGTCATTGTCATATTTCCTCATTTATAATTACTTAATGTAGATTTGTACGGTTCGGGCGTCGGTCGGGCGCCCCGGGCCCGTACGTGTTGGATTGATCCTTGCTTGGCTAGAAGCACTTTGGATTAGTGTTTTTCAGGAAGTCAATAGTTCGGGTCTCGTCTGTTTTACCATAGGCACGTTTTAGTTTTTAGGTATGGTGAATAATTAGTCGGTTGTATAATTCGTCTGCCGATATGGCCGTCAATGCCGAAAGAACTTGATATACGACAACATACGGCCTGTGTGGTACTTTTTTTTCTGTGAAATTCAGTTAAAAGTATTCATTATCCGGCAATAAATATAACAATAAAATTATTATCATTACTATTTTTGATGAGTTTTTTTACTTTAAAGGGGTGCGGTACGATTTGCATGTCCTTGGATTTGTGTGTATAATATATTGATTTTCAATATATTGTTGGTGTTTTTAGGGCTGTGAAATATTTGTGAAAAAGTAATGTCCTTTTTATCAGCTACTTGGCTTTGGGCTAACGGATTAAGATGGTCTTGGCTGTTAAAATTGTGTAATACAATATCTTATATTTTTATGTTTCATCTCTTCTCGAATCATTCCTGCCGGGAAATAGTTGCCTCCCCTGATTTTTGCCGCTTCAATGATTCGAAAAGTTTTTTACTGTTTTTGGGTTTGTAAGTAAAATATTTTTGCTTATTTTTGCCCTGTAAACTTTCGGGCTTACCGGCTAACAGGGTATACCTATGTATATTATATTTGCCGTTTATGCCCGCATCCGGCTACGCCGGCCGCACCGCATGGAACTGCGCTGAGTTGAAAATTCAATAAAATACCCGGAATAAATGATGATTAGAAATTGTTGTATGCTGGTGGCGGGCCTCCTGCTACACACGCAAATATTCGCACAGGATAAAACGGCCGCAAGCCGTACCGGCGAAGACTACACCCTGTCGAACGGTGCGGTCGAGGCCGTTTTCAGCGGGAGCGGAAGCTTCGACATCGAGAAACTGGTGCTCAACGGGAAACAGGTCGTCGGAGCAGGCAAGAACGAAACGCCGTGGATCCTGATATACAAAGGTTTCCAGGGAGAAAACCCGGAGTTGAAACCCGAACATGCCGTTTACCGCGGGGTGCAAGTCCGCGATGACGCCCGAGCCAAAACTTTGGTGTTCACGTGGGAGCTGACGTTGGACTACTCGCCGGTGAAATATCCCGTGCGGATGTACGTGACGCTTCCCGACGGCGGCGAGCTGCTGCAATGGAACATAGAGGCCGACCTACCCGCCGGGTGGCTGGTCACGGATCTGAAATTCCCCAATGTCGTGATCGAACGCCCCGAAGACGGCAGGATCATCACCACCGAAGGCTGGGGCGTCGAGAAGCCGCTCGACATCGCTACGTTCGAAGCCCGTTACCCGTCGCATGCCTCCGCCATGCAGTTCCTCGTGGTACACAATGCCGAGGGTGCCTTCTATTACGGGACGGAAGACCGCCGCGGCTGCGGAAAGACCTATTCGGCGCAGTGTACGCCGACGACGGTTGCATTGAGCGATGCCATTCCCGCTTCGGCCGGATGGATCGCGGACGGGACGTTCCGCCTGCCGTGGGTCTCGGTCACGGGTTTCACGCCGAAGGGTTGGGAAGATGCCGTTGTCAGGTGGTACCGTCCGTTTACCTTCACGACCGAATGGGGCAGCAAGCCGCTCGCCTCGCGCAATATCCCGCAGTGGTGTTACGATGCCGACGCGTGGGTGCGTGCCAAGCATGTGACCGACCAGACGTACGATGCCGTCCGGCGTGCCGCCCGGTATTTCGGGCAAGGGCTGGGTGTGCACTGGTATTTCTGGCATCATTACCCCTACGATACCCATTATCCCGATTACCTGCCCGCACAGGAGCGTTTTGCAGGGATGGTGCGTGACGCCCAGCTTCTAGGGGCGCGTGTGACGCCCTATATCAACGGCCGGCTCTGGGATCCGGCGGCCGACAGCTATAAGCGCGACCGCGGTTACGACGCGTCGTGCCGTAAACCCGACGGTTCGCTCTATACCGAGATTTACCCCACGTCGAAAGTCCTCAATACGGTGACCTGCCCCTCGACGGATATCTGGCACCGGAAGATCATCGGGCTGGTGGACAGCCTGCAACACGCGATCGGGGTGAACGGAATCTATATCGACCAGATCGCTGCGGCGGCGCCCGAACCCTGTTGGAACGAGGCGCACGGCCATCCGGTCGGGGGCGGTGATTTCTGGTACGACGGCTACCGCAGGCTTATCGGCGAGATCCGCGCACACCACCTGCTCGAGGACAGGATCCTGACCAGCGAGGAGAATGCCGAGTGCTATATCGACCTGTTCGACATGCTGCTGGTCGTCAATACGCCCCATGAGGAGGACAACTGCATCATCCGGCCGGTGTTCCCGATGGTCTATTCCGACCGTGCCGTCACCAGCGCCTTCACCTATACGCCGAGCGAGGCGGATAAGATGTCGCTGGGCGACTTCCGTTACGAACTGGCGAAGGCATTGTTGTGGGGTTCGCAGATCGGGTGGGTCGACCCCGTCCCGCTGATGTCGGAACAGGCCGTCAGCGAGGCGCGTTTCATGAAGACGCTCATGGATTTCCGCCGCAGCCTGCACGATGTCGTGTACGGCGGCCTCTTCATCCGCGAGCTCACCCCGGCGGGCGACAATCCCATCGTGAAGATCCCCGGGTTCGGCGATGACGCGTCGGTGCTGGCCGCCGAGTGGCGGAAGCCGGACGGCCGCAAGGTCTATATCGTTGTCAATATGGATGAAAAAAAACATAAGGTTTCGTTACCCGGCGTGGACAAGCCCTTCGAGGTGGCGGGTGCGTCCTGCAAGCGTATTGATTTGTAACGGGTAACGATGTCCGGGCAGGGCCCGGACAGGTTGGGTAGGAGAGGGTGCCCGGCGTAACGCACGCCGGGCACCCTTGTTTTGCAGGGGGGCTTGCCCGCCGGAATCCGCGTGATCGACCGCAACCGCATCGTCTTCGCAAGGAGTATATCCCTGTCTGCGGGAATTACAGGCGGCTGTTCCGTGATTTCCTCGCGGCGCGTTCCCCGATGCCCGGGACGAGCAGAGAACCGCGGGTTTATTCCATGTAAGTCATGACGTTGCCGCTGATCTGCTGCAACGATATTTCACAAACCTTCGTATTGTATTTGGCCGTGAGGATGCGCTCTTCGGCATCGAGCAGGCTCTTCTGCGCTTCGCGCATCTCGATGCCCGGCAGGTCGCCCAGCAGGTAACGTTCCATGGCGATCTCGTAGTTCTCCTTGGCGGCGATCAGGTTCTCCTTTTCCAGTTGGATCACCTCGAGGTTGTTGCGGTAGGCCTGCCAGAAGTTCGACAGGTTGGCACGCAGCGACTGCTCGAGCCTTTCGCGCGTGAGCTGCGCATTTTCCACGTCGATGCGGGCGTTGCGCTGCTCCCGGCGGCGGTTGCCGTCGAAGATCGTGATGCCGAGTTTCACCCCGGCGTTCAGTCCCAGCGTTCCGCGCGACCGGGTCGTCCCGTTCCCGAAACGGTTGTAGGTGTAACCGTATCCCGTCGTCAGGTTCAGGTAGGGGTAGTTGCGCGCCTGCACGGTTTTCAGGTCGAGTTCGGCCAGCACATTGTCATGCCCTGCCAGCAGCAGCGAGGCATTCGTGTCGAGCGTCTGCGCCAGCAGCTCCTCCCATTTGAGCTCGCCGTTGACCTCGATCACCGAGTCGCGGATGCAGAGCATTTCGTTGACGTCCTTGTTGGCCAGCAGTTCGTTGATGCGGATGCGCGAAGCCGAAACCAGCTCCTGCTGGGACATATATTTCGAACTGTCGGCATTGAAGTCCACGCGTGCCTGCAACAGGTCGAGGCGCGAGAAATTGCCGACGCTGACCCGCGCTTCGGTGATGCGCAGCCGCTCGCGCGAAAGCGCCACGGCATAGCGGAAATTCTGCAGGCGCAGCGTTTGCTGGACGTAATTGTAGTATTCGGCCGTCAGGCTGGCTACGAAGTCCTCGATCGTGATGCGGGTGCGGACAGTGCCCATCTCCTGCATCTCTTTGAGCTTTTTGTAGTTGGTACGGATGCGGAATCCGTCGAAAATCGTCCAGTTGAGGTTGATCCCGGCGTTGAACGTCTGGTCGTAGATGCCGTTGTCCGACCATGCGTCCCCTTCGCGCGGTGTGGTGCGCTCGTTGTCCAGCGCCCCCGAATAACCCGCCTCGAAGTCGATCGTCGGCACCATGCCGGCATTTGCCGCCGTGGCATTGTTGTCGCTGATGCGCTCCCCATTGCGCACGATGCGTATGTCGTAGTTGTTTTCCAACCCTATTTCCAGGCACTTGCGGAGGGTCAGCTCCTCCTGTGCCGCCGCCGTTGCGAAAATCCCCGCGGCCAGGGCCGATAAAATCACTCGTTTCATTGGGCTTCCTTATTTCTATTTCTTACTCCGGTCTGTCGATACGTAGCTGTATATTGCCGGGACGATGTAGAGCGTCAGCAGGGTGGATACCACCATACCGCCCACTACGGCGATACCCATGGCGATACGTCCGTTGGCACCTTCGCCCGTGGCGACGGTCAGCGGCAGCAGGCCGAGTATGGTCGAGGCGCTCGTCATCAGGATCGGGCGCAGGCGTTGCAGCGAGGCTTCCTCGATGGCGTGCAGTTTGTCGATCCCGGCTTCCTGCTTCTGGTTGGCGAACTCCACGATCAGGATGCCATTCTTGGCCACCAGGCCGATGAGCATGATGATGCCGATCTGGCTGAAGATGTTCATCGTCTGCCCGTTGGCGGCCATGAACACCAGTGCCCCCGCAATGGCCAGCGGCACGGTGAGCATGATGACCAGCGGGTCTTTGAAGCTCTCGAACTGTGCCGCGAGGATCAGGTAGATCAGCAGGATGGCCAGCAGGAAGGCGAACATCAGGCTCGACGAACTTTCACGGAACTCCTTCGAGTCGCCGGCCAGCGCCGTGCGGAAATCGTCGCCGAGCGTTTCGGCGGCGATGCGATCCATCTCGTCGAGCCCCTGCCCGATGGTCTTGCCCTTCGCCAGCCCGGCCGATACGGTCGCCGAGAGGAACCGGTTGTAGTGGTACAATTGCGGCGGGGCGACGTTCTCTTCCAGTGCGATCAGGTTGTCCAGCTGGATCATCTCGCCCTTGTCGCTGCGTACGTAGATCGACTGCAGGTCGGCGGGCTTGTTGCGTTGCTGGCGGTTGATTTCGGCCAGTATCTCGTATTGCTTGCCGTTCATGTAGAAGTAGCCCATACGCTGGCCGCTCAAGCCATACTGGAGCGTCTGGGCGATGTCGCGCGTCGAGACGCCCAGCAGGTTCGATTTGTCGCGGTTGATGATGATGCGCGCCTCGGGCTTGCTGAATTTCAGGTCGACGTCGGCCATCTGGAACACGGGGCTTTCGTAGACCTTGCGCATGAATTCGGGCAGCACCTCCTGCAACCGTTCGATGCCGGTGGCCTGCAGGACGTACTGCACGGGCATGTTGCCGCGGCGGCCGCCGAAGGTGCTCTGCTGCTGCACGAAGGCGCGGGCCTTGGTCTTGGTACGCACGGCCGCCGAAAGCTCCTCGGCGATCTCCATCTGCGAACGTTTGCGCTCCGCGATGTCCGTCAGAGCGATGCGAACGTTACCCGAACCGCTCGATACGCGTGCCGTGACCGATTTTGCCTCCGGCACGAGCGAATCGACCAGGCGGTTGATGTCCTCGGTGTAGTCGCGCAGGTATTCGTAGGTGGCGCCTTCCGACCCGCGGGTGTTGATCGAAATCTGCGAGCGGTCTTCGAGCGGCGCCATTTCCGCCGGGATGGCCCGCCACAGCCAGCCGATCAGTCCGACCATCAGGGCGATGAGCGGCAATGCCACCCAGCGCCGCCGCAGGAACCCGGCCAGCGTGCGCTGGTAAAAGTTGTTCATTCCCACGAAGAAGGGCTCGGTCTTGCTGTAAAACCAGCTCTTGCGCTCCTGCCGCACCAGCAGTTTGGTCGCCAGCATCGGGGTGATGGTCAGCGCAGCGAAGGTCGAGATGACCACCGCGCCCGAGATCACCATGCTGAATTCGCGGAACAGGCGGCCGGTCATGCCCTCCATGAAGACGATCGGGAAGAACACGGCGATCAGCGTGACCGACGTCGAGATGACGGCGAAGAAGATCTCCTTGGCGCCTTCGATGCCGGCCTCCTTGGGCGTCATGCCGCGTTCGATGCGGATGTAGATGTTCTCGGTCATCACGATGGCGTCGTCGACCACCAGCCCGACCGAGAGCACCACGGCCAGCATCGACAGCACGTTGATCGAGAACCCGGCGACGTACATCAGGAAGAACGTGCCGATGAGCGAGACCGGGATCACGATGCACGGGATGAGCGTCACGCGCCAGTTGCGCAGGAAGAGGAAGATGATGATGATGACCAGGATGAAGGCCTCGTAGACGGTCTGTCGCACCTCGTCGATCGAGGCGCGGATGAAGCGCGTGTTGTCGAACCCGTAGGAGGTCACCACGTCGTCCGGCAGGTCTTTCTTCATCGTCTCCATGCGCTGGTAAACCGCATCGGCGATGTCGATGTGGTTGGCTCCCGGCTGGGGGATCACCACGACGCCCACCATCGGGATACCGTTCATCTTCATGTAGCTGCGCGTATCCTGGGGGCCCAGTTCGGCGCGTCCCACGTCGCTCAGGCGGATGATGCGGTTGGAGGCTTCGCGTACGACCAGGTCGTTGAACTCCTGCGTGGTGTGCATCAGCCCCATCGTGCGGATCGTCAGCTCGGTGGTGTTGCCTTCGATGCTGCCCGAGGGAAGCTCTACGTTTTCGCGGTCGAGGGCGTTCTTGATGTCCACGGGCGTAATGCCGTATCCGGCCATCTTGGCCGGGTCGAGCCACAGGCGCATCGAGTAGCGTTTCTCACCCCATATCTGCACGCCGCTGACGTTGTTGATCGTCTGCAGCTGCTCCTTGACCGTCAGGTCGGCGATCTCGCTCAGCTCCAGCAGCGAACGTTTGTCGCTCTGGATGGTTACCATCAGGATCGGTGTGGCGTCGGCATCGGCTTTGGTGACCGTCGGAGGGTCGCAGTCGCGCGGCAGGTAACGCTGGGCACGCGAAACTTTGTCGCGCACGTCGTTGGCCGCCGTTTCCAGGTCGACAGACAGTTCAAACTCTACCGTGATACGGCAACTTCCCTGACTGCTGACGCTGCTCAGCGAACGAATGCCGGGAATACCGTTGATATTCTGTTCGAGCGGCTCCGTAATCTGGTTCATGATTACTTCGGCATTGGCTCCCGGATAGGTTACGTTGACCGAAATGATCGGGTTGTCCACACTCGGAAACTCACGGACCCCTAAGAACTTATAACCGATCATCCCGAACAACAGAAGGATGATCGTCATCACGGTCGAGAGTACCGGTCTCTTTATGCTTATTTCGGAAATATTCGCCATGCTGCTTCGTTACTTCAGGTTATCAATCGACACTTTCATTCCCGTCCGAAGCTGCATCACGCCGGAAATAATCACCGTATCACCTACGCTCAGCCCTTTCAATACCTGGACCTGGCTTTCCGTGCGGAGTCCTAAGATAATTTCGGCAGGTTCGGCCACGCCATTCTTATACAGGTAGACGATGTTCTTTCCCATTTCCGGGATCAGTGCCTCGCTGGGGATCGCCAATGCGTCTTTTATGTCACGGCGGGTGATTTCGACAGAGGTGTAGCGTCCCGGCACGATCGACTCGTCCCGGTTCGGATAGGTTGCACGCACTTTCAGCGAGCGGGTTGCCTCGTCGATCTTGCTTTCTACTGCATAAACGGTCGCTTTGTAGTCTTGCATCATGCCGACGGACGTGTTCATTCTGAATACGATCGGCGTACCGTCCTTGATGTCGGCAGAGTAGCGTTCAGGAACGGAGAACTCGATTTTCAAGGGAGATATTTTTGTCAGCTTGGTGATAACTGTCGAGGGGGAGGCATAGGCTCCTTCGCTGACATTACGAAGGCCGATAATCCCGTCGAACGGCGCCCGGAGCTCGGTCTGGGCAATATTGGCTTTTACCAGTTCGATGTCCGCCATCAGCTTTTCATATTCGGTAGCCACTTGTTCATAAGCCTCCTGACTGACCGCGTCCTTTTCCAAAAGCGTATGCTGGCGGTACACGCGATCCTTGGCTAAAGGC
>OJRZ01000932.1_pt1 | contig 25732 bp, 24 predicted proteins | sample 1599291 | NCBI WGS metagenome assembly OJRZ01 (sample SAMN04168657, study PRJEB22393) | human gut metagenome | biome: human gut microbiome; feature: stool | host: Homo sapiens | collected 2014-03-20
GCCGCCCTCGCCGACGGCCATCGTGCCGAGGGCGCCGTAGCGGGTGTGGGAGTCAGAGCCCAGGATCATCCGCCCGCAGCCGGACATCATCTCGCGGTTGTAGCTGTGGATGACGGCCATGTTCGGCGGAACATAGATGCCGCCGTATTTGTGGGCAGCGGACAGGGCAAACTGGTGGTCGTCCTCGTTGATGGTGCCGCCGACAGCGCAGAGGCTGTTGTGGCAGTTGGTCAGGACGTAGGGCAGGGGGAACTGCTTCATGCCGGAAGCACGGGCGGTCTGGATGATGCCGACATAAGTGATGTCGTGGCTGGTCATGGAGTCGAACTTCAGACGAAGCTGGTCCATGTCGTCGCTCTGGTTGTGAGCCTTCAGGATGCCGTAGGCCATGGTGCCTTTGGCGGCTTCCTCTTTCGTAGTGGTGATGCCGGACTTCTGAGCTGCCTCTTCGGGGCAGGAGCAGATGGTCTCGCCGTGAACGAGGTAGATGCCGTTGTCATACAGTTTGAGCATAATGTGTGCTTCCTTTCTCGAACTCTCTTTTTTATTTTTTATTTTCATGGCCTTTCCTGGTGGTCGGCCTTCCTTCTGGCACTATGATACCGCAGTCTGGTTATTCTGTAAAATATTTGATTTCGATTGAGAATCATTCCAAAAGTTGATGGATAGCCAAAAGCAAAAGCGGCCCGGAAAAATTTTCGAGCCGCTTTGCGCAAGAAGAAAAAGAATGAAGAAGATGCAGGAGATGTAGGAGACGATGAGTGGTAACTTCAGGCCGCTTACTTGCGGATGTACAGGGTGCCGTCCATGATGCGGCGTGCGGTGCGCTGGACGGCCACGCCGGAGACGACGATGTCGTTCAGGGGTTTGGTGGGGTCATCCAGATAGGGGTACATGGTCATGACACCGGAGGGATGGCCGATGCGGACGGTCTGCTGGCCGGGCTTGAGAGCGACCAGCTCATTGACCAGAGTGCCGGGTACGAATGCGGCCACGCTGATGGAAGAAGCGCTGGTCAGCGGGCAGGCCTTGTGGCACTTGAACACGCTGATGACGCGGGCGCAGACGTCCATCTCGGAGGAATCGACGGACTTGCCGCTGATGTCGGTGAAGCTGACAGGAGCCGTCACGAAGCCGACTTTCGGGACTGCGGGGCTGTTGGCGGTGGCGTCGGCAGGGTCTTTGGCGAAGCCCATTTTGACGCAGGCAGCACCGCGGATGGCTTCCAGCTTTGCGGCCAGAGCCTTGTCGGCGTCCACCTCAGCGGGCAGCTGGGTGCCGGTGATGCCGAGGTCGGCAGCGCGGACCAGGACCATGGGGTTGGAGACGTCCAGAATGGTGGCCTCGATGGTGCCAAGCTCGCCCAGATCCAGCATTTCCTTGGCGTTGCCGGTGGGGAAGAGCCTGCCGGTCTTGGCGCCTGCCGGGTCGAGGAAGTTGACCTTCAGTTCGCCAGCGGTGCCGTCCACGCCTGCGATGGAGCAGGTGCCTTCGTTGTTGAACTGGCCGTCCTTGATAGGGACTTCCACGTCGATGGTCTTGTTGGTGTTCAGGTTGAACATATGCACCACAGTGGTGGGCTCGGTCAGGTTCTCCACGAGGCCCATCTCCACGGCGTAGGGAGCAGTGGCGGCGGTCATGTTGCCGCAGTTGCTCTTGTAGTCGATCTTGGACTGGCCCACGATGGACTGGCCCACGATGTAATCGACGTCGATGCCGGGGCGGTCGCTCTTGCGGACGACAACGATCTTGTTGTTGCTGGACACGCAGCCGCCCATACCGTCGATCTGCTTGGGGTCAGGGCTGCCCATGGCCTGCACAAAAATGTCGTCCCACTGGTCGCGGGCGGGCAGGTCGCTTTCCAGGAACATACAGCCCTTCGACGTGCCGCCGCGCATGAATACACAAGGAAATTTACGCATATATCTTCGTCCTTTCGTTCAGAGTTTTTTGGATTCCGTTCGTTCTGGCTCCATCAAACCACAAAACGAAACCTTTGTAAAATATAGAAATTTTATAGACATCTATTCTTTATAAGAATGGATAGCCCTCTCTGTCTGCTTCGCAGACAGCCCCCCAAAAAAAGATAATGGAAATTTGTGATGAGAGGATGAAGTTTTGTGTTGTTGAAAACTTTCGGCAGACATAGAAAAGCGCACCCCTTCTGCTTCTGTATGGAGAAGGGGTGCGCTTCGTTTATACTTCGAGTTCAGCGGGGTCGGACTGGTAGTCCTTATACTGGCTGGGATACAAAAATGAAAGAGAGTTCAGGCAAATGCTCTTATTTTGCCCATCTCTTTTCCACTTCTTTGCCAAAAAAGTGAGATGAAGCACACAAAAGACAACGAAATGCCCGGCACAGAGTAAGCAAAATACTTTGTGCCGGGCGGAGATGAGAAAAAGTTTCTTAGTGGTTGGCGGCGCGGTAGATGGCGATCATGTCGTCGAGGCTGAGTTTTTTGGCCGAGCCGAGGGCGGAGCCGGAAGCCTCGAGGCAGCGGCGGGCCATCTCGTCGATCTGCGCATCGGTGGGGTCGATGCCCAGCTCGTGGAAGCTGGCGGGCATCCCGATGCTGTGGTAGAAGTCCACCATGGCCTCGATGCCTTTCAGGGCGATCTCTTCGTCGGTGCCGTCGGTGGTCACGCCCATGACGTTCCGGGCAAAGCGGACGAAGCGGGGCAGGCAGTCCTTGTAGACGTACCGCGCCCAGCTGGGCCAGAGGGCGGCGAGGCCCGCGCCGTGGGTCACGTCGAACATACCGCCCATCTCGTGCTCGAGTTTGTGGGACATAAAGTCGCCGCAGGCGATGCCGCAGCCGGTCAGGCCGTTGTGGGACAGACTGCCCGCCCACATCACCTCGGCCCGGGCCTCGTAGTTGGCCGGGTCGGTGTGGAGGATGACCGCGTTCTTCATCACGGTGCGCAGCAGGCCTTCGGCCAGTGCGTCGGTCAGCTCCATGTTGCCGCCATTGGTGAAATAGCGCTCCATGGTGTGCATCATGATGTCGGCGCAGCCGGACTCGGTCTGATAGTCGGGCAGGGTCTTGGTGAGCTCGGGGTCCATGATGGCGAACTTCGGGCGGCTGATGTCGTCGTTGTAGGCCCGCTTCTGGTGGGTGTCCACCCGGGTGATGACGCTGCTGTTGGATGTTTCGCTGCCCGCCGCCGCGATGGTCAGGATGCTGGCCACCGGCAGGCACTTCCTGGCCGTGCGGGTGTGTTCGTACAGCTCCCAGACGTCCTTTTCCGGCTCGGCCAGGCCGTAGGCGATGGCCTTGGCCGTGTCGATGACGCTGCCGCCGCCCACGGCCAGCAGGAAGTCGATGCTGTTCTCTTTGCCGATGCGGATGCCCTCGTAGACCTTGTCGAGGTGGGGGTTCGGCACGACGCCGCCCAGCGTCCAGCTGGAAATGCCAGCCTCGGCCAGAGAATTTTCGGCCCGGTCCAGCACACCGGAGCGGACGGCGCTCTTGCCGCCGTAGACGATGAGGACACGGGTGCCGCCGTATTCGCGCACCAGCGCGCCCACGCGCTGTTCGGTGCCTTTGCCGAAGATGACCCGGGTGGGGGAGTAGAACTCGAAATTGCTTGCCATAGTGGTCTGCCTCCTTGTAAGTGCTGCTTTCTGAGCAAAAGTATACACGAAATGGATTCGAAAGTCTACAGGCCCTGCGCCTGCCGCCGCAAAATATTCGGGACAAAACAAAACCCACATCCTCCCGGCAGGAAAACGGGAGGATGCAGGCTTCATTGGAAAACATCAGACAAAAAACCTGCCGACTCGAGGCGGTTGCAAGCCCTCAGTCGGCAGGATGCTTACTTCTTCGGAGTCATAGCCTCTTGACCTCGATTTCTTCATTTTTCGGTCTGTACCGGACGTTTCATAGAAGATTCTCCTTTGAAACGGTGAAGAACGATCAGCAGGGGAATGAATTTCTTAGTACATTGGAATGACCCTTTTCTTAACTGTTGGAGTGCGGGATACGAATCACAGAGATGAATTTCATATTACCACATTCTTTCGAGTTAGATTTGCGAAGGGAGTGTCATTACTTAGTACATCGGAGTTTCTCCTTTGGAGTTATTCAAATAAGACGTTCCGTACAAAAGCTTTCTTCATTGGAATCACCTTCGGCGGATCTATTTGAACGCGAGGGATTTTATTTCACAGACTGTTCTGTTATTCGCTTTATTGATGCTCAAGAACGGCTCTTGTTGTTGTGTTTTTATACGGGGGAAGCATCCCGTTTGTGGTGAGCCTCTGTTTTGCTTCTCAGCGAACCCCGACAGTCTGTGCGTACTGTGCGGGTTCCATATCGACCATCGGTCTTCGCTCCTTTCTGCTTAAAGTCAGCGGGGTTAGCTCTCATTTGAGCTTCTGCTGTACTTCTCTGGTTTCTGGCTTTATTATACACGCGCGGGCGCGGTTTGTCCATTCGCAGAATGCACAATGAATTAGATATATTTTTTCAAGAAATGACAAAAAAACTGTATTGTTCATACAAACGTACGACTGAAACAGCCTCCCTGCGCAGTCTGGACGGCCCGCAGGGCCTTTTGTGGAAAACCTCTGCGCAAGAACTGCCAGACTTCTTCCGCACCATCTTCCGCCGCGGTGAGCAGAACGCCCGGTGAGCCCGTATTATAAACAGGTAATATTACTTAATAAGAGTAAGCCGCTGATTATAGCAGTTTGCGTTTTTAATGCACGAGCAACAGCCGCAAACTGCATATCGCAAAGATGCCGTTTTGACCGGCACTATTTTTGAAGATTGCGATAAGAAAATTTCATGCATCATACACTTGACAGCTATATGAATTTTATATACCCGATATACATGGAGCGTATAATTTTGCCGGGAGCGTTTCATATTGCCTCAAAAAATGAAACAAACCGCTAAGAAATGACTAAGAATTTGGTCAAAATGGACAGTTTGGCTGCGAATTATTAAGCAAGATGCACAACGCTCCCGGCCAAGGTGTGAAATAAGATATAACAAAAAGTAGAATATCGACCAAAGGTCTTATCAAACTGCACCAATCGTGCTATGATACCAGACGCAAAAGGGCTGCGCTGAGCGCGAAAAGAGGGTGTGTTTCCATAAAAACAAACGCACCTTCTTTGATTTTTAGCACAGCTGCTTTAATAAAAGAAACGAAAGGAGATAGAGTGAAAACGAACGATACCTTTACGCTTCAGGATAAGACTCTGCTCAGAAAGGAGGCAAAGAGATGAACGCATTGACTGCGGCCCTGAAAGAGGAGCTGAATGTGGAGATGATCTCCCTCGGCGGCCTGCAGGTGCCGGAATCCGTGGTGGTCAGCTGGGGCATCATGCTGTTTCTGGTCATCGTCTCCATCCTGCTCACCCGGAACCTCAAGGTGGACCACATCTCCAGGCGGCAGGCCATCCTTGAGATGGTCGTCACCACCATCGACGGCTTCTTCACGGGCCTGCTGGGCGAGCAGGGCAGACGGTATGTGCCTTACCTCATGACGGTGGCTCTCTACATCGCCTGTTCGAACCTCATCGGCGTGTTCGGCATCAAGCCCCCCACGAAGGATCTGAATGTCACCGCTGCGCTGGCGCTCATGAGTATCTGCCTCATCGAGTATTCCGGCATCCATGCCCGGGGCGGCAAGGGCTTCCTCAAGAGCCTCGCCGCCCCCACCCCCATCATGACCCCCATGAACATCCTCGAGATCGCCATCCGCCCCACCAGCCTGTGTATGCGACTGTTCGGCAACGTGCTGGGCGCTTTCGTCATCATGGAGCTCATCAAGCTGGTGGTCCCGGTGTTCGTGCCGGCCATCTTCAGCCTGTACTTTGATTTGTTCGATGGTCTCATCCAGACCTATGTCTTTGTCTTCCTCACCTCGCTGTTCATGAAAGAGAGTATTGGTGGAGAAGAGTAAACCTCTCAAAAGCCTCTCCCCTTGGGAGAGGTGTCATCGAAGATGACGGAGAGGGCAAGGATGCTGACAAAAAGCAGAAAACACAGCGATGACCTCGCTCTGACGAAGAATGTTCTTATCGCTGTATGGAAGCTCTGAGAAAGGCGGCTTGCCCTCTCAGGCGCATTCGCGCCAGCTCCCCCAGAGGGGGAGCCTCAAGAAGAATATTGATTTATAAAGGAGAAATAATTATGAACGGACTCGTAGCTCTGGGCGCTGGTATCGCAGCGCTGACTGGTATCGGCGGCGGCATCGGCATCGGCATTGCCACCGGCAAGGCAACGGAGGCCATCAGCCGCCAGCCGGAAGCTTCCGGCAAGATCCAGACCAACCTGCTGCTGGGTGCAGCTCTGGCCGAAGGTACTGCAATTTTCGGCTTCGTCGTTGCTCTGCTCATCATCCTGTTCCTGGGTTGATAACGGAGGCATGACGAATGCTGACTCTGAATCTGAACCTTCTGTATACAGTCGTCAACATTCTGGTTCTGTTTTTGCTGCTGCGCAAGTTCCTGTACAAGCCTGTCATGAACATCATCGCACAGCGCCAGAAGCAGGTGGATGACGCACTGAACGCCGCCGAGACCTCCAAGCAGGAGGCCGCTGCGGCCCTGAACGACGCGCAGGCAAAGCTGCGCAATGTGGACGCCGAGGCTGCTGCCCGCCGCACTGCCTACGAGCAGCAGGCCGAAAAGGACAAGCAGCAGCTGCTGGCTGACGCCCAGAAGCAGGCCGACGCCATCCTGGCCGAGGGCAAAGCTGCCGCCGAGGCCGAGCGCCAGCACAAGCTGCGTCAGGCTGACGCCCAGACCACTGCACTGGCCCGCGCCATGTGCGAGAAGCTGCTGGCCCGCAACCTGAACGAGCAGGACGACGCCCGCCTGCTGGACGACCTGTTGGAGAAAGCGGGGGCTGAAAATGGCAAGTGAATTCAGCACCGAGTTCTTCTCGGCCAACCGCATCGTCAAAGCTGACCTCCGTGCCGCCCGCACCCCCCGCGAGGAGGACCTGGAGCGCATCAAGAAAGAGGTCGCGAAGCTGTACGACGCCACCGAGGTCATCCTGAACGTCACGGTGGACGACAGCCTCCTCTCCGGCTATGTGCTGCAGATCGGCGACCGCGTCTTCGATAACTCCGGCCGCCACGCCATTGACCAGATGATGGCCGACAAGCCCTCTCTGGCCACCCTCAAGACCCGCATTGAGGACTACAAGCCCGCCGCCACCAGCGAAGAGGGCGGTGTGGTCATCTCCTCCGCCGACGGCATCGTGGAAGTGGAAGGCATGGACCGCGCCGTCTACGGCGAGATCGTCACCTTCGAGAATGGCGCCAAGGGCATGGTGGAGAGCGTCGAGCCGGGCCGTCTGGGCATCATGCTCTTCGACGGCGCTGAGACCGTCGGCGTCGGCACCATGGTCACCCGCAGCGGCAAGCGTGCCGGCATCCCGGTGGGCGACGGCTTCCTTGGCCGCGTCATCGACCCGCTGGGCGAGCCCATCGACGGCAAAGGCCCCATCGAGGCTGTGGGCTACAACCCCATCGAGAAGCAGGCCCCCGGCATCCTCGAGCGCCAGAGCGTGGATACGCCGCTCCACACCGGCATCCTCGCCATCGACTCCATGTTCCCCATTGGCCGCGGTCAGCGTGAGCTGATCATCGGCGACCGCCAGACCGGCAAGACCTCGATCGCCACCGATGCCATCCTGAACCAGAAGGACACCGGCGTGCTCTGCATCTACGTCGCCATCGGTCAGAAGGCTTCTTCCATCGCCCGCGTGGCCGAAGATCTGAAGAAGCACGGCGCGATGAGCTACACCACCATCGTGGCGGCTACCGCTTCCGACAGCGCCCCGCTGCAGTACATCGCACCTTACGCCGGTACGGCTCTGGCCGAGTATTTCATGGCGCAGGGCAAGAGCGTCCTCATCGTCTACGATGACCTCTCCAAGCACGCGGTGGCCTACCGTGCCATCTCTCTGCTGCTCCGCCGCTCTCCGGGCCGTGAGGCTTACCCCGGCGATGTCTTCTATCTGCACTCCCGTCTGCTGGAGCGCTCCTGCCGCATGAGCGACGCACTGGGCGGCGGCTCCATCACCGCACTGCCCATCGTTGAGACTCAGGCAGGCGACGTGTCCGCTTACATCCCCACCAACGTCATCTCCATCACCGACGGTCAGATCTTCCTCGAGAGCGCTCTGTTCAACGCCGGCAACCGCCCGGCTGTCAACGTGGGCCTTTCCGTCTCCCGTGTCGGCGGCGCAGCCCAGACCAAGGCCATGAAGAAGGCCAACGCCAACCTGCGTATCGAGCTGGCTCAGTACAAGGACATGGAGTCCTTCGCGCAGTTCAGCTCCGATCTGGACGCCGAGACCCGCCATCAGCTCGAGCACGGCAAGGCTCTGACCGAGATGCTCAAGCAGCCGCTCTATCAGCCCAAGACCGACGCCGAGCAGGTGGTCATCCTTGTGCTGGCTTCCCACGGGATGCTGGACGAAGTGCCTCTCGCTGAGCAGCGGGCGCGCACCGCTGCCTTTGTTCGCCAGTTCCATGCAGATGTGTCCGGCACGATGGATGCCATCACGGCCACCGGCAAGCTCACTCCCGAGCAGACCGACACCATCCTGAACGCATGGAAGGCCTACGAGGGAGGCGAGAGTCATGGCGTCCAGTAAGCTGCTGAAAGAGCGCATCGAGAGCATTCAGGATACCCGCAAGATCACGAACGCGATGTATCTGATCTCTTCCTCCAAGCTGCGCAAGGCACGCAAGAACTACCAGAACGTCCTGCCCTACTTCACCCGCATGAGAGACACCATCTCCCGTGTCGTCCCTCATCTGCCTGACGAGCCGGTGCATCCGTTCTTCCACGAGCGGCAGAGAGAGGACGGCGATCCCCGCCGCGCCTATCTGGTGCTGACGGCAGACAAGGGCATGGCAGGCTCTTTCAACCAGAACGTGCTGAAACTCCTGCTGGAAAAGGCTGACAGGAACGACCGTTTCTATGTCATCGGTCAGGTGGGCTACCGCGCCCTCCGCAAAGACCCCCGCCTGGTGCGGGAGTTCCAGTACGGCGCGACTGCCCCGTCGCTGCAGCGCGCCCGTGACATCACGGTGGACGCCATCGACGACTTCAAGTCGGGCAAACTGGATGAGATCTATCTTATCTACACCAAGATCCAGAACGCGCTCACCAGTGAGCCGGTCATGGTGCGTCTGCTGCCGCTGGACCGCGAGCATCTGCAGCCCGCCCCCAGGGGTCTGGGCGACCCCCGCGGCGAAGTCGAGCTGGTGCCGGACGCATGGACCGTGTTCGAGCAGACCGCTCCTATCTATATGCACGGCATGATCTTCGGTGCCATGACCGAGAGCTTCTGCGCAGAGCAGAGCGCCCGCATGACCGCCATGGATTCGGCCACCAAGAGCGCCAACGATATGATACGCGACTTGCAGCTGGAATATAACCGCACCCGCCAGGGCTCCATCACACAGGAGATCACCGAGATCATCGGCGGCGCGTCTGCGGTGAAATCACAAGAATAACTTTTCCGCATAGCCTCCCCTCGCCAGGGGAGGCGGCACGACGCCAGTCGTGACGGAGAGGTTGACACATCTATAGCAATTCAACTTTTTAATGCAACAGCAACAGCGTTGAATTGCATATCGCAAATATGCTGTTTGGATGTTGCACTAATTTCTTGACTTGCGATAATAAACGAGGCAAATCTATGATACAGGGAAAAATTATTCGCGTGGCCGGCCCTGTGGTGGACGTGCAGTTCACCGCAGGCCGACTGCCTGCCCTGCAGGAAGCGCTGACCGTGACCGCAGAAGGCACCGAGCGCACGATGGAGGTGGCGCAGCACGTCAACGAATCGACGGTGCGCTGCATCATGCTCTCGGCCAGCGAAGGTCTGGGCAAGGGTATGGAAGTCACCGCCACCGGCCACGGCCTGACTGCCCCGGTGGGCGAGGCCACGCTGGGCCGTATGTTCGACCCGCTGGGCCGCCCCATCGACGGCAAGGGCTCTGTGGACGATGTGCCGCACTGGCCCATCCACCGCAAGGCCCCCAGCTTTGCAGAGCAGAAGCCCGCTACTGAGATTTTGGAAACGGGCATCAAGGTCATCGACCTGCTGGCCCCCTACGCCAAGGGCGGCAAGATCGGTCTGTTCGGCGGCGCAGGCGTCGGCAAGACCGTCCTGATCCAGGAACTTATCCACAACGTGGCCACCGAGCACGGCGGCTACTCCATCTTCACCGGCGTCGGCGAGCGCTCCCGTGAGGGCTGCGACCTCTGGGGCGAGATGAACGCCTCCGGCGTCCTGAACAAGACCGCGCTGGTCTTTGGCCAGATGAACGAGCCCCCAGGAGCCCGTATGCGGGTGGCGGAGACCGGCCTGACCATGGCCGAGTATTTCCGCGAGGAGACCCACAAGGACGTGCTGCTTTTCATCGACAACATCTTCCGTTTCGTGCAGGCCGGCTCTGAGGTCTCTGCTCTGATGGGCCGTATGCCCTCGGCTGTCGGCTATCAGCCCACGCTGGCCAACGAGCTGGGCGCTCTGCAGGAGCGTATCACCTCCACCCGCGACGGTTCCATCACCTCGGTGCAGGCCGTCTACGTCCCCGCCGATGACCTGACCGACCCCGCCCCCGCTACCACCTTTGCTCATCTGGACGCTACCACCGTCCTGAGCCGTAAAATCGTCGAGCAGGGCATCTATCCCGCCGTGGACCCGCTGGCTTCCACCTCCCGCATTCTGGAAGCCGACATCGTGGGCGAGGAGCACTACCGCGTGGCCCGCAAGGTGCAGGCAACGCTGCAGCGCTATCAGGAACTGCAGGACATCATCGCCATTCTGGGCATGGACGAGCTGGGCGAGGAAGACAAGCTCACCGTCACCCGTGCGCGTAAGCTGCAGAAGTTCCTGTCCCAGCCCTTCTCGGTGGCTGAGAACTTCACCGGCCTGCCCGGCAAATATGTGCCGCTGGCCGAGACGGTCAAGGGCTTTGCCGCCATCGTGGACGGCAAGTGCGACGACCTGCCCGAGTGGGCCTTCTTCAACGTAGGCACCCTCGACGACGCCCGCAAGAAGGCAGCGGACAAGCTGGCGGAGGAAAAAGGCGGTGAGGCCTGATGAACAGCTTCATCCTCAACATCACGGCTTCCAGCGGTGAGTTCTATCAGGGCAGCTGCGAGAGCATGGTGCTGCCCGTGAAGGACGGTGTCTACGGTGTTCAGGCCGGCCACAGCCCGGTGCTGGTGGCTATCCACATGGGGATGCTCAAGTTCACTGTGGACGGCGAGACCCGCGAGATCCTGGTGGGCGACGGCATCGCTGAGGTGACGCCCACCTTCGTGCTTCTGCTGGTGGACAGCGCCGAGCGCCCCGAAGACATCGACAAGAACCGTGCCGAGGCTGCCCGCATCCGCGCCGAAGAGCGCCTGCAGCATAAGCAGAGTATGCACGAGTATTACCAGACCAAGATCGCTCTGGACCGCGCCATGCAGCGTCTGCAGACCGCTGCCAAATACAAGCGATAAAAGAACCCTCTCTGTCATTGCTTCGCAATGCCACCTCTCCCGAAGGGCAAGGTCATGCTGCCTTTATCCAAGGCGCTGCATGAGCTCCCCCTTCGGGGGAGCTGGCGCACGGAGTGCGACTGAGAGGGTTTTTCTTTTCCCTCTTGACACCTATCTCGCAAAGTGATATGATTTTAATATCAAATCAATTACTTCCACACCCATCAAAGGAGGGAACTTCATGGAAGAAAAAGCTCTCACCGCCAAAAAAAGCGGCTTCTCGATGCTGCCGCTCTGCTTCATCGTTTTTGCGTCGGGCGCAGCGCTCTTCGTGTACGCCATCGGTCATCTGGAACGCGGGGAAAACGCCCTCGGCGGTTTCCTGCTCGTCGTCGCCATCCTCGGCTACATTGCGGGCATTATCGCCCTCCCGGGCTTCAAGGTGCTCAAGCCGCAGGAAGCGCTGGTGCTCACCCTCTTCGGCCACTATGCAGGCACCCTGCGGGAGCCGGGCTTCTACTGGGTCTGCCCCTTCTGCACTGCCGTCAACCCGGCGGCAGGCACCAAACTGAGCCAGAGCGGCGACGTGGACGGCGGCGCAAAGGCCGTCTCCCAGAGCGACGGCATGGGCAAGAAAATTTCTCTTAAAATGATGACCCTCAACAACTCCCGGCAGAAGATCAACGACTGTCTGGGCAACCCGGTGGAGATCGGCATCGCCGTGATCTGGCGCGTGACCGATACCGCAAAGGCCGTATTCAATGTGGACAACTACAAGGAGTACCTCTCCCTCCAGTGTGACAGCGCCCTGCGGAACGTGGTGCGGGTGTACCCCTACGATGTGGCCCCCAACGTGGACACCACCGGAGACGGCGTGGCCGACGAGGGCAGCCTGCGGGGCTCCTCGGAGGTGGTGGCGGCCCGCATCCGGGACGAGATCCAGAAAAACGTGGCTGAGGCAGGCATCGAGGTGGTGGAGGCCCGGATCACCTATCTGGCCTATGCGCCGGAGATCGCCGCAGTGATGCTCCAGCGCCAGCAGGCCAGCGCCATCATCGACGCCCGCAAGATGATCGTGGACGGCGCCGTGGGCATGGTGGAGATGGCACTGGACCGGCTGAGCGAAAACAAAGTGGTGGAGTTGGATGACGAACGGAAAGCGGCCATGGTCTCCAACCTGCTGGTGGTGCTCTGCGGCAACCGGGACGCACAGCCCATCGTGAACAGCGGCAGCCTGTACTGATGCCAGAGCCCAAAAAGCAGATCCCCCTGCGCCTGAACGCAAAGCTCTACGAGGCCCTTGCCGCATGGGCTGAGGACGATTTCCGCTCGGTGAACGGGCAGATCGAGTATCTCCTCACCGAGTGTGTGCGTCAGCGCAAAAAGAACGGCCGGTACGTCTCCGATCAGATCGACCTGCCGCCGGAGCTGGATATTGAATGACCCTGCTCCCCTCCGGGGGGCAGGCCTTGCAAAAACGCCGATGGTATATCGGCAGGGAGGATGACTATGACAGTAGGTATGGTACCCGGGGCAAGCATCGCAGGCATGGTGTTTTCCCTTGTTGTCTCCTTCGCACTTCCCATAGGCCTCTTTGTTTACGCAAAGAAGAAGCTGGGTGCGAAGACTGCACCGTTCTTTATCGGGTGCGGCGTTTTCTTCGTGATGGTGCTGATGCTGGAAGCTGCCATCCATCGCATCGTGTTCCAGCTGGCCGGAGAAGCGCTGACCGGAAGCGTGATCCTATACGCAGTCTATGGCGGCCTGATGGCGGCTCTTTTTGAAGAGACCGGTCGTTACATCGCCATGAGGTTTCTGGTGAAGCCGATGGATTTTTCGAATGCCTTTATGTATGGTGCCGGACACGGCGGCGTGGAGGCAATGCTTCTGTGCGGCGTGGCATCTATCAACAACATCGTAAGTGCCGTGATGATAAATTCCGGCACCATGTCTGCACAGCTGGCGACTCTTGACGCAGAGAAGGCGGCAGACACGGCAGCGGCTCTTTCGGCGCTGTGGACGACACCGAGCTTGACGTTTTTTGCAGGCGGCGTAGAGCGGATCATTGCGGTGGTACTCCATCTGAGCCTGTCGATTCTGGTGTTCCAGGCGGTGCGCAAAAAGGCCCCCATGGAGCTGGTGCGGGCCTACCTGTTCCACTTTGTCATCGACTCGCTGTCTGTTCTGCTCAGTGCAGTGGCATCTGTCTGGGTGGTGGAGCTTGTCGCCGCACTCTTGACCGGCGGGGCTGTCCTGATGGCAAGGTATGCCTGCATGGAAGAGTGAACGCGCGGAAATCCTTGATATATAGGATATAAAAGTCCCCTCTTCGTCATTGGAGCAAGAACCGTGACGAAGAGGGGACTTTCGCTTTCTGTTACTTTTTCTCGTGGTCGGCCCATCCGCTGGACTGGATGACTTCGCCGTCCGGGGTACACCAGAGGGCCTCCACGCCGTCGAGGGATTCGATGAGCTTCTGGCCATCCTCAAGGGACATACAGAACAGGCCGGTGGTGAGACAGTCGGCTGCGCCGGAGTCGGGGGAGAGGACGCTCACGCTGTCGAAATAACGGGCGGGCCAGAGGGTATCCGGGTCGATGAGGTGGTGGTAGCGCACGCCGTCCACGACGTAGTAGCGCTGGTAGTTGCCGCTGGTGACGAGGGCCATGTCGCTCATGTTGACACCGGAGACGTAGGAAGAGCTGGCAGTGTAGACGTCCGAGGCGTTCCACGGGTTCTCCACGCCGCCCGACCACTGGGAGCCGTCGGGCTTTGTGCCGATGGCGCGGAGGTTGCCGCCCACGCTGATGAGGGCGCTTTTCAGGCCCCGGGCCTCAGCGGCCTGTGCCGCCATCTCCACGGCGTAGCCTTTGCCCACGCTGCCCACATCGAGGGACATATCCGGGTCGGAGAGATAGACGGTCCTGGCGTTTTCGTCGATGACGAGGTTGGAGATGTCGCAGTGCCGGGCGGCGGCATCCAGCGCCTCCTGTTCGGGCAGCTTGTTGTCCGCCTCGTTCGTGTTGGCTTCGGCGGCCTCGCGGTAGTCGTGCCAGATGCGGAGGACGCTGCCCATGGCGATGTTCAGCTTGCCGTTTGTGGTGTCGTACATCTGCCGGGCCAGTTCCAGCATTCCGAGGATCTTATCATCCACCTGAACGGGGGCGACGCCGGCGTTGTCGTTGATGGTCTTGACATTCACCACGCCGTCATAATCGTTGTAGATGTCGTAGAGACGGTGGTATTCCAGCAAGTCGGCGTGGAGAGCGTCCATCTGACGGGAGAACTCCTCCTCGCTGTCGCAGTAGGCGATGACCTGCGTGACAGTGTCGAAGGCATCGTAGAAGATGGTGCTGTACCGCTGGGCGTCGGCGCTCACGCCCGAAGAGGCAGGCTTCTGGGTCGAGCCGCAGGCGGTGAGGACGCCGAGGCAGAGCGCCCCGGTCAGCAGAGCGGAAACGAAACGCTTGATGCTCATGCCTGCTCCTTTGCCGCAGCGGTGAAGGAGGCATGCTCTTCCGACAGGTGGGCCAGCAGGTCGCCGAAGACCCAGTTCTTGTTGGACGGGGTGACCACGGCCTTGAGGGGGATGTTCACCTGTGCCTGCTTCATGAGGTCCAGCAGGGTGTCGAGGTCTTTCTCCTTGAAGTTCGCCAGCACCAGCGCGGGAGGGTAAGCACCCGGTTCCAGCACGAGGGTGCGGGAGGCTTTCATCTCCACCTCGCCCAGCAGCTGGGCGACGGTCTTGCCCGCGTCGGCAGGGGAGACGGGCAGCAGCTTCATGCCAAAGGCGGGAGCCATCCCCTCGAGGATGCCCCGGTCGGCGGCGGACAGGTTCCAGCCCAGCGCCAGCGGGACGCCGGCGTTCTGGTTGCGTGCGATATGTGCTTTCATAGTGTGAACCTCTTTCTTTCAGAGTGAAGTTTTTTGTAAATACACTATAGTATAGCACAGATAACAGGAAAAGAAAACGACTGCCGACCCTTTTTGCAAAGCGGGCAGCAGTCGAACAAGAAAGACGCTATTGTATTTTGTCAAAAGTTGTGATATTCTGAAACTGCCGTCAGAAAAGGCGGCAGGCACTGTCTGCAAATGCAGGTGGTCACGCTCCTCCGGCGAAGCGCCAGTGGAGACGAAAATCTTTTTGCTTCCCCTGACGCGAGAGCGAAAGGGGGGATGTTCCATGACGTTTGAACAGGTCGTATTGTTGCTTACGCTTCTCGGCGGGGCGATCTACATTACCTTTGAGATCAGCTGGACCATTTTTAACAACAAAAAGAAATGACCGCCTCTGCCTCCGAAAGCAAGCGGTCATTCTTTTTGACTTAACGCCGGAAGAGCGCTGACCATTTGCTGGACAGTGCCTTCTTTATTTGTAGTATAATCGTTTCAGCGTGAATTGTCAACGCTGAAAGCGTAACTTAGTTCATCTTCTTGCCGAAGAACTCCACTTCCTTACGGATGAAGCCCATCAGCTCATCGAACTGGTCGGGGGTCAGGCTCTGCGCGCCGTCGCACTTGGCCTTGGCGGGGTCGTTGTGGACTTCGATCATCAGGCCGTCGGCACCGGCGGCGACAGCGGCCTTGGCCAGCTGAGGCACCATCCATGCGTGGCCGCAGGCGTGGCTGGGGTCTACGATGACGGGCAGGTGGGTCATCTTATGAAGCATGACCACGCCGGCGAGGTCGAGAGTGTTGCGCATACTGGTCTCAAAGGTGCGGATGCCGCGCTCGCAGAGGATGACGTTCTCATTGCCCTCGGCCATGATGTACTCAGCGCTCATGACGAACTCCTCGAGGGTGTTGGCGAGGCCGCGCTTGAGCAGGACAGGTTTTTTCTGACGGCCTACAGCCTTGAGCAGTTCGAAGTTCTGCATATTGCGGGCACCCACCTGGATGAGGTCTACGTTCTCAAAGAGGGGCAGATGTTCGGTGTTCATGATCTCGGTGACGATGGGAGAGCCGGTGGCACGGCGGGCCAGCTTGAGCAGGTCGAGACCCTCACTGCGCATCCCCTGGAAGGAGTAGGGGGAAGTGCGGGGCTTGAACGCACCGCCCCGCAGCAGGGAAGCGCCGGCTGCCTTGACGCGCTGGGCGCAGTAGGTGATCTGCTCCTCGCTCTCGATGCTGCAGGGGCCGGCGATGACGGCAAAGCTGCCGCCGCCGATCTTCACGCCTTCCACGTCGATGACGCTGTCGTCCGGGTGGAACTTGCGGTTGGCCTTCTTGTAAGGCTCCGACACGCGGCGGCAAGTCTCGACCACCGGGTTTGCCAGCACCCAGCTCTCCGCGATGGCCTTGGTGTCGCCGATGAGGCCGAGGATGTGGGTGTCGCTGCCCTTGGAGTCGTTGATCTGCAGGCCCATGCCTTCCAGCTCGGTGCAGAATTCATGGACTTTCTCTTTGGGGGCGTCCTGTTTGAGTACGATGATCATGGCGGGTTCTCCTTTTCCTGTTCTGGTACGGCAGGGGAGATGAGGCCGCCTTGCCGTTGATGTTTCCGTATTGCAAACTTCAGTATCGTGAAGTGATTGAGCATGGACATAGCATAGCACTTCAGTTTCATGAAGTCAATAGCCTTTCTGAAATTTTTTGAATTTTGGGAGAAAAAGTGGTAGAATAGGGCAGCCCTCTCAGTCTGCTTCGCAGACAGCTCTCCCAAAGGGAGAGCCTTTGAGAAAGCGGCAAAACACACAATAACGAAGTAAGAAGGTCTTACATATGGGCAAAGAAACAAAAACCAACGCCATGCGCATTCTGGAGCGGGCCAAAGTGGCCTACACCGCGCATGAATATCCCCACGAAGAGGGTGTGGCCGTGGACGGCGTGACTGTCGCCGCCAGCATCGGCGAAGACCCTGCCTGCGTCTACAAGACGCTGGTGACGCAGGGAAACAGCAAGAACTACTTCGTCTTCGTCATCCCGGTGGCGGCAGAGCTGGATCTGAAAGCCGCCGCCCGCAGCGTGGGCGAAAAGAGCGTGGCGATGATACACGTCGCTGACATCAACAAAGTCACCGGCTATGTCCGGGGCGGCTGCAGCCCGGTGGGCATGAAAAAGCAGTACACCACCGTCTTCGATGAGAGCGTACTGAGCCAGCCGAAGGTCTATGTTTCCGGCGGGCGCATCGGTACGCAGGTCTGCTGTGTGCCGGCTGACCTCATCAAGGCCGCACGGGCGACTACGGCAAAGATCATCTTCTGAAAGCCTGGTACGATAAACTCACCGCGCAGCGATAAACAGACTTTTGGTCAGAGAGATATGAGCGCTGTGCAGAGGCTTTGTTTTTCGCATCCCTGCCCTCTCAGGCGCTTCGCGCCAGCTCTCCCAAGGGGAGAGCCTTTAAGAGGATATTTATTATAAAAAGATTTTCTGATAAGTCGTACTTAAAAAGAAAAACAGTGTCGAAACTGCACAAAATTTTTGAAAGTTTTTTGACAGCAGGGAACACAAGGGAAAATTTGTCCGAACGCTCTTTGCAAAGGCGTTTTTTTGCCGTATACTGTAGTCAGACGGCGGACGAAAGAGCGCATGAACTCTTTTTCAGCCGGAGAAGAACAGCGTGGACAACGAGGTTTGCGGAGGATGAGCAGAATGCGAAATGAGCTGCTGGGTACCATGTGCCGTCCCGGTACGGGAATGCATCAGGGGCTCCGTGTAACCTGCTGTGGGTCCAGTCTGTCCAGAATGAAATAAAAGGCCGTGGTGTAAGTGCATCACAGCCTTTTTTGTTTTTCGTCGCGGGAGATAGAGAAAGAGAGGTTGGATACAGATGATTCGTAAAGTGGCAGTCATTATGGGTTCGGACAGCGACTGGCCGGTGGTGAAAGGTGCCTGCGCCCAGCTCAAGGCGCTGGACATCCCCTTTGAGGCACATATCCTGTCGGCCCACCGCACCCCTGCCGAGGCAGCGGAGTTTGCAAAGAATGCCAGGGCCAACGGCTTCGGCGTCATCCTCTGCGCAGCAGGCATGGCGGCCCATCTGGCCGGTGCTTTTGCCGCAAACACCACCCTGCCGGTCATCGGCATCCCGATGAAGGGCGGCGCAATGGACGGCCTGGACGCTCTGCTGGCCACCGTCCAGATGCCCAGCGGCATCCCGGTGGCCACAGTGGCCCTGAACGGCGCGAAGAACGCCGCCTGGCTGGCTGCTGAGATCCTGGCCCTCGGCGATGAGGCACTGGCTGCGAAGCTGGATGCGGAGCGCGCCGCCATGGCCCGGCAGATCGCCGCCAAGGAAGAAAAACTGCAGAAAGAGATCGAGGAACTGTAATGTCTGATTTTGCATACCCGCTTCACGAAGAGTGCGGCGTTTTCGGCATCTATGACCGTGCCGGCACCGAGGACGTGGCCGCTGCCGCCTACTCGGCCCTGTACGCGCTGCAGCATCGCGGACAGGAGAGCTGCGGCATCGCCGTGAACGACGACGGTGTCATCAACGGCCACCGGGACCTCGGCCTTGTCAATGAGGTGTTCACCCCGGCGGTGCTGGGCTCGCTGGCAAAGCCCACGGCCCACATGGCTACCGGCCATGTCCGCTACGCCACCTCCGGCAGCCGCGTCCGGGCCAACGCCCAGCCCATGATCGTCCGCCATGGCCGGGGTACCATGGCCCTCTGCCACAACGGCAATCTGACCAACGCTCTGGAGCTGCGCCGCCAGCTGGAAAACGAGGGTGCCATCTTCCATGGTTCCTCCGATACCGAGGTCATCTGCTACCTCGTCACCCGCAACCGCCTGCGAATGGGCAGCATCGAGATCGCCATCAGCAAGACGATGGACGTCCTCGAAGGCGCTTACAGCCTCGTGGTCATGTCGGCCACTAAGCTCATTGCCGCCCGTGACCCCCGCGGTTATCGCCCTCTCTGCATCGGCACCCTGCCGGGCGGCGGCTACGTCTTTGCCAGTGAGAGCTGTGCATTGGATGCCGTGGGCGCGACCCTGCTGCGGGACGTGGAGCCCGGTGAGATCGTCATCACCGACACCAAGACCGGTGAGCTGCGCTCCATCAAAGACCACTGCGGCCGTCCCGACCGCCAGATGTGCGTCTTCGAGTTCATCTATTTCGCCCGCCCCGACAGCATCATCGAGGGCAGCTCGGTGCATGAGGCCCGCAAGCAGGCGGGCCGCTTCCTGGCTCAGGAGCACCCCGTGGAGGCCGATGTGGTCATCGGTGTGCCGGACTCCGGCCTCGATGCCGCCCTTGGCTACTCTCAGGAGAGCGGCATTCCCTACGGCATCGGCTTTATTAAAAATAAGTACATCGGCCGCACCTTTATCCAGGGCAGCCAGAAGCAGCGCGAGAACAGCGTCCGCATCAAGCTGAACGTCGTGACCAGCACCGTTAAGGGCAAGCGGGTCGTGCTGGTGGATGACTCCATCGTGCGCGGCACCACCTCTGCCCGCATCATCAAGCTGCTGCGGGACGCCGGAGCAAAGGAAGTCCACTTCCGCGTTTCGGCACCCCCCTTCAAATATCCCTGCTACTTCGGCACCGACATCCCCGACCAGAAGCTTCTGGTCGCTACCGGCCGCACGGTGGACCAGATCAACGAGATCATTGGCGCCGACACGCTGGGCTACCTCTCCACGGAGCACGTTGTCCAGCTGGCCCAGAACGCCAACTGCGGCTTCTGCACCGCCTGCTTCACCGGCAAATACGCTGTGAAGCCGGAAGAGGTGCTTTCCACCGATATTCATGAACGCCACCTGAATGACCGTCCCAAGGACGAGAAAAAGTTAGGAGAGTAACAATGGAAAAGAGCTATTCGGAAAGCTATGCAGCCGCAGGTGTGGACATCACCGCCGGCTATCGTTCGGTCGAACTCATGAAGCAGTATGTGGCCCGCACCATGAACGAGCATTGCATCGGTGGTCTGGGCGGCTTCGGCGGCCTGTTTGAGCTGGACTGCACCGGCTACAAGCACCCCGTCCTCATCTCCGGCACCGACGGCGTCGGCACCAAGCTGAAGATCGCCATGATCATGGACAAGCACGACACCATCGGCATCGACTGCGTGGCGATGTGCGTCAACGACGTCATCTGCGCCGGTGCAAAGCCGCTGGTCTTCCTCGACTACATCGCCTGCGGCCGCAACATCCCCGAGAAGATCGCCGAGATCGTCAAGGGCGTGTCCGAGGGCTGCGTCCAGGCCGACTGCTCTCTGGTGGGCGGCGAGACCGCTGAGCACCCGGGCATGATGCCGGAGGACGAGTACGATCTGGCCGGTTTCACCGTGGGCGTTGTGGACAAGGAAAAGATCCTCAATAACGAGACCATGAAGCCCGGCGATGTCATCATCGCCCTGCCCTCCACCGGCGTCCATTCCAACGGCTTCTCGCTGGTGCGCAAAATTTTTGACATCGACGGCGACCCCGCCGTCCTGAAGACGGCCCCCGCAGAGCTGGGCGGCAAGACCCTCGGCGAGGCCCTGCTGGCCCCCACCAAGATCTACGTCAAGCCTGTGCTGAAAGTGCTGGAGGAAGTGGATGTCAAGGGCATCTCTCACATCACCGGCGGCGGCTTCTACGAGAATATCCCCCGCAGCCTGAAGAAGGGCTGCTGCGCCCGCATCAAGAAGGAGGACGTCCGCACCCCGGCCCTCTTCCACCTGATGCAGAAGACCGGCAGCATCTCCGAGCATGATATGTTCAACACCTTCAATATGGGCGTCGGCATGGTGCTGACCGTCCCCGCTGAGCAGGCCGACAAGGCACTGGAGATCCTCCATGCCAACGGCGAGCCGGAAGCTTACCGTCTGGGCGTCATCGCAGAAGGTGAGGGTGTCGAGCTGTGCTGAACATTGCAGTGTTAGTGTCCGGCGGCGGCACCAATTTGCAGGCGCTGCTGGACAGCGAGGCCCGGGGCGAGAACCCCAACGGCAAGATCAGGCTTGTCGTGGCCTCCAAACCCGGCGTCTACGCGCTGGAACGCGCCGCCAATGCGGGCGTCGAGGGTGTGGTGGTCCGCCGGAAGGATTACGCTTCCAGTGAGGATTTTGACGCCGCACTGCTGAAAACGCTGAAAGAACATCACATTGACCTTGTGGTCCTGGCGGGCTTTTTGTCCGTGTTAGGCCCCAGCGTCATCGAGGCCTATCCCCGCCGCATCCTGAATATCCACCCTGCCCTCATCCCGTCCTTCTGCGGGCCGGGAATGTACGGCCTGCGCCCCCACGAGGCCGCGCTGGCCCGGGGCTGCAAGGTGACGGGCGCTACCGTCCACTTCGTCAATGAGGAGTGCGACGGCGGGCCTATCCTGCTGCAGAAGGCCGTGGACATCCTGCCCGGCGACACCCCCGAGGTGCTGCAGAAGCGTGTGATGGAGCAGGCTGAATGGAAGCTGCTGCCGAAGGCTGTGGCAATGGTGTGCAGCGGAGAGATAAAGTAAAGGACAGCAGGGCGTTGTTTCAGCCTCTCCCTTTGGGAGAGGTGGCACGGCGTCAGCCGTGACGGAGAGGGCAAGGACGCTGCCCGATGTAAACGGGCTTGCCCTCTCAGGCGCTTCGCGCCAGCTCCCCCAAAGGGGGAGCCAAAAGCGCTCTTGATAAAGGAGAATAACAATGGAGAAAATCAACCTGAACGAATATCTGGCCGCGAACGAGTACCCCGGCCGCGGCATCGCCGTGGCAAAGGCTCCGGATGGCCGTCAGATGTTCATCGGCTATTTCATCATGGGCCGCAGCGAGAACAGCCGCAACCGTGTCTTCGACCCGGTGCCGGAGCGCGGCGGCATCTGCACCATGGCTGCCGACCCGGCCAAGCTCGAGGACCCCAGCCTCATCATCTATAACCCCGTGCTGACCCTCGGCAAGACCCATATCGTCACCAACGGCGACCAGACCGACACCATCTTTGACGAGATGAGCCGGGGCAAGAGTTTCGCCGACGCCCTGCGCACCCGCACCTTTGAGCCGGACGAGCCCAACTACACCCCCCGCATCTCCGCTGTGGTGTACGCAGACGGCAGCTACCAGATGAGCATCCTCAAGTCTGCTGACGGCAACGGCGAGAGCGTCCAGCGCTATTTCTTCGACTACCCCCAGCCCGTGGCCGGTGAGGGCCGCTTCATCAGCACCTACAAGCACAACGGCAGCCCCATCCCCAGCTTCGCGGGCGAGCCGGAGCACGTGCGCCTGATGGGCGATATCGACACGTTTACAAGAATGGTCTGGAACAGCCTGAACGAGGACAACAAGGTTTCGCTGTTTGTGCGGTATATCGACCTTGCCACGGGCAAAACGCAGGACCGCATCGTGAACAAATACGAAAAAGTGTAACGCGCCGCCCCGTGTGCGGCAGGGCCGCCGGGGACATCGAATGGGGGTTTTTAAGGATATGAAAGAACTGGAACTGAAATACGGCTGCAACCCGAACCAGCGGCCCGCGCGCATCTTCATGCGGGAGGGCGAGCTGCCCATCACCGTTTTGAACGGCAAACCGGGCTATATCAATTTCCTGGACGCGCTGAACGCGTGGCAGCTTGTAAAAGAGCTGCGCCAGGCCACGGGCCTGCCCGCGGCCGCGTCGTTCAAGCACGTCAGCCCCGCCGGCGCGGCGCTGGGCCTGCCGCTGGATGATACGCTGAAAAAGATGTATTTTGTGGAGGACACCGAGCTTTCCCCGCTGGCCTGCGCCTATGCCCGCGCCCGCGGCGCGGACCGCATGTCCAGCTTCGGGGACTGGATCGCCCTTTCCGACGAATGCGACGAAGCCACGGCGAAGGTCATCCAGCACGAGGTGTCGGACGGCGTTATCGCGCCGGGCTATTCCGCCGCCGCGCTGGCCATCCTGAAAACAAAGCGCAAGGGCGGTTACAACATTGTCGCCATCGACCCATCCTACCAGCCCGCACCTGTGGAGCACAAGGATGTGTTCGGCATCACGTTTGAGCAGGGGCGCAACGAGCTGAAGTTCGGCGACGATACGTTCTCTAATATCGTCACACGGAACAGGGCGCTGACAGACGAGCAGAAGCGGGACCTGACGCTGTGCCTGATCGCGCTGAAATACACCCAGTCCAACTCGGTGTGCTATGCCCAGGGCGGGCAGCTCATCGGTGTGGGCGCGGGCCAGCAGAGCCGCATCCACTGTACCCGTCTGGCGGGGAACAAAGCGGACAACTGGCTCCTGCGGCAGCATCCCAAGGCGCTGGGCCTCTCCTTCGTGGACGGCATCCGCCGTCCCGACCGGGACAACGCCATCGACGTCTACCTCTCCGACGAGTACGAGGACGTGCTGGCCGACGGCGTGTGGCAGAACACCTTTAAAATCCGGCCCGAGGTGCTCACGGCGGAGGAGAAAAAGGAGTGGATCGCCCGCCAGTCGGGCGTGACCGTGGGCTCCGACGCCTTCTTCCCCTTCGGCGACAATGTGGAGCGTGCCCGCAAGAGCGGCGTACAGTACATCGTCCAGCCCGGCGGCTCCATCCGGGACGACCACGTCATCGCCACCTGCAACAAGTACGGCATCGTCATGGCCTTTACCGGGATGCGGCTGTTCCACCACTAATGGAGGCACACCGCTACGGTCTGAGCGCCGCCGCTCTCAAATATCTGGCCGCGCTGTTTATGCTGGTGGATCATATCGGGATGGTCTTTCCCACCATGCTGACCGAGCTGGGCCTGCCCACCTGGGCGGATGGGCTGCCCCGGCTCATCGGGCGGCTGGCCTTTCCCATTTTCGCCTACTTCGTGGCCGAGGGCTGCCGCCGCACCCGCTTCTTCCACCGCTATCTCATCCGGCTGGGAGCGTGTGCCCTTCTCTCCCAGGCGCCCTTCACCCTAGCCACCGGCGTCTGGGGCGGAAGTGTGCTCCTCACCTTCTTCCTCAGCGCCGGAGCCATCTATGGCTATGAGCGTCTGTCCAAAGCAGAGCACGGCCCGGCCGTGTCGGCCATTCCCCTGTTCGCGGCCTGTGCGCTGGCACTCCTGCTCAACGTGGACTACGGCTTCCCCGCCGTGCTCCTGATCTTCGCCCTTTACCTCTGCGGTGATAATCGCCACCGAAAGCTGCTCTGTCTGGGAGCCGGTCTGGCTCTCCTCTATCTGCTCTACCAGCCCCTGATAGGGCTGCTCTCCCTCCCACTGTTCCGGCCGGACTGGATGGCGGGCTATCTGCTCCATGCCCTCCCTGTGTTTGCTCTCTACGCATTGTGCGCCGAGGCATCCCTCCTTCTGTTGGCCTGGTACCGTGGGCAATTGGGTGTGCAGAGCAAGTGGTTCTTTTATGTGTTCTATCCCGCGCACCTGCTGGGCCTATGGGCCCTGGGGCTGGCGCTGAATTGAGGTGTAAGCAATGAATGTTTTGATTGTCGGCGGCGGCGGGCGGGAGCACGCCATCGCCTGGGCACTGTCTAAAAGTGAGCAAGTGGAACAGCTTTACTGCGCTCCCGGCAACGGCGGTATCGCCGCCCTGGCCCAGTGTGTCCCCCTCTCCGCCACCGACGTGGATGGAGTGGTGGCCTGGGCCCAGACCCATTCCATTGATTTTGTAGTGGTGGCGCCGGACGATCCCCTGGCCCTGGGCATGGTGGATGCCCTGGAGGATGCGGGCATTCCCGCCTTCGGCCCCCGGGCGGACGCCGCCATCATCGAGGCCAGCAAAATCTTTTCCAAGAATCTGATGGCCAAGTACCACATTCCAACCGCAAAGTATCAAACCTTTACAGAGCTCGCCCCTGCTCTGGCCTACATTGAGGCCGAGGGCGCGCCCATCGTGGTGAAGGCTGACGGCCTGGCCCTGGGCAAGGGCGTTATCGTGGCCCAGACGGTAGCCGAAGCCCAGGAGGCCGTCCGCTCCATGATGGACGGTCGCAAGTTCGGCCAGGCCGGCGCCAGGGTGGTCGTCGAGGAGTGTATGACCGGCCCGGAGGTCACCGTGTTGGCTTTCTGCGACGGGGAGCATCTGGTTCCCATGCCCTCCTCCCAGGATCACAAGCGGGCCTTTGACGGCAACCAGGGCCCCAACACCGGCGGCATGGGCGCCATCTCCCCCTCTCCCAACTACACGCCCGAGGTGGCCCGCCGCTGTATGGAGGAGATCTTCCTGCCCACGGTGGCCGCCCTCAAGGCGGAGGGCCGCCCCTTCCAGGGAGTGCTCTACTTTGGCCTGATGCTCACCCCCGACGGCCCCAAGGTGGTGGAGTACAATGCCCGCTTCGGCGATCCCGAATGCCAGGCGGTGCTCTCCCTGCTGGAGACCGATCTGCTGGACATCTTCCTGGCCTGCCGTAACGGCACTTTGGACCATCTGAAC
>OJRZ01000985.1_pt1 | contig 24680 bp, 10 predicted proteins | sample 1599291 | NCBI WGS metagenome assembly OJRZ01 (sample SAMN04168657, study PRJEB22393) | human gut metagenome | biome: human gut microbiome; feature: stool | host: Homo sapiens | collected 2014-03-20
CTATCTATTTCATGTAAAATACCATTTTTAGCCTGTACATCGGAACCGTCTTCAACAAACATCGCTTTCACCGATTGACCATCAATTTCTCCTTTATAATTAAAATACAACTTATTGCCACTCTGCATAGACGCTTCCAATACTGCATCTGCTTTGGTAGTCCACAATCGTGTAGTTGCACCTCCACTAAAATTGTTGAAATCAAAAACAGAATAACTTCCACCAATCACATGATATGCCACATAGCGAAATAATTCGTTTGCTTTATCTTTATAGTCTGTTCCTATTGCACCTACTTTAGCAGCCAGATCAGCAACAGAAGTAACTCCTTCAGAACGATAGGTATCATCTGATACAGCCAGCAACGTATAATTCCGTTTTTGCTGAATAACCGTATTATCTTCCTGCCTTATTTCATCGTAAATAGTACTCAAACTATCTTTCCAACTTGTTTGTTCCAAAGCATCAATAAAAATGGAGTATTTATTACTACTTTCACTGATACGTTCATATAGGCTTTCCACCAAAGGAGACATCACATCATTCAGTACATACACATATCCATTAGACACTTGGATAGCCAGTTCCTTTACATGTGCTTCTTTATTCACATAAATTGAATTAAATCCTCCAGCCTCCGAACTTTCATCAAAAGAGACGGAAAGATAATCATCCGAAAGAGTTTTAGCTTCCAGTTTACCTCCTTGAACAAAAGTATTCAGATTGATAGAATCATTCACGATATGATATTCTGCAAGACTACGGGCATAGTCTTTTCCCAATTCCTGAATAGAAGATACATTCTTTTTAGTATAGAAACTGCGCACAGCTTCATTTGTAGGAACCAATACCGTAAAATAAGACGAAGCCTGATTTACGGCATTAAACAAATCTGCATACTTCAATACAGTGATCCACTCGGAAAATTCATCAGAACGAGTTTCCAAATAAGACGATACCGGATTCATATCATAAACCTGATAGGTAGAGTCTTCATAGGGATCGTTGCATGCACTGAATAATGCAACCAATAATAATAAATATATATTTCCTAAAGTCTTCATCATAAATGGCTGTTTATTAATTATTACCTGTTATTCCATAATATGGATTCTGTACCAATAAGGTGTTATTTTCAATTTCATCCGCATGAATTGGTAAATACCATGCATACTCATTCTGAAGAACTGAACGTATCCAACTAGCATTCGCTGTTGTATTGTATTGCTGAACCAAAGCAATAAAAGCTGATTTATGAGCATAGTTCTTACTTTTGGCATAACGTATCATGTCATACCAACGCTTACCTTCAGCCGCCAATTCAATATTACGTTCCGGCAATAAATAGTTCTCCATCATTGAGCTTTCATCCTCCTCATCTATAGCTATAGTTTTTTCAAGCAAGTTAGCACGAGTACGGATCTGATTTATAATATCAACAGCCTCCTGCCAATTTTCCTTTCCTTTCCAAATTAATGCTTCCGCCTTCATCAACATGACATCTGCCATTCTGTAAATAATCCAGTTAGCATCATCTTTCAAACGTATTGCATCCAAATTCGTTGGGTCGGTATCACCCATCTTGTACTTCCATATACAATGAACAGTGTTCTCTCCATCAGTAAGTGCTATAAAAGCACCATACCAACTGCGAACAGCATCCTTTCCCGCTATTACTTCCTCATAATCATTTTCCAAGTCCTCACCCATTTTAGTAGAATATTGATAATTGGGATTTGTACCAGTCGTATACATAGCACTTGGCCCTCCCGTCTGGCTATAGGTGTTGCCATCCCAGTTCACTTCAAAAATGGATTCATTACTATTCCCCGGATTAAAAATTGTATACCAGTTCTCCGGAATTGTAATAAATGCCGGACGACGTGATGCAGTAGCGTTGATTAATAGGTCTGCATACTTAATACAAGTATCATAATCTTCGGTCCACAAGGAAACTTCCGACATTAATGCATACAAAGCCCATTTAGTAGCCCGTCCTTTGGAAGCATTCCAATTATCATTATCATAAAATTCCTTCGCACCTCCAGAGTCAAGAGCTGTTTGCACATCCGCCTTAATTTGCTTCAAGATTTCTTCTTCTGAAGATTTGGCAATAGAAAACGGAGTAGAGTCATCCTCATAAGGAGTTGTTACCAAAGGCACTTCTTTAAAATTGCGTACCAAGTAAAAATACATTAATGCTCGCATGAAATAAGCTTCGGAAAGATGTGCATTCATTGCACCTTCTGTATAGGTGTCATCTATTTCACGTACTCCCGGAGCATGAGCGATGACCACATTGGCCATGTTGATCACTTGATACATGTTCTCCCATTTACAAATAGCTTCTGTTCCATCCAACTGGAAATTCTGCAACTTCATTCCATCCTTATCACCTGTCAAGGTACAAATAGATGCTCCTCGCAGTTCTCCCCATTTTAGCAATGACTGGCAGGAGGAACGCATATAATAATAACCGGAAGCAATGACCGCTTCTACATCTTCTTTCGATTTCCAGTAAGCGTCAGTCACTTGTTCATTTTTGGGAAGCAAGTCCAACCAATCGCTGCAACTACTGTTCAGCAGCAGGCTACCTGCCATTATCCCTATATAAATCAGTTTCTTCATGTCTGTAAATGTATTAGAAATTCAAATTTAAACCACAAGAAAAACGGCGAGAGCAAGGTGTATTTGCACTATCTTTCGACAGTTTAGAAGCCGAAGTAGGAAGAGACGCTTCCGGATCCTGTCCTGTGTAACCAGTCCAAGTTAACAAGTCATAACCAGTAACAAAGAAATTAAGCGTATTGATACCTAAATAATTGCACACCTTTTTAGGCAAGGAATAGCTCAACGACAAAGTCTTTAAACGAACATAAGAAGCATCTTCTACAAAACGGTCTGACCCTAAATAGTTATATCCCTCATTATATAAAGCACGTGGAATATCCGTATTATCTCCTTCATTTCTCCAACGCCGCAAAACCGCTTTACTTTGGTTATTGGCATTATACATAGATTCATTATCCATACGAGTCGCATTAATAATTTTCTGTCCAAAACGACCATAGAATAATGCATTCAAACTTAGACGCTTATATTTAACGGTAAAGCCAAAACCACCAGTAAGAATCGGATTACAGTTGCCCAGATAAACAATATCGTATTCATTTATCACACCATCATGATTAATATCTTCATAAATAGCATCACCCGGACATACCTGCTTAGCACCATTCTTCATAACAATTGGTTTACCGTTCACATCATTCATAACATTTCCCTCTTTATCTCGTGCATAAGTAGTCTCCTGATTCTGATAGACTCCTTTGTAACGATAACCATAGAAAGAACCAAACGGGCGTCCCTCTTCAATGCGAATAGCATACTCACCATTTTTAAAGGTATAAGGCTCCGGATTCATTGTTTCAGGCAGTTCGGTAATTTCGTTCGTGTTACGGCTCAAGTTAACATAGGCACTAACACGCCAATCTTTCTTTTCATACAATACACCATCGATACGGGCCTCCCATCCTTTATTCTCCATTCTTCCAGAGTTGTACCATTTATTCTTAGAGAATCCTGTAGTAGTCGGCATTTTCGGTTCTTTCTGCAGCAAATCTTTAATATATTTATTATACCACTCAAAAGTCAGCCTTAACTTGCCATGGAAAAAGCTAAAATCACCACCCAAATTATATTCTGTTGAAGTTTCCCATTTCAAATTGTTCAACTGCATTCTGCTAGGATAAATAGCAGACATATCCATATATTCTCCTCGTGAACTATAAGCTCCATAATAAGCGGCCGTCCCTTTGGGAGCATTACCACTTTGTCCGATGCTGAAACGAAGTTTGATTTCATCCATCCAGTCTTCTGTATTTTTCATGAATGGTTCATTTTGCATATTCCAAGAAATTCCCACAGTAGGAAAAATACCCAAACGTTCTGACTTACCCATTGCAGAATTAGCATCCATCGTTGCAGAAGTATGAAATACATAACGATCCAACAAAGTATAGTTAATCAAACCGGTTCCGGAAATACTACGTGCTTCCGACTCCCCTGAACCCAGACTATAAACAGAACTACCTGTAATCGGATCTGCAAGACCGGAGGAAGCATTACCATAAGAAGTACTTGTAGCACTGGAACTGGTAGCCTGCGTAGTACGGAATACAGCAGTTGCAATTAAATTATGTTTATCCTTCCAGTTTTTATTGAATATCAATTTGTTTTCCGTTTGCAACGTTAGACTCTCTGAAGAAGCAGCAGTACTTTGGTTGGCATATTCACTTGTCCAAGCCACTCCCGTAGCAACTTGAGGAAGGAATTTGTCTGTTGTAGTAGTTGACATCTTAAGAGAAGCATAAGCCGAATACGTCAGATACGGAAGTATTTTATAATCAATACGGAAATTAGCACGGCTATCACGTGACATAGTATTTTTATAACTCTCGTTTGCCATAGCTACCGGATTAAAATGAGAGGCACTATTGTTACTTGCCTTAAATTCACCTTCCCAATCCTTTGTCTGATAAGAAAAATACTGTGAAGAACGGTTTCCATTATCATCCATATAATAAGGAGATTTATTTGGCATCTTTTTAAACGCTTCCGAACGCACGTTGCTATCTTTTGGTGCCCAGTTATCATCCTTATCTGACTGCGTAAAGTAGAAATCTGCTCCAAACCTCAACTTATCCGAGAAATTATAGTCTACACGCAAAGATGAGTTGAAACGTTTCAGCCCTGTACCGATGGTTGTACCTCCTTCACTTAAATATCCCAGTGACAGACGATAAGTGGCCTTTTCACCACCACCGCTCATAGAAAATGTATTGTCTGTAGTAAATGCATTCTGACGTACCTCGTCCAACCAGTTTGTATCTACATTATATTCATTGAAATAGTTCCAATTGGGCGAGTAGTTAATTTCAGGTGTATCATACAAATACTTTAAATAAGTATCTGCATTCAAACCTGTATAATTAGCACTATTCCACAAAGCCTCCTGTACCATAGCAATGTACTCCGATCCATTTAACATTGGAATACTATTCGGTTCAAATTTTGCTGTGAACTTAGAAGAAAAATTAAATGTAGTCTTGCCAGTCTTACCTTTTTTAGTCGTAATTGACAACACACCGTTAGCACCTTTCGTTCCCCAAATAGCCGTAGCAGCCGCATCTTTCAAAACTTCTACCGATTCTATATCAGTAGGAGCAATATTCAATAAAGCACCTAAATCTTCTTCATTGGCAGTAGAAAAATCAAAGTCGTCATCTAACTCTTGTGTATAGGGAACCCCGTCAATCACAATTAATGGTTCGACAGAGCCATTCAGTGTACTGGTACCACGAATACGGATAGAACTCCGCGCTCCCGGATCAGCACTCAATGCAATATCTACACCACTCAACTGCCCCTGTAAAGCTTCTTCTACCGTAGCTATCGGAGCAGTAGCAATCAAATCTTCCATCATCACTTTCTGGGTCGCAGATACATTCTCTTTATGTCCGATACCCATATTATTACGTTCGATACGTTTAGCAGTGATAGCAACCTCATCCAATGTTTCCACATTGGATTCCAGTTTTACATTCAATACCTTCTGACCAGTATATTTGATTCGTTTCGTTTTCATACCAATGTATGAATATACCAATGTCAGATTGTTTTCTTGTGCAGGAATTTGTAAACGGTAGTCACCATCCAAATTGGTCACCGCACCTCCTACAGAACGGTTTTGAGCGTTCACAATATTCACATTCGCACCTACTATCGGTTCGATCTGATTTCCCAGCATTTCGGTCACCTTACCGGACACGACTTGTACCTGTGCGGCTACTTCCCCTGTCCCCAGAACAAGTATCGCTATCAGCATGTATTTTACTAATTTCATATTCATATTAAATTCGGTTATATCAAAGGACTGTATCAATCAACTGAAAACATCCGTCGTCAAACGCAAACGGGAAGAAATTATAATCAGATATCACGTTTGCCACTTTTCCATCTACCATTATGCTTAATGAACTTCCGGAATCTGTATACGTCAAAGACTTTCCACTAGCAGTAACATATGTAGAACTCTTCATAGCCGACCCCGGATAAGGATAAGAAATAAGTGCATTTTCCCTATCACGTATAAAATATGAAAGCAGGTATTGACGAAGTTTCGAACTACTAGTTACCGCTCCGGTCGCATCCATGCCCGGAATTTGCCCTGCAGCTATTGCTGTACTAATGGCTTCATTTGTCGGAATAAAACCTATAACATGAGAAGCTCCTGCTAGTCCGAATATATAGTTGCTAGACATTACCATATCAGCTTTCTGCAACAGCTGTGCAAACTGATAGTAAACATAACGATTATCATTACAAACGCTTAATTTATGTTGTAACCCATCACCTTCTTGCGCTTGAAACAAGGCTGTTCCACTATACATATAAGTTCTTCCATTATTCCAGTTGTCATTGCCATTCTTTACTTCTGTAAATTCAGAGAAAGGTTCCACATTATTATCCGGTTCCAAAATTTTATTATAAGCTGCACTACTTGTTATCTTCCCGTCCTTCACATACCAATAATTAAAACCGGTTTGTGTAGCTAGAACCTGTGTCCCATTTGTTTTCAGTCCATCTACACCTGTAGCCGTATGTATGTTTACAATAGTTCTCATTACAGAAGAAGAAACATCTACCAATCCATCCTCGGTTTCTTGTTGTAACTTACTTCCATCCGCATAAGTTCTCAAGTAAATATCTTCTGACTCTATTTGTTCATTAGTAGGCACTAACAAGACATACTTCGTATCTTGTGAAGAATAGGCAGTTATCAGTCCAGTCCCATCCAACATGTAAAGATAATAATTACAATCTTTGTTACGGAAAGCCGGTCCGACTACAGAAGCAAACAAAATAGGTGTATCCATTGTATTTAATCCATAAAAGACACCATTGACACACATTGATTTATCAGTCACCTTAGAAGGATCGAAGTTAAAGACCATGTCATACATATTCTTAACTTTTCCACTCGTAATTTCATCAGGGAATGCAATTCCATCTTTATAAATAAATTGATTCAACATATATTTCATTGCTAAATCATCTACATCATCCAAAGATTCATATCCACCCTTTTCCCAATAATTATCAAAGAAATTATTCATAGCCACATCTGACGGTGCAAATACACTATATGCTTTTGAAGCATTATTGGCTACATCCGAATATTTCGTTGAATACCATTCTACTGCTATAGCAGGCAAAGAAGTACCATGTGTATGAATAAAAAGTGAATCGGCCCCCAAGGCTGCTCCAAAATCTTTAGATAAGGTAGCGTCATACGTATAAGTGGTATTTTCATTATATAAGTTGAAAAAAATTGAATAATTTTCATTTGATTCCAACTGGGTATAAATGGTTTCCAAAGGTTCAATTACCTGATCAACAATATATACATAACCATTATCTGCCAAAATTTCATATTCACTAACAGCAGCATTGGAAACATTGAATCCCCCTGTCCCTTTCCATGTGGAATTAGGATAAAAATAGGTATAATTAGATGCTGCATCCAATTTTTTTGTATCCCAAAAACGGTAAGAGAAAACCGGAATAAAACGGTCCAGATGATAAACCATGCGTCGTTTACCCGTAGAAGCCTCTACTTCCATAGTAGGAACATTACTACTACGTGTACGAAACTTATAATACAGACCCGCATTTTTATTCATTTCCTCATCAGTTATTAAATCACCTTCCGGACGAAAATTCACCAACTTATTTTTATTGTAAGAATAATAAAGCAGATGAAAACCAATCACTTTTTTCAATTCATCCAAATTTATTTCACTGATGTCGGAATAGCCGTGCTTCTCCAAATAGGCCGAAAAAACCGTATCATCCGGAGCCATCACAGTCAGGATACTTTTTCCCTCCATAATAGGCTTAAAACCTGCCAGCTCTACTGCCTGCAAAAATAGCGAGTAGTTTCCTCTATCTTCCAGGACTTCCCAAGCACTACCTTTCAACCATTCAGGTTCTTCATAATGTTCATCTATCTTATCTGTACATGAGGAGATAAAGAAAGGCATGAACAGTATACAAAGTAGTACTGTTGTAAATGTCATGTTTTTCATATTACACAAATTGATTATTGTTTATTCTTATTAAGTTCATACTCATATTCATCAGGATATTCCAACGAAAGGGCATAATTTTCTATATTCAAATAGCCATTTTTAGCCTCTTTTACCGCATCTGTCGGATCATATTTGTCCAGTCCCCATGCATCTTCGAAAGCATCTGGCATCCCATCATTATCTGAATCCAGAGGTTTCTGTGCAACATTTATTGTACCAGGACCTCCCAACGGAAATTGTTCTGTTTTACGTTCATCTTGAATAATCGTTCCTTTTCCTCCCAACGAAGTAAGTTCATCTATCAAGTATTTATCTACTTCATCACGTACCGGAAGATAAGCACCCACTTTTTCAACTACCCATTCATAAGCTTCCTGTGCACTTTTCTGACTGCGTATAATTGGATGTAGATCTGAACGAGCTTCAAGAAGTGTAGGAGAGCCACTACAATATTGTGACCAATTCACTTCTGTTATCTCTATTCCATTCAATGCTCCATCCTTGTCATAGTCATAATAGTTACCTTTACAATAACTTCTAAAATCACTGTTACCACCAGTAAATGGTCTTGCAGGATTCATTGGTACCTGTTGCGCCTCATATACTTTAGGTGCAATTTCCACATTTTGCCAATTATTACAGGGACCAACTATAAAATAGTTATTTTCAATAGTTGTTTCCGATTTACCTGAAGAATCACCACCCATATTATAAGCAGCTCCACTTCCCCAATTATACACAACGTTGTTAACAAACTGGTTTAATCCTTTAACTTTCGGATTTCGAGTTTTATTGTCAATATATAAATTGCGGAAGATTGTACACCCATTCGATATATCAGTTTGCATTAAGCCACCACACGAGTGATTCTGCAAACCCTGCCCGATTATAGAATTTTGTATTGTTATATTCTTTGGGGCAGTTCCCTTACCATCAGGATTGATAGAAAAACATTCATCTCTTCCCCAAGTCATAGAGCAATGGTCGAATATCATATCTGCTCCATTAGCTACTCCGCAAGCATCTACCTGATCGCTTGGATAGGCGGCTCCCATACGTATACGTAAATAACGAACAATTAAATTCTGTGCACCTGAAGCAGAAACACGCCCATTATAAAGAACGATTCCATCACCCGGTGCAGTATGTCCTAAAATAGTTTGATTACTTTTCAAAACTACGGGATCCTTACTCAATTTTATAACACCAGATACATCAAAGACAATAATGCGCCAAGGTTTGCTTACTGCATCACGAAAAGATCCAGGCCCCGCATCATTCAAATTAGTCACATGATAAATTTCTCGTCCCTCACCCGTACGAGCACCCGTTGCATTTTTCCCATATCCTTCCGCACCAGGAAAAGCAAGTACTCCATCATCAAAAACCGGGAAATTAAGCCCCTGATCCGAGCCTCCCCCTTGATCACCAAAATCCCCATTTTGCGCTTGATCTGTTGGCAAATTGGGACTCAAATCACTTCTAGCATCCTTATCAACACATGCAAACAAAGCAGTGATTGAAAGGCAGGAAACTGCCAATATTCCTACTTTTGCTTTTAATAATGTAATGTTTTTCATATATAATTAAATTAAATAATTAGACTATTTGTAGATATATTTAAATACGTATAAAATCTCGTTATTTCACAATTTTTATTTTCATACTATTTGTTCAGTTCAATACATCCCATAATGAAAGGTCCTGTCGCTTTCGCATCATTATCTCTCATTTTCTCTCCTATATAATATTCGAAACTGCCGTCACGGTAAGGCTTACCACCTAACCCACCCACTTGACAACATCTTGTTAATGTCAATGTGCCGTCCGGATTTGAGATCAGCAGTTTATCGCACAAACCTTTAAAGGCCTTTTCTGCAATAGCACGATACTGACTATCAATATATCCTTTGTTCACAGCTTTCATATAGGCATACATACACTGTGTCGTAACAGATGCTTCCGGGAAATTACCGGTACGTGAAGGTTGGTCAATTACCTGATACCATAATCCATTTTTATCTTGGTATTTTGAAAGGGTTTCTGCTAATTCTTTCGTCCATTTAATCATATCAGCATAACCTGAATGATCTTGGGGAATATATTCCAAAGCATCTACCATAGCCATAAACCACCAACCAATACTACGTCCCCAGAAATTAGGAGAATGGCCAGTTTCCGGATCAGCCCAGCGCTGGCTCCGGTCCTCATTCCATGCATGATAATAAAGTCCCGTCTTGGTATCGTATGTATGCTGATGGCAGAGAGTGAACTGTTTAACAGCCTCATCAATCCATTCCGGACGATTAAATTCAGCTCCATATCTAGCCATAAAAGGAGAAGCCATATACAATCCATCCAACCACATCTGATTAGGGTATATTTTCTTATGCCAGAAACCTCCATCTGTTGTACGAGGTTGTTTTTTTAGCTGATCTATCAAATTTTCGATAGCCAATTTATATTTCTCCTTTTTGGTTTCATTGTACAAATCAAACAGAACTTTTCCGGAATTTATATAATCCAGATTATAGGTTTCTTTCTTATATAAATGAATCTCTCCTTTGTCGTCTACCAAAGAATCAGCCCATGCCTCTACATAATCAAAGTACCTACGGTCTCCTGTTTTCTTCCAAACTTGTAACATCGCACAACAACCTACTCCTTGCGCATAACCAAAATACAGGCGTTTTCCATGATCCAGTTGCCACGCTTCCGGGAAACGACGAATTTCCGAATCGGCAAACAGACGATAATAAGTGTCGGGAGCAAAAGTATCCGTACGGAAAGGAACTGCCGGAAGTCCGGCTTTATTAAACAGATTCACTCTAAAGAAAGTCCCATAACCGTAGCGTACAGCTACAGGTGCAGAGACATAAGTTGAAGAAAGTGTTATCGAACTTCCATTAATCACAGCATCAGCCGGATAAAACCGCGCATCATTGCCGGCAATAAAAAATCCTTTTACCGGTTCATTGCCGGGTGTCTGCAGGCCACCTTCCGCAAATTCAAAATCTAATGTAATTTCTCCCCCATTCACTTTCATTGATTTGTAGAGAGGTCCTGAATAAACAATCTTTTTACCATATTGCTTTGCTAATGCCCAAGCTGCCAGCCGTTCGCCGGGTGCAACTTTATTTCGTGGATGTATGTCGGTAGAATCGGCTGCATCCGTCACTACTGCCATACCAATATTTTCAAGTCCACTTAACCATGTTTTTAATTGTGCTTCACGAATACCTGCCGGTTGCTTGTAATGTGGCGCAATCTGTACGAAATAGAAAGGCATATCCGGCTGATTCCATTCTTTCCGCCAACTATTAATCAGGTTAGTAAATACTTCCTGATATTTCTCATAACGAACAGAGTTGGATTCTCCCTGATACCAGATATTTCCTTTTACAGTGTACCCTACCATAGGAGCAATCATGCCATTCCACAAAGTAGCCGGAACCTTACACTTATCTTTTTCCCTACTCACCTTTTCCTTCGAATATTGTTTTAAGACATCAGCATACAGCGGATTGTTTTCCATCACTTTCATACTTGTCCAGGATTCAGTATGTGTTCCTCCCCAAGTAGACTGAATCAATCCAACCGGTGTACTCAATTCTTTATACAATTTACGTCCAAAGACAAATCCTACAGCAGAAAAGTCTTTCAGATTCTCCAGATTACAAACCACCCACTTTCCAACGCAATCTTCTTTCTCACCATCAGGTGCCAGTTGATGCTCTACATGAAACAGGCGGATTTCCGGAAAATCAGCATCTTTCATTTCTTCCGCTTCATTCAACATTCCTGTTTTCCATTTCACTTGCGGATTACGGGCTACGGGAAATTCCATATTTGACTGTCCCGTACAAAGCCAAACTTCACCTATTAATATATTATTGATCCGGATCTTATTATCACCTTTCAACATTACAGATTGTCCGGAAGTAGCAGCCGGTGTTTGTATCATCAGTTCCCAATGACCGTTTGCTAAAGCAGTCACCTTGTATTTCTTATGATCCCATGAAGTCTTTACCAAAATCTTTTCTCCGGGACGTGCTTTTCCCCAAAAACGTACTTTCGCATTTTGCTGAAGTACCATATTATCTGATAATATAGAAGGAAGTTGTATATCTGCATGAATACCTATTGGAAAGAAACAGACCAATAACCACAGACAAAAAATAATTCTACAGAATTTCATTGTATTTTATAGTTTTAGATTCAATATTTTACTGAATAAGCACATGTCAAAGATACCGCATTACATGGTAGAGTTAAAGAAAAGGAATATGGAGAATTCGACTTTCTTATGTAAATTCATATGTATACAGCCCATCACACGCCTATTTTGTACGATTTTACAGGCTATGTACGATTTTCCAGTCTTTCTACCATTCTTTTTTAATTCACTTTATTTATCTCAACCTTTCTCATAACCAATGCATCAATAATATTTTCATCTATCTTCACATCTTTTTTAGCCGTAATAGTCAAATTGTCAAAACAGAAATTGGATAATTTATATTGTTTTGATTTCTCTACAGCAAAAAAGGAATCACAATCCAGATGAATATTACGCATTGTAATATAGCTGGAATACGAGACTGGCATATCCTTGCGATCTTTCAAATCATAAAACTGTGTCCAAGGAGCAATAAAGATACAATTGCGGACATTTCCTTTTATGTCTTCAACGAGGATGTACTTATATTGTTGGGGAGTATCCGGACGCATTTTCAACCACAACAGGCGTTTAGCCTGATCCAGATTACAGCGTCGAAGAATTATATTATGATTATATATCGATTCGCTACCGCAAGTCAGCACTCCGTGACAGAATCCGAAAGTACAGTCTTCAATGATAATATCACAATTGCCACCATTATCGGGATCTTGATCAGCCCATGGTCCTTTGCCACCTTTTAATGCAATTGCGTCATCATTAACCGACATATAGCATCCCTTGACAAGTACATTTTTACACGCATCAATATCGATTGCATCCGTACTTGGAGCCTTTACGGGAAAAGAAGGTGAAAAGATATGCAAATTCAAAAGTTTTACGCTATCACACTTATAAATGTGAGTTGTCCAAAACGGAGAATTAACAAGTCGCACATCTGAAACTTGTACATTATTGCTATGAGATATATGAAGTAGACGAGGACGCAATTCATCCATATTAGTACATTTAGGAATAACACGCCTCCGCAACCAGAATGACTTCCAATATCGTTCACCGTTTCCATCAACTTTTCCTTTTCCGGAAAGGGTGAAACCATCTACCTTATCAACATTAATCAAAGCTGAAAAGTACTTTAGGTTCTGTCCCTCCATCCGTGTTTCTATTACAGGAAAGTTGCTAATATCGTCACTACCTTTCAACACAGCCTTCTTTTCCAGATGCAAGTGTGTTCCCGGCTTAAAGAACAGCGCACCACTAAGATAAGTACCTTCAGGTATAACAATGACTCCGCCTCCATTATCAGACGCCAAATCTATAACAGCCTGAATTTGCTCTGTCTGTAACAGTGTACTATCATTCACTACTCCATAGTCGGTAATCAAGAAATTCTTTCCTAATCCATTTATATCAGTTTTTTCATTTTTGTAAAACCAATCCGGTATAATTTTACCATCGGGAAATTTTTCCTGACTAAATAGCTGCAAGCTACAACATGTCGCTACTATTAAAATTGCTGACTTTATCATTTTCTACTGCTTATTACTTTTTCCGCAAAAGTACCGCATCTTCCCATTCACCCCAAGCCTAAGGATATGGAGATATTGATTTTCTTATGGAGTTCTATGCAAAGGATTCAAATACTACTTATCCATATACAATATTCCATATCCGGATACACTTTTATATATACATAGAACCAGAATAAAAACGTTATGTCCGAAATAAAAAAGCACATCTTCTTTATAAAAGAATAGAATTTCGTGATAGTAACGTCCATTTCATTTACTTTCTATAGTAAACTCATGATAAAACATATTTTATCATATATCAAAGAAGAAAAAAAATTAACTCTTCTTTCATAATCCTCTTCAACGTTCTTAATAAATTATTGAGGAGTTTATTATAAACGGTACCCAAGTTTATTATAAATGATAAATTCCGACTTTAAAGATATAGCGGTCTTTTTTTGCAACAAAAAAGGCTGCAAACCCCATAAAGATTCGCAGCCTCTGGCTCATACAGAAACTCTCACAGTTTAACTACTGCAAGAGTTCCCTAATATATTGTCATCATATTGTACTATTTTCTTTTTCATTCTTTTTAATGATACCTTTTACTCATTGATATTCACACCTACAAATATACAACATAAAAAAGGGTTTGTCAAGAGCAACCTGTCCATAAGAAGAATTATATCATAAGATTCGATCATTTACTTTAAAAAGTCATTAACCAAGCCTTCAGCTCCATCAACATTTCATTGCGGAATTTAAAACTATCTTTCATTCCCCATCCATGCCCACCACTGGGATAAATATACATGGCAGCCGGTATCTCCTTTTCTTTCAAAGCAGAATAGTAACGAATAGAATTCATAGGTACCACGCCCCTGTCATCATCGGATAAAGCTATAAACGCTCTTGGTGTAAGCGAATCCACCTGATACTCATTACTAAATTCCTTTTTCAATTCCTCCGTTGCTTTTTCACCTAGAAACTGTCTGCACGATCCACCATGCCCGTATTTAGGTTCCATCGAAATTACCGGATAAAAAAGAATCTGAAAAGCAGGACGAAGTTCTTCGGAAGCATGCGTAGCCACTGTAGAGGCCAAATGACCACCTGCCGAAAATCCCATGATACCAATGCAATCAGGATTAATATTCCATTCAGAAGCATGTTCTTTCGCATAACGAATAGCTTCGTATGCATCCGACATGGGAACCTCCCGATTACCATTAGGCATACGGTACTTTAAGACAATAGCAGCTATTCCCTGTTCATTGAAAAACGGTGCCCAGTCATACCCCTCGTGAGCCATTGCCAAATGCCCGTATCCACCTCCCGGACATATAATAACAGCTCTCGCCGGCTGTTGAGAAGCTTTCGGCAAATATACTCGGATACTAGGTTTGAAATTATTCTTTTTATCATCATATCCCTGGGCTTCCATCCCATTCGTATTGGGTAAGCCGTTTTGCCACAAATCTATATCAATAGGCGAATCCTGTTTTTTCATAACTTTGTCTTGTGCATTCATAGAAGTACAAACAGTTGTAAAGCAACCGCTTAAAAGTAATATTTTACAAAAAGAAATTAGTCTCATACTATGCTGTTTTAGTTAATCTTATTCTTATGAATCCTGCGGAGAATCATTATCATTACTCACACCACGCTGATAGACGGACGGTGCTACTCCGAATTGAGCTTTGAAGCATTTACTGAAATAGAAAGGATCGCTGATACCCACCTTATAGGAGACTTCTGCAACCGTCAGATTATCTTCCGACAGTAACAACTCGGCTGCTTTCTTCATGCGCACAACACGTAAATATTCATTAGGCGAATATCCCGTCACTCCACGCAGTTTCCGATAAAATACGGTTCGTCCCAACTTCATCATCTGCGCAAACTCATCAATAGAGAATTCAGGCCGGGCGAGGTTCTGTTCAAGGATGGCAGCCAACCGGTCTGCAAATTCTTTATCTCGGTCAGTAGTACACATGGCCGGACGCACAATACCCGGTTCACTGGAGAACTTCTCACGCAATTTATCGCGCTGCTCGATCAGGCGGAACACACGTGCCAACAACAATTTTACACTAAACGGTTTGGCTATGTAAGCATCCGCTCCGGCTTCTATACCTTCCAGATGTTTCTCCGGCGAACTCAAAGCAGTCAGCAGAATAATAGGAATATGGCTCGTATCAAAATCCGATTTCAGCTTCTTAGTTACCTCAAATCCCGTCATTCCCGGCATCAGAACATCACAGATAATCAAATCGGCATCATACGTACGTGCCTTCTCAAATCCGGATGTACCGTCAGCAGCAACTTCTACTTCGAAATAGGCTCCGATTTCCTCTTTCAAGAATTCACGAATATCATTGTCATCTTCAATAATCAAGACTTTCCGTTTATTCAGAGGAACAGCCAGTTTTTCCGAGTCAGGAAGTTCTTCCGAGAGCTGCAACAAATGATGCGCATGTCCGTCCGCCTCTTTCAGCAGTACATTGCCCGGGACAAGGAAGTCTTTCTCCGAATACACCGTCTTATCCGTCGGAATACATACGGTAAATACAGAACCACCGCCTTCATTATCCTTATACTCAATCGTTCCTTTATGTACCTGAACTAGTTCATGGCTCAAATGCAACCCTACACCGATACTGTCACCGGAGAAGTTACTCTGCATAAATCGCTTGAACAATTCGTTCTGCTTCTCTTTAGGAATGCCGACTCCCGTATCCGAAACCTGAATCTGCAAGGTTTGCTTCCCTTCGTCCACATTCACCGAGAGAATAATTGTTCCGTTCGAAGGAGTATATTTAAAGGCATTTGAAAGCAGGTTATAAGTCACCTTATCCAAATTTCCTTTATCAATAAACATTTTATAGGACGGCACTGAAGGCAGGAAACGGAAATTCATATTCTTTTGTTCCGCTACATCTCCGAAGCTCAAAAATATTTCATAAAGGAAAGAGATGACATCCGTTTCCTCTAAAGAGAGTGCCAGCTTATTATTCTGCATCTTTCTAAATTCCAGCAACTGATTGATAAGCCTCAACATACGCTGCGTGCTCTTATCCATTGTTTTCAGCGGATATATCAATTCACGCGGGATATCAGTCACACGTTGAATCTTCTCCAATGCTCCCTGAATCAAGGTAAGCGGAGTACGGAATTCATGAGAGATATTGGTAAAAAACACCAGTTTATATTCTGTCAACTGCTTTTCTACATTGATGCGGTTACGCAAGCCGTTAAAGTTACGAACGATACGGAAAGCAAAGTACAAGGCTATGATTAATAACAGCACATAACCCAGCATTGCCCAAGTCGTTTTCCAGAATGGAGGGACAATTACAATTTTCAGTGTAGTCTCGCTATCATTCCAAACACCTGATCCATTGCTCGACTTGACGTGAAGTATATAAGTTCCCGGATTAAGATACTTAAACGAAGCAAAATTCAGAGGAGAAGGAGCACTCCATCCCTGATCGTAATTTTCCAGCCAATACATATATTTGGTATGACCGCTATCCGAATAATCAAAAGTAGAGAAATCTATCAAGAATGAGTTCTGAAAAAACTTCAGGGTTATTTCGTCCGAATAAGCCAACGATTGCTTTAATGGAGAGTCCTCCATCTGCGGATTCATCTGGGTTCCATTGACATATAAATCCGTGAAAACAACCGGGGAGAAAGTTTCGTTATCCTGTATCTTTTCAGGATCGATCACTATTAATCCGTAGTTTGTGCCAAAAAGCAGTTTTCCATCTTCGCGCATACAGGCACTATTCTCACTATACACATTTCCCAATGTATAGGAAGAAAAGAAATAGTTTTCAAAAGAATGGGTAGCCGGATTAAATTTGGAAATACCATATTCGGTGGCAACCCAGAGATTCCCCTTTTTATCTCCCAGAATGGACTGGATTACATCGTTAACCAATCCTTCGGAAGTTCCGTAATGTTCATATTTCAAAGAGCAATAGTTATCCTGCGGCTCACAAAGATTCAGTCCCGAACCGGACGTACCAATCCACATCCGCCCTTCCGTATCCCGATAGATACACTTGATTTCATTACTGCAAAACTTTCCGTTTGTATAACTGAAAAGATGATAATTATCAGCATCTGCAATCAATGAATCCGGATGAAAAATACAAATACCCTCACTGGTTCCTACCCACACCATCCCATTTGCGTCTTCTTCTATCACACGCACCATTCTCATCCCGAATGTTTGCTGGAAGAAATGACGGAATTTATATTTACCGTCGGGAGTAGGTTCAGCCAGTTCCAGCCCACCGCCAAATGTTCCTATCCACATGCGGTCTTTACGGTCGCGATAAATGGCAAAAACGTTATTATCGGATAAGGCTGTCAAATCAGAAGGATTATTATAATACCAGGTGTCCCCCACTTTGAGACCATTTCCACGAGTTCCCATCCACATTCGTCCCTGTTTGTCTTCGGTGAGAGCATAGATATTAGAATGGAAATATTGATTGGTCATTTTCGAATGAAGACTTGAATCAAAGGTGTATAATCCCCCCTTACGCGTACCTACACAGATATCCCCATTAGACATTCTGGTAAGCATACGGATGGTGTTCGACCGGTCGAACAAATCACGGGATTCGGGATAGATACGGGAAGTTCCTTCATTCAATACGGAAATACGGGACAAGCCTGAATATTCCGAAGCTACCCAGATGCCACCGGCACGATCTTCCATCACATATTGCAGGAAATCCGAACTGATATGACTCTGGTCATTAATGTTCGCCACAAAATGCTCCAGTTTATCTTCGGCGGTATTATAAGCGAAAAGCCCATTTCCATAGGTCGAAATCCAAATAATTCCCCGAGAATCATGGACGATATGATAACGTTCAAAGTCGATATAACTTATCTTATCTTGGGGAATCAACTGGAAATCCTTACTCTCTCCGGTTTCGGCAAGCACGTATGTAAGCCGTCCCGTATGATTGTATATCCAATAATCTCCACGATTATCACGTATCAATTCTCCCTTTTTAATATTCAAACGAGGATCTGCGGCCATCTCTCCGGTAGCAAACTTATAAGTATATACTCCGGTAGTAGTCAGGATCACCCACTTATCTTTCAACAGGAAATTTCCGGTTGGCGATGTCGCCCCTGCCACAGTGGCAAGAGAAGCCAACTTTTGCATCTTTTGAGTAGCCTCCTGATAATAATAGATATCTCCATCTGCTGTAAGGAAATACATATCGTCCTTATAGGACAGCGAAGAAGTGAAGTGGATTAATCGGTCTTCTATCCGATATTGTCCGTTGGAGACAGAAACCAGTCCGCATTGAGTGCCGATCCAGATACGGCCACTGGCATCCTCATTCACAAATTTCACCCGGTTATCCGGCAGATTTCCACGTTCGGTCCTGAATACGGTAGATGTCATCCCACCATTTTTCTGATGTACCATCTTCCGGCAGCCATTTCCCGAATGGGAAAGCCAGACATCTCCGTTAGCAGCGACAAAAACCGTTGAATAATTCTGCCTTAACTCGCCACAACCGGTATAGTCCACAAAACGGGCACGTTGCAAATCATAGCAACTATATAATTCAGGTGTAGTAGAAATCCACAAAAAACCATCTTTATCGTCTGTCAGATCGTAAATACGGTTGTCTGCCAAAGATACCTCATCACCGATTTCCGGACGGAAAGTGAGAAAAGAGTTGCCATCATAACGACTTAACCCGTTCAAGGTAGCCAGCCACAAAAAACCTTTACTATCCTGATAAATATATCGAATAGAGTTATTGGGAAGGCCGTCACTCGTTCTCATTTGTGTAGAACGAAGCTCAATTGCACTATAAGCATTCAACACAAAACTAACAAGAAAGGTAAAGATCAAAAGGTGTCTTTGCATCATATAGATTCCAAGATTAATAATAAATGTTGGACAAAAATAGTCAAGATAGTTGAGATAATGAAAGAAACGGCTCACCTAATTACAAAAAAATCAATCCATGTGGAATACTTCCGGCAAAGGAATGGACACCGGTGAGTTGTCCGGATTCACTTCCATGATATCCGCCATATAGTCCCACCATTTCTGCACAATCTCCGTATTACCCAAGTCCTGCGAACCGGCCTCACCTTCCGTTTTCTGGAAAGCAAACAGGATATTGGTCTCCTTATCCCAATAAATCGAATAGTCCGACACTCCGTTTTTGGAAAGCAATGCTTTCAATTCAGGCCAGATGGCAGCGTGTCTTTTCTCATATTCAGCTTCACATCCGGGTTTTAAATACATTTTAAAAGCTTCTCGTTTCATGGTTCTATCTATTTAAAGTTAATCTTTCTTTTCTTCTGTATCGATGGCAAAAATAGGTGCAGTCGTCTTCTGTTTCACCTGATAATACTGAACGGCACTGTCATTCATCTGCGGGTACTGATTCTTCAATAGAGAGATCATTTCCGCACCTGCCCAAAGCACTGGTCCGTATCCATGTGCCGCATATACATTGACCGGACGATAGTAATAAAAAGCAGGATCGAAAGCCATCCCCGTACCCACACAAGTGCCTTCCACCTGACCTTCCGCATTGATCTTACCGGCCACGGCATGCCATCCCAAATGAGTGACAGGTCCATAAGCAATGGCATCAATCCAGCCTTTATTGATAGCATGCGCCAAACAGTATACGTAAATAGCCGTAGCAGACGTCTCCAGATAAGAATCATTCCGGTCGAGCAATTGATGCCAAAGCCCTTCTCCACTTTGCAAGGCAGTCACTCCGCGTACATGAGCCCGGAAATAATCCATCACTTTCGCACGTTGGGGGTAATCTTCCGGCAATACATCAAGCAATTCGCATGCTGTCAGCATAGCCCACCCATTGGCACGCGCCCAACAAAAGGCAGGATGATCGGTACTGCTTTCTACCCATCCATGACGATACAATCCTTTTTCAGGGATAAACATACGGTCGGCAAATTGCAGGAATTGTCTGACAGCCTCCGCCAGATATATCTCTTTTTGAGCCTTGTCATAACGGCTCATCTGGGCTACTGCGGGAATCCCCATAAACATGTCGTCCAGCCAAAGTGTATTATGTTGCGGACGATTGCGGGCAAAAGTACCATCTGCCAACCGGTATTCTTTATTCTGAATAAAATCAAAATAGTTCTCAATTAATCCGTCTACAGGAAGTGAGCGGTCTTTCACACGGACTTTCACCATCGCTGCACACACAGCCCCGGCATCATCCAGAGCATGAGGAGTGAGGATTTGCAGCAATTGAGGGTCTGTTGTGCCTTTCTCTTCGTACACACGCTTAAAATGAGGCGCCACTTCCGCCAGAAAGCGGAAACGGTTCTGCACATAGTCCATGTAACGTTGATCGCCCGTGGCTTCGGCAGCTGCTATCAAGGCTGAATAGGTTACTCCCCATTCGTAACTTGCCAGACGGAAAGCACCACGTTCCAGTTGCGCTTCCTCTCCCATCGTGGTGTAGTCGGTAATCAGTTTACCTGTGTTCTTATCTACCACGCGTGCCGGAGTCTCCTTATCAATATAAGCAAATACACGATCTATATCTTTCTTGACCTGCCCGGGTGTCAGGTCACCATAAGTGCCCTGATAAGCAGGTTGCAGCAAATGCAAAGGAGTATTTGAATCATTCACTACCGTTTTCTTTTTCTGTGCACTAACCGGCAAAGTTGCCAGCAATAAAGCAATGGTTATGATACGAATATTCATAATCTATTTTTTAGGTATTTTACATCCTCTGAATACAGTGCCCTGAAGCTCCGGTCCGAAATAGAATCCGGGCTGTGTAGGCTGATTATAAGCCACATTCTGGGTAGCGATACTTATACGATAAATCGGATCTTCGAGGAAAGTATGAAAACGATAGTCGGTAGGAATAGTGGAGACGTAAAGCCGTAAAGCTGTATTATCAGCTGTACGCATCAGTATTTCTTCGCGCCAGTCACCTACGATATCTCCCTGAAGGCAAGGATTCGCTTTGGTTCCATTATTGGAAAGAGTTCCCTCAAAAATGGCTATGCGCTCACACACTCCTTTTTCCCAATTATATTTGCTGACCATATTTCTATCCAACAATTCACGCAACAAATCTCCATCCCACCAAACAGCCATATTACAGGATAAACCTCTTACCCGGTCTTTTACCACCTCTCCTTTCACATTCCTTATTCCTCCGGAAGCAACAGACCACATTTCAACGCCCGGTTGAGTCGGGTCAATATCAGCTGCCATACAACGCCCTACATCTGTATTGTCTTTAATCTGAAATAGAACTTCTCCGGTAGCTGCATCCCGATAGGTAGAACCATCACGTTTATTTTCATGACAATCCCATACTTGCAGCCCTTTACGAGAGGGGTCGAAATGAGTCAGATGAATGGCATCGCCGTGTCCCATTTTCGTGGTGTAGAGTCCTTTACCGTTATGGTCTATGGCGCATGAACCGTAGATGATCTCATCGCATCCGTCACCGTCCACGTCACCTACCCGCAGGTTATGGTTTCCTTGTCCGGCATAATCTTTACAACCGGGATTATTACTGTCGAATACCCAACGTTGTTTCAGCTCCTTTCCATCCCAGTCAAAAGCAGCCAAAACAGTACGTGTATAATATCCACGACACATCACTACGCTTGGGTGTATGCCGTCGAGATAGGCAACGCAGGCCAGAAAACGGTCGCTGCGATTACCACGACTGTCTCCCCAACCCATCAAGTCTCCTCTTACGGGCACATAATCAATTGTTTGCATCGCTTCTCCTGTCAATCCGTTAAAAACTGTCAGATATTCCGGTCCGGTCAGGATACGTCCTTGTTCATTCCGATAGTCAGCCTGCGCATCCCCAATCACTTTTCCTGTTCCATCCACCGTTCCGTCCGCGGTCTTCATCACTACTTCCGCTTTGCCGTCACCATCGAAATCGAACACCATAAACTGGGTGTAGTGTGCACCGGCACGTATGTTACGTCCCAGATTAATACGCCATAATAGTTTTCCGCTCAACTTATAGCAATCAACATATACTTCTCCCGTATAGCCGTCATGTGAATTATCATGTGCATTACTCGGGTCCCATTTCAGAATAATCTCATATTCGCCATCACCGTCCACGTCACCGATACTGGCATCATTCGGAGCATAAAAATAGTTTTGCCCTGACGGAGTCGTACCATCTTCGGGGCGGTTCAACGGAATATTCAGATAACCCAATGGGGCATTTGCCGGTAATTGATAGCTACTTTCCGTTTTACCTTCCCTTGCTTTCACGGTATAAAGTACAGATTCTGTCCCTGCATAGGTATCCTGAAAGAAAGTGGCATCCTTCAACGGGTGTTTGTTTATCTTTTCATCGTTCCTATAAATATCAAAAGATTCATTCATCGGGTCGGAAGACAAATAACGCCAGGAAACAGCCACAGTAGACGGATTCTCTCGGATAGCAATTACACCACGTCCCAGACGTTCGCGTTTCAACTTCGAAAAGTCATAGTTTGGCTGAGCTATCGAGAAGATAGCTATCAGGCAGAAACTAAAAAAAAGAGTTATGCACTTCATAGTTTTATCGATTAATCAAATTACAACACAAAAGTAAAGGACGCAGCCCATTGATAAAATAGAATATTGTACAGATATATGTAGAAATCATCATTAGACGTACTTTTAACACTATTTTCTGTCGTCTCGTGAACGAATTTAAAGACATTTGCACGGAAATCCATTGAAAAAGAAAAGAACGTCTCTTACCTTTGCCATAGAAATTAGTATAAACAGCAAATTAATAAAACAGAACTATTGTACCATGAAGAAACCACTATTCTTACTCTTTACAGGATTGCTTCTTTCTTGTCTGATACCAGTCCATACGGTCGCAGCACAAGAACTCCCGACACAAAAAGAGACTTTAGAGAATATCATAAAGGTTAATGACTACTTTATGAAAAAGTATGCCGATTACACTACTCCCAGTTTTTACGGTCGTGTACGTCCCAGCAATATATGGACGCGTGGTGTATATTATGAAGGATTGATGGCTCTCTATTCTATTTATCCGCGTGAGGATTATTATAAGTATACTTACGACTGGGCCGATTTCCACAAATGGGGAATGCGCAACGGCAATACTACCCGTAATGCGGACGACCATTGTTGCGGACAGGCGTACATTGATATCTATAAAATCTGCCCGTCAGACCCGAACATGATTCGGAATATCAAAGCAAGTATCGATATGGTGGTGAACACCCCGCAGGTGAACGACTGGTGGTGGATTGATGCTGTGCAAATGGCAATGCCTATCTTCGCTAAATTCGGAAAGATGACCGGAGAACAGAAATACTACGATAAGATGTGGGATATGTACTACTACACACGCAGCCAACACGATAAAACGGGTATGTTCAACCCCAAAGACGGCCTGTGGTGGCGCGATCAGGATTTTAATCCTCCATATAAAGAGCCGAATGGCGAAGATTGCTATTGGAGTCGTGGAAACGGATGGGTATATGCTGCCTTGGTACGTGTATTGGATGAGATTCCTTCTGATGAGAAACACCGTCAGGACTATATCAATGATTTCCTGACCATGAGCAAGGCTTTGAAGAAATGTCAGCGTGAAGATGGTTTCTGGAATGTCAGTCTTCACGACCCGACGAACTTCGGAGGAAAAGAGACTTCCGGTACAGCCTTATTTGTTTATGGTATGGCTTGGGGAGTCCGCAACGGATTGCTCGACCGTAAAGAGTATCTTCCCGTCCTTTTAAAAGCATGGAACGCTATGGTGAAAGATGCCGTACATC
>OJRZ01001028.1_pt1 | contig 24044 bp, 27 predicted proteins | sample 1599291 | NCBI WGS metagenome assembly OJRZ01 (sample SAMN04168657, study PRJEB22393) | human gut metagenome | biome: human gut microbiome; feature: stool | host: Homo sapiens | collected 2014-03-20
GGACGAAGAGAGCCAGCAGACCTCCGCAGAAGATGAAGAGGTACTGAGCCTTCAAGCCCTTGAACTCTACCGGACGGCCGATACCCTTGTTTACCGGGTATTCAGCCATACATTATTTATTAAAGGAAGAATGAGCGCAGGATGGTGGCGGCAACAATCAGGAAGATGCACGCGCCGAACCACGAGGCGGCTGTCTTGCTGGTGTCGGGGTCGCCCGATGAGAATTTCCCGTACACTTTTACACCTCCGATTAGCCCGACGACCGCGCCGATGGCGTATATCAGTTTCGTGCCGGGGTCGAAATACGAACTCACCATAGAGGTGGCTTCGTTGATGCCCGCGATGCCGTTTCCCTGCGCGAAGGCGGAGGCGGTTGCGGCGATGATGAGTGCCGCTGAGAGGATTGCTTTTCTGTTTCTTACGATGTTCTTGTTCATAAACTGTTCTTGTTTTTGTGCCGTCGAAAGGGTGGATGGTCCTTTGTCAGGCGGTTGATACTTTGTTACTTTACTTTGGTTTAGTGGATGCCCGTTTGTTTCCACGGACTTGGGTGTGTCCGTTGCGTACCGGATGCGCCTTGCGTTTCCTCGCCGCGTGGGTTGATTGTCATTCTTTCATGTTCTTTCCTTTTTCAGTTGTCATACATAGTTGCGGATGTCGAACTCCTCGATGTTGTCCGGCACGACGAACACCTTTTTAGGCTTTTTCAGCCGGATTTCGATAAGCCCCTTGATGCGGATGCCTATCTCCGAAGAGCCTTCCATCATTTTCTCGTACAGCTCCGTGCCTTCCATGTCGGTGAACACCTTTGCCGCCTTTTCACGTTCCGCCTGTGTCGCGTTCGGGTTCTTGGCGGTCTTGCAGGCATCGTCAATCTCGTCAAAGCTGTTGCCCGAAGCCCGTGGCGTGTCCGAAGCGTCCTCTTCCGGTTCTTCCTCCCCGTATCCCAGTTCCTCCGGCGGTATGCTCGTGAAGGTTTCATCGAGTTTTTCCTCCGGGACTTGTGCCGGGCGGGATGCGGTTTCCGTTTTTCCGTCGTCAAAAGTAGTGTCTTCTTCCGACAGCCCAATGCCTTTTTCAGAAGTGGCAGCTTGTGGCACAGGGGTGGCAGCGGTTGTCCGGGCTGATGCCATCCTGAAACGGCTCTTGCCGATAATGTCCGTCTCTTCTTCCGTGACTTCTTCTTGTGCCATTCCGTTCTTTGTTCCTTTGCTTTCCAGCGACCGCCACAGTCTGGCAATCCCCTTGAAGAATCGGAACATCTTGGTTTCCATAATGCGGTCGTAAAGAAGCAGAAACAGGAACCACAGGTTGCAGCCTACCGATACTATCAGTAAAATATCTGTTATGCTCATAGCTCAACTTTGGGTACTGCGTTCAACATACGATTAAGTTCATCACGATGGGTACAGAGGTATTCTCTCACCACATTCTCCGCAAAGTCGGCGATTGTGACTTCCCCATTTCCCAGAAAGCGCACATTCACGGCAATCTTGTCATGGGTATCCTTGCTGATGTAAACCTGTTTTCCTTCTCTCGCCTTGAAACCTGATTTTTTCAGGAAGATGCGGCAGTCTTTCTTTATTCTTTTCATATTCGTTTCTTTTTGATGGTTAAAATACAGGGGTGTAATTCTTGGCGTAAATGCTTCTTATGGCATCCTCGCACTGGTCGAAATGTTGTGTCAGCACATGGTCAATGTAGGCGGACAGATTTAGCCTGTCATGCCCGATTACGCGGATAATGCGCATGATTCGGTCGTGGTACTCCGGGCGCACATACGCCATCTTCCCCTCACGCGCCTTCACTTCGGGTTCACGGATGAACAGACGCTCATAATCTTTCTCACTGCACTTGCAGATTACCGTGGCAAGCGATATGATTTCCACGCTCGTCTGCATTTGGGCAACCATGCCCTTGCCGCCTTGCTGCGGCACTCTTCTTTTCTGGTTCTTTTCCTTTTTCATGTCAGATTAAATCTTCTCGTTGTTTTTTATACAGTTCGTTAATTCTCTCCTTGTGCTGTTCCAAATGCTGGCGTAGCACGGTATCCACATAGCCGCCTACCGAGATTTCACCTCCGGCGATGTCGTTCACGATTTTGAGGATTTTGCCGTGGACATCGCGGCTGATATAGACACACTGACGGGTCTTTATCTCGTTGCGGCGCAGGAACAGCTCGTTATAGTCCTCGTCCTGCCTTTTCCGGCGGTTGCCCTCCCTCTGCGCCTTCTCCCGTGTGGTGGGTTGCGCAGGGGACGGTTCCGGCGCGGCAGAGCTTTCTTCGGTCGGTGCGGCTGTCGGAACTTCCTGCGCCGAGCGCGGAGTCCCGTCCTGAGTGCGCCGCCCGATGGAGGCTAACAGCAGTTCCTCGTCGATGCCTTCCGTGTTCACTTTCCTGCTGCCCATGCTCACTGCGGTCTGATGATGTCGCTAATCTCGTCGGAAAACTCACGGATGCCGCTTCCTTTCAACAGAGCCGTGTCCATCGGGAAGATGGTCGAGCGGAACACGCTCCTGCGTTCTTCCGAAAGGTCACGGCGGAACTTCTTGCTGTCGGGCAGGCGGGTGGAAAGCACCGGGAAGCCCATTTCGGCAATTACTTCCTCGTAGATGCCGTACAGGTCGTTCCTCTCCCTGCCGTCCACCATCGTCCAGAACAGGTACAGCCCCTTTGTTTTCGCCTGTCCGGTAGTCATCAGCCTGTCGCGGAACATCGTGACGAATTTCAGGGTACTCTCCACGACAAAGCGGTCGGCACTCAGCGGAGTGAAGATGTAGTCCATCTGCGAGAGCGTTTTTATCACGCCGTTGCTTCGGAGTGTGCCGGGCATATCGAAGAACACCACATCGGGTTTCACATCTTCGGTGGCGATCATCCTCTCGGCATCATCAAGAGCGTCCACCGCGTTGCTCTTGACGATGGTGTAGGCGTTTTTCTTTATCTTGCGGAAATGGTCGCAGGCGAGAGCCTTGAAGTAGGTGCTGCTGTCTATAAGACCCATTTCGTGTTCACGCAGCCCGTGGATGCTGTGCTGAGGGTCGTCGCAGTCCACGACGGCGACATTGTAGCCTTTCACGTTGTGGAGGTAGCTGGCGGCAAGTGCCGTGACGGTGGATTTGCCGATGCCTCCTTTTTGTGTTGCGAATGCAACGAAGATTTCCTTACTCATAGTTCCATATATTTTAATTGTTGATGATTTTATTTTCTGTTTATATGCGGATTGAATTACCGCATTATCCGTTTCCGTGAACAGGCACGCGGGCGGGTCATCGCGTATCCGGTTCTGTGGTGAAGCGGTGCGGTGGACAAGTGATGAATGACGACACTGCGTCATGAAGTCATTGAATCCATACGTCACCGAATTGTCGGACAACCGGGTTTCCGACGGTTTAGGTATCCGCTTCGGCAAGTGTCCGAAGAAGCGGTTTTCCGGGTATTTTAATGTTCCGTTTCTCATATCTTCAAATCGTTGGTTCCTTGAATCATGCTGCAAATAAACAATGATATTTCGGAACTTGTATCACTTCCCAAGCAAGTGGCAGCAAGTGGCACAGGGTGGTAGCGGTTGGCACAGCTAAAATACTGTTTGCCATGCGATTTTAGCCGTAATTTTGCCCCCGGACAGCAGGGTTCGCCGACGGTGGCGCAGCCGGAGTCCTGAAAGGTATCTTATCATCCGTCCCCTGACGGATTTTTATGTTCACCTGAACATAGCAAGGTATGTTTTCAGTTACTCAAAATATTTTGAGTAACACCGAAAACGCCTTGCCCTTGCAGGGAGCGGGCTTCCCCTCCGAAGTCGGGCAGCCTTTCAGACCTACGGTGTATGTGCCTTGAAGCGGCGGCTTATGCCGTCAATCCGCTAAATCCAAAGTAATATGAATGAGAAAAGGAAAAGTAAAGCAGGGAGAAATCCCAAGTTGAATCCGAAAACGCATTGCATCATGGTGCGTTTTGACGATTCGGAGTGGAACGATTTTCTTTCCATGTTTGAGAAATCGGGTGTCTATGCACGGTCGGTTTTCCTCAAAGCACACTTCTTCGGACAGCCGTTCAAGGTGCTGAAGGTGGACAAGACGCTGGTGGACTACTACACCAAACTGTCGGATTTTCACGCGCAGTTCCGCGCCGTGGGTACGAACTACAACCAAGTCGTGAAGGAACTGAGGCTGCATTTCTCTGAGAAAAAGGCGATGGCGTTGCTCTACAAGCTGGAGCAGCACACCATCGAACTCGTGAAACTGAGCCGTCAGATTGTGGAACTTTCAAGGGAACTGAAAGAGCAGCGAGAGCAGAGCCAAACTTGTTTGGACTCTGCCGAGTCGCGTTTGAAGAAGAGTGAAACTCAAATGGAGGCGAAATGGTCGCAAAAATCAGTGTAGGCAGCTCGTTGTACGGCGCGATTGCCTACAACGGGGAGAAGATTAACGAGGCGCAAGGGAGGTTGCTCACCACTAACCGCATCTACAATGACGGTTCGGGAACGGTGGACATCAACAAGGCGATGGAGGATTTTCTAACCTTCCTGCCGCCGCAGATGATGGTGAAGAAACCTGTGGTGCATATCTCGCTCAACCCGCACCCGGAGGATGTGCTGACCGATGTGGAATTGCAGGATATAGCCCGCGAGTATCTGGAAAAGATGGGCTTCGGCAACCAGCCTTACCTTGTTTTCAAGCACGAGGACATAGACCGCCACCACCTGCACATCGTTACCGTGCGGGTGGACGAGAACGGAAAATGTATCAGCGACAAGAACAACTACTACCGCAGCAAGCAGATCACCCGTGAGCTTGAAAAGAAATATGGGCTGCACGATGCGGAGCGCAGAAGCCGCCGCCTTGACACGCCCCTGCGTAAGGTGGACGCATCGGCTGGCGATGTGAAGAAACAAGTGGGCAACACCGTGAAGGCTCTGAACGGGCAGTACCGCTTTCAGACGATGGGCGAATACCGTGCGCTCCTTTCCTTATATAATCTGACGGTGGAGGAAGCGAGGGGTAACGTGCGTGGACGGGAATATCATGGGCTGATATATTCCGTCACAGACGACAAGGGCAACAAGGTTGGCAACCCGTTCAAGTCTTCGCTCTTCGGGAAGTCCGCAGGCTATGAAGCCATACAGAAGAAGTTTGTACGTTCCAAGCAGGAGATTAAGGACAGGAAGCTCGCCGACATGACGAAACGCACTGTCCTTTCCGTGCTGCAAGGCACTTATGACAAGGACAGGTTTGTTTCCCAACTTAAAGAGAAGGGCATCGACACCGTACTGCGTTACACGGAGGAAGGGCGCATCTACGGAGCCACCTTCATCGACCACCGCACGGGATGCGTGCTGAACGGCTCACGCATGGGCAAGGAGCTTTCGGCGAATGCCTTGCAGGAACACTTCACCCTGCCATACGCCGGACAGCCGCCGATACCGCTATCCATCCCTGTGGATGCTGCGGACGACACGCACAAGGCACATAGTCAGACCGCATACGACCGTGAAGACGTGTCGAGTGGTATGGGCTTGCTCACTTCCGAAGGTCCGGCGACCAATGCTGAGGAAGAGGCTTTTATCCGTGCCATGCAGCGCAAGAAGAAGAAAAAGCGCAAGGGCTTGGGTATGTAATCAGAGTATCAACAATTAAAAAATCAATGTATGTCACAACAAGAAGACGATTTGAGGGCATTGGCGAAAATCATGGATTTTCTGCGTGCCGTGAGTATTATTTTAGTGGTCATGAACGTGTACTGGTTCTGCTATGAAGCCATCCGGCTGTGGGGCGTGAACATCGGCGTGGTGGACAAAATCCTTCTGAACTTCGACCGCACGGCGGGGCTGTTCCATTCCATACTCTACACGAAGCTGTTTGCCGTCCTGCTGCTTGCGCTGTCGTGCTTGGGAACGAAAGGTGTCAAGGGAGAGAAAATCACTTGGCGTAAAATCTGGACGGCACTCGCCGCCGGATTCGTGCTGTTTTTCCTAAACTGGTGGATACTGTCTCTGCCGCTGCCGGTTGAAGCGGTCACGGGGCTGTATATCCTTACCATCGGCACGGGCTATGTCTGCCTGTTGATGGGTGGTCTGTGGATGAGCCGCCTGTTGAAACACAATTTGATGGAGGATGTTTTCAACAACGAGAACGAGAGTTTCATGCAGGAAACGAGGCTTATCGAAAGCGAGTATTCAGTCAATCTGCCGACACGTTTTTATTACAAAAAGCGTTGGAACAACGGCTGGATCAATGTAGTCAATCCCTTCCGTGCGTCCATCGTGTTGGGTACGCCGGGCAGCGGCAAGTCCTACGCCGTTGTAAACAATTTTATCAAGCAACAGATTGAGAAGGGCTTCTCAATGTATGTGTATGACTTCAAATTCAGCGACTTATCTACCATTGCCTATAACCATTTGCTGAACCACCCGGAGGGCTACAAGGTGAAGCCGAAGTTCTATGTGATCAACTTCGACGACCCGCGCCGCTCTCACCGCTGCAATCCGATACATCCTGATTTCATGGAGGATATTACGGATGCCTACGAGAGTGCCTACACGATAATGCTCAATCTCAATAAAACTTGGGTGCAAAAGCAGGGCGATTTCTTCGTGGAGTCACCTATCATTCTGTTTGCCAGCATTATCTGGTATCTCAAAATCTATCAGAACGGAAAGTATTGCACATTTCCCCATGCTATCGAGTTTTTGAACCGCCGCTACGAGGATATTTTCCCGATACTGACCTCTTACCCGGAGTTGGAGAACTACCTTTCACCGTTCATGGATGCTTGGCTCGGAGGGGCTGCTGAGCAGCTCATGGGACAGATTGCGTCAGCGAAAATCCCGCTGTCAAGGATGATTTCCCCGCAGCTCTACTGGGTGATGTCAGACAGCGAGTTTACGCTGGATATCAACAATCCCGAAGAGCCGAAAATCCTATGCGTGGGCAACAATCCCGACCGTCAGAACATCTACGGGGCGGCTCTCGGTCTGTATAACTCCCGTATCGTGAAGCTCATCAACAAGAAGGGAATGTTGAAGTCGTCGGTCATTATAGATGAACTTCCCACGATATACTTCAAAGGGCTGGACAATCTTATAGCCACCGCACGAAGCAACAAGGTTGCCGTGTGTCTGGGATTTCAGGATTTCAGCCAGTTGGTGCGCGACTACGGCGATAAGGAAGCAAAAGTCGTGATGAATACCGTCGGCAATATTTTCTCCGGGCAGGTGGTAGGAGAAACGGCAAAGACACTATCGGAGCGGTTCGGTAAGGTGTTGCAGAAACGGCAGTCCATCTCCATCAACCGGCAGGATGTTTCCACCTCCATCAACACGCAGATGGACGCGCTCATACCGCCGAGCAAGATTTCCGGTCTGACGCAAGGAATGTTTGTCGGTTCGGTGTCCGACAATTTCAACGAGCGCATCGAGCAGAAAATTTTTCACTGCGAGATTGTGGTGGATGCCGAGAAGGTCAAGCGGGAGGAAAGTGCCTACAAGAAAATTCCGGTCATTACCGATTTCACGGACGAGGATGGCAACGACCGCATGAAGGAAACGGTGCAGGCGAACTACCGGCGCATCAAGGAGGAGGTGAAGCAGATTGTGCAGGATGAACTGGAACGCATCGCGGGTGATGACAACCTGAAGCATTTGTTGCAGCAGAAGTAGCCAAATGAAAAAATCCGTAACTCAACAGCTATGTGGGTTACGGATTTTTCTTTATCAGTTTTCTGTTTTCAATTCATATATAAGGTGGGGCATTTCTTTTTCGTTGTATATTATTGTATGGTTGCCGCACAAGGTCATTCCCAGCCTTTCAGCCACACGGATGGATGCCACGTTTTCCGGTCGGATGCTGCAACAGACGGTTTTCAGTTCCAACTCTCCAAAGGCGTATTCCAGACACGCGCGGGCGGCTTCCGTACCGTAACCGTGATGCCAGTATGCGTTATCGAGTATATATCCAAGCTCGACAGTCTCGTTCCCGTTTAGGGTACTATTCATCAGACCGGCTTGTCCTATCAATGCGCCGCTTTCTTTCAGTATGACGGCAAAATATCCGAACCCGTCCTTGCGGTATCGGGTGAGTTGTCTGTTTATCCATTTGCGCACGTCCTTTTTGGCAAAGCCGTGTTCCCAAGCGTACATGACTTCCGGCTTTCCCATTATGGAAAGGAGCGCGTCCATATCCTTCCGGGTTATCCTGCGGATAAGCAGCCGTTCCGTTTCCATGACGACCAGCGATGCGGAATAGGTCTTTATCTCAAAACCGTCCTCTTCCCATTCCTTCACAAGCCTGTTGATAGTTTCTTCCACCAGACTGTCATAAGTGGCGTCGGGAATAACCTTTATGGAAAAGGTGTCACAGGTTTCTTTAAGGACCCATTCGTTGATGTCTTCCAGTTCCTTGCCTTCGGGAATGTAATCCTTGTGTATCATGAACTCGTTGATATTGTCCGCCAGCAGTTCTTCCAACTGATAACGGATGTCATCATCCAGTTTGGCGAATGGTATGGTTCCCTCTTCATAGATGCCTTCTATTAAAGCATCATCCTCTTCCATATCCTCGTCCGGTGTATGATTGCCCCGTTTCATGTCCAGCATATCCTGCGCGAACCGCCCGGATTCCTTGTCCTTGTACTTCTTGGCATATTTTTCAAGCAGTTCCCAGTCCTGACGGGTCATCGGGTATTTGAAAGCGGCTCGTTCCACCTCTTTGCAGCGTACCATATCCGCCTTCACCTCTTCGGGCAACGACTGGCATTCCTTGCAGATATGCCGTGCGTGTCCTTTGCCGCTGAACTTCTCGTTGGCTTTGTACTCACCGCAGATCCGGCAGTAATGTCCCTGTTGTTTCCTCTTTTTCGCCATATACCCGTTACTGTTTCAGTAGTTCCTTCCCCTTGTCGGTCAGATGGTATTTCTGTTTCGGATGACTCGGTTGTTCGGGATACAACGGAATGATATAGCCTTCATTCAAAGCCGGATGCAGATAGTTTGTCCTGAATGTCGGGCGATGGTTCAAACCTAACTCCTCCATTATTTCTTTCACTGACAGTTCCTTGTTTTCCAATATTTTTATCAAGGCAAACACTTGGTCGGTGCTTGGTCGGTGCTTGGTCGGTGCTTGGTCGGTGCTTGGTCGGTGGATAGGCTCATATCTGAATATAAGCCTCACACTGTCAGCATCCATTATGTATTCCGGTTCCGGTAAATCGGCTTTTCTGCATTCAGAAAGCATCAATCCGATGCCTCGTCCCCAACTTTCCAAAACCTTCCTTTTATACAGTACATTTGCTATCAATGGATTCTGCGGTTTGGATTCGTGTTCGGATTTCATTTTCTCCACATCCCAGTTGGGTGGGAATGAGCCGGGGTTCTCTATCTCAACACGGTCATCGTAGATGGCTATGCTTACTGAACCTCCGGCATCCCTGTACGACCTATGGGCAAGGCTATTCAATACTCCTTCCCTGATAGCTTTGTAAGGGATGGTCAGGTGTTCCTCCCGTTCCAGCGTATCGGTTGTGCCGGATAAGGAAAGATGCTTGAATATGAATGCCATTGCTGCACTGAGCTGTTGAAAGAAATTGCCGTGTATGCGTTGGTTGTCCATGAATACCGCCTTATCTGTACCTCTGAAACGGGCAAGCCTTAAAAGACACTGGGGATATTCCATATTTTCATGTTTTCCGAACAATACAGCCGCCGCATGGTTCAATATACCATCCCGCATAAGTCCGAATTTTTCCATGATGACAGGAATGTCATTTCCCGTATCTTCCGGCATACGACCACATTCAATACCCAACCTGACGGTTCTCAAGACCTCGTTACCATCTATATCCTGCAAAGTCAGGTCATTGTTCCCGAATTGTTCCCATCGGTATCTCGCGCCGTCGCGTTGTAGCAGCAACTCGTTATATGTTGTCTGCGGCATTGTGGTGGTGACACTCTCAACACGCATATAAGGGCGTCCCTTGTAGCAGAACGGACGATTGAGCCTTGCATCTTCCACATGGAAGGCTATAACCTTTTTTTCGCTGTCCTGCAAGGGAACATAAGATATATGCACCGCAGTTATCGGCTCCAACCGGTTGATGGCTTCCGCAATATCCCGCTTTGTCTTGTCGCTCACTTCCTGCCCGATGATCTTTCCCTTGTCGGTCACGCCGAACAATACCGTGCCGCCTTCTCCGTTAAGGAAAGCGCACAGCGTTTCCATGCCGCGCTCCAACTGCCCGGTGGTTTCCTTGAACTCCACCTGCCCGTTTTCCTTTTCGGCTATCAGTTGTTTTACTATATCGAGGTTGTCTATGTTCATATTCAAGTCGTAACAATTATGCAAAAGTACATAAAAATCCGTGAGATTTCTACACCGACAGGATAAAGAATATGTTTTTTCTTTAGAGGAAAGATAGCGTTTTTCGCTGAAATTCGGGGTCATAGCGGGCATAAACGATGTTCTCCATATAGAATTTGCCTAAATGAGAGAACAGTGCAGTGCCATTCTCCCATCTATGTTCCAATCTTATTTTCTCATCCGTTCCAGTTCCTCGTCATGGCGTATCTTCTCGTTCAGCTTGGTCAGCATCTTGTCGAGGAAATAGGTTCTACTGCTGTTCTTGCGCAGCTTGATGGCAGAATAATATCGGTAGCATTCTTTGGTTTTCATTCCGAAAAGCTCATACAATGCGGCAGACAGTTCTTTCAGCGGAATCTCTCCGTTGTTGATACACCCCATTTCAAAAAGACCGTAAATGAGTTCCACCAAATCAAGGGTGCTTCCCGTCCATTGAAGGGCAGGTGCTGGAGCGGTGGTTGTCTTTTGGGGCATATCGGTTAGATTGGATAGTGGTGGCACTTGGGGCATGGCAAGAAACTTCTGCATCTTCCTCACAAAAGAGAGTGCCTTGCTGACGTAGGCGGCAGTCTCTTTCCTTTCTTCCGAGAGGTTGCGCACGGGATGGTGCTGCAACTCAATCTCTATGTAAGCCAATGCGATGATGGTGCGGTTTGGGTCCAGATTGCCGCTACATAGTTCGATTACTTGGGTGGCGAAAGCCGTGTATGCCGTTTCCATATTGCAGTCGCCGGCTTCGTTTATCAGGCGGAAGAACTCTGTTTCCGCTAATAAAAAGTAGTTCATGTTCCTGTCAATTTTGAAGTTTTACACTCTGTTTTCGGTATGCGCACATGAATATGATTGGCAAAAAATGCGGCAGAAAACATAAAATCCAACACTCAATTTCATAAGGTACTGGATTTCAGAGGTATAAAACTTGATATTTTTTATCAGCAATAAAATTGGAAGAACATAATTTGTATTTAATAAACACATTTATGTGTTTTCCGGAAATAAAAAGTGTGTTCCGGGCATACATTTTAACTCTCTTGTCTATTCATCAAGGGTATATATGCTGCGAAATACACCGTTAGGATAGCTTTTCAGCGAAGCGAGTGTCCAGTGTTTTTCGTAGTGTGCAGATTGGAAAAAATGCCGCCCTGTCCCCGCTATGAAAGGAACGGTGTATAGTATGATTTCATCCACCGCCTGCATACGCAACAGCCCGTTGATATAGTCTGCCGTATCCGGAGTGGCTTCCGCGAGATAGCGGGTGTTAGTTCCGTCTTTCCGCCATTCGTGCAGCATGGAAATGGAATAGTCCGGTGTGACACGGTAAAGGGCGTTTTTTCTGATTTCGTCAAGACCGCAACGGTCAAGACGCAAATCCTGATGCGCTTTGCCATATAACTCGGAAGAAAGACATCCGTCTATTGTAAGGACGGCAAGAATTTGAACTTTTCCCATAATCGTATCCTTTCGTTAGGCAAGGTGTAAAAAAGTAGCGTGCAATCCACACTACTTCTAATGGAGGCTCTGGTAATGCCTTTACGGAGAGTACGTGAATGCACGCTATGCGTAGGCATAGCATAAGCATCACGCAATCGTCTCCGTAGTGTCAATTTACCAGATTTCCATTAGGACGCCTTGCGGTCTTATTCTATATGTCGGCGGCGAAAAGCTCCTGCCAATCGCCGTTATTTCTCAAATGTTCTGCAAATATAGCGAAATTCAGCGAATTACGGGCTATGGTTGCCGAAATTTATATTTAAGTCCATACTCTTCAAGTTTGCTGTATAGTGCCGACCTGCTTATTCCCAACAGTTCGGCGGCGGCACTCCGGTTGCCGTTTGTCTGTTTTAACGCACGCAATATCCGCTCCTTATCCTCCGCGTCATTGCGCAGGGCGAAGCTGACGGGTGAGGTCGGTTTCGTAACGGCAAGCTCCAGATGCTCTTTCGTGACAATTCCTTCCTGAGCCTGCAATACCGCTCCCATGATTTTCTGCCGAAGTTCCCGCACGTTGCCCGGCCATGCGTGGGTCAGCAACGCTTTTCGGGCTTCGGAACTGAAACCGCTCACATTACATTCCAGTTCCTTGTTGGCTAACTCACGGAAGAACTCCGCCAGCGGCATGATGTCCTCCTGACAGTCGCGCAACGGCGGCACGGTTATCTCGAAATCACGCAAGCGGTAGAGTAAATCCTGCCGGAAACGCTTTTCACTCACTGCCGCCTCCAGATCCTCGTTGGTGGCAGCGATGATGCGGACATTGAAACTCCTGTCCGATTTGTCACCGACCGGGCGATAACGCCTTTCCTGTATGGCACGGAGCAACATCTGTTGTGTTTCCAGTGCGAGATTACCCACCTCGTCAAGAAACAGCGTACCGCCTTCCGCCTCATGGAAATATCCTTTCTTGGTACTGTCCGCACCTGTGAACGCGCCTTTGACGTGTCCGAAGAATGCCGATGGCGCAAGTTCTCTGGAGAGTGAACCGCAGTCCACCGCCACAAAGGGCTTGCCTGTCCGTTTGCTTTTTTCGTGCAGGTGGTGTGCGATATGCTCCTTGCCCGTGCCGTTCTCTCCGAATATCATCACGCTCATATCGGTAGTGGCTACCAGCTTTATCCGGTGCATGATTTTCTGGAAGGCGGAACCTTCACGGGCGAACACGGGCATACGGCTGTGCCTCGCCTGACGCTCTTTCTGTATGATGCGTATCTGAGGAACGAGTTTGTCCTCCACAAGTTGTTTGGGTATGTAATCCAAAGAGCCGAGTTTCATACTTTCCACGGCGGTATGTACCTCGGCGTAGTCGGTCATGATGATGAACGGCTGCATCTTTCCCTCCTTGCGCATCCAGCGCAGCAGGTCTATCCCGTTGCCATCGGGCAGACGCAGATCTGAAACAACTATATCATCATCCGTTGCCTGTTGCAGATGTTTCTTCGCTGTCGAGAGGTGATAAGCCTTCACGGTGCTGTAACCTTCCTGTGCCAGCAGGTTGCAGACATACTCGCAATACACGATGTTGTCTTCCACCACAATTATTTTTGTCTTATCCATTTTCGTATTTTCTCCTTTCCTCTTTTGCCTGTCGGATTATTTCCGCACCCATATTCAATACTGCGGTAACAGCATGGCTTAACTCACTTTCTTCCGGCATTGCCTTTCCATGAAGCACTCCATAAAGTATCCTCAGCGGTTGGTCGGCACGGAGTATCTCCCATGAACTGCGCAGATGATGTGTCAGGGCATCAAGTTCTTGCAGGTCGTTTTGCGTTGCCGCATCCAGTATAGCCTGCATTTCCTTCTCGGTTTCCGTTATCAACTTCTCCAGCATGACAGCTTCATTGCCGTAGGACAGCAAGGCAGAAAAGTCCGGCTTATCATCGGATGTTATTTTTATGGCGCACTTGTCGGAAACTTCCATCAGCTCCGATATGGAGAATGGCTTGAACAGACATCCGGCAAAGCCTTTTGCCAAAAGTTCTTCCGCATCGCAACTGCCCGAAGCGGTTGCCACGACCACGGGGATTGTCTGTGAATTGCCCACGTTGGAAGATCGCAACAGTTCCAGCAACTCGAAGCCGTTTATACCGGGCATATTCAGATCCGTCAGCAACAAGTTGTATTCTTTCCGGCGTATCATTTCCATCAGTTCCGCCGCATCCGTGCAGGTATCGCAGTGTATCCCTTCTTGGGCATACATCTCTTTCAGCATCAGGAGCAGTACCTCATCATTGTCGATGGCGACAACATTGATGTTTCTGTCTTTTCGGTGAATATACGTCTGTATTACTTGCTCCGGCGCATCATCAGCTTTCTGCATCGGTATTTCCACCATGAAACGGCTTCCTTTCCCTTTCGCACTGTCCAAACGGATTTTACCGCTAAGCATCGTCACTATATTCTTCACGATGGCAAGTCCAAGCCCGAAGCCGTCCTTTGCGGCGGCATTTGAGAGGCGTTCAAATGCGCCAAATACACGTTGCTGTTCATCTTCGGTCATGCCCGTACCTGTATCCTCAACGACAAGGGTCAAAATTCCGTTATTGTAGTCTGTTGTAAGTGATACACCTCCTTCCTCCGTAAACTTGATGGCGTTTGACAGCAGGTTATTTCCGATTTGGATTATTCGCTCCTTGTCTGTCAATACAACGGCATCACTTACGTTCTTCACTGTCAGCGATAGCCCTTTGTTCATGGCTATTGGCATGAACTCCGTTTCAAGGGTATGCACGATTGTGGAAATACGGCAGGGTGACAGTTTGGGCTGTTCCTTTCCGTTGTCCAAGCGGAAGAAGTCCAGCAGGGTGTTGAGCATATCCCGCATACGGTCGGAGGATTGTTGTATGCTTTGAAGGAAATGCGCATTGTTACCATTGCTGCACTCTTTTTGCAGCAGCTCGGCATAGCCGGTTATTGCCGTCAGCGGTGTACGCAGTTCATGGGTGATGGTATGCACCGCCTTCTTTCTTGAAGCTATCAGGGCTTTGTTTTGCCGCACTGACTGGTGGAGGTCATCTATCAGTTTCTCCATCTTCTTTTTATTCTGAGCCTTTTGTTTGAGGTCGTGCAGAATAATCAGATAAGAAACGGCAAGAAATATGATAGCGGCGATAATCAGCCATGTGGTTATAAGGAGTGAACGGTCGTATGAAATCCTGAGCTGCCGCTCCCTGACACCGATCACACGTTCTGTCTGTTTGTCCATTGTGCTTATCAGTGTGCGAAGTTTCATGTTGAGATTTTTATTATAGATACGCAGGCTGTCTGCATGAAGTTTTATGCTCTTCATGCGTTCCCGTTGTATGGAATGGAGCTGGGTATTCAGCGATTGCAGTGTAGTGGATGCGGCAGGATGGATCTGTACCTTTTCCTTCGCTCCGAAAAAACCGGCTATACCTTTCTTTTTGCGGTTAACGGTACGGGGACGGGATGCGGAGAGCAGGCGGTTGAGCATTGCGCTTTCGGATTCTTCCTGCTTCCGAAACAGTTGCATGAATTGGCACAAATGCGCTTCTTTGTCTGCCAACAGATGCCGGAGTGTGTCTATCTGTTCCTTGTTTGCAAATTCATTGTATTTATCCGACATTTCATTCAACATGGAATCGACATGCAGACGAAGCGAACGATAATCGGCTATATTCTTCTCATCCCATCCGACTGCGGTTTCCCCGTGTGTGCTAAGTATTGTGATATGCCTGTGGACAGCACTCACATCATGCTGCAAATTTTTGATTCCCAGCATTTCATTCTTGATTTCATGCACACGGTTGCGTTCATGAAACAAAATAGCGACCATACTTCCGATGACCGCTGCCGATATAAAATATCCGACAAGTATCTTATGTTGTATTGACATGCCTTTCTCGTTGTTAATGGTTATTGCACCACGCCACAAGCGAAACGGGAAAGTTGCCTTCTCTTTTGTTGGCGTGTAACGTGTTACTCAATGCAAAGTTACGAAAGGTCATGCGTTTTCAAGTTCAGCTTTCTGTTGTATTACTTCATGTTTCTGTCAGGGTCTTGTTTTTTCTTATTTCAGAAGGCGCGGAACCAAAATTCCTGCGGCAGTATTCCGAGAATGTGGAATCATTCCTGAACCCGTTACGGTCGCTTATCTTCGATACGGGCAGGTCGGAGTGAAGCAACGAGTTCAGAATCCGCTCTTTCTTACGTTCACGCAGCCATTGGGATACTGTCGTTCCGAATGTTTTTTTGAAGCGTTCACGGAATGCGGTATTTGACATGTTACACCGCCTTGCAAGTTCTTCTCCGGTCATTTGCGCTGTTGCTCTTGCCAGCACCATTTCCTTGAAACCGGACGCTTTGAAATCCGGCAGGTATCGTTCCGCCTCACGAAAATCATTTTCGGTCAGGAAACTGCCGCCTTTCCATTCAGAACCGAGAAATCGGGCAAACTCTTTTAGGAAAAAACCCATCATTATGTTATAAAAACCGTTCAAGTGGGGGTATTCCTCGTTCCTGTTTACCACCGAATGTATCCGGGCGCACATCAGCATTCCCTTGCTGTCGCTTGTCCGGTAACAAAGCATCAAGGTATCCACCACATACCCTAACACACGGTTGTCAGGGCAATAACAAGCAAGGATAAATATGGCAGCCAGTGCAGGGTCAGCAGGAGAGGTGTTTGCATTATAACCGACCAGTTTACACACCAACCACCGCATGGCGGGAATGTTTTTGGATAACCGTTCAAGTTCCATCCATGTTCCGAACCGACAAATATCCGTATGACGCAATGCCTGTGCCGTTTCACCCATCCATGTATGCCATTCCGTTTTTATGGCATCATATTCAAGCCTGTCATATAGTGTATTCTTCATTTTTCATCTTCTGTTAATCAAATATTCTATTATCCACCCTTATATTATACCGTGGGAAACCGGCTACTGCGTGGCGGGTCGGACACATTCGTTTCACTATTCTTATCCATTCTATCTTCTTTCAGAAGCTCTAACAATGACCTTATATCCCGGTGGGGTTTCTGGCTTTTTCCAGTCGGTTGCAGATTTGTTATCACAGGATAACCCCATAGGCCGTCGCGGACAGTAACGATGCAGGTGTCGCCCGGTTGCAGACAGTCATATTCCTTTTGACTGCCGTCGTACTTGTACCATTCGCCGTTATCGGTGAAATGCAGGTTTATATAATTGTGCGCAGCCTGCCTGTATCGGTTTTCCTCTCTCATTCCACCGACAACCGCCATGCGCTCATAAGGCTCTGAGGATGGGATCAGATAGTTTAATCCAAGCCATACTGTTATGGAAAGAAAAAACAACACAGTTCCCGCAAGCCAACCGAGAATGGCGTTGAAAATGAGCGATGACCAGTCCTTGACACCTGACAGCCACGACCTGATGGGAAGCAGAAGAACCGGCAGTATCATAAAAAGCAAAAAAGTGTTTTCGTTAATCTCTCCGCGTACAATGGTGCTTCCGATTAAAGTATTGGCCGGAAAGTAAACCGCACAATATGCCAAAGCGCAAAGTATGTATATCGCATACTCTTTCACCCGTTCCCGCCATTTTAGCCGTTTTGCGTCTTTACTGCGGCGTGAACCTTTCTTCCTTTTGTCAAGCTCTGCCTTTGCCATAGTCGGTTTTACACTGCAAAAATAATGTTTTTCTTGTTCATAGTTGGCTGATTGTATGGTGTTTTTAATCATTTGTGGGCGAAAATGATTACCTTTGTATCGTGAATCACGGTTTACAATTATGGCGATGAACATTACCGACATATACGAGGCTATTAACAGCAAGGCAGAATCATTTTTCGAGTGGGCGCAGGCTCACCCGAAAATCGGTCTGCTGATTGCCGCCGCGCTGCTTGCCCTATGGTTCGTAGGCATATTGCTCCGTTGGAAATGGGCGTGTCATTGGCAGTTCGGTGGCAAGCTATGGCTGTTCGATGATTGCAAGCCCGAAACGCGCCGCCGGGTTCAGATGGTGCTGGTCGGAGTGGCGTTAATCGCCTGTCTGACGATGTTCTTTGTATGGAGGTAGAGGTATGGAAAGGAGTACCCGCAAATACCGGATTTGCTTCATCGACTGTATGTGGTATGCGGCCGAGAAATGGAGCGCAAGGGAGCATAACAATCTCAACGGTGGTATGCTGCTTTTCCTCGTCTGGACTTTTGCCATACTCCTGCCTCTCGGTGTACCTACGGCATTTCACTTTCTCAATCAGATAGCCGCGCTTGCGATAGTGCTGATTCTATGCCTTGTTCCCGGATTGTTCTGCGAATTCCGCTATACAGCCAGACGGCGCGAAGCTCTGCAAGAGCGTTACCATGATATGAAACATCCCGGTCGGATACTCTGCCGGATAGTTCTTGCTGCCATAGCCCTTGCAGTGGCGAATGTTGTGTTGATGTTCCACCTCGGATTTGTACACTGGAGCCGATGAAGAAGCACGAGGACATACAGCGGTTTTATTTCTTCGACTACCTGTTTTGGATTGGAAAGAATTTCCAATATATCGTTGGACGCATGGACGGAGACTGCGTATTGCTGTTGTATCTCATGTCCGTTATATTCTTGCCGTTGGAGTCATTGGGATTCTGCTTGTTTCCCAAAAACAATCAAACTGTTTTGTTTGGGGGCATAGTAGGCCTTTTTGTCTGCATATCGATAATGCGCATCATTTATCGCAAGCGGAAAAAGGCAGTTATGAAGCACTACTCCAGTCGCTGTTTCAATCCACTTGTGGGATGGATTATCGCGCTGTTGCCTTTCGCCATAATTGGCGTAATATTCCTTAGCCTGTCCTTGATAAAGTAGTAGCCGATTATGCCGTCTAACAACTTCAAGATGTTTCATATATTCATTTGGAAACAAATATACAAATTCCACCCCACCAGCAGCACCGTCAATACAAAATGCCCCAGCAGGATTTTTCCGCTATGCCTGAAACGATAACTGGCGGATGCGGCAATACCGATGATACACCAACCAATATCCATCCCACAACCTAAAGCATAGTTCTCAGAAGATTCATAAACCCAGTCTAATCCTTCGCTGCCTATCGGGTAAAGTTCGGGATGCTTCGCAAACTGTATGCAATCACCGACAGCCATACATAGCAACAGCAGACAGCATAGCCCCCACAATATCCTTAGCACCAATCGTAATCTCATTTCATTCCGCTGGTTTTATTTCGTTTCTCGGAATCAGGCTTTCACCGACACCACTCTTGAATACGATGTACGAACCGAGCCAATAGTCATTGCTTGCTTTGGGTGATGTAAGCACTGTATATCCTTGACTTTCCAGACACCGAAGATAACCAGCCATCGGCTCATTGTTGCAGTCTATGCCAATGGCGCACCCGTACTTGATGCAGTCTATGGGATAATCACGATGAGGATTTGGAGTGTGGAAATAAAGGGCGTCCTCCTCGCTGTTGTCGGTATGCACCACCGCAAACATCTGAACAGGGCGTCCCACTTCCTTCAGCCTGTTTTCCATGATAGAAAAGTTCCTGAACAGCACGTCCAAATGTTCCTTATGCTCTCGCCAAGATATGTTGCCATATTCAGACCAATCAAAATGTTCGTGCGCGAGATTGAACCAAGCCTCTTCATCAGACAAGGCTTCAATCCAATCTTCACTGACATCCTGTCTGCGAAGTTTTCGATAATACCGTTTAAGACCTCTGCGCTTTTTCATACCGTTTTCATTTGACACGTTCAAAACTCCTGATCCGCTTTCCACTTGTGGGTCGTTACCAATACCACCTTGTCCTCGCATAGTTCATACCAGCAGGTCAGGTAATCGCTTGCCGCCCCCACGCTGTCCCTGCCGACAACCCATGTGCATTCGACAAACTTCCGGCTACCGTCTTTGATTTCCTCGAAAGTGGCATGGTTCAGCAGTTCGACACGGAACTCTCCACCCATATCTTTCTCCCTCACTTGCATGATATAAACCGGTAGCAAGTTGCGGGTTGTGCGTTCGCCTTGGTTGATCTGATGCTGTAAGGTTTCAAGGGGTACATCCTGACGGGTCCCTATTGCAAAATGCAGTGCAAGATAATCCCTCCGCTCTTGCGGGACTTCCGTCCGCATGTCCTTTACAGGCTCCGCCTTGTTCCCGTCCATCCGCATCAGCGCGCTTGGCAACAGGAACATTTCGGCAATAAGCAGAAAAACGAGAGAGAACAGGACGATATAACATCTGTAAGGGCTGAACCTGCGTCCGACATAGTGCCGCATGACCGCTTTCCTGCGTGAAAGTGGGTATATCCAGCCTCGCCAGAAACAAAGGAGAGTTACGACAACTGCAACTATCATGGCGACTGTAAAGCACTCGAACGCCGGAGAGCCGTAAAGGAAATGCCCGGCTGTAAAGAATACCGGAGCATAGATGAATGTCATGACGCAAAGCATCAGCATGGACTCCCCGTCGGGTCGTCTCGGCTCGCCCTTGTAATGCCGCTGCGCCATTTCTCCCAACCAGAACAGGTAGTCGAAGAAATAATAATGCCGCTTTCGTTCTTGCTCTTTATATTCCCGTTTCTTCATTCTATATTGAGTGGATAATGTTCTGTGGCTAATCGACTTTTGAGAGGAAATTGAGCCACTTGTTACCCGCATATTTATTCTTTATTTTAGTTTTAAACGTATATCACTAATCTCTGTTTTTCCTCCAAAACATACTAACTCTTCTATATTAGGATTATCTAAAAGTGCATATACAGATTCTTTAGTTAAACCTTTAACACTATACATTTTTACCTTTCTTAAATTTCCAACATTGATAAGAGCCATAATATCAATCAACCTATTTAATGTATCAATATGCACCTCTGATAATTTATTCAAGTTGGATAGATCCGGAAGTTTAGTAATATTAGACAACCAAATTAATTCGAGCTTTTCAAGTCCGATAAGAGTACTGACGAATGAAATATCATCCAATTTGGATATTCTAAAAAGTTTCAGTTGGCGCAAACTTCTAAAATCATTCAAAACAGTCAAGTCTATTTTTGAACTATCACACCACAGGATCGACAAGTCTTTAATAGACATCTGTTTTAAGAAAGACAAATCCTTATTCTTGATAGCTCTTAATTCTAACTTTTTCAACTGACTTAAACCTACAATAGCTTCAAGATTCTTATCTAATTTTCCGAGAAAAAGGGATTGCAGATTTTTGAAGTGCAAAAGCCACTGACAGTCAAACACGGGCTTGCCACTCTTTAAATCAGCATTTATATACAAATGCTCCAATAGACATGGCAATGTCTTGACAAAAGTAAAATCCCTTAAATCATAAATTTCCAATTTCAAGGATTTAATGTTAGATAAACTTGAAAGAATGGATAAATCAGTATTCTTATACTCGAAGCAATCTATAACGAGATTCTGTACATCGGGAAGATGACGAAGGAAATCCAGATTCCAACCATTGAAATCATTCCCATATCCAAAGGTTTTATCAGCCCCTCCATATACACGAAAAGAAATATCAGGGCGTGATATAAATATGCGATTCAACTTTTCGAGAATTTCGTTAGGAATATAATCACATATTTGAATTCCCTTTATAAGTTTTTCCTCAATTATTTGCTGAATAATGGGTTCCGTCACATCTTCAACCATATAACCGTCTTCGGAACGTCTTGGAAGCCTTCCGAAACTACGAGGAGTAAATATTTCAATTCTTGTTCTAAACATTCTTATATTATTATGTGAGTAATGTTTGGTAGCGTTCCGCTTATTCAGTCGGTCTGCTGTTTGTTATCAATGCCTTACCGATTATAAAGTTGATTTAGCATATTGAAATAATCATTTCCAAACCCTTCAACATAATCATCCATTACGCCGTATATGTTGTTTTTATTATCAACAAGCAAGACCATATACCCATGTTCGTATTCCCCAAAAGGACAAATATCCGAAACATGGAGTAGTTCACAAAATTGGTCGTAGAATAAGTAATGCGGATTATCGTTTAATGTTTTCTTTAGATTAAAATGCACATCTACTTTTGGAAACTGAAATTCCTGATTGTAGAAATCAATAAGGAAATCTATCAACTTTGGAGTCGGTTGGTAGTTTGCTTTAGAATAAATTGCCATAAGTTCATTCGGACTTATGATTACCCGATTTTCCCTCTGGCAATTTGTTTTAAGATATTGCTTCAGTTCCATATTACTTTTATTTTGCACCTTGATAATGTCCGGCGGATAATCAACCATTAGGGGAGATTAATCCACTTGTTATTTGATGTTTGCTATTTTTTTAATCAATGAATTTATAGAGAGGTGAAGGGGGCTAATATACGAACCATCTGTATAAAAAACAGATAATTCAAAATCCTTGGGCAATGCGAATAATACACTCCCATCTCCTTCGCCAATCGCAAGAGCATTATTTAATACCTCTCGTTCTTTAGATGAAATTTCGGATAACTCATTTAAAGTATTAGAGAATCCTTGTAATTGCCGTATTTGTGCATAACAATGACCATCAATATTGACATTCGTGAACAGTTCTTTAATCGAATATAGCTTATATTGTTCATGATTGATAGAAACTGTTATACCCATATTCTGAATACACTGCTCATATTTTTGAGGAAGTAAACCATATTGAATATTAAATTCGGGATTCTCTGTCCGTTTGAGCAACCCCACATCAGTATATAAATCTGTAAAACGATTTAATGCGGTAGTTCCATTACAATAAGGACATTTTATATATATAGACCCCGAACCAGCTTTAAGAACTCTGTCCAATCTTTCGAATGAATCCTCTGGCAGCTCAAAATAACCATGACAATTTTCACATTCTATAATCTGCATAATTCGTTGATGTTTCTATCCTATTTTTCTATCAAATAATGTTTGGCGGATAATCGACCTTTAGGGGAGATTCATCCGCTTGTTATAAACCTATTTAAAATATGTCAGCATATTTTCTGTTTCATTATATGACAATATTTTCAGCAAATGATTGAAGTTATCACAAACAAATTCCGCCGATTCTTCAAATTCAGGTTCAATTCCATAATAGATTTTACCATAATTTTCCGGTGATAAATCTATGCATAAATATTGGTATTCTCCTTTTACTGACATAAGAATAGGAATATGGTTATCCCAAAATAGCCGGATCATATCACAAGATTCTCTATCATCTGCCAATGCTTCAAGTCCCATCAGTTCAAACTCATTCCAACGAAATCCGCTATCAGTTTCTCCATTAAAGTCTTCTATGGAGTTAAACCATACATTATCACTTTCATTGGTGATGATTTGAAATCGCTGTAAAAATTCCTGATAATCGGCAGGAAGATTTGAATACCGATTAAGGAAATCGGGACTTAGTTCTTTTCTTTCCAATCGTTCCGTAACGATGAATCCTATATTTTTTAGTGCTTCAATCATATTCTCATTTTACAGGTTTATAATGTTCTGACGGATAATCGACCTTTAAGGGAGATTAATCTGCTTGTTAGCAATCAGTTTTTATTTTTTACCTCATTCAACCATTTAGTAATCAATTTTTCAGAAGGTGTCTTTGTTGTCCTATCAGTGTATGAAAAGAATTTCGTTACAAAAGGCATGAAAAATTTTTCTCCATCTGGTGTTAAATCGCTCCGACAATATTCAAGTTTTATAATTCTACCTCTTGTGTCTACTGGACGATTTTTCAAGAACCCATTATTCCAACATATAGACAACAACACAACGAACTCGTCATATAGCCGCTCAATATGCTCCATATACAGCCTATTTACTGTAAAAATATACGAGAAATCGCACATTAAATCCTGCCATGAATATAATTCATTATAAGTTTCGTTGAATAACTTGGAAAGCAAACCTCCGTCATCTGTATTTTCTATCAATATGAAATCCTTTTCTCCCTGCAGATTTTTATATGGGCGGCATATTGGAGCGTTTGGTAACAACTCTTTTGCTTTATCAGTGAGCAAAAGATAACAGCGATTCTGATACAAAACACCTATTTTCTTTCCATTCAGATGAATAATAAATTCATCAAAAATAGGTTCGAGCATTAAATGTTTTAGTTTATTTAACGCCCTTGTTTGTTTCTCTATATAATAGGCATATTTTTTAGTTGTCATATACTTTTGCGTTATTGGTTGCTAACGGTTCTCAGCTATACGCAGGCAGGGATTTTAACCACTGAACTTCCTACGAAG
>OJRZ01001050.1_pt1 | contig 23731 bp, 20 predicted proteins | sample 1599291 | NCBI WGS metagenome assembly OJRZ01 (sample SAMN04168657, study PRJEB22393) | human gut metagenome | biome: human gut microbiome; feature: stool | host: Homo sapiens | collected 2014-03-20
CTCAAACATGGTATACAGGGGTTTTAGACTGCCGGACAGCGCACTGCTTTGAATGCCCGGATAACACATGATTCCGCCGATGACCAGTCCCACCATCGGCTTCAAACCAAACTTCCTGGCAGAGGTATATCCCAGAAAGAGGGGAAGGAAGGTAAACAATGCATCACCGATCGCATTGATGATCATATAGCCGCCGCTGGTTTCCGCGTACAGACCCAGTGTCATAAACAGCATGTTCAATCCCTTGATCATACCACACGCAGCCATGATGCCTAAAATCGGCTGGAAAATACCGGATATGATATCCACAAAGCGATCCAGCAGCTTCTCTTTCTCAGCATCCTGCACCGTCTGCGGCTGCTCTGCATGTAATAACGGCGCGAGTTGCTCATATACATCCTGTACCTGATTGCCGATAACCACCTGATACTGTCCGGCACTCTTCATAACCGTAACAACACCCTCCAGGTTTTTCAGCGCCTCATCCTGTGCTATGGATTCATCCTTTAATTTGAAGCGAAGCCGTGTAATGCAGTGTGTCAGCGAATTTACATTATCCTTTCCACCTACATAGTTCAGTATTTCTTTTGCTAAAGTTTCATAAACAGTCATGTTTTCGTCCTCCATTTCTGATGCTTATGCATACGTGAAACAAAGGTCAAGCCAACTAAATGTAACTATCCTTTATCCTGTTTTTTAAAGCTCTTAACGTCCTATTAAACGGCCTCACCGCCCTTCACTGATACCTGGTGTATCCTTGATACGTGAATACTGAGATACAGAATCTCCTCTTCACTCAGCGTATAGCCATAGCGCTGCTTTAAGAAGGCAGCGATATCCAACACACATTCCACATCCTGCGGATATTTTTCCCTGATCAGCTCCAGCAGTCCGTCCATTTCCTTTGTTGGAATCTGCTTTTCCGAGAAAATCCGTTCCGCAAAAAATTTCAAATGTGTGATGAACCGATAATAATATACAGAATCCGGGTCCAGCGTAATCGCGAAGCGCATGCGGACGATCGTTTCGATCTGTTGCATCAGAGTTGTGATTTCCCTGACGGATTTTGTTTCCAGATGCAGTTGTCCGTTGACGATATGCAATGCAATAAAGCCTGCTTCATCCTCACTCAGCTCCACATTGAAGCGCTCCCGGATAAGTGCTATCGCATACCGTCCAACCTTATACTCATCCCGATAAAATTTCTGAATATCCCAAAGCAGTACATTCTTCACTTCAATCCCCTGTTTTTTCCGCTCCACCGCCATATACATATGATCACAAAGCGCCACAATTACGTTTTCACTCACAGTTTCATCAATGTGAATTCTGGCATAGTTCATGATTTCCTCCGCCAGCTCCAAATGCTCCATGGGAATCGTTTCCAGCAGCTCCTGCAGGCGGCGGTTCATTACCTGATCCGCTAATGCAAACACCTTTTCAACACGGCTTTCCTCTACGGTGCCCTGTTCCTTCATCTGAAAGCCAAGGCCTTTCCCGCATAATATTTTCTCCTGTCCGTTTTCATCCAGAGCAATGACCACGTTGTTATTCAGCCGTTTCTTGAAAATCATACTTCTCGCCTCCTCATAAGAAAAGACCTGCATATCAAAAAACACGAAATCCGTGATCTATTGATTAGCAGGTCGAGCTTGTTTTCACAATAACTATCCTTACTTTACCCAAAGTATAGCAGATGGATATCGTGTTTGTCAACGGTTACATTTGAAAAATGTTGAAGCGTTGAAGCCTGCATGGCCACATGCAGCCATATTCGTATGCAGCGAGTACTTTCATAAAAAATCGGATACAGAAATTGGAATACGTAGGTTACGATCCATGAGCATATGAGTATTCTGGATTACCTGAAATGCTCTATACTATGTGCATGAGAAAAGAGGACATTCACATGAATACACTGGATATATTTTTAAGCCGTATCAACGGAACCTATTCGAATAAAGCTCAGCATACCGAAAATCCCCTGCTGCCACAGGCTGTCCATATCACCACACCGGTGAATGAACGTATCAAAAATCTGCCCGAGAATTTTGAAGATGTCTTTGTTATCGATGAAACCTATTACCATTATGATGATCATGTCAACCAGCTGCATCACCTTTACCGTTATCATGCACAACCGGACGGCAGCATTCAACTGGTGTCCTATGAAATCCCCTGCGAATACGCAAAGCATACATTCGACAGTCAGCATGTACAGCAGCTGCTGTATGATGAGCTTGTTGTAAAACAGGCCTTCACCCCCATCCTTTATTCCTTTGAACATGATGTCTTTGCAAGTGAGGGTACCAGTGAAATCGCTCCTGGCATAACACTGCATGTCGTTATGAAGGTGTATCGTGATCATTATACCGTCATAGAAGCATGCTATGCAAATGAAAGACTTGTTTCCGGCTTCGAGGAGCCTGTGCGCTATGAGCGACTGATGAGCAAAAGTCGAAATGACATGCGGTTACAGAGCTTATTCTGATACTGTGCTGAAGCAAAGCTTTCATTGAGGCTTATATAGGCGTTTACCGTATATTGGAGAATGACTATTTCTTTTTGAGTAACATATAAGATGCAAAAAAGATACGATTGGATAAGGTATCAGAGCTGCCTCATTTCCTCGTATCTTTTTATATTTTACTATTCAGGCATGTCTTATTTCAGCACAGCGCCTTCATCCGCACTGGCGACAAGACGGGAATACCGGTACAGCCATCCCTCTTTGATTTTCGGCTCCGGCTTTTCCCATGTCTGCAGGCGCTGCTCGATTTCTGCTGCGTCCACATTCAGGCTGATATTGCCGTTGGGAATATCAATTGTGATGGAATCCCCTTCCTGTATAATGGCAATCGGTCCCTGTGCCGCAGCTTCCGGAGAAACATGCCCGATGGCAGCACCGCGGGTTGCCCCGGAGAAGCGTCCGTCTGTGATCAGTGCCACATCCTTATCCAGCTGCATACCGGCAAGTGCACTTGTCGGATTCAGCATTTCCCGCATACCAGGACCACCCTTCGGTCCTTCGTAGCGGATGACTACAACATCCCCCTTTACAATACTGCCGGCATAGATTGCCTCGATCGCAGCCTCCTCGCTGTCAAACACACGGGCAGGTCCGGTATGAGTCATCATTTTCGGATCCACAGCAGAGCGCTTTACAACACAGCCCTTCGGTGCAATGTTTCCAAACAATACGGCAATACCGCCGGTGGCAGAATTCGGATGCTCGATATCCTTGATGATATTCGTATCCATATTCACGGCAGTCGCGATATTCTCTGCGACTGTCTTTCCGGTAACGGTCATCAGGCCGGTATCAATCAGCTGCTTTCTTGACAGCTCCTTCATGACAGCCTGCACTCCGCCTGCATTATACAGATCCACAATGTGATCCGGTCCGGCAGGAGCCAGCTTGCACAGATTCGGCGTTTTCTGTGAAACCTCATTGATCATATCCAGATCAAGCTCCACCTTGGCTTCTTTGGCAATCGCCAAAAGATGCAGTACCGTATTGGAGGAACAGCCCAGTGCCATATCACAGGCCAGTCCGTTACGTAATGATTTCTCGTTTACGATATCCCTTGGACGGATATCCTTTTCCACCATATCCATAACCGCCATACCGGCCTTCTTCGCCAGCTGGGTTCGTGCGGAATACACTGCAGGAATCGTACCGTTGCCGGGTAATGCAATCCCCAGCACCTCACACAGACAGTTCATGGAATTGGCAGTAAACATACCGGAGCAGGAGCCGCAGCCCGGACAGGCATTCTGTTCGATATGCGTCAGCTCCGCCTGATCGATCAGACCTGCTTTCTTTGCACCGACCGCCTCAAACATGGTGGAAAGACTCATCGCCTTTCCTCTGTCATTTCCCGGCAGCATGGCACCGCCGCTCATGACAACACTTGGCACATTGACACGCAAGGCTCCCATCAGCATTCCCGGAACGATTTTATCACAGTTTGGCACCAGCACAAGACCGTCAAAGCCATGTGCCTTTGCCATTGTTTCCACACTGTCCGCAATCAGCTCACGGGATGCAAGAGAATATTTCATACCGATATGTCCCATGGCGATACCATCGCACACACCGATGGAAGGCACCATAATCGGGGTACCGCCGGCCATGCGGATTCCCGCCTTGACCGCTTCTGTGATTTTATCCAGATGCAGATGCCCCGGAACAATCTCGGAATAGGCGCTGACCACACCGATCAGCGGCTGATTCAATTCTTCTTCTGTCAGTCCCAGTGCATAGAACAGCGAACGCTGCGGTGCACAGGCATCTCCTCGAACGACAGAATCACTTGGTCTACCCATATTGAATGCCTCCTTATTTTTTCAGCCAGCTCATCATTTTACGCAGCTTCTCGCCAACCTTTTCCGATGGGTGTGCTGCATGAACGCGACGCATTGCCAGGAAGTGGGAGCGTCCTGCGGCCTTGTTTTCCGTAATCCAGTTTCCGGCAAAGGTTCCATCCTGAATCTCTGTTAAAACCTTCTTCATCTCCTTGCGCGTTTCTTCTGTAATCAGACGTTTTCCAGTCACATAGTCACCGTATTCTGCTGTATCGGAGATGGAATAGCGCATCATTGCGAAGCCACCGCTGTTGATCAGATCGACAATCAGCTTCATTTCATGGATACATTCGAAATATGCCATTTCCGGCTCATAGCCAGCTTCTACCAGTGTATCAAAGCCAGCCTGCATCAGCTCGCAGACACCGCCGCATAAGACAGCCTGCTCACCGAACAGATCGGTTTCCGTTTCTTCCTTAAAGGTTGTTTCAATGATTCCGGCACGCCCGGCACCGATACCTCCGGCATATGCCAGTGCATAGTCATGTGCTTTTCCGCTTGCATCCTGATGTACGGCGATCAGTGATGGAACACCTCTGCCCTCCTGATACTGGCTGCGTACAGTATGTCCGGGACCCTTTGGTGCACACATCGTAACATCGACACCAGCCGGTGCCACGATCTGATTAAAATGGATGGAGAAGCCATGTGCAAACATCAGCATATTTCCTTCTTCCAAATTTGGTTCAATATCTTTTTTATAGATATCCGGCTGATCCTGATCCGGTGTCAGAATCATGATAACATCACCTGCTTTTGCAGCCTCTGCCGTATCCAATACCGTTAATCCTGCTTCCTCTGCCTTTGCACGGCTCTTGGAGCCCGGACGAAGACCGACTACCACATTCACTCCGCTGTCCTTCAGGTTCAGTGCATGTGCATGTCCCTGACTTCCATACCCGATGATTGCCACGGTCTTTCCTTTCAGAAGATCCATATTGCAATCTGCATCATAATAAACTTTTACCATTTTCGTTTTCCTCCTTGTTTTTGGTAATTCCAGTTCTATCAAAACGTAAGTGCTTACGTTTAATAAACAGTTTCCGTACTCAGCTGCAGCGCAGCTCCGCCTGTGCGGCTGATTTCCTTAATGTGATACTCGCGCAGCTCCTCCAGAAAATAATTTACAGAAGCCGGTGTATCCGTCAGCTCCACGATACAGCAGCCATCCTCGATAATCTGCGTCCGTCCGTTAAAGTCCTCCACACATTTTTCAAATGCCTCCATCTGATTGACGCGCGGGGCCACCTTAACGAGCATGACCTCCCGGATAAACAGCTGTTCGTCCGGTATTTCCTGCACGATTTTCACATCCTCCAGCTTATCCAGCTGCAGCTTGATCTGATTGACACTCGCTGCATCCCCGCTCGTCGTAATCGTGATACGGGAATAATTTTCATTTTCCGTTTCTCCTACAGCCAGAGAATCTATGTTGAATCCTCTTTGGGAAAACAGATTCGTCACTCTTGTCAGTACCCCGAAGTGATTGGATACCAGAATGGATAATACCGCTCGATTCATGCTCTCATCTCCCTAGTTGCCATATAGAATAATATCCTTACCGCTTTTTCCCGGAGGTATGATCGGATAGACACAGTCATCCTTGTCAATCCAGCAGTCTACAATGCAGGGAACCCTGCTGGACAGCGCCTCCTTCATGACACCTTTAATATCATGCCTCGTTTGGATACGCAATCCCTTTCCGCCAAACGCCTCTGCCAGCTTCACAAAGTCCGTCTGCCGGTCAATCGTCGTATGAGAATAGCGGTGATCATAGAACAGAGTCTGCCACTGCCGCACCATGCCTAAAACATGATTGTTGAAGACAAGCACGACGATGGGAATATTGGCACTGACAGCCGCTGCCATCTCATTCATATTCATATGGAAGCTTCCATCCCCCGTAACCAGAATAACCGGACGGTGCGGATTGGCAACCTTGGCACCGATCGCCGCTCCCATACCATAGCCCATCGTCCCCAGACCGCAGGAACTGATCCAGCTGCGCGGACGGGAAAACTGATAATACTGTGCCATGATCATCTGATGCTGTCCGACATCGGTAACGATAATCGCATCCTCTCCGACGATTTCATGCAGGGTCAGGGCAAGATCTCTGGGATCGACATTTTCTCCCGGCTTCGGCTTTGGCAGCCCTAGCTTGGTTTTAAAATCCTTAAGTGTTCCCGTCCAGTCATCATGCTTGGTTTCCGGCATGCGCTGTATCATTTTCTTCAGAATATAGCGGGCATCTCCGACGATGGAAATGTCACTGGCCACATTCTTGGAAATTTCAGAGGCATCGATATCGAAATGGATGATTTTCGCCTCTCTGCCGAATTCTTCCCGGTTTCCCGCAACACGATCGGAAAATCTGGAGCCGATTGCGATAATCAGATCGGTATTCAGGGTTGCGTAATTGGAGACCGGTGTCCCATGCATCCCCAGCATACCCATATATAAATCATAGTCATACGGCACACTGCCAAGTCCCATCATGGAACAGCAGATAGGAATATCCATATGCCTGGAAAAATTCATTAGCTCTCTGGTCGCATTGGAGGAAATAATCCCTCCTCCGGCATAGATCATCGGACGCTCGGCCCTGCGGATGACCTCCAGCGCCTGTTCAAATACGACATCATCCACCTTTGGAAGCTTGCGGATGCGATAGCGCGGCAGCTTGACATATTCGCTGTGCGCTGCGGTAACATCCTTCGGTATATCGATCAGAACAGGACCCTTTCGTCCGGAATTGGCGATGACAAACGCCTTGCGTACCACCGCCGCCAAATCCTCGACATTCTGCACGATAAAGTTATGCTTGGTGATCGGCATGGTGATCCCCGTGATATTAACCTCCTGAAAGGAATCACGTCCCAGCAGATCATTGGGAACATTGCCGGTAATGGCCACCATGGGAATGGAGTCCATATAGGCTGTCGCAATACCGGTAACCAGATTGGTAGCGCCCGGTCCGCTGGTTGCCAGACAGACCCCGCATTTGCCGGTGCTTCTCGCATAGCCGTCTGCCGCATGGGCTGCCCCCTGCTCATGTGAGGTGATAATGTGACGGATATCCTCACTTCGTTCATATAACGCATCATAGATATTCAGCACCGATCCTCCGGGATATCCGAAGATGGTATCCACACCCTGGTCGATCAATGCCTGTATCAGTATCTGCGAACCATTCATTTTCATAAAACAGCCTCCCTATTCCATCGTTATTTCATATCCCTTTTGCTTTAACACCTTAATCAGTGCCTCCCCATGTTCCTTGCTGCTGACCTCAACAGCCAGATGGAGTATGGTTTCATTCAGATTCAAATCAGCCTGGATACGGTCATACTGTATTTCAATAATATTCGCATTCTGTTCACACAGGATATGCGTGAAATGCTCCAGAGCACCCGGTACATCCAGCATCAGTGTTTTGAATTTCATGTTTCTGCCGCGGCTTCCCAGTCCCTTTTCAACAACCTTGTGTATAAAGGAAACATCGATATTTCCTCCGGACAGAACACAGACAACACGTTTTCCCGCAACATTGATTTTTCCGTTGAGCACAGCTGCCAGACTCGCTGCCCCCGCCGGCTCCACGACCTGCTTTTCTCTTTCCAGCAGCAGCAGAATCGTCGCTGCGATTTCACTGTCACTGACACTTACCATCTCATCCACATTTTCCTGAATAAGCTTTACCGTGGTTTTTCCCGGATTCATCACCGCGATTCCATCCGCGATCGTATTTACATGTTTAATCGCACAGTGCTTCTGCTTCTGAAAGCTCTGCACGATGGCATTGGCTCCCTCCGCCTGAACCCCAACGATTTTGATACGCGGATTGATCTGCTTGGCATAAAAGCTGATTCCGGAAAGCAGTCCGCCTCCCCCGGCCGGTACGACGATCATATCCACATTGGGCAGATCATGACAGATCTCATAGGCGATTGTTCCCTGACCGGCTATGACATCCTCATCATCAAAGGGATGAATAAAGGTTGCCCCTTTTTCCTCCTGCAGACGAAGCGCTTCCTGATAGCACTCATCATAATTATCCCCTGCCAGCACCACATCGGCACCATAGCCCTTGGTTGCCAGCACCTTGGCGATCGGTGTGCTCTTCGGCATCACGATGGTCGCATGCATGCCCAGCTTGCTTGCGGCATAGCTGACGCCCTGTGCATGGTTGCCGGCACTGCTGGCAATAACCTCGCTCGTTTTCCCCTCTTCCTTCAGCTTCGCCAGCTTGTTGAAGGCGCCGCGAACCTTGAAAGATCCGGTTTTCTGGCGGTTCTCACATTTCAGAAACAGCTGACAGCTGCTCATTTCCGAAAATGTCCGCGAGCTGGTCACCTTCACATTGTGAATCTGCCCCTGCAGTCTGGCGGCCGCCTGCTCTACATCTTTACATTCCATTCCTCTTCCTCCTGTTTCGTAAAAAAGCAGCATATCCAACGATAAGCTGCTTTTCTTTCTATCCTCACGCCTTAGTGTTTATACAACGAAAGTGTTCTGTTATGGAAATCTCACGTATGAGACTCACTAGAAAGAAAAACAGACTTGCTTAGGACTATGAGAATAATAATAATGACGATAATGTATAGTGCCATCACTTGTCCACTTCCTTTCCAACTGTGATGGTATTAGAATAAAACTTTTTCACACTTTTGTCAATAGTTTTCAGTCATATTTTCATTTATTTTACAATCCTGTTACATACGCTGTGGAAAACGAATATTTATTTTCACAAAACCCTTTTCATTCCGCCATTCCTTCTTTATAATAAAAGGCATAGACAACGGAGGTATCCCCATGTATAAGGAAACAGCAAAACTTATTTTATACCGCAGCTTTGGTGATCACAGCATTTTATCAGAGCTTTCCAAGATATTTCATGACTTTGATGCAAAAACGGCAGAGGACGCAGAGCTGATTGAACGTATATACACACAGATCAAGGCACTGCTTGATCTGGCGACCAGCTATGGCTTTGATGAAAATCTCTGGCACAATTATCTGACCTTTCTGCTTCTGATGAATGAAAATTCATTCAGCCTCGTCAGTGAAAAGAGTCCGGTACAGGATGGCAGTGTGCATCATTTCGCCAAAAATGATTTCAGGGTAGTGAAGCGTCTCTTTGATTTTGACTTTCACCCGATTGAAAAAGCACTCGGCATCGACTGCTTCTCAACGATCAGCAATTATAAAGCCGTTGCCAAAAAGGAGCGCATATACAACAGGAATGTCTCCGCAATGGTACAACGTATCTCCCGCAGCATTGAGACTGCCGCCGATGAGGAGGAAATCTTCCAAATCATCACCACCTTCTATCAGGAGTACGGTGTTGGGATGTTTGGCTTAAACAAGGCGTTTCGCATCCGCTCCTGTGAAAACGGGGATGTGGAATTTCTTCCCATCAACAATATGGACAGCGTGGTTCTTGATGATCTCATCGGCTATCAGATGCAAAAGGATATGCTGCGGGAAAACACACAGGCCTTTGTTGAGGGACGCAACGCCAACAATGCTCTTTTGTACGGAGACAGCGGAACCGGAAAGTCCACCAGCATCAAGGCCATCGTCAATGAGTACTATAAGGATGGCCTGCGCATGATTGAAATTTATAAGCATCAATTCAAGGATCTTTCAACCATTATATCGCATATCAAAAATCGCAATTACCGCTTTATCATTTATATGGATGATTTGTCCTTTGAGGAATTTGAAATCGAATATAAATTTTTAAAGGCGGTCATTGAGGGCGGCGTGGAAACAAAGCCGGATAATGTCCTGATCTATGCCACCAGCAACCGGCGCCATCTGGTACGGGAAACATGGAAGGACCGCAACGATATCAATGACGATGACGAGCTGCATCATTCCGATACCATGCAGGAGAAGCTCTCGCTTGTGGCACGCTTCGGTCTCAGCATCTGCTATGAGCGCCCAAATCAGAAGAACTACTTTGAAATCGTTACGGAGCTTGCCAAGCAGTATCCGGAAATCACGCTCAGTGAGGAGGAGCTGCAGGCAGAGGCCAGAAAATGGGGGCTTGGTCATGGCGGAAACAGCGGGCGTGCCGCACAGCAGCTCATCAATTATTTATCCGGACGCTCCGGTCTGAAAACATAAACGGGATATCCTGCCGCTTTCTTCCGGAAGCTTTGCGCTCTCTTTCATATCATAAAAAACCTGCAGATACCATTCTTTCCTACATAGAGGTGCCTGCATAAAGGAGAATTCAAATGGAATTCTCCCTATTTTTTTCACCCGCAATTGAGGAAGAACCACGGATATGCGCAGGCTTCTTTTCATTGCAATATCATTTTTCCATAAGATCACAGACCTATTGTGTCAGCAGCTGCTCTACAAGAGCGGAGGCATCGTTTGTCCAGATATCCGGCTCTATACCGTAATATTCTTTAGCATAGGAGTCCGAAAACTGCGTCAGCATATTGCCAAAGCTGACCTCCAGACTGGAATGCTTCAGATACACTGTCAGAAAGGAAGAACCACGCAGCATGCCTGCCGTCGGTGTACCGATGAACACAACATGATCAAGGCTGTGCAGCCGATCGATCAAATGCTCCGCTGCGGATGCGGTCTGATCATCCTGTAAGACGAACAGCAGTGTATCATTCTTTATTTGTTTCTCGCTTCTGCGCTCCACCACAGCATGCAGCTCATCCAGCTGCTTCCAGGCTTCTTTCTTTCGCAAATCCGATAAGGACTGTGCGAAGTCTTCTGCATGAAATTTCTCCTCCAGCAAGGGGTTTTCCAGAGGAAGCTTCAACAGTGTCTGCATATGACCGCCCTTTGCAGTCCCCGAGAAGCTGCGATACCAGCTTTCTGCCACCAGCAGATCACCACCGCTGTTTCCCCGCAAATCCAGAATCGCTGCTTTGCTGTCTTTGAACTTCTCTGCCGTTTTAAAAAATGCATCCGCCTTCTCCTGTTCACGTTTTGCATAAAACATCCGTGCCGTATGAACATAGGGAACACCCTGAATCTCCTTTTCAAGAATGGCTTTATCCGAAGGATGTGCGGTAAGAGGCAGCACCTTCTGCCGCTGTACCGTTTCCTTGGCAAAATGCAGGGTAACTTCTGTTTTCTGCTCGTTTGTTTTTTGATAATATACATAGCGTCCCGCATGCAGAGCATCCTCCTTCAGAACAGTCTCCAGCTTTGTTTCTTCATCTATTGCCGTTACCCTTTTATCTTTGAAATAAAATCCGTCTTTTCTCTTTTCAAACGTATCCTGCATCGTAAAGGTTACCATGGGACGTTTCAGCGGCATCTGGTCAATCAGAAAGTGCTGATCCTCAAGAAAGCGCAGATGTGTTCGAATACAGGAACGATAGGCCGTATAATCCAGCTCCCGAATTCTCTCGATGTCCTGCAGGATTGCCTCCTCTGCCTGCGCAAATGCATCACTCTGATTAAAATAGGCATAGCAGCCATACAGCTCCTTCAGCATTGCAAACAATGCCGTTGTATCCTCGCGCGCCTCTTTCTTCGTCAGTGTGCGGGAGGGTGAGGAGGCATGCTGATTTTCCAAAGCATAGTCCAGTGCCTTCCAGTACTTCTGCAGGCTGGATTTCTCTTTAGGCATTGCCGGCAGTTTGTAGGCTTCCGTTTTTCGAGTCTGATCGATCTGCTCTGCCAGCTGCTCCACCTTCCAGGGTATTTTCACTTCATCCTGTCCCTTCCTGCACCCCTGCAGCGGAAGAGAAAGCAGAACCACCATAATGATTCTGCCTGCTGTTTTATTCTTTATCAATGACATAATTATCCTTGCCCTGATGTTTAACATCATATAACGCAATATCCGCACGCTGATACAGACTGACAAAATCATCACCGGTGCGACTCAGCGATACCCCGATGCTGATGGTTGGAATCGGCAGTTTGGTGGTTTCTCTTTTATAACGCAGATTCTCTGTCAGAAGCTGACACTTCTCCTTCACCTGTTCTCTGCCACTGATATGCTTCATAAAGACGACAAACTCATCTCCCCCAAGCCGTCCTACAATTGCGGAATCACGGAAGACCTCCTGCAAGGCGGTTGCTGTCTGAATCAGCACCTGATCTCCCATATAATGGCCGTGTACATCATTTACCTCCTTGAAATCATCCAAGTCCATAATGTACAGCGCATGCGGTGTACTCTTTGCATTCAGTACCCCCTGAATCTGCTTCTTCACAGATGCTGCATTCAGAATATCCGTCAGAGAATCCAGCATGCTTATTTTACGCAGCTGCTCCTTTTCCATCTTTTCAGCATGGATGTTCTGCACACGTCCGATTGCGGAAACAGCCTGTGCCCCATCATAAATCACCTTGATATATATATGATACCATAAGGAAGACCCGTGAAAAATCAGATTTACGTCCGCATCCGTATCCACCTTCTTCATCAGCTGTTCATAAAGCGGATTGTTCCCCTTACCATCCACAACCAGAATCTCGGATTGATAGGAAGAAAAATGCTCAATCACTTCAGGTACCTTGAAAATCTCCACAGCCTCACTGGTAAGACGCAGCATATCACTCCTGTAATCATACTCAAAAATTACTTCCTTCATAATTTCCGAGAGATAGCGGTAACGCGTGTTTTCCAGCTCGATCTGCTTTTTCATTTTCATTTGATTACGATAGTACACATATCCAAGCATCAACAGAACCGAGGCTGCTGCCACGATCAGCATCATGAATTTCAGCGGGTTTTCCTGAATATATGTCATGAAGGTAAACGGCTTTTGCTGCTGTGCATTTTCATAGATATAGCTTTCCAGCTCACTGGTATCAATGGTACGGATACCCTTATTCAAAATTGTCGCAAGTGTGTTCTCACTGCTGTTGATAATACCCATGCTGTATTTCATCGAGGAGGAATTCGCCTGGGGATAAATAATGTAATGCGTGAAATCATCCCGGTACTGATAGAAGGATGCAGCATAGCTGTCCGTATACGTGTAATCACATATGCCCTCATCGACTGCACGCAGTGCTTCCTCGATGGAATCATAATAGACTGCATTTTTTGTATTCTCATACTTTTCTGTCACATTCCCCTTGTAGATTGCGGCCTTTTTCTCTTTCAATGTCGTTACATCGACATCATTCCCTGCGACAAGCACACGCTCCGTTTCCAGATATGGTGTACTCAGCAGCAGGGTACTGTGACTCACCAAATCATAATCATACTGTATGTTCAATACGATATCTGCTTCTTTATCTGCAATTTTCTTTGCAAAATCATCATAGCTGTCGGTATATATATTCCAGCCTCCAGCCCGCCTTTTTGCTGATGCTTTTCAAAAGATCATTTGCCACACCTTGTATTTCCCGATTGCCGTTATAATATTGCAGCGGTCCAAACCCGTCCTGTACCAGCACCTTCAACGCAGGATGCTCGTTGATATAGGCTTTTTCCCTGCTGTTTAAGAGCAGCTGATTGCTTGATTTCGTGAAATATTTATTGTACAGCGTAGACTGCAGCGTCGGATTGACTTCACTTATGCTGACAATGGCCCGATTCAGTTCGGAGATCAATGCGCTGTTGCCTTTTGTGGTCGCAAAATAAAATGGTGTTGGAGAAAATTTTGCAATGGAACGAAAATTATCATCAATGGAAAGATCGACGGTTATCAGAGCATCGGCTTTTCCAGACTCAACGGCCTTTTGCTGTTCCTTCGCATTTTCACACCATACCGTCTTGTATTTCATACCATTCAATTCCGCAAACTGCTCAAATGCTATATTACGATTTTCCGCATCCTTATCCAGCGCAATGCGAAAGTCTTTACTTTCTGTCAGATTATACTCATCGAAGCGCTCATCGTTTGAAAGCACTGCGATAACGCTGTATGCATTTCCATAATTCTCTGTCGGATAATCGTATATCTTGGAGAGTCCCTCATTGTAGCTCATGGCTCCAAGTAAATCCAAATCCCCTTTTTTCAGCATATCCAGCATGGTCGTCAGCTGCTCATTCAGATCCCCTTCTATTTCAACGAACTCATATGTCCATCCTGTGCATTGTGAGATTTCCTTCAGATAATCATAGGTGTAGCCTGTATAGGTGCCATCATCATTTTTTACTGTCAGGCCTGGCTGCGTAGGAAAGCCTACTCGTATGACACGCTTGTTTTCCTCTGCCTGCACTGATGGTACTGCCGACAGCAGAAACAGAAACATTACAACAATGCATGCCAGTATTCCCTTTTGCTTCATAATCTCACCTCGATGTCCATATATCTTATATTATACAGTATATAGAAGAAGAAAAGTAAATTTTTTCAAAGAAAAAGGCGCATTATACACCTTTTTGTCTGTTTTTGAATTTTTTTGTATCGGTTAATGCATAAACTTCATCCGCAAGGGATGCAACCACGGGTGAATGTGTGACAAGGATGATACATTTCTGTTCCTCATACGCAAGACCTTTAAAGATTTCCATGATTTCATCCTGCGTATCCTCATCCAGATTTCCGGTAGGCTCATCCGCCAGAAGAATTGCGGGATCATACGATACTGCACGGGCGATGGCTACACGCTGCTGCTGCCCGCCGGAAAGCTTTAAAATACGGCGTTGGGATTCTTCCTTACTAAGCCCCACCTTTTCCAGCAGTTTCATTGCATATGCACGGTTGTTTTCTTTTTTTACTCCGGCGATGTCCATGGACAGCATCACATTTTCAACGGCAGTCAGATGCATCAGCAGATTAAAGCTTTGAAAAATCACACCTGCATACTGACTTCTGTATAGATACTGATCCACCTCGCTGACATCCAATCCATTGTACAGAATCTTTCCTTCCGTTGGCTTTGTCAGCTGTGAAAGCAGAGACAGCAAAGTGGTCTTACCTGCTCCGGAGCGACCGGTAATCGCGTAGATTCTGCCACCTTCAAAGCGATAATTCACATGGCGCAGCACCAATTCCTTACTATTATAGCTGTAGCCGACATTCTGTAATTCCAGCTGCATGTTGCTTCCTCCTATTCTCTGTTCGATAATATATTCAGCGGTTCATAACGCAGAATACGCAGTACCGCCAGGGCGGCGGATAATAGCGTCAGCAATATGGCAATACCGCCCAGCTCCAGCAGGACCTTTCCATTGGCGGCACTGCTGATTTCCTGTATATAGGATACAGTTTCTTTCTCCATTCCCTTGCTCCTGCCGCCAAACTCTATCTGCGGACCGCCTTCCTTTGGAAAATCGGTTTCCTGCGTGGCAGATGTCTGTACAGTCTGTGTCTGCAGCAGTGTGTTGGTCAGCGGTACACTTGCGGCAGCACCGATTCCACAGCCCAGCATAATCGCCATAAGTGTTACTATGAAGATTTCACAGATGAACTGCAAAGCAATCCTGCGCTTGTTCATACCGATGGCCGCCAACACCCCGATTTCATATTTCCGTTCCCGGATGTGATAGATATTGAGCACCACTAGAATGACACCGCCGACCAGCAATACAACCGCCAGAAAATATCCGGCATACGTACTCAGATTTTCCAGCGGGGCAAGGCTTTGTTCATAAGCAGCCACATCCTCAGAGGAAACGGTATACATATCACTCAGCCCAAGCTTTCGGGCCTGTGCTTCAAATTTATCATATGCCTCAACATTTTCAAACACATACGTGCCACGGGTCTGGGCATGCAGGGCAGTATCCGTATCAGCGGTACTCTTTTCAACCATCGCATGCAGAGCCTCATAGGACATATAAATCTGATTGGCAGGATCCATCATATTCATCCCCATAAAGGAATCAGCGGTTTTTGTAGAGGTATAGATACCGACAACCCTGACCTTGTACGTTTCCTTCTCAGCAGCGGGATTGGTAAAGGTAATCGTATCCCCGATGGACAGGTTATTCAGTGTGGCAAGCTCCTGATGGATGATACACGTAAGCGCATCATCACCTTCCGTAAAACGGACTCCCTCACTCAGCTGGGCACTGCCATCCGCAAAGGCCGTCATCGCCGCATAGCTGCTATAGCCGGTTATGGTGAAATCTCCCTGATGTTGCATACCGCCAATGCCCTTCCCCTGTTGGGGAAATCCACGTTCCTGGGATGTGTCTGCCGTGGCTGTATCAGTAGTATCAGAGGAGGTGGAAACCGCTTCTATCGAGGATGCGTTCAGGGAAACACTTTCCGTATAATAGAAATCATGGACGGATTTTGCCTGTGCATAGGTTTTTAATTCCTCCAAAGACAGCTCTTTCATCGAAGACATCCAATCCTTCATACTGCCGCTATCCGGCTGCTCTGTTTCCTCTGCATTCTTACGCATATCCTCCATCATGGACTGGCGGTCCACACAGATGGTTGCGGTGATGTTCAAATCGGATAAGCCGCTTTCACGCTCCCTGTCCGCAGCCTCGCGAATCGACAATGCAAGGCAGGCTGACAGACCTATCACAAAGGCGATACAGCCGATCAGTATATTTCTGCCCTTTGCTCTGGTTATATTCCGCAATGCATTCTTTAAAATGTACATGAGTATTCTCCTTTCACGGTTACAGTATACAGGCGGCATGTGACAACTCTGTGAACAGGCTATGAAGAGCAAAAGAAAACACCCTCTCAGGTGTTTTAGTAAGCAAATCAACTGATTTTATTCAATCGGCCGCTGATAGAATTTCCCCTCAACACTTTCCGTCTTTGTCACATTGACAAAGCTGGTCTGATCAATTTCACGGATTCGGGTGACAAGCCCCTTGACATTCTGAGAATCCACAACTGTGTACAGCATGGTTCTCGGCCGCCCGTAATAGGTACCGATCCCCTCCAGCCGCGTTACGCCGTGATGTGTGGAATTCTGAATTTCCTCAATCACGATATCCGGATTGCTGGTGACGATGAACAGCGTCATCCGCTTGTAACGGGTATGCACAAAATTGATAACCTGTGTGGAGCAGAACTGAAAGATTATGGAATACAGCGCAGCATTCCATCCGAACAGATATCCGGCAGCCACAAGCATTACGGCATTCATAGCCAGGATATAATTCCAGGCTGGCTGATTGGTCCTTTGTGAAATCCACATGGCGATGAAATCCGTTCCGCCGCTGCTGGCATTCCCGCGTAAGGCGATGCCCAAAGCGACACCCTGTAAAATTCCACCGAATATGGTAATCAGCAGAATATCCTCCGTGATATTGGTAACCGGCAGGATTTCAACAAACACACCGGTTAAAATAATCATCACACAGGAATACAGTGTGAATTTCTTTCCTACTGTTTTGTAGCCGATGTAGGCCGGTATGGCATTCAATGCAAAGTTGACGGCAGAATACGGAACCTGCAGGTTCATATATTTTTCCGCGCATCGCTGAATGAATACCGTCAGTCCGGTAAAGCCGCCCGGAAACAAGCCCCCGGCATTGATAAAGGTATTGATATTGATGGCGCAGAGAAGTGATCCGATAATCACACAGCCTACCGTAATCAGATCTCTGACACTTGGTTTTAATCTCATTCTTCTACTCCCTTTTTTCCTCTGGTCATGCATAATTATACTATCTTTTTTTCTACATGCAACCGTTTTACGGATGATACCTGTTTACTTTTTTCTATGTAAATTTTCATTCAGCCGTATCAGGTCTTACACGATTTCCCGCAAGCACTTACAGCTGTTTTTTAGCTGAACTGATACTATTGTGCTGTAAAAATTCATACAATGCATATGGAAGGAGAGTTGTTATGAAACAATTTTTAGCCGTAGCTGCCCTAAATGAGGCAGTCAAAAAGCACTGCGATACCCGCAGGGATGTCAAGATATATACCGAGGGCTTCAAAGCTGTACAGCATGAAGCAATGGAATTTTCTGTTATGTGTGATGGTGAGCTGTATCAGCTTGAAAAATTACACGAGGAATTGCGACAGGCTGGTTTTCCTAATCCCTCCAGTATGGAGGAAGCCGTCTTGTATGCCTATCTGCTCTGGGGCGAAAAAGCGATGGAGCATATGGAGGGTGCTTATTCCTTTATTATACGGAAAGGTGATTCCCTCTTCTGTGCCAAGGATCCGCTCGGGCTTCGCCCAATCTATTATCTGATCAAGGACAACTGCATTTGGATCAGCTGCCGGATTCAGCCTCTGCTGGATGCTTCGGATACACCGGCCGTTCTGAATCGTGAGGGACTTTTGGAGCTGTTTGCCTTTGGCCCCAGCATCAGTGAAAATCAGACGCTGTATAAGGATGTCCATGCATTGCCGATGGGCTCCCTGCTTCGTATATCCGCCGGTAAGCTGGAGATAAAAACATATTATAAGCTTTCCGCACATCCGCATACGGATACCTTACAGGAGACCATCACGAAGGTACACGATTTGATGAGTGCCTCTATCCACGCACAGGCGTCTGGTGCACAGGCAAGCTTTCTCTCAGGCGGACTGGATTCCAGCCTGATAATGAGCGTTGCCGCAAAAAAGAATCCTCAATGGCGTACCTATTCTCTGGATTATGAAGGGAATAAAGAAAATTTCAAGGGGAATATGTATCAGGTTTCTCTGGATGCTTCCTTTATTCAGGATATGTGTGAGTTCTGTCAATGTGAGCATACACCGCTTATGCTGTCACAGCAAGAGCTCTGTGATCTGCTGGAGGATGCTATGCTGGCAAGAGAGGCACCGGGTATGGCAGATGTGGATTCCAGCTTGCTGTGGCTGTGCCGTAAGGTTGCTGAAAAGGAACAGATCATTTTAAGCGGAGAGTGCTCGGACGAGATTTTTGGCGGCTATCCGTGGTTTTACCGGGACGAGTTAAAGGATTTGGATACCTTTCCATGGCTGCGCTCCACAAAAGAGAGAATCTCTTTGCTTCATCCGGATTTGCAGAGTCTTCCGTATGAGGACTATATCGCAAAGCGTTATGCGGAAAGCATACAGGATATTGAATATCTGGATACCGACAGTGAGGAGGACCGCCGTGCGCGTATTCACACCGTGCTGTGTCTGCACTGGTTTATGCAGACGCTGGTTACCCGTCAGGTATGCATGGGAGATGCAGCGCATTTGAATATCCGTGCCCCGTTTGCCAATGTGAAGCTGCTGGAATACGTATATAACATCCCATGGGAGATGAAGTTTCTGAAGCAGGAGGAAAAAGGCATTCTGCGAAAGGCATTTGAACATGAGCTGCCTGAAAGTGTTGCCCATCGGAAAAAGAACCCGTTTCCAAAAACACACAATCCCCGATACGCCGAGCTGGTCAGCAAACGTCTGCAGGAGCGTTATGAGGATCCGACAAGCCCGCTGCATGAGTTGTTTGATGATGTAAAATTAAAAGAGCTGATTGATACAAAGGGGGAAAGCTTTCAGCTGCCATGGTACGGTCAGCTTATGAGCGGACCACAGCTGCTTGCCTATCTGTATCAGATTGACCGATGGATCGTTACCAAGCATATCTCGATTGAAAAATAGTATAAGAAAAGCGGCAGAGCATCTCATTCTGCCGCTTCTTCCGTTTCCACCCCTGCCTCCTTCATGACCTTCTGCAGCTCCACAAGCTGACTGGTGCGCAGCATGTCCCGAATCTGCCGCAATTCCTTCAGACAGCTTCTCAGTAAATCAACAATGGAAGCAAGCAGAAACAAGGCACCGATAACAGCGCAGTAAGCAAGTATATCCATCCTCATCCTCCCTTTCAGAGTAACAGTTATGAATAAAAAGACGCGATCTCCTATAGCGATTCATGTATTGTCAGAATATCCTGCAATGTCTTTCTGTCAGTCTTTCGTCTCTGTTGACTGCCGTAGCCCACAGCAATAACGAGCCGTATTCTTTTTTTATCCGGTATCTGCAGCAGCTCTTTGATTTTCTTTTCGTGAAAATATCCAATCATGCATGTATCCAAACCAAGCTCAGCAGCCTGCAGGCACAGATATGCACACGCAATACCGATATCCACCTGATGAAATTCCTGATTCTTCATGCGATTCACGATTCGCTCAGAAACCACCGGCTTTTGTTCTTCAACAACGATGAATGCTGCATGCTTTGTAAAGGGCTGTGTCAGGGCTACCATGGCCGGGTCTTGGATGATGTGAAATTTCCAAGGCTGCGAGTTGCATGCGGATGGTGCCAGCCCCGCGGTTTCCACACATGTTTTCAGCAGCGCTGAATCAATCGCACGCTCTGTAAAGCTGCGGCAGCTGTATCTTGCGGTAATCGCTTCCTGTAGTTCCATAAAGTGTCTCCTATTTCCAATCGAATGGTTGAATTTCTCTGTAATTGCGAAAGAAACAGGCTATGATTGATTCATATATGTATATCGTTATTCCTGTATTCTAACTCTTCAGATTTAGCATATAGTGGAATTCAACATTTGTCAATATATAGTTTACATCAATGATACTACCAAAAGGAGTCACTGCCGTGCCCTCTTGCGATTCCAGATTTCCTGTTAAGCTATTTCTTTATAGAATCGATCTGTCATTCTTTTTTTCATACCGTTTTGAGAACGCGGATTATGCTGCGCTATCCTTCTTTTTATCCAGCTGCACCTCCTGAATCTCTTCAAAGCGCTTCACGATCTTTCCGGCTGTAATCTGCAGCTGCCGCATATCCTGATAGGTTCGCTCAAAATCACTGCCGACTGTCTGATAACGCTTATGAAACCGCTCAAACTCGACCTGCAGATGCTTCAGCTCCTGCTGAATCTGTTCCACATGCTCATTGCGCTGTACACCCAGATAGATCGCACGTATTGCGGTCAGATATGCCATCAGTGTCGTCGGTGAGACCATATACACCTTTTCTTCATAAGAGTAACGCACGACCTCATCACAGCTCGCATAAATATAGGAAAACACTGCTTCGGCAGGCAGAAACATGCAGGCAAATTCCGCTGTTTCCTGCGGCAGTATATACTTGGAAGCGATGGCGCGGATATGCCTTTTCACATCCTGTACAAACTGAGCATGTGCTCTGGCCTTTTCCTGCGCCGTATCCGCTGACATCAGACGGTTATAATTTTCCAGCGGAAATTTGGAATCAATACAAATCATACGCAGCGGTTCACTGGCGAACAGAACAGCATCCGCAATCGTTCCGTTGCTCAGCTTATACTGCTTCTGATAACGATGCTCATCCGTCCCCATCGCCGTTTCCAAAAGACTGTACAATTCTATTTCACCAAAGATGCCTCTGGTCTTTTTATCATTTAACACATTCTGCAGCTGCAGGATGGATGCAGAGACCTCCCTGATGCTCTGCTGACTTTCATCCAGCCTTCCCATCTGCTGCAGCACCTTGCCGAAAACCTGTGTTGTCGTCTGATAGCCATGGTGCAGATTCTCATTCAGCGTAAGCTCCAGATGGCTCATCCGCTGTTCGACGTTTTCATGCAGAGACTGCAAATCGGTTTTCATCAGCTGAGAAATCTGCGTCTGCAGCATCATCAGCTGATTGTTGAATTGCTGCTGCATGGCTGCCATATCCTCTCGCTGTGCGTTCAGCTCCCGCAGCACTCGTTCACTGTCTGCTGATTTTGCCGGCCGCTGCTGCAGAAACAGAAAGATAAACAGCAGTACAACACACAGAATTAAAAATATCAACACGTAAAGTTCCATAATTATCTCTGCTACTCAAAACATGGACAAATATATCCATATCGAGATGTTGAAAGTTCTTGCGAACATTTCTTACTGCTTCACCGTATATGCTTTTGTACTGGATACATCCAGATACTACTCACAAGTTCTTGTATACTCCACAGTCGTAAATTCCCGACTAAAGCCATCGGTACATGCCTACAAGTCCCTGGTTATGCTACTTTGTAGAATATAGCATCTCTTAAATTAAGACTTGCATGATAATCTCTGTCTTCATGATAGCCACATTCACATACGTATTCTCTGTCAGAAAGTTTTAAGTCCTTCTTGATACAACCACATTCATGACAAAGCTTACTGGATGCATACCATCTATCTACAATTCTTAATTCAATCCCATATTCTCTGCATTTTGCTCCCAGTTTCGCTCTAAATTCATAGAACTTCTGCGAAGCAACTGCTTTGGAAAGATGCCTGTTCTTCATCATGCCAGATATGTTCAAATCTTCAATCGTGATATAAGACGGCTTGGTCTTCACCATCTCATTAACACTTTTATTTATATAATCCGTACGGATATTCTCTATCTTATGATGAAGTCCTTGTACCTTTACTACTTGCTCTCGGATATTTTGTCGAGTAGCTTTTCCTCCTTCATTTTTATTGCGTTTCTTTAAGCTTTCGTATTTCCTCGAAAGGCAACGCTATCCTCGTTTTAACTGTTTCTCTACCTTCTTTAATTTTGCAGTTTTATTGATGTTCTTCTTTACAATACCCTTCTGATAACGGCAAAGTCCTTGACACCAAGGTCAATTCCTAATCCGATATCTTTTAACTGTGGACTTACCTGTTCCGGTTGTTCAACGAAAACTGACACATACTATCGTCCAGCCTTACATGTAACAGCGCCGCTCTTAATAATGTAAATACTAGAGTCCGTAGGGATACAGCCCTTTTCTTTTCATCTTACCCATGCAAGCATCTGTGTTTTCATACGATGTCTATCGCATGGCATGGTTACTTTAGAATCTGTTTTCACTAACTACATCTTACCATCCGATTTGCCTTTTTTCTTGAATTTGGGAAACCCGGATTGTCCTTTGAAGAAACTCCTGAATTCCCTTTCGAAGTTCATAATACTTTGCTTTACAGATTTTGAACTGACTTCTTTTATCCATACATACTCAGGATTTTCTTTTAAATAGATGTTGTTTAACCATTTTGAGAAGTCCATGCCGGATATGAATTTCTTCTCTTTTTCATAAACTTCTTTATTATGAGCCAGATAAAAGTTATATACAAAGCGGCAAGTACCAATCGTTTTATTGATTTTCTGTATTTGTTCCAGAGTTGGGTTGATTTCCGTTTTGTAACTCTTCAGCAATTTCCTTGTCCTCCTTTATCTGTTTCTTGCATTACCTTAATCCATATAAGATAAATATCATATCCTGCACCAATTCTTCGTTTGGCGAAAGAGATTCATTATTTACAACAATGATTCTAGTATTGAATTTTTGGCAGAGCTTTTCAAACCAATCATAGCCAAAGCGTATAAAGCTATCTTTACTGGAAATTTTATTCTCCATAACTTCTTATACTTTCTTGCGTTGCAAAACTGCCTTAAAAAATCAGATTGATTTTTTAAATCGTCTTTCTGGTTTCCTGTAGACACTCTCGCATATTTAACAATATCTCTTATATCATTGTATGTATTGTCTTCAATATTTCTGAACCCTAACATATTTATCTTCCTTTACGCAAACAATTCTCTTACCATATCCGCATCATATG
>OJRZ01001124.1_pt1 | contig 22649 bp, 21 predicted proteins | sample 1599291 | NCBI WGS metagenome assembly OJRZ01 (sample SAMN04168657, study PRJEB22393) | human gut metagenome | biome: human gut microbiome; feature: stool | host: Homo sapiens | collected 2014-03-20
GGCATAAAGTAGATTCATGCAATACCGATTTACACAAACTATTTTACACTCCCCTTACTTCCTCCATAAGCGGTGTGTCAGGGAAGATTGAGAGCCCGGAAGCCAGTACTCTGACGGGCGACAGGTGGTTTAACACTTCTGCTGTTTTGACGGCATGCCCCATACCATACTCATGACCTCCCAGCCCGTATAAGAAGATGACAGAATAATGCATTCCCGCCTCATCCATCTTGGAGAGCTGTTCCACTATATCACTGGCATGATAGCCCTTGTTCATCTTATCGAGGACAGCATCATCGCCCGACTCAATCCCGAATACAATCATGTCGTATCCCATCTCTTTCAACGACTTCAGCTCACTTACAGACTTGTTCCTTACACTATCCACCCGGCCATATCCGCCGACGGAAACACCCCAAGGCAGGTATTCTTTTATCAGGTCCATGATTCTTTTAAGCCTGTCGTAGCTCAGCAGGAACGGATCTGCCCCCTGCAGAAAAATCCGCTTTACCTTCCATCCGGAATCCCGGATCTCCTGAAGATCCTCCCGTATCTCACTCTCCGGAGATACGGAAAAAGGTGCTTCCTTGTAAAAGGTGCAAAAGCGGCACTTATTATGCGAACAACCCGACGTTACTTGTAAAAAACAGGAACCAGCCTCATAAGGCGGTCTGACGATTCCACATGAAAAATGCATACGAATTCCTCCTCGTTTCTATATATCCTTATATCTCGCTTTGTCGATATGTAATGGTTTAAATTAAACGGGATCTTCATCCCGTCTAATCTATGCACAACTTAAATTTCGTGACCGAAGTAGTCTGCCAGCGCAGCGAGAGTCTCTTCATTCCGTCTGTAATATGTCCACTTTCCGTGCCTTTCGGAAAGAAGCAAGCCTGCTTTTTGCAACATATCTAGGTAATGAGATACGGTTGACTGTGATATCCCGGCTTTGTTGCGGATGCTTCCAACACACACACCACCTTTCAGATCCACCACATCACCAAAATGTCCTCCCTGCGGCGGAAAGTTTTTCTCCGGTTCCTTCAACCACTCAATAATACTGAGCCGGGTTTCATTTGATAGTGCTTTAAAAATTTCAATCTTATCCATACATTTATTATATCTATTTTTCGCGATATGTCAATACTTATAAGCAAAAAAGACGGTGTCAACATATTGTGGGAATTTTTTTGAATGAGAAGAAGGACCTCGGTATAAGTGTTACATAACATGCTGATAACCACCATTTTCTATGAGTCGCATCCATTCACCTGTCGAGGTGGATTCACGACCTGGCATATGAGCTACTTTGTCAGGTACGTATGTACAATGTTTTTGCATCGCTACATGATCTTCATCGGTTTTCACATACACCTTATGAATCTCTGGTTTCGCTGCTGGCATCACCGCCGCCTGATTGGGAATTGTCCCTAATTTACGAATAGACTGTAAGACACTTTGCCCACTCAAACTGGACGGGGTCGTAAGCGCAACGGACTTACGATAACTGACATCCGCAGAACGTGTGACTAAACGAGCTCGGCAAAATGGCTCCAGTGCTCTCCGTTTGCGGGAACTTGTCAACGTGCTTTTTCTACCTATAATACGGCGGGCATGAGGAAAGCCATCGTCTCGACCTGATTTCCTCTGCTCAATCGGTTTATGATCAAGGTCTCAACCCAGTCTGCCGTTAACCTAGTCGGCATCCTGGTCGATTTTCTTGGCTGGTCAGCGATCAAGTTGCTTTCTCCTTTACTTTTCACAGAACAGAGATCAAAAGAAAGCATCATCTCGTATGTGTCGTAGGCATTCTTCACTTCCCGGATTTCATTCGGATTTCCAAGGATATGCTTTCCATCAACGATGGCCGTAACCTGTTCAAGAGAGAGAAAATTATGCTCAATGGCAAGCGACGAATGAATTGTTCGTATTCTGTTTTCTTTTCTCAGGTGCGGATTCAGATTGCCATGCGAGAGCACTTTGATCCTGCCGATCTGCTCGCTGATAGCAGCAACTAAGGCTGAAATTAACATGTTCGGTCTATCCTTAAAAGGTACAGACGTATCTTTGAAAGGTTCTGTCCATCTGCCCTAATTCCCATTGATGATGTCATAGAACGTGAATTCATCAATGATGTCTATATCCTGGCCCTCCAGCTTCAGTTTCTCAGCTTTCTTGTGCTTGGAGGATTTTTCTCCGTGGAGCACAGCGTTGTAATCATTGTTGCCAAGAATGAGATAGTTCGTGTGCTTGTTCACGCTGTTGTCAAGAATGCCTCCCATGTTGACGACAATCTGCATCGCTTCCATGCGCGTCATTCGTTCAAGTTTTCCAGTGAACACCACATGCCTTCCGTAGAAGAACCCGTCTTCATCAATGTCATCCGTTGTCGCTGTAATTGCGCCTATGTCTATCCCACTGTGTCCGCTTGAATTTACTCCTTTTTGAGCCATTTCGGTTTTCATCGCCTCATACAGCTCCATCGTTGTGACACAGTCCGCGATGCCTTGATGTTCATTGTTCGTCAGATTCAGATACTCAGACAAATCTGAAGGCCGGTGATGGGGCAAATCAGGATACAGTTTCCTGGTAAACTGCATCGTATCCATGTACTCGTTATTGATGTTCTCTTGGAATCCCGCGGCGAGGAATCGGACATCAAAGGACGTGTTATGACCAACGATGATGTCGTTTCCCAAAAACGCTAGGACATCTCCCCTCACATCTTCGATAGGCGGCTTGTCCGCCACCATTTCGTTTGTGATGCCAGTCAGGCTGGTGATGAATCCATCTATTTCATACTTCTTCATACTTCGGTCTGATCAGCTGTTCATACCTGTCGGCCACATCTCCACTGCGCACCTTCAGAATTCCAATCTCAATCACCTCGTCATAATAGGCGGAAAGACCTGTGGTCTCCGTGTCAAGCACGCAGTAATCTGACACTATCCTTTTAACGTAGTTGCTCATTGCTTTCCTCCTGATTCTCTGATTTCCCGTTCAAGCCTTCGCAGCCGTTCCTCGCGGTCAGCCTTTCTGGAAAGTTCGCGTTCCCATACGACTATCACGTTCCATCCGTCAGCTTTCAGCTGATTCTGTACATTCCTGTCTCTTGCTGTATTCCGGTCGAATTTTCTCTGCCAGAATTCACGGTTTGTGGACGGTGTAGTTGCATATCTGCATCCCGGATGACGGTGCCAGAAGCAGCCGTGCACGAAAATCACCGTATGGTATTTCGGAAGAACGAGATCCGGTTTGCCGGGATATCTGCTGTCATTCTTGCGATACCTGTATCCTTTCGAGAACAGATACTTTCTGACGATTTCCTCCGGTCTGGTGTCCTTTCCTCGTATATGCGACATATTGAAATGCCGCTGTTCCTTCGTCAAAACGTCTGACACCGGCATCACCTCCGTATGTTACACTTCCCTGAATATCTTCTTGAAGATAAGCTGTGTCATCACTTCGTCAAGCTGCTTCGCCGTGTTTTCCGATTCAATCAGTGCCCCGAGTTCGATGTTGCCCTGCTGACCATGATATGACAGATTTGCCGACGTTATTAGCGTCTTACTCATATCCACGGAGATGACCTTGGCATGCAATGCAGCCATCTTGTCGTCCTCGTTGCTGTAGTCGTACAGTTTGAGAAAATGGCCCCTGTATCTGAGCAGTTTGTCTGCATCCGGCTGCTTCTCAATGTTATTGATGAAGAACTTGACGAACACGCCTTTCTGGCTTTTATCGATAATGGTGTCCGTCAGTTCTGAAAAGTATGAGGAAAGCGAGTATCCGGTTATCAGGATGTTTCTTTTCGATTCCTCGATCATTGACCGCACAACGGTCATCGTAGGCTTTGCATTGATTCTGAACGATGGCGGTGCTGTCACGACCAACGAGACTTTGTCATTTCTTTTCATGGTCATGGCAGACCGGATTGTCCCGGCTAATTCCACGTAATCTGTTGGAGACAATCCCGGATATTGTCTGCGCAGGATGTCTGTGGCATTGTCGGTGCCATTGGCAGCATCCGCCCTTACAGTATTCAGAAGTATTTCTTGTTTTAAATCTCCACCTGACACAGCTCATTCACCAGCTCTCTGAAATACGATGTCTCTTCGCGTCCCGAAAGAGGAACCACGAGTCCCCGGTCAAGCATTCGATTCCCGTTCTCGCATGCGGTTTCTGAAATCATGCAGCACGAATGGCATGCGGCTCCGTTTGAGTTCTTCCCGGCCGGGAGCGTGTTCATGCATTCCGGATCGTTCGTGCATACAAGTGCCTCCTGGAACGCTTCCCTCATGAGGCTTGTCATCTGTTCTGCCGTACCGAGTTCCACGAGACCTCCGAGAGAGCCTTCCTTGTCGGAGCTTCCTGTATAGAGCAGAACTCCTGCCATCTTGTCGTCGAAGTAGATTCTCTCCCTTATTGCCGAAGAGGAGTATCCCGACGACATGGCCATCTGCTTGATGAGAAGATGGGAGAAGGTATGCATGAGGACATAGACGGCGTTGCGATCTGCCTTTATCGTCCATCCCTTTGACTCACAGTATTCCCTGTAGGAGGCGGCATATTTCTCTGAAATTTCTCTGGTCTTCGGCTCAATCAGCCACTTTGCAAGCGTCTGCCTGTTGAATTCTATGAAGATTCCTTCGCCGTTTACCTCCACTGCAGGAAGCCATCGTTCATCCCTGCCTTTTGTCAGGTAGACGATATTTGGCTGTTCATCCGCATCCGGATCAGGAGAGTCAACCCGTGTGAAACCAAGAAGCACTCGCACCTCGCGCAGTCTTGTTATGCGGATGATCCGCTTGAAGTAGTGCTTGAAGTATTCGGGAAGAGCATCTTCCTCTGCTTTGAAATGCTTCTTGTTGGACTGATAGGTCGGATCATTGTGATGCGTGATGGCCTCATATTCCATCCGCTTGATTTCAGTGAATTCCTTGATGTTTTTCATGCGCCGCTCATAGGCAGCATCGAATTCATCACGTGCATAATCAGAAAAATATTCTTCATAAATCTGTTGAATGCCTTCTTCTTCGCAGCGTCCGAATCTCACGGCCATCTTTTTCGCCTGTTCGATATCGCGAAGATGCTCGTCTATCAGGTTGTACAGGGGGTTGATCCATGGCGGAATAGAAATGGCGCTTCTCGTCACGGCAAAATACACATTCGATGCACCGCGCTGAGACGGAATGACCGGTTTCTCGCAGTGTTCACGTCTGGTGTGTGGTCTGAACGGATGCATGCCGCTGCACGACAGTCCCTCGAAGTTCCGGGCCTGCGTGGCTCCGCTCATGCTTCTTCTCGCACCGCAGGAGCACTCCACCCACATATCTGACAGCGTGGATGTGTTTCCTGTTGAGTACATCCTCATTTTCCCTTTGCAGTCTGTATCTCCGCGATGAACCCACCATCTCCAGGGGAAATCAGACATGTGTCCGTTTTCGCAAATTGTGATGAAACGGGCAGGATAAGCACGCCAGTGGCAGTCAGGGCAGTTAACGCCAAACTTCAGATACTTGTCGAGATCATCGTTGATGATCTCTCTTGCATCAAAAAGCCTCCCGCACTTTGAGCAGACATGCCAGTAAGGAAAAGTCACAACCGGTATGTCATGAGCAAAGGATGTCCTCGGCATATAGAAGGCATCCACACTCAGATAGGACGCAAGCCGTCCGTCTATGATTTTCTTTCCCTTGTCCTTCCAGTACGGGATATCCAGAATGGTCACAGAGTCTTTCACTGCATCCACGACTGACCCCGGTCCAAAAGTCGTGATGATCTGATTCGGGCGCAGCTCGCCAAGTTTGTTATTGTCGTATCCGGCCATATCATTCCTCCGTGTAATAGTACATATTTGCAGCGCTTTCCACATCACGCATTGACCGCAGGGTAGGCTTCTCATTCTCGATATGAGGCTGCTCATATCCGTTCATAAGCCTGTTGTACTTTTCCGTTCCCACAACGTAATAACGAAGAGGCTTGTCCTGTGATGCCAGCAACTTCCATTCGTCGATGAATTTGTCAATCTCTTCGCTCGCATCAGCTCTTGCAGAAGGCTTGACGATTTTTACCCGTTCAAGAATCATTTCCTTCACTGCATCGATCTGATTCTGTGACAGAGAATTTATTGCCACAGCATCCTTGTTATCAGCCATTTCCGGGTACAGAAGCCTTATCGCAGAAATGACAAGCGCATGCAGAACACGGTCGCGCGCCCTTGCAGAGAACGGAGTGGCCGTTGTTCCTTCCACGAATCTGTAGAGCTGTGCGTGGTATCCGGTGAAATTCTCGTAATGAGACAAGTCGCGCGGCCGGTATGCGTTGTACAGCGTCACGACAAGACCCGGATGAGCACGCCCGATACGGCTTGTCGCCTGGATGTATTCGGAGTTCTGTTTTGGCTGCCCCGACACGACCATAAGACCAAGACGATCCACATCCATGCCGACCGCAATCATATTCGTTGCAACTGCAGTGTCCATATGTTCCTTTGCAGTATAGGGCAGCTCAAGCTGGTTGAGTTTTTCCGGTATTTTCCAAGACGACATGCGCGATGTTATCTCATCGTTCTTATTCAGATATCTGCGCTTTTCGAGATGGTATCTCTTCTGAATGCGCTTTATTCGGGCGGGAATATCATCCTGCAGAAGGCGTACCGCACCACCGAGTTCACGTATGCTGTTGAAATATCCGATCAGGGTGTAGTACGGATCGATGACATCCTTGTATTCATCCTGCAGGGAATATGTATAGACCGCCTGCAGAATAATGGCATAAGTTCTCAACAAGGCTGTTTTCACAGACTGCCCGGGAGCACAGATTCCGACATACTTTCTGAACGGGTCTTCCTCAACCGGAATCTCACGTATGAAGAAGCTGTCGCCGATCTCAAAGCCGTTCGGCGGGAACTGCTTCGTTGTCTTTCTGGCATACAGGCACTTCGCCTGGTTGTCTGCATTCTTGATTGTTGCCGTGGAGACCACGTACTTCGGTTTGATTCCATCATGCGTACACATGTCCTCGATGATGGTCTCATACGCACCATAGACGGTCCCAAGAGGCCCTGTGATCAGATGAAGCTCATCCTGAATAATAAGCTCCGGCGGTAGAAACGGCTTCACCTGCGTAATCTCTGCAGCAGGAAGACCGGATGTCCTCCTGTGTTTCGGATGTTCTGCACCAATCGCAACATATCCGTCACGGCTGCACTTGCGGTCAATTCTTCCAAACAGAGCGTTCGTGTTCACGTCCCACGGCAGTCTCGCGAACTTGTCGACTGTTGACAGGATGATGGTCGGGCATTTAGCGTAGATTTCCTCGTCCACCAGGTATACCGGAATCGGGATGCGTTCCCCGGTCTTTGGATATTTATAGAACACGCAGTGTTCGTCCGAGCAGTAGATTTCCACGGACTTCCTGTCCGGGGCAATATAAAACTCTTCCTTTGTAAGCGGCTTGCCGCAGAACGGACAGGTAAGAAGCTGCTTATAAATCAGGTTCTTCTGATTTCCTGCCTCGTAAGGTCTTTCCGGATTTTCCCTCAGATCATCAAATCTGTTCGGAGTCACACTGCCTCCGACCCAGAAACCGATGCTGATCGGCTCTGTTCCGTACCGAGGATAATTTCTCGGATCTCGTCTGACGATCTCCGCAGCAACAACCATCTTTGTGATACGGTCGCGCTGCTGCGTTGTCAGAAGACGAAGTGTGTACCGGAGGATGATGGTCACACCGCCGTCACGGTTATATTTGTCAGATTCGGAGGCGCGAAGGCGTCTGTTGGCGATGGTAAAGGCCATGAGTCCGAGATAGGCCTCCGTCTTTCCACCGCCGGTCGGGAAGTAGAGCAGGTCGACGACGTCTCGCTCCGAATCTTCCGGATGGACGATTCCCTTCAGATTCATCAGGATAAAGGCTATCTGAAATGGCCTCCAGGCGAATTCATTCTTTGGATTCTTAGGATTAACAAAATCCTTGAAATTGCATTCAATGCCTTTACCATGCTTCTTCGAGTAGTTCTTTATGCTGTTCTGCATAAAGATGACGCTGTTCATGAAACTGAACGCCTCGAACGAGATGTCGTCCGTCTCGATGATCTGAATGCCTTCCCGTATTCTTCGCAATGCGTCCCGACAGTGTCCGATGACGGTATTCCCGATTTTCTCCGCGAACTTCGGATCATTCATCCGAAAGCTTCCTGCGAGCGTGTCGTCAATCCACTTTTCATATGAATCGGCGAGCGTGTTCAGCTTCAGTATGGTTTCTGATTTCCTGCCCTTTGCCGCCATCTGCCATGTTGAAAAGTATGTGGGCGAGAATCCTTTGAGAGCGGCACTGACGCCTGGATACTCGTATTCCGGGATGAATGCGGATTCCACATAGTCCGTACGGCCGTTCCTGGTCTTACCCCATACGGCGGCACAACCTCTGCCACGTCCCATGATCGGTCGCTGCTCGAAATAGAACTCATCAGTCGCAAGAACATGCCTGCAGATGTGTTCCGCGATGAAGACCGCAGAGCCATCCTCGGCATGGGCCTTGATTCCGACCTGGAACATCAGTCCTTCGATGTCACTTGAGGGATTGCTCCGCTTGTTCACGACATAGGCGTTGACAAGGGAATATCCATCCTTCAGGGGAATCCGTGAGACGTGAACGTGTATGTTTGAATCCTGCGCAAGCTGGTAATCCTTTGTGCGCCTGAAATCACTGAACTTCACCCGTACGGTTGCGCTTTCAGGAATTCGCCTGTAAACCGTGCGGTTGTGTTCCTTTTCGTCTTTTCCTATAACCTTTTCGGTCGAGCTGACATAGTCGCCCCAGCTCACATCGAGGCAGATGCAGTCGAGACTGTTTTCCACATAAAAACTGATGCCGATGGATGATGGCAACTGGAACTTTGTGGTAGAAATGGGCTCGTTGTCATCATCCTCGCCTGCGGTGAAGTCCTCGTCCTTGTCATAGTCGATATCCGTATCAATTTCCTGTTCGTTCTCATCCGGCGCATTCTCATCACGCTGCGGCTCGAGCATTCCGACAAGGTAGGCGAAGCGAGGGTTCTCGTCCAGCACTTCTTCCGGAGAAAGTGGACCGATCAGGTCGGTCCTGATTGCATCTATGATTTTCTGCCGTACTTCGGCATATTTGAATCTGTCGACCATTAATTCTCCTCCTTTACGGGATGCGCCGTTCCAAGCGTATATTTGCAGGTGTTTCCTGGATGGATATTGTCATCGGATATCAGCCGGTATTCCCAGGTCTTGTGATCCGGATCGGCTGTCGAGGCAAAGGTGCACCAGCGGATTCCCTCGCGCGCCTTGGAGACGACCTCCTCATTGTTCACTTCGTTCAGAGCTTTCACCTCGACCATGTATTTTCCGGTTGCCGTCTCAACGAGAAAGTCAGGGTTGTACTGCTGTCCGGCTTTCCAGAAAAGACCGAGCTGATTCAGTGGAGGCTTGATCCAGCGGATCACGTCTGGATCTTCCTCAAGGATGACAGAGAACTGTCGCTCCGTATCGCTGTCGAAGGCGTTTGCCGGATAATAGGACTTCTTATATCCGGTGAACAGGTACTTCTTGATGTTGCTCCTGTCAGTGAAAGGCTTGTCGTAACGCACCTGTCCGTTTTTCTTCACGTTCTTCACGAACTTGCGGAAGACGATGAGATCCTTCTGGACTATATGAATGTCCTGCGTCTTTCTGTCCATGTGTGTGTAAATCTGTTTTTTTATATCGTTCACGATCAGGCCGGCGTAGCGACGGACGATTTTCTTCTTTTCCTCCTCGTCGCCGGTTATCTGGCTGAGGTACTGCTCCACAACATCGATGATGAAGTCGGCATCATCGTAGGAAAGCTCGCTGATGGAGTCAAGCAGCATACATGCCAGCGTGTTCCGGGCATCCTCGACTTCGAGTGCCTGTGCGTCTACTACTGTCAGCAGATGCTGGTTGATTGCGTCGAAACGCTCGATCTTTGCTGTGGCTATCTCAAAGTCCTGTATGGTGCGTTTCACTTCAAAGCGGTTGAACTTCACCTCGGAAGTTGTCTGCACGAGAATCTTTGGTACGGATATGGCTTTTGCCGAGTATTCCGTGACCGTTTTCGTGAACTCCTCCTGCGTCATCGGGCGTTTTCCACTCTGCGTATCCAGTGTCGTCGAGACAGTGTCAGTACCGGTGCTCTGTGGTCCGGGAGTTTCCCCAGTCTGCATGACTTCCGGCGCTACGTCAAAAAGACTCAGCTGATTGGGATCATCCGACCTCCTGTTCTTCTTCTGCGAGGCCATGAAGTTCTTCACGTATGCCTCGTAGATTTCAAGCTGTGTCTGCGGGTTCCGCATCTGGTCGAATGACTTGAGTCCCGTTGACGTGATCGCCTCGTCTATGAACGAGAGCTGCCCGTCCTCGAAGGTGCTCGATACATCCACGGATTCCGAGTCCTCGACTCCGGTCTTGTCCAGGTCACGGTAGCGAAAGATGTCGCTGCTTCTGATTTCGTCGACGAGCTCACGGTAATGGTCGTGCGCCACAATATCAAGCGTGTCCAGATCCTCGTTGTCAGTCTGTTCACCGAAGGGCAGACGCAGCCCGCGTCCGATGGTCTGCATGGCGAGGATATCGCTCTTAGCTGCGTTCAGAGGGATAATCGTGAACAGGTTGTTCACATCCCAGCCTTCCTTCAGCTTGTAGACGTGCAGAACAATCTCGATGGGATTTTTCGCGTTCTCGATGGAGAGAAGAAGCCGGACGTTCTCCTCGGATTCCTCGCCGGTCTGCTTCGAGTGTATCTCGATAACTTTGCCCTTGTACTTTCCATTCATGAAATCATCGCTGTCTATCAGGGCGCGGATTTTCTTCGCATGATCCGTGTCCTTGCAGGCTATAAGTACGATCGGTTTCACATAGTCGAGTTCATTGTTGACGCAGTATTCCCGAAGGACGGTCTTCCGGTGCTCGTGCAGTGTGAGTCCGTCGCGGATCTTCATCTCCTCAATATCGTCCTGGCTATACCCGGCGATGTTGGAGCGTCCCATGACGACCGGAATCTTGAGATATCCTTCGACTGCTCCGCGTGCCACGTCATAGGAGTAGATGACGTTTGAAGGAGATTTCGGCGTGGCCGTGAATTCCAGTCCCAGAATGGGTCTCAGGTAATTGATGGCCTTCATGGAGGCTGGGGCGTAGTAATGGTGTGCCTCGTCCATGCAGATGACAAGATCGTCGAACTGTGCCAGCACGTCCGCAAAGGAAGCACCGAGCGTCTCCTTGAATTTGTGGAAGTTGAACTGCGTGTCGGTCTTGCTGTTGAAAATTTTCCCGATATTAAAGATGAAAAGCTGAATCTCTGACATCTGATCAACAAAGAGAGAGCCCTGCTCGTACTTCACCGGGTACTGGTCGTAGTTCTCGCCGTCCCATACCCTCGGTCTGCCCATCTCAGCTTCCAGCCCCTTGAAGATGTACTTCGGGTGCGCAGGGTTGGATTCATTGCGCAGCTTGTCATAGATGGTGTTTCCCGGTGCGAGGATGAAGAAATGCTTGTATCCCTTTGTCTTATACAAATAGTAGATGCAGGCTCCCATCAGGCGCGTCTTGCCGATGCCGGTTGCCATGTTGTAGCAGAAAGACGGGAAGTCAAACTTCGTCCTGACCTTCCTGTTGTTCTCGCTGTATTCAGATGCCGCCGCCTCAATGGTTTCCTTGTCATCGCACTTGTAGTCGCAGTGGGTGCTGATGGCGTCAAGATAGGACAGAGCCTCTTCCTGCGGCTTTCTCAGGCTCATCGCGTATTTGATTTTCGATACCGTTCCTGACATTTACCGCACCTCACTTTCAAAATTGCACTTGTCCAGGAGATCCTTCGGAATCTTCTTCACCTCGATGTTGTCCGGCAGGATCATGTCCGACTGGATCTTTGTGGCGTAGATCAGGAGAGACTGTCCCTCGTCCAAGTGCTGCGACAGGGAGCGAACGTATTCCGCATTCACGAACTCCGTCGTCACATGGATGAACCGCTTCTCGGAAGAGTACCCGCAGAAAACATCCTGTTTCTTATATTTGAAGCCCTCAATTTTACAGATGGCCTCGCAGAGCATGTCAAAGGTGTACGTTGGATTAATTTGGTAAACAGGCAGCTTGTCATTCTTCACCAGAAGGCTCGGAGCAAGCTCATAGAAGTGGTAACCGCCACCGCCTTGCCAGTTGACATCCTTAGATATTCCAGTTTTATCGCCATCAATCACGCTATCCAGTCGCGGTTTACAAAGTTTATAACAATGATCACCGAATTCAATTCCTATAAATTTTCGTCCCGTTTTCATAGCAACTGCGGCTGTAGTGCCAGAACCGAGGAAACTATCCAATATGTAATCACCAGGGTCTGAATAGTAATTAAGTAAAGTTTGCAACAAAATTTCTGGCTTTTTCCCTCCGGTAAAGCCAACGCCGCCTTCTGAACGGCAGTTGCCAAAACTTCCTGCCAAATCCAAGAAATTACTCACAGGTAGATACTTATAGCTCCCTCCGTTCTTTAATTCCTCTAATCGATTAAGCGGAATACCTGAGTAAAATTTGCCCTTGTTTGCAGAAGCGCGTTTCGGACCGCTAATGTATCTATAACCGAGACCGTCTTCTCCAATCCCCTCAACTTTGTATAAGCATCCAAGTCCATCTTTTTGCTTTCGTTCAGCTAAATAAAGTTCAAAGAATTCTCCGGCGCTCGCCTTAACTCTTGCAAGCGATCCGGTAGCCCAGGTTTCTTTAAGCCCTGTCAAAGAAGGTTCTATCTCATCAATTGAGTATTGACCCGGTTTGAATATTTCTACTCTTTTTCCGCCTAATTCCACGACTTCTCCATGTTCAAGTTCATTTATTTTCCACTTGAATTTTTCAATGCCATATTCTGCTTTAGGTCTGTTCAATTTTGCCTGACTTTTTTGTTTTGCATAGACATGGCATTGTTCGATTATCTTCTGATAATCGCTGTCCTCGGCAAGTGTTTTATTTGGATAACGAACCTGAATGTAAAAAGTATTTAAGTAATTGCTTCTTCCAAACACTTCGTCTAAAAGCACTTTTAGATAAGAGCCTTCTGAATCATCAATCTGACAACACAGAACTCCGTCATCAGTTAATAATTCCCTCATTAACACTAATCTCTTATACAAGAGATTCAACCATATACTATGCTCTACATCGTCATCGTAATACTCGAACGCACTTCCTGTGTTGTACGGTGGGTCGATATAAATGCACTTGATTCTTCCAGCATAATCCTGCTGAAGTGCCTGGAGCGCAATCAGGTTGTCTCCATGGATAAGCATGTTTTCGCTATCCGGATCGCCATAGGATTTCTCTGGGTCTTCCAGCAGGATACGCGGTTCGACCGGCTTCTCCTCGTCGTACTTGCCGACCCATGTCAACTCGAGTTTTCCTTTTTTCTGCATATCTGTATCTCCTAAAACTTCAGTACAACGCTGATCAGAAGGATGGGATTGTCAATCTCGAGGCTCCTGTTGAACTCGGCAATTTCCCTCTCGCCGTCTGCTCTGAAGCGACTGCCTCTCTCATGGAAGGAAGCCTGGAACAACTCGAGCTTCTTCTGTTTCTGGTCCGCCTTTTTCCTGATATCTATCTTTTCATAGAAATTATTCGAGGCCTTCTCCTCTTCACGGAGTTCCTCGATTTCCGCGTTCATTTCCTTGTACTGCACGACGAGTTGCTCGTTCTGAATGCGTATCCAGTTCTCGATTTTTCGCCTGTTATATTCCCTGACGGGTTCCGTCTGTCTGTCGAGTTTGTCAAGCATTTCGGTAACGAGATTCCCGTAGGTTTTCCTAAACATTGTGTTTTCATCATCGGTCGGTTTGAAGTACCGTACTGTTGAATCGTCGATTTTTTCGAGTTCCGGCACAAGGTCGTCCTCCTCGAAATCGACGTATTTTCCTTCCTGATCGCAGAGAAGCAGCACGGGGAACAGGATGTCGGCATTATTGCACATTGCGCCGAGGAACAGATATCCGTGTGCGCCGATGGTCTGTTCACCCCAGTCGTCGATCTTCCAGTACTGAATATCGCTGAATACCTCCGGCTCGGCAACCTTGTCCCAGTAGCCGACTTCCTGAAGGTAGTGGTCTATATCCTTCCTTGTGCCTTCGAGTGCCTGTTTCTTCGCGCCGCTGCTTTCCGTAATCAGGATGGAACGGAGCTTGCGCGCGTTTTTGTCGCGTTTCGCGTTCAGCTTCCTGTCCAGCTTGTCGAACGCCTTTCTGAATTCAGTGGTCGTGTTGCAGGACTGGTAGATGTCAAGCACCATTTTCTCAAAGCTCGTACCGGATTCCAGTGCGCCGAGTGCGATGTCGGAAGCGCCGAACACGCCCTCGAACAGTTCGAACTTCTTCGACAGTATCTCGTAGACGCGCTTGTCGGCCTCGTTCTGCGTATTCAGCAGGTTGATGGCGACCACGTCGTTCTGCTGCCCGTAGCGGTGGCAGCGACCGATCCGCTGCTCGATCTTCATCGGGTTCCAGGGCAGGTCGTAGTTGATGACCGTGTTGCAGAACTGGAGGTTCAGGCCTTCCGAGCCGGCGTCCGTGCAGATCAATATCTTCGCGTGCTCCTTGAAATAGTCGACGATTGCGTGCTTGTATTCGACGCTCCTGCCATAGTTCGCGTTCCCGAAGTTCTTCACCTGCCATGCCCGGTAGATTTCCTTTGTCATCGTATCATCGAAGTCTCCATTGAACAGAAGGATGTCATCCTCGCTGTATCCGGATTTTCTGAGCTCCGCGGCAATGTATTTCTGCGTCCGCTTTGACTCGGTGAACACAACAGCCTTCTGAGCTATGCCGTTATCCCTCTGGTATGAGAAACCGATCTCAAGCGCCTGTTTCAGCGCGGTCAACTTAGAATTTGTCTTTATACGCTTTGCAACATCAATGATGGCATTGACCTTGTCCATTTCCGCCTGGATGTATGCCTTCTGCGCGGCAGTTTCCTCGCCCTCGGTTTCCTCAAAGCCGGATTCATCAATCTCGTCCTCGACAAAGCTCCAGAACAGGTCGAATCCCTCCTGCGCATCAGCCGACCTCGTTCCCTCATACAGTTTCTCAAGCCGCTTCTTCAGCACCTCGAAGGTCTCGACCAGGGCGAAGCTGGATGAGGCCATGAGCTTGCGGATGACGAGGATAATCAGCCCACGGTTGGATGCCGGTATGGAGTAAAGGGCATCCCTCTTGAGGAACAGGTTGACCCGTTCATATAGTTCTATCTCACCAGGCGACAGTTCAAAGTCAACAGTTCTGCAGATCCTCTTCACGAAATGCATGTAGTCCGCCACGTCTTTTCGCAGGGTCCTGTAAAGCACAGGCGTGAGTTCGCGCTTGAGGCCGTCGTAGTCCTCATCCTTCATATATCGTTGCCGGAACACCTGCTCAGATCCGAAGATCCTCGGATCGATGAAGGAAATCAGCCCGTACAGATCCATGAGTGAGTTCTGCAGCGGCGTTGCTGTCAGAAGGATCTTCGGTATCCCGCCTGAAAGAGCGTACAGCCGCTTCGCACGCTTTGTTCTGTTAAGGTTGCGCAGATTGTGGGCCTCATCAATGATGAGGAAGTCCCATTTCACATCCGGGAACCGATTCATCAGTTTCGATGAGTAGTCATAGGAGGTAATCACAATCATGACACCTTGTCTGTCTGCGAGCTTCCTGTGCCAGTTCTTCGCGTCATGCTCGACCGTGAGCCTGTCCAGAATCACAGAGCTCAGGTCGAATTTATCCTCAAGTTCCAGCTCCCACTGCTTGCGGAGGGATGCGGGAAGCGCTATCAGTACCTTTTTCGCTCCGGATTCCAGCATGTAGCGCAGGATGAGGCCCGCCTCGATTGTCTTTCCAAGTCCTACTTCGTCGGCAAGCACCATGCCGCCCGTCTTCATCGCGTCGATGGCGGCGCAGAATGCGTTGATCTGGTGAGGGTTCGGATCGATGTGGGACTCGGACGCAAGAAGGAAATGAAACGGCGACTTTTTCAGTTCCATCCGTTTGAATCTTCCATACTGCTCGAGGAGCAGGTTTCCGTTTTCACTGCTGTCCATCGGCATCCTCCCCGTGAAGCTGTGCAAAAATACCCTCGGCGATTCCCCTTGCCATCAGAGGAGGCACGGCGTTCCCGATCTGTACGAACTGTGACGTGCGTGGTCCTTCGAAGTAATAGCTGTCGGGGAATGACTGTATGCGCGCCGCTTCCCGTACAGTGATGGAACGATGCTGGCTGAGGTCCGGATGGATGAAGTAGTGGCCGTCCTTGGAAAGATGAGCCAGTATCGTGTGACAGCATTGTTCATCGCCCTCGACGACCTTGAAGCGGTCGGTGAAGGAATGGCGGTTCTTGTGCGTCTTTAGCTCCTCGGGCAGGTCGTTGTAGTTGAGACGCCTGTGACCTTCGTTCCACAGTTCTATGGCTCTCTCATATATCCTTATGTCACGCTCGATGTTCGGCCGGCAGTTCTGCAGGGTCAGGACATCGTTCTTCGTGCGTATACCGGTTTCGATCACGTATCTGCTCGGTTTTTTCTTCGAGTAGGTGTTGTTGCTTTCCCCCGGATGAAGTTCAGGGAGATCTGTGAACAGGTCGTTCACCACGGCATTCGCTTCCTTTTTGATGAAATCCGGATATGCCAGGCCGCTGTTCTTGAGCCAGCCGACGATGATCATCCTCCGTCTGTTCTGGAGCACACCGAATGTATGCGCGTTCTGCTCCCGGCACTCAATCTCGTATCCGACCCGCTTGAGATATTTCTGCAGGTTCTTCCAGATTGCGCCGCCCTGTGCGGATTCGATGCCTGTCACATTCTCGAACACGAACATACGCGGCTGGTATTTCTTGAGAAATCGCGCGTAAAGCTTGTACAGGTAGTTGCGCGGGTCGTCCTCCATCGGAGTCTCCATGTGGCTGCTTTGGGCTCTGCCGACGAGGGAGTATGCCTGGCACGGCGGGCCGCCGACAATCACGTCTATCTTCCTGATTCCGCGTAACTTCATTATGCCGTCGATGGTCTTGAAAACGGCGGGGAGCGTTTCGTCCGACAGCGTCTCGTTGATGACTGTCTTTGTCACGGAGGCGGGAATCATCTTCATGAGCTCATCGCGGCTGATATCTCCAGAGAGGTATTTCTCGTATAGTGCCAGGTTGCCCGAGTTCTTCAGGTAGTAGTATGCGCTGCGGGTTTCGAGCGTCTTCGCAGCGTACTCGTTCATCTCGACATGCGCAACCGGGCGGAAGCCCGCCTGAAGGAACCCCTCGGACAGGCCTCCCGCCCCTGCGAAAAGGTCTATGAAATTGTAGCTGCTCTGCTTATCCGCCTTTGCCATGCTTCTTCCTCACAATCTTCGTTTCCCGTACCATACGGCATAGACAGGACGGCAGTCCTGACAGGACCGACGGTCTGGCTTCACTGGCGCAACCGTGTCCTGCTCCGTCCCGCATCGCTTCTTACCTCGGCAGAAGCCTCCTCGCGCAGCACGGTTTCCGCTATTTCATTCAGTTCCACATCCAGAGAGTCACATATCCGGAGGAGCACATCAGTCGTAACGTTCTCGTCCTTGCCGAGCTTGGCGAGGGAAGACGAGCTGATGCCTGCGTTCTTCCGGAGATTCGTGCGTTTCATATCCCTGTCTATCAACAGTTTCCACAGTTTCTTGTAGCTCATTTTTCTCTTCATGACTCATCCTCTGTCTCTGTATCCCATGACTGTCCATATAGCTTTCTGGTTCCATCAGATAACCTTATGACTGTATGGTCTTCAAGTATCCGCTGCGTTTCAGGAGTATGTACCTCCTGCTTTTCAAATGAGATGATCACCTGTTTTTTTATTCTGCATGTACGATTGCTGGCAGTCCCGTTGTGTTCAATACGGCAAGGTCATATATGATCATTCCCTTGTAAGCGGATGCTGTTCCGTCGTCGCCTTTGCTTTCAAACGTAAAGCTGTTGTACTCCTTAATTGTCAGCTTCGGCGGATTATGGTGCTCCGCATACAGTGAGCTGTTGTACTCGGCCATCTTTGCGTTGATAGTCTGTTCGATATCTGTCAGGATCTGGCGAATAGCGTCTTTCAGCTGATCGTTCGCGAGCTTTTTGGCTTCCTTCAAATCATGAAGCGTCAAGTACGATTCATTCTGAGTTTTCAACGCATCAATGATTCCCTTCAACTCCGAATATCTGTTCAGAAACTCCTTGGAGATGTTTCCCACAAATCCGAGAGCCTTTATCTGTGCGTTGACTTCTTTTCGCTGTTCTTCCAGATCCTCGATTTCAACAAGGACAGCCTGCCTTTCACTTTCAAACTGGTCATCGAGAATCCTTGCGAGCTTCTGATGATAGTTCTCCACCTCGTAGAGCTTCCGGATGTTCATGTCAGGGAAGAACTCCTGCAGTGATTCCAGATCCGCTTGCGACGGATATAGGCCATATTCGAGACTCATTTTGAGAAGTTTCAACCGGCGCTGCTTTACCTCGATTTGTGTTTCAATTTTCAGCCTACATCCACGGAGTTCTGCCTTCTGCTGCTGTTTTTCAATATCCTCCTCGGAATGCACCTCCACCTGCTCAGAAGTGAGATTGTCAAGTTCCTCCTGCAAGGAGCGAATCTTGGCTGCATTTGCTTCATATTGTTTATCGCCGCCTACGAGGTCAGAGACAAACTGATACTTCTATGCAGCCCTGTATGCAGAAAGCTTATCGTCCTGTTCCTTCAGCTTGGCATTGAAAGCCTCGATGTCCTTATACCGGTTGAAAAGCTTGACAAGACGATCCAAAGAGTTCTGCATGCTGTCACCACGCACACCATACAGCGGAGTCTCTTGAGCACTCACATTGCTTTTTCCATGCATCCGAAAGAAACTACTCAGTGTGGATCGGAAGGACAAGCCGGGATAGTCAATGCCACATTTTTCTTTAAGCCACTCAACAAATTCACTTTTGCCCTTCGTCTCTCCGGTCAGGACATACCCGTCTGTGTACACTTGAATGGTATCCGGGTCTCCGGTATTTCTTGCAAAATGGTATTCCTGCCCGTCAAATTCAAAAGTGAAGAAAATAGTATGGTGTCCCACATGCTTTACGCCATCACCTTTGATATATGTACTTCCACCGAACACAAAGTCGATAACCTGCATTGCAGAGGACTTTCCTATTGAATTCTTGCCGTTTTCCATTCCAAGGACAACACTCAATCCCTTGTGGAAAACTATTGGCGGTCTTCCCTTGCCATCTTTCCTGAAGACTGGGGATCTCATTTCTTTAAGCATATGAAAACCTCCCTGTCATCATTCATGTCTATAGCACGCAGAGCATAGAGGCAGTCCATTGCGGATAGAAAATCCGTAGGATCCTTAAGGATCCGCTTCATTGATAGATATAGTCCTCCTACGGAGACCGGCCCGTTTTCCATTTCATCCAGCACCCTCGGCAGCAAAGCCAGGGTGCTTTTTTCATATGAATAGATTTTCTTTGGAAGTCCACGCTTCGCATAACTACGCAGCGACTTGTCTTTTCCCTCTTGCGAGGGATCTTTTGATATCCCCCACTCCTCCTCGGAGACTTCAGTCAGCATGGCCATAAGGTCGCGAAAGAAATGTGGCACATCGTAGCCATCCGCCAGATGCTTCTTCAAAATCTAAAATAAGGTTTTGAATTCCAATGCCGTTCCTCCTCACAACTTTCGTACCACGCCGTATCATGCCGTACCAAACTATCCCAAGATTAAAAAATCGATTTCGTATATTAAAAGCGACTTCAGAAACGGAGTCTTGCCAAGCAGAAGACTACCACCATAGTATAGCATGTTGGCGTTCAAAAATCAAACTAAATGTTTGCATTAAGGACGCAGATAAGAAAACGTGAGGAACCGACAGAAGGTCTGATCAACCGTCATCCAGTGAGGTTCTTGCAGAACAACTATCAGGTCTCCTTCTCTGGAAAAAGGAGCCAGCACAACAAAGAGACAAATCATGTCAAGCATTAGCAAACAGGACTACATCAACAGCATTGAGGAATCAGCCTCTATCATCTGCTCTGAAATAGGGGCGGAGGTTGTCGATTCTGTACTTCAGCGTTACGTCGCTCAATGCATCGAAGACCTTGCCCCGATTGATCTGCCGGACGTGTTCAGTGAGCTCTACGCCCTTGGGGCGGATTTCCTTAATTAACTAATCACCAATTTGCCCTGAGTAAGGCGTTAAAAGGCTCACCGCCATAGCCATTCCCCCCGGTGCACAGAGTTGGCTCGAGCGGTTGTAGCGGTCACAAATGAATAAGAAACCAGTCTACGAGCGTGGCTGGCCGAACGAAACGAGTTAATTCCCGTTCCGTCTGGCCTGTCACGCTCCTTTTTTGTGCGGCCTCCGGTTCGGGAGAAGCGAACGGAGGTATCACGAATGAAAACCAATGACAATCAGAATAAACGCATCTACGACAAGACCACCAAGCAGTGGTACAAAATCCCGGAGGATCAGTACAGAGAGTACGACCGATGGCGCACCGCTCTTCGCAAGAGGATGCAGTATCGCGGAGAATGTTTCTGCCCGCGCAGCAAATGGTGGCTTTGTGATGCCCACTGCCTGGATTGTGAATTCTACATCGCGCCATCAGTATCGCTTAATGAGCCCATTATTTTAGATGACAGATCTAGCGACAGCACTCTCGGAGATTATGTTTCGGATCCGAATACCCTCACTGAAAAGATAGCAGCTGACCGTGATTTGCTCCTGTTTCTTTGTGCTCGGTTAAAGGAAATCGATCCAGATGCAGAGAAAATTATACAAATCTGGAAAAATCATCCAGCAGGAATCTCCAATCGAAAAATTGCCAATATGCTTGGGCGCTCTCAGTGTACTTTTGCAGATGAAATGAAGCGCTTCCGTGAAAAGTATCGTCATTTCCTTAATGATTAATTTTCTTTCTATGGTAAATTGCAAGTTGAATTTGAACAACTATAATCAAGAAACACACTCAATAGCATAAACTTCATCGAGGAATGCATCAAATAGCTCTGACGGCGTATGGTAGCCCAAAACACGACGTGGGCGCTGGTTCAGCGTATCTGCCATATTCAGGATATCCTCATCAGAGAAGCGCTCCATGGACATGCCCTTTGGGATGAAATCCCTCAGTAAGCCATTGTGGCGTTCGTTTTGAGCCCGCTCCCACGAGCTGTACGAATGTGTAAAGTACATCTTGGTACCGAGGCTATCAAACTGCGATAAGTTCTCAAACTCTGGACCGTTATCGGCCGTCATCGTCTTAAAAATCTGGCTGAAGTACTCTGCACCATATAGCTCCTGCAACTGTGCAAGAGCAGCTTCAACGCCGGCGCAGGTACGTCCAGGGATACGGATAGCGATGTAGTTGCGCGTAACCTTTTCAACAGCAGTGAAGACTACTGCCTCACGGCCTGCACGCTGACCAACGACCGTGTCCACTTCCCAGTGGGCAATCTCGGTACCTTCATTGACGACGGCAGGACGTTCCTCAATGGAGCGGCCCTTCATACGCTTGTTCTTACGTACCCATTTCCGACGGTGTTTATGCTTTAAGGCTCGCGGGACCTCGAAGAGCGACAGTAGAAGCTTATTAGCCCAAAGCATGTTGTAGAGCGTCTTGGTACAGGGAATCTGTTCCGGCGTAAATAGCTTGTTTCGCCTGGCATAGCCAACGCAGGCATCCAGTGACCAGCGTTCCTGGCGGACTTGTTCTACCATCCATTGGATGAACGACTCGCAGTCGTCATGATCGATTTTACAAGGTTTCCTGGAGCTCTTGCGATTTTCTGCATAAGCCTTCTGACCGCGCTTTGCCATATACTGAGGGGCACGACCGTGCTTGCTTTTCCGATCCGGCGTTCCACGCCGAAATTCATAGAAAACAGTCGTGTGAGCACATCCTATCGCGGCAGCGATGCTGCGAAGGGAAAGCCTCTGGCGATGCAGAGCCTGAATCATGCCACGTTCTTCCAAAGAAAGATGGCGGCCGAGTATACGTACGTCCTCAATTGTGTTAGAATGAATGTGATCCATAGTGATTGCTCCTTTGTTGATGATTTCTAGCAAAACCATTTTAACATGAAGCTTCACTATGGATTTTTGTTTTTTGATTATCTGTTCAAATGCATTTTACAACTAACCTTTCCTAATAAACCAAGTGATTGTTATAATAGATTCGTAGGATATCTGATTTTTCAAAAATGAAAAGTTTCCCATAGTGACGGAAGGTGATCAAATATGACAAAGGAAGAATTATTAGAGTTTAAATACACGTATGGCTATTTCAAGATTGATGATCTTACCTATGGTTATATGACGATTCTTTTCTTTCAGCCGCCGTGTACTTATACAAAAGTTTCCTTTGATGAATGTCTGGAGGATAGTGTTCCAAGCATGGTTCAAACATACAATGCACTAAGACACCACAAACCGTACGATTTTTTCATTGAAGCAGGAACTGAAAAGTTTTACATCAAAATCAGCGACTATAGTAATGAAAACTTAGATGATTCGGTACTCTTTACCGTAAAGATTTCAAATTGGAATAGGGGAGTGTAAAATAGTTTGTGTAAATCGGTATTGCATGAATCTACTTTATGCC
>OJRZ01001145.1_pt1 | contig 22318 bp, 16 predicted proteins | sample 1599291 | NCBI WGS metagenome assembly OJRZ01 (sample SAMN04168657, study PRJEB22393) | human gut metagenome | biome: human gut microbiome; feature: stool | host: Homo sapiens | collected 2014-03-20
CTTAATAACCTGCTTGATCGTTCCGATTGTCCCAATCTCAAATACATCCTTTAATTCTGGATCCTCTATATTCAACTCTCTTTGCGCAACAAGAAATACCTGTTGTTCTTCGCCTTGCATAACTTGTTGAATTGCCTGGATGGAATAGGCACGGCTCACATCAAAATGTACCACCATCTCCGGCATGATTGTCATTCCCCTTAAGGCAACCATAGGTATATTCCGTATCTGTTTTTCCATATTTCCTCCTTATTCAGGGACGGGGGTAATGTAACATTACCCCCGTCCCCAATTTACATTATGCACTTTCTGACGTAAGGGTCTCGGAATTGTAAACCGGATCTGCTGTCCCTTCTACGGCTTCTTTTGTAATTCGACAAGTTTTTATGCGATCATTGGACGGTACGTGATACATTGTATCCATCATGACATTCTCCATAATCGCACGTAACCCTCTCGCTCCTGTCTTTCTCGCCAATGACGTGTCTGCAATCTTTTCCAATGCTTCTTTGTCAAACTCTAATTCAACGCCATCAAGTTCCAGTAATTTCTGATACTGTTTCACAATAGCACTCTTTGGCTCTGTTAAAATACGAATCAACGCATCTCTGTCAAGCATCTCCAATGTGACGTTGACCGGAACACGTCCGACTAATTCTGGAATCAGACCAAACTTCACCAAATCCTGCGGCAATACCTGACTTAAAAGTCTGTCCACATTATCTTCATGATGATTGCCCACTTCCGCATTAAATCCCATTGATTTTCTGTCCATACGCGTCTCAATAATCTTATCCAGACCTTCAAACGCTCCACCACAAATAAATAAAATATTTGTCGTGTCAATCTGTATCAACTCCTGGTGTGGATGCTTTCTTCCACCCTGTGGCGGTACCGATGCCACTGTTCCTTCTATAATTTTAAGAAGCGCCTGCTGAACTCCTTCTCCCGATACATCTCTTGTAATAGACGGGTTCTCTGACTTTCTTGTAATCTTGTCAATCTCATCAAGATATATGATACCGTGCTCCGCACGTGCAATATCACCGTCTGCTGCCTGAATAATCTTCAGAAGAATATTCTCCACATCTTCTCCTACATATCCTGCCTCTGTGAGTGCTGTTGCATCCGCGATCGCAAATGGCACATTTAAAATCTTAGCCAGTGTCTGCGCAAGCAACGTCTTTCCACATCCTGTCGGTCCCAGCATCAAAATATTACTTTTCTGCAACTCGACCCCAAGATCTTTTTCTGCCATAATTCTTTTATAATGATTGTACACTGCCACTGACAACACTTTCTTTGCCTCGTCCTGTCCAATTACATACTCATCCAAAAAAGATTTGATCTCCTCTGGTTTTAAAAGATTGATATCCTGAAAATCAGATGGATTCTCATATGCAAGTTCTTCTTCAATAATCTCTGCACACACGTCCACACACTCATCACAAATGTAGGCTCCATTAGGTCCCGCAATCATCTTGCGCACCTGCGCCTGCGTCTTATTGCAAAATGAACATCTTACAATTTCTTCTCCTATCTTTCCTGCCATACTCTCACCTCGTCTCTCCACTTTCATACGATGGAAAGGGGGTGCCCAAATTAAGCATCCCCTCTTCCAGTTACATTAATGGCTGGTAATCACTTCATCTACCAGTCCGTATTCTTTTGCTTCCTGTGCTGACATAAAGTTATCACGTTCTGTGTCGGCCTGAATCTTCTCAAGACTTTGCCCTGTATTTTCTGCCAAAATCGTATTCAACTTCTGTCTTGTCTTTAAAATATGTTCTGCTGCAATCTGAATCTCTGTCGCCTGTCCCTGTGCTCCGCCTAATGGCTGGTGAATCATGATCTCTGCATTCGGAAGGGCATATCTTTTCCCTTTCTTTCCGCCTGACAATAAGAATGATCCCATACTTGCAGCCATACCAATACAAATTGTGGATACGTCACATTTGATATACTGCATTGTATCATAAATTGCCATTCCGGCAGTTACAGAACCACCCGGGCTGTTGATATAAAGCTGGATATCCTTGGAAGGATCTTCTGCTTCCAGGAAAAGAAGCTGTGATACGATCAGTCCTGCACTCACATCATTTACTTCCTCACCAAGAAAAATGATTCTGTCCTTCAGAAGCCTTGAATAGATATCATAGCTTCTCTCTCCCCTGCTTGTCTGTTCAATGACATAAGGTACTAAACTCATATAAACGCCTCCATTTACGCGGCTGACTTTTTTCCGAAAGAGGTAGTCTTCTGAGCCTGTCTCTTTCCGGATCTTAAAATTTGATTACTTTAAAATTAAACTTCCTTAGCAGCGTCAGCGATAACAGTAACTGCTTTCTGTACAGCCATGTCTTTCTTCATCTGCTCAAGTTCACGCTCTCCAAGTAATTCTTTTAACTTGTCAGCTTCCATTTTGTATGCTTCAGCCATCTTGGAAATCTCTTCGTTTACTTCTTCCTCTGTCGGCTGAATGTTCTCAACTTCTGCTACTTTCTCAAGAACCAGTCTTGTCTGGATTCTCTTTAATGCCTGTGGTTTCATATCTTCCATCATCTTGTCAGCTGTCATGCCTGTGAACTGGAAGTACTGGTCCATGGATAATCCCTGGGACTGCATTCTTCTGCTGAAATCATCAAGCATCTGACGGCACTGTGTCATAAGCATAGCTTCCGGAATATCCATCTGTGCATTTTCGATTGCTTTATCTACTGCCGCATCTTCTTTTGCACGTTTTGCTTCGTTTGCTTTCTTATCTTCAAGGTTTGTTTTTACATGCTCTTTATACTCTGCAAGTGTATCGAACTCAGAAACATCTTTTGCAAAATCATCATCCAGTTCAGGAAGTTCTTTTGCTTCGATCTTCTTAACTGCGCATTTGAAGATTGCTTCTTTACCTGCAAGTTCTTTTGCCTGATATTCTTCAGGGAATGTAACTTTTACGTCTACATCATCGCCAACTTTAGCACCAACAAGCTGTTCCTCGAATCCCGGGATAAATGTGTTGGAACCAAGTGTCAGAGGATACTCTGTAGCCTGTCCGCCATCGAAAGGTACTCCGTCTACAGATCCTTCGAAGTCGATTGTTACAATATCATTTAACTGAGCTGCGCGGTCTTCTACGCTGATTGTTCTGGAGTTTTTCTCCTGCTCTTTCTTGAGTTCAGCTTCTACGTCTTCGTCTGTTACTGTGATTTCAGTTTTCGGTACTTCTACACCTTTGTAATCACCTAATGTAACTTCCGGTTTAACAGCAACTTCTGCTGTGAAGATGAATGCTTTTCCAGGCTCAGCCTGTGTGATGTCGATTGTCGGCTGGGAAACGATCTCAAGTTCGCATTCAGCTAATGCTTTGCTGTAGTGTTCCGGAATCAGAGCGTTAACAGCATCTTCAAGGAATACTCCTTTGCCATACATCTGCTCGATCATTTTTCTTGGAGCTTTTCCTTTACGGAATCCAGGGATGGAAATTCTTCCTTTTGCTTTCTGGTATGCATTCTGCATTGCTTTTTCTAAATCTTCAGCGGCAACTTCGATAGTAAGTTTCGCCATGTTTTTTTCCATTTTTTCCACCTGTAAACTCATGTTACATGTTCCTCCTTAATTTTCAGGTTATGATTGCGACTGGTTTTTCAGCTGCGTTATATCATTCACAGTTTTTACCTATTTCTATATATTTAAGTCTAAGCTCCGCTCCCACTGTTGCAGAAGCGGGAGACCTCTCTATAACTCAATTATATATTTACAGTCATTGTAGCAGTATAGCACAAAAAATCCAAAAGTGCTAGTGTTTTTTCGCATAAAAATAAGGGTTTGAGGACGATTTAGCGGGTATATACTACTGATTCTGCGATTTCTTTTGCTTTTTCGTCATTTTCAAGCTGTGAAATCAGGGAAAGTGCGAAGTCTACAGCTGTTCCCAGGCCACGGCTGGTAGTTATGTTTCCATCTACTACCACATTGTCTTCGCTGGTCTTGGCACCGTCTCCTGCAATAATTTCCATGAAGGACGGATAAGAGGTGGCTTTGCGGTTTTTGAGGAATCCAAGACCTGAGAATACACTTGGTGCAGCACAGATAGCGGCGATTTTTTTGCCTTTGCTGTTGAAATCTGTCAGAAGGTCTGTAAGTGGTTTGTATCCTGCAAGATATTTGGTTCCCGGCATTCCTCCCGGGAGGACAAGCATGTCGGCATCTGCGAAGTCTGTTTCTGCGAATGTTGTATCAGTGAGCATGGTGATACCGTGAGATGTCTGGATCTGTTTGGTTTCTTTGATGGATACAGTTTTGATATCGATTTCTGCGCGGCGGAGAAGGTCTACTACTGTGAGGCCTTCGATGTCTTCGAAGCCGTCGGCGAGGAAAATGTATACTTTTTTGCTCATTTTAGGTCCCTCCTGATTAATTTGTTTTGTAAAAGTTTTATCCTATTTTCTGCAATGGATTATAGCATTTTTTGTTTGGAGTTACAATGTTTGTTTGGAGCTTTCTGCTTTTACCATATCTCTGGTTTCAAGTCTTTCGGCAATGGATTGGGATATGTTTCACCGTTTAGGGTTTTTGTCAGTTCTTCCCTGGCTTTATTTACCAACTCTGGTTTTTGCAGGAAGTCTATGGCTGTGAGAGCCATGATCTTAGCGGCGTAGAGCATTCCTTTTTGAGCGATCGAGGATTTTCCCTGGGCTGCTGCCTGCCAGGAGTGGAGGGCGGTTCCTGCTGCGAATGTTGGGATGTTGAGATGGACGGTTGGTACCAGCCAGCTTACATCGCCCACATCAGTGGAGTATTTGAGATCACTGTACAGATTCTGGTATGCCATTGGCTCAAAGATTGGTTTTTTCATTACTTCAGCAGCTTTGGGGCCGAAGTAGTCCCGGGCAATTGTGGGGAGTTGATTTTTGTCCTGATCTGAGAGGGACTGTTGGAATTTTTGTGCGTAGGCATATTCTTCTTCAGTGTAAGTGATCGGACCCAGTTTTTCCAGATACGCATTCATGTGATCTGCCAGGATTTTGCTGGAGATCAGGTTTGAATATGCCGCTACCTGGCGTATTTCTACAGTAGTTTCAGTCATAAGCGCTGCGCCCCTGGCTATGTTGCATACGCGGTTATAGAGTTCTTTTACCTGGGTGATCTTTGGGGCGCGGATAGCATAAAGTACCTGAGCCCTGGACTGGACTACATTTGGGGCATCTCCGCCTGTATCTGTTATGGCATAGTGGATCCTGGCCTCATCTATCATGTGTTCACGCATGTAGTTTACGCCCACATCCATAAGCTCTACTGCATCCAGAGCAGAACGCCCCAGTTCCGGGCACATGGATGCATGGGCCGGAGTTCCGTGGAATGTAAAAAATACTCTGAAATTTGCCTTGGTACTTCCATAACATGCACGCCGCCCCTGCTCCGGGTGCCAGCAAAGAGCCAGGTCACAGTCATTAAAATAGCCATCACGTACAAGAAAGGCCTTGCCGCCTGCATTTTCTTCAGCAGGGCAGCCGTAATAACGGATCGTGCCTTGCAGGTTATGTTCTTTCATAAAGTCTTTTAATGCAATGGCAGAAGCAAGAGTTCCTGTTCCGATAAGCTGATGACCACAGCCGTGGCCACAGCTGTCAGTATGTACAGGAATCCTCTCTGCTACATCTGCCTTCTGTGAAAGTCCCGGCAGTGCATCAAATTCTCCAAGGAATGCTATGACTGGTTTTCCTGATCCATATTCTGCAATAAATGCAGTCTTCTCTCCTGCCAGATCTGCTTTGATGGAAAACCCTGCCTGTTTTAATACATGCTGCAGCAATTCAGAAGATCTGTATTCCTGGAATCTGGGCTCTGCAAATTCCCAGATCTTATTGCTGATTTCAGCATAATAGTCTTTCTTACTGTCGATTTTTTCTGAGATTTCTTTTATGTATTCGTCTGTATGATCCATTCTGTTGTCCGCTTTCTTTTTTATATTTCCAGTCACATATCCGCACTTCACTTCACAGCATCAACAGTTATTCAAAAGTCTCTGATTCTCCATTTTCTTTGTATACTCAAGGCACAGCATTGTAATATCATCAAACTGGTCATTGTCTCCTACAAAAGCGTCAATATCCGCCTTTACAAGCTTCAGAGTTTCTTCCGGATTACTGCTTAAGCACTGCTGATTCAGAACATGATCCAGTCTGTCCATTCCGTACAGCTGCCTGTCCTTATCCGTTGCCTCTGTCACTCCATCTGTATACTGGAATATTTTGTCTCCGATATTCAGCTGAAGCTTTTGTTCCTTATATACGATGTCCTCTATCCCTGCAAGGACGAAACCAGCACGTATTTTGTAGGCTTCATAGGTGTTGGTTTCCCTGCTGTAAACAAACGGCATTTCATGTCCGGCGTTTACATACCTGAATTCACCGGTCACAAGATCCAGCACACCCTCAAAGGCTGTAATGAACATTCCGTTTTCATTGGATTCACACAGAATATTATTGACCTCTGTAAAGACTTCTCCCAGGTCTCTGCCCGGCTGTGTATGATCCTTGATCAGGGTTTTTCCGATAACCATGAAAAGTGCTGCCGGAACTCCCTTTCCGGAAACATCAGCCATAACAATCGCCATATGCCTGTCATCAACCATAAAGAAATCATAAAAATCTCCGCCAACTTCCTTTGCCGGTGTCATGGTCGCATAAATATCCATCTCATCCCTGTCAGGAAATGCAGGGAATATGCAGGGAAGCATGGAAGCCTGGATCTGTGTTGCCACGTTCAGCTCTGCTCCGATACGTTCCTTCTCAGCAGTCACCCGGGTAAGGTTATCCATATAGTTAATAATACTTTTCTGCATGGATTGGGTTGCGTGATAAAGTTCTTCTATCTCATCTCTGGTATGAATATCAAGATCTACGATGTTGTTCTCATCATACCCTTCCTCGCCATTGCCAAATTTGTGTGTTGCTTCTGTAAGCAGTTCAATGGGCCTGGATATTCTCTTTTTGATTTTTCTGGATATGTCCATACCGGCAGCCAGGATGATCAGAATGCAAAGACATACCATCAGTACAGTAAAACGAATGGTATTTCTGACAATCTCTGTCATGTCAATATCTGCAAAGGCAACTGCACATTTCTCTCCATCAGATGAAAGTACCGGCTCTCCCGCAGATGACAACCATCCAAATTCTGTTCTGCTCACAGTAGGCTCCAAGCGTTCGTTTCCTTTCAGTTTATCAAATCTTTCCGAAAGCTCTTCCTTATAGCCAAGAGTCAGATAGCCTGACGAAGGATCAAACAGATACACACTGGAATGATCCTGGATCATCTGAATATACAGATATTCAATATTCATATCTGCCTGTATAGAATGAAGATATTCATTTATCCTCTCATAATTCTGATACATGCCTTTCTCTTTAAGCCAGTCTATGATCGGCTGTTCATCATCAGCTGCTACTGCTTTTTCCTGGATCTGTTCAAATTCCTCTGTGTCTATCTCTTTACACAGTTCTTCGATAAAATCCCCATTTACCTGATCTGATACCGTCTTCGCGATTTCAAGCGCTTTATCATTATAGAGTTTTCTATACTGTCTGTTATTCACAAGAGAACTTCCAAGAAGCATTAAAACCCCAACCACCAACATAGAACCGATGAGAAATTTAATCAGTTCAACATTCAGCTTTCGTCTTTTTTCCATGCTCTTTGACCTCCTTTTTTGTCTCTGTGTGCTGCAAATGTGGTGCTGATCAGGAAAGCTGCTGAAAGCACACTCACAAGGATCAGCACAAAGATAAGACCTCTGCCTACACCAAGGACCAGCACATAGCCAAACACAAAGGAACCCAGAGACTGTGCACCGTTCTCAAACAGGCTGTAAACCCCAAGTCCTCTGTCATATCCAAATCGTTCTACATCCTTCAAATCTGTAAAATAGCTGGTAAGTAATGGAATCCCAAAGCTGTCTGCAACTCCAATCAATGCCAGTGCGATCAGAAGAGATGGTATATTCTGAAGCATTGCCACCTCCAGAAAAGCTGCTGCATAAATAAACGCAGCCACCGCAAGCCCAAAATGCTTCCAACCCCTGTTGGAAAAGAATTCCGTAAGAGGAGTTCCCAGGATCAGTACAAAAATTCCGTTTAAAAGATAGGTATATCCAATATAGGTTTCCGAAAGTCCCCATTCAGAACCAACAATAGGAAACATATAATTCAGGAAATATCCACAGATCAGAAGCGGAATCATCATCAGCAGGAAAAAACTAATAATCCTTGGCCGAAAGATAAACTGAACAATATTCATATGTGTATCTTCTGTTTCGCAGTTCTCCTCTTCGTTATCTGAAGTATATTTACTCATATACTTATTTGCTACCAGAAACAGCAGCACACTGAGTACTGCAGTGACAGCAAACAACGCTGTATAGGACATCCATTGCAGAAGGAAGCCACCAAACACAACTGCACAGTTTGCACCGCTCAGGGAGGATACACTGTAATAGGCATAGGCTCTGTTCTTCTCCTCATCAGGAAGCTCCACGATTATAAGATTGACAAGTAAAAGCAATACTCCCCAGCCTGCTCCAAGAAGCAGGGCGCTTAAAGTAAGCAGCCATATATTGGGAACCACTCGCAATCCAAGTCCTGCTGTAAGCAGTACAGAGCTTACAAAAACAGATCTCTTTGCCCCAAGCTTATGTATTACCTTTCCGCCAAGCGCTGAGAAAATGGCGCCGGATAACACCTCTGCAGATATAGGAACTGCTGCAAGCATGGCCGGTGATAATCCCTGTACTGACATCTTCTCAGAAATCTTCATTGCATAGATGGGAAGAATCGCACAGGTCAGATTTGTAAAAAAGAAAACAAGAAATACAATAAATCTGAAAATTTCCACAGGAAGTCTGCTATTGTTTTCCTCCTGTTTTCGTCTTTTCAGTTCCTGCCTTCCCTTTATAAAATAAATCACCTCAAAGGTAAGCATGAAAAATACTACCATAATTGCGATCAGATTGATGATCAGAGACACCTGGATCTCTCTGCTTTTCTCTGTCAGACTGTTCATATCTGTTCCGACTTCTATAATCCCAATAATATCTCCGCTTTTATCCCGGATGGGACTATGGATAAATACAAAGCTTCCGGAGCTTGAGTTTGTAGCATAGGTTTTTGTAGCCCCCTGCTCCATAACCTCCTGAAGATCTGTGCCTTCATATTCCCAGTCATAGGGATAGGACACACAGATATCCTCCAGGGTATAGACCAGGGTAACCGTTCCGTCTTTTACTTTATAAAGTACACAGTACAGATCCTGTGAACTGTCAGAATCCGAGAAGAATACATCCCTTACTACCTGCCGGACCTGTCTGTAATCCTCATTCATAAAATCAGAAGGCTTTTCCAGCCTCTGAAATGCATCTGCAGGAAGTCTGTTTGTTACTGCTGATGCGGCAAATTTCTCTCTTGTATAGGTTTCATCGACCAGCAGACTTTGAAACTGCGGAAACAAGGTGCCAATAAACAGAGCCGCAACTCCCACAATAATCCCTATGACTGCCATGGTAATCTTTGCATAAAAGCTGAATTTTTTTACCAGTATCTTTAACAAAGTCACCGCAAAAAACAAAACAGCAGCGACAATCACTGCACAGGCAGCCCACAGCAGGCAGTTCCATACCTGCAGTTTTCCTGATAGCGGAACGTCCCAGAACTGTTCATAGTCCTCTCCATCCCACAATATAACAGAATAATTGGTAGAGGAAACCAAGGTTCCCGGTGCACTCACATGATATGCAATCTCTCTTTCCTTCAAAGACTCTTCCACAGTAAGTCTGTCTGTACTTCCTGTATTTTCCATATCACAGGGTATCCGTATGATATCCCTGAGACCAATATCAGCTGAATAAAGCACTCCATCCGAGTAACTGATCTCCTGCGGAATACTTCCGTCAACTGTATCACTGTCATAGAGCAGTTCATCCTGTCCGCTGTCTGTATATTTATAAATTTTACCGTCATAAGTCACATAAAACAGGCTATCACTGTCTCTGTCATAAGCACAACACAAAATCCTGTCCTGCGCATCAGCAACAGAAAAAACTTTCGAGCTTCCCTGTTCTGTGTTACTGACCAGAATGCCCTCCTTTTCCTTTTGCATGTAGACCACACCATGCTCGGTGGGTACCATTCCCACAATGTTGCGCCTTACACTACCCTTCTCTGCTTCTACAGAAGCAACCGTTGATATATATTTTCCCTTTGATGACAGTTTGACGATTCCTTCACTGGCAATCTGAACTCCCTGCTCAATACGGACATCATGAAGATACACATTCCCATCTCCGTCTGCCACAACCCGCTCAGCACTCAGAAAACTTTTATCAGAGGCACATGCCCGCCATAAAAGCCTTCCGTCAGCAGATATTTTCAATATTTTCCTGTTGGAATCATCAATCACATAAGTACATCCATCCCCATCTCCGGATGCATAGGATACTGAAGAAAATGTATAAGGTTTAAAAGGATTGGTAAACATCCATTCCCTGCCTGCATACACTACAAAAACAGAACATACTGTCAAAAGCAGCATAATTATTAAAATCCACTGTTTTTTTCTCTTATGTTCCATGCACCTTAACCTCTTTCTGTTAATGTAAGTTTTGATAGCAGAGTATGGGCAGGCGCCATATGCTCTTTATAATAACGCAGATTTTCAACTCCCATATCTTCTGTGTAATTGATCGTATCTGCAGACTGCAGATATCGTTCAAAGCTTTCCCGCAACAAATACTCATTAATTCCCTTGATCCGGTTAACTGCATTTTTATACTGATATACGCCAAGTCCGTTACGGCAGCTCACAATACAAAGTCCTGCCATTTTTCCCTCTACTCTTACAAGAATTCCATTAATCCTGATTTTATCAAAAACAGGAACCAGATTGTCGATCACCCGGAGCAGGCAGCCACAGTGGCACTCCTCACAAGTTTTCTCCCCACACCATTCCCTTTCCATAAATTCCCGGATCTCCTCCCGATGGAAAGGGGTTATCTCTTCTGTCTCATATGCAAATCTGCGTTTGAAATAATTATAACGGTAACGGTCATCCTGCGTATCCATACCTGCCAGAAACTGCTCAGGCGTAAAGGTATAATCCATATAATCACGGTTATCCTCTATTTCAAACTGAATGCCACTGGCTTCATAATAAGGAAGCATCCATGGAACCACATCCATAATGATCAGCTGTGCATCAAATCCCGCAAAATCTTCCTTCAGGATCTGCATAGCTTTCTTTATCTTTTCCTCCGTATAGTTTCCTACAAACGGAACAGCTACCGGATACCCTTCTGTATTCAAATATGTAATATTGATTAAAAGCCCTTCTGCTATTTTGAAGTAGGTGGGATAGGAATCCCTCCATCCAATCAAATTCAAAAAGCTGGTGTTGGCTGACCAGTGTTCATTCATACTGTCATAATACGGATCAAACAGGCTCTGATCCTCCACTCTAAGTTCCTGATAACCACGCGCAAGGAAGATTTCCAGCATTTTCTGTGGTATTTTATAATATTTTTTTGTATCTGATTTCATACGGCCTCCTCTGAATATCAGTGCATAATCTCCAACTATGATCGTGAGAAATATTTACAGCTACGCACTTACAAATATTATATCTCCATTTTTCAAATATTCCAACATAATATTAAAGTTGTTGGTTATATTCATTCTTTATAATAAAAATATGGCTTTGCGAAGCTATTCCACAAAGCCATATTTTTATTCTATTCTATCGTCAGGATATCTCGGGTTTTCTGTGACCTTCGCTCACAAAAAACGCTTCGCGGGATATTACCAATGAACAGTAACCACATAAGTTCTATTTTCTCAATATCACACATATTTTTCTTGTCTCATACTCACCATAAGTGTTATCATAATCATAAAACTGTACTGTCATTTCATATTTAAGGAGGAACATTTCTCATGGAAATCGAACGCAAATTTTTAATATCCAAAGAAAATCTGCCTGCAGATCTTAATTCTTATCCACATCACAGACTGGAACAGGGTTACTTATCCACCGCACCGGTAGTCCGTATCCGCAAAGAGGATGATAACTACTATCTCACCTATAAATCCAAAGGTCTTATGACCCGCGAAGAATATAATCTTCCACTTACAAAAGAATCCTACGAACATATGCGTCCAAAAGCTGACGGAATCCTTATTTCCAAAACCCGCTATCTTATTCCTGAAAAAGACGGACTCACCATTGAACTGGATGTATTTGATGCCCCCTATGAGGGACTCTATATCGCAGAAGTGGAATTTTCTTCTGAAGAACAGGCACTCAGTTATAATCCACCTGTATGGTTTGGAGAAGATGTTACAAACTCCGGTAAATACCACAACAGTCATCTGAGTCAGGGAAATTTATAATAAAACAGCTCCGAAATATTGTTCTGTTAATATGTATTTGCAGAACAATATTTCGGAGCGTCCCTCTTATATATAACTAAGATTACATCTTTTTACCTTTTTCAGCAGCTCCATTCAGAGCTTCAAAGACAGCACTTCTGAATCCCTTCTGTTCCAGGATTCTTACTCCCTCGATGGTGGTTCCGGCAGGAGAGCATACCATGTCTTTTAATTCACCCGGATGCATACCTGTTTCCAGTACCATTTTCGCACTTCCCAATACAGACTGTGCCGCAAACTGATATGCCTGTTTTCTTGGCATTCCCTGAGCTACCGCTGCATCTGCCATTGCTTCTATAAACATGAATACATAAGCCGGTGAACAGCCACTTACAGCACCTACAGCATCCATCAGGCGCTCCGGAACTACTTCTGTACGGCCAAAGCTGTCTGTGATCTCACAGATCTGAGCCAGTTCTTCTGCCGATACTTTCTCATTGGCACATACACCAGTCATACCCTCCCCAACCTGAGCAGGAGTATTCGGCATCATTCTTACCACTTTCAGAGGCTGTCCACATTTTTCTTCTAACCAGGCAAGAGTTTTCCCCGGCGCAATGCCTACAACTGTGTGTTCCGGTGTCAGTTCATCTTTTACTTCATTCAGCACTTCTTCATAAAACTGCGGTTTCACGGCCAGGAAAACCAGTTTTGTGTTTTTTACCACTTCATGGTTATCCAGAGTTGTAACCACTCCCAGTTTTTCTCTGCTTCGTTTGCTTCCTTCTTCTGTAAGATTGGAAACAATAATCTCATCTTTTTTATAAAGTCCTTTTTTCAGCATACCACTGATCATGGCAGAAGCCATATTTCCGCATCCGATAAATCCGATTTTCATAAATCTGCTCCTCTCTTGCAATTCCTGTTGTTTTCTGATAATTTATAACTGCCTTTTTCATATCTTTTTCTTGTTATAGATAATGATAATCATCCAGCAATCTGCCGTAAAATACTGAACAGTTACAGATAATTATAATTCATTACTGTCCAATATGACTGTAAAGGGACCGTCATTCACAAGCTCCACTTTCATATCTGCCCCAAATTCTCCCTGCTCGACAATATCAATGTGTTCTTTGCATCTGGCAATTATGTATTTGTACAGATTTTCAGCCATGTCAGGGGCCCCTGCTCTTATAAAGGAAGGTCTGTTTCCTCTTTTACAGTCAGCATATAATGTGAACTGGGAAATAAGCAGAAGACTTCCGCCCACCTCCTTCAGGCCAAGGTTTGTCTTACCGTTTTCATCTTCGAAAATACGCATATTAACCATTTTATGGATCATTTTATCTGCGATTTCAACGGTATCTTCTTCTCCTACTCCGATAAGAACCATAAAGCCCTTGCCTATCTGGCCTCGTACTTCACCATTAATTGTCACTTTTGAATGCATTACTCTCTGAATTACAAAACGCATAATTCACTCTCCTTAATCAACGGATTTCTGTCTGTTGATAGATAGCATAGCACATTTTTATCCGTTTTTCCATTGTAAAGTGTCACCTTGCGGCTGTTATCTCAAAATCTTGTGTTACTGTTCACTCCGTTCACAGTAACTTAGCCAAAATTCATTCCAGATTGCCTGCGGCAATGGAATTTTGGCTTGTATGTCTCGGGATTTTGGCATATTCATGCCAAAACACCTCGCGGGATAGTGGTATGTGAACAGTAACAATTTTGTTACTTGCACTCGTCACTCCATTCTCAGTAATGCTGCACAATTTCCTTTCATCATCTTATAATAAACCGGGATCAGAAGTGCACAGGCTCCGATCCATGCCATTGGACTGGCAATACATACAGATGTATATCCGATAATTCCGGAAAGACCTACTGTTGCAGCAATTCGCATAACCAGTTCAATCATACAGGCAGCAAAAGGTGCTTTGCCATTCTGCATGCTCTGGATGGATGTACGGTATACTGCCAGCAGTCCAAGCACAAAGTAAAAGGGAGCTACAATCGTCAGATACATATCTGAATAGTGATAGATTTCTTTTGTGGAATCTGAGAGAAACATTCTTACAATCGGATGTCTCAGCAGCAGAATTCCAATACACATGATCAGGTTAAATGCTTCTGTCTGGATCAGGCAGGCGCGCACGCCCTGACGGATACGGTCCCATCTGCCTGCACCAAAGTTCTGAGCTACATAGTTGGAAATTGCGGTCATCATTGCATTGTTTACCAGTACAGAAAGCTGGTCTGCTTTCGATGCTGCGGTATATCCTGCGACTGCTGCAGTACCCAGTGAGTTTACCACTGCCTGCATGGCAAGCTGTCCGATACACATGACAGACATCTGGAATCCCATAGGAAATCCGGTCTTCAGGTGCAGGACTGCCGTGTCTTTTAAATCTGTAAAATCTTCTCTGTGCAGATGCAGAATCGGAAAATTCTTCAGTCCTACAACCAGACTCAGCACTGCGGAAAGGAACTGTGACAGAATAGTCGCCCATGCAGCACCAGCCACCCCCATATGAAACGGTACAATAAACAGAATATCAAAAAAAATATTTAATACAGATGAAAATACCAGGAAATACAATGGTGTCTTACTGTCTCCCAATGCGCGGAGCATATTTGAGATCATGTTGTAGAAAACGGTAGCACCTGTACCAAGTAAAACCACAAACATATAGTCGTATGCTTCATCGGAAATATCAGCAGGAATCTGCATCCAGCGCAGAATCTGATGAGAAAGCAGACAGCAGATCAGTGTCAGCACTACTGTAAACGCAATACTCAGAAGCGCGGAAACCGCAACGCTCTTGCGCATTCCTTTTTCATCCTTTGCCCCGCATTTCTGTCCCAGACAAATACCAAAGCCACCTGTGAATCCATTAATAAAACAGAATACAAAATAAATAATAATACTGGTGGAACCTACTGCTGCCAGGGAATCTGCTCCCAGCGTTTTTCCTACAATCACAGAGTCCGCCAGTGTATAAAAAAGCTGAAACAGATTTCCCAGAATTACAGGAATCGCAAATTTCAGCAGTGACCGGAACGGATTGCCTGTAGTCAGATCCATCTCTTTTGATCTTGCCATGTTTCTTACTCCTCTCCTTGCACGATGTGCATACCAACGTTATAATTGTGACTATAACAAGCATTGTAAATGAATATATCCTGTGATAAATTGTCAGATCGTATTGATGCTCATGCTTCTGTGAGCAATTCATCACAGTGTACATATAATAAAATCGGAGAACTGTAATATGGCTATGCGTAAAATTCTTGTAGATGAAACCAATCGCGAACTTTGTGAACATGGAACTGTCGGTTTTCCCATGACCGTTAATCATGATGACCTGTGGGCATTTGAAGGAAAAAGTGTACCTATCCACTGGCACAATGACCTGGAGATCAGTCTTCCCAGAGAAGGAGAAGCTATCTATCAGGTGTACCGGAAAAGCTACACTGTCAGACCTGGAGATGTTCTTCTTCTGAACCGAAATGTACCTCATAGCTGTCACTCACCTAATAACAGTCATGCCAGATACAGTACCTTTCTGACACGTCCGGATTTCATATGCGGCGAATACGGAAGTGATGTGGAACGCAGATGTTTTCGCCCTTTTCTCCAGAATTCTGCTGTCCCCTGCATCCTTCTTACTTCCGAAAGTTCATGTACCCGGACTGTAATTCAAAAGCTCAATGAAACAGAAGCACTCTTTGATCAGAAGACCTTCTGTTATGAGTTGAAGATTAAGGGGCTTCTCTGTGAAATTTTCGGTATGATTCTCTGCGAACACCAGAATGATCTTGCAAAATTTATTCCGGCCAACCAGCTGGAACTGGAAAGGCTGGAACAAATGCTGGATTATCTTAATACGCATTTTGGATCTGTAATCTCTCTACAGGAACTGGCAGACCAGGTTCATCTGTCCAGAGAGGTCTGCTGCCGCCTGTTCAAAAAAATGACCGGCAAGACAATTACCGGCTATCTGGAAGAATATCGTGTAAACCAAAGTCTGCCTCTGGTTCAGAGCTGCCAATATTCTATGATCCAGATTGCAGATATGACAGGCTTCAGCAACGCCAGCCGTTTTGCCCGGGCATTCCGCCGACAATTCGGATGCAATCCCGGTGAATACAATTCTCTTAAGCTGCAAAAGTGCTAGAGCGTGTCTGAAAAAGGCTTTCTGCAAGATGTGCGTCACAATTTGTGGGATATTTTGCCCGGATGAGGGCGCCGTAGCGGGCTACGGCAACTGAATTCGGGTGAAATATCCCGCAAAGTGGGGCGTGCAGATTGCGGGAATGATTTTTCAGACACGCTCTAACCTGTATCTGTTCTTTTATATGGTTATCCTTCTGCCGCATGGATATTATATTAGAATTCCATATTAGAAACCATTCCGGAATTGATTTACATGATACAGATATTGATTTTTCAGGACCTATTATTTTCCAAAAAAGAACAGCCCCTCTGACTTATTATACGTCAATGAGACTGTTCTTTTTATTATTCGGGGGCAATCCGATATTCGTAATCGAAGCCGAGGACTTACTTGATTTGGTTACATCCCAAGTGTGTCATTTACCAGAATCACATGGATTCTGTCTTTATGTCTGGAATATCTGGTGATCAGGAACTGACAGCAGATGGTATCCGGGGATTTGCAGTTAAAGCATTTTCCGGTTTCCTTACATGGAGTTTTGATATCAAATCTCTGCGCATTAGCTGTAGCTGCCACATTTCTGGCACGCTTCATTGCACTGTCAAGATCCGGACAGACTTTGTTTATACCTACAATAAAGATTACTTTTTTCGGGCCCTGGGCAATGCAGGATACACGGTTGGAATTGCCATCAATATTGACAAGAACACCATCATCTGTGACTGCATTGGCACTGGATAAAAAGAAATCTGCATCATAGGCTGCCATAAGTCCCTCACGAGGTTCAAGCTTTGCGCGGTCAATATAATTATACTCCCCATCCTGCAAAGCTTTGACCAGACCGATCTCATGTGCACTCATGCATCCGCCCATGGCGATCGTGCTTCCGTTTGGGATCAGTTCCAGGGCCTGCTTTAATGCTGCTTCTTTATCTTGTGCATAATACCCGGACATATTGCGGGATTCCAGTCCCTTAATCACTGTTTTTGCCAAAAGTTCATTTCTTTTTTTCATGTTTGCATCCATTGTTGTGTCCTCCCTCTGATAAAATTTAACATTCCACTTCTCAGTTCGTAATTTACATAATAAGACACAAATTACATAACTGTAAATCTGTGCATCTCATAAACTATTATACCAGATATTTATTTTGCAGAAAATCATTTAATCTGAATTTTTATTTTCTGCTTCAGGATTTATTCATAATTGTTGTCTGGTAAGTTGTGATATTTTCTGATAAAATGGGCATATAAAAGAGGACTATACTTAACGAATAAGGAAGTACCTAACCGATTTATCTGAAAAACAAAAATACAGATGAAGTATTCCGGGCTCTTTCCCTGACACCATTGATGTCCGGAAAGATGAGCTGCAAGGATATATTTAACAACCGTAGCAAGAATTCCCTCACCTCTATAGGGACGCCACTGAAAAACTATTTTTATACACATTATATAGTAGATTAAAACAAATAAAAACACTTTATATTGTACTGCTTTATGCAAAATAAAGACTTTTTCAGTGGCGTCCCTATAGAGGTGAGGGAATTCTTGCTACGGTTGTTAAAGGAGTATCTGCATGAAAAATAAAAAATGGATCACGCTGGCAGCTGCCGTTGTGCTTGCTGTGACTTCACTTCCTGTGACAGCATTTGCAGAGAAAAAAGACAGCACAGATGATAAGATGCTTACAAAAACCACTTTAAATAGCGCGGAGAATCTATAAAAGAAGTGGCGGAAATACCAGCAATGATATTTCCGCCGTTTTACAACTCCGAATATCCTATCCAGAGCTACTTTGTGATCATAGTATATGTTATAAAATCAAATTTTATGAAATGTAAAAAGGAACTCGTCCAGAGCCCCTTTCCTTTGAATAAGTAATAATATCTTTCTCACTCCGGAAAAAGACTTCTTTGTACTTATATAATACTGGTTCAATTACTCCTTGTCAATATCTATTTTTATCTTTGTAATGTGTTCTGTCAAAGAAAGTTACTGTTCACATGATAGTATATTTATTGTTTACAAGTTGGTAGGTTCCGGTTATTATAAATCTAAGATTATTTGAGGTGTTAAAAGAGATGCAGGAGCCGCGACGCCTGCCAAATAATTTCTTTCATCTATAAATGCTCTGTTCCGAATGGATAGAGCTTTTTATTTTGCAATAAACATAATCAGAATCAATACTTTGCTAATAGTTTTTTCCAGGGTTTATAGCCTTTCATATAAGCAAAGTCTTCTTCATTTTGGAAGCCTGCAATCAGTTCTTTTTTCATTTCTTCAGCATATGGATTTTCTACATCTTGGAATTTTATATGTTTATATAATCTTGATTTCTGAAAATCACAGATTGTATCGACATTTTCCAGCTTTTCATATGCTTCTTCTGTTTTTTCCTGTTCCATGTATAATTGTCCAAGTTTTAGTTTTTTCATGGGATCATAGTCGGAAAAATAGTTCAGATATTTTTCTGCCATTTCATAATTCCCTTTTCGCAAGTAGAATCCGAACAGAGAATCTGCCGCATGGTGCTGGATTTTTTCATCCTTGTCATTTAGTGCTATTTCGTACCAGAAATTAATCTGTTCGTCGTACTTATCGGGGTGCTCACACTGACCTATGATTCTTCGCGAGTCAAGCATCACCGCCACCTGCCAGATTAGCATGTTGCAGTTAGGGTAATCTTTTATGATATTTACTGCCCATTGATAGGTTTTTTCGTAACCTTCTACCGAAAACATTTTGTCCATTTCTTGAATAAGTTCTGTAATTTCAACGTCTGTCAGATTTTCATGAAAAGACAATAGGGTATCAAGGGAAATATGTAGCAGCCTTGCAATAGGTGCTAACAGTTCAATATCTGGATTGGAGTTCCCGTTCTCCCATTTATTCACCGCTGGGGTAGTTACTCCTAAGCGGTTTGCCATTTCCTCCTGGGTGAAACCAGACACTTTTCTATATTTTTTTATCACACTTCCAATATTCATCCTAATTCTCTCCTGATTGAAATTTCAAAAGCTTTTGTGATTAAATCATAGCAGGATTGGAAATTGAACACAATTGAATTGTTGTTAAATAAAATTCATATTTTTTAACTAATGGGAAAGTTGATCGTGATTAGCAGTTGATTTTGGGGGCATATCCTAACAAAAGGAATCATGGAGGCTGTGTTTTGCGATACTTTGTATGTCCCCCCTGGTCACCAATTAATTAATTATGCATACTCTAACAGAAGAAGTCGGTAAAGGAGTGTCTGCATGAAAAATAAAAAATGGATTTCACTAGCGACAGCAGTCGTTCTGGCGGTGACTGCACTGCCGCTGGGAGTGTTTGCTGCAAAGAAAGATGAGGCGAAGCTTGCAAAAGTTACCTTAAATGAAGTAGCCCATTCCATCTTTTATGCACCGCAGTATGTGGCAATCGAAGAGGGATATTTTAAAGATGAGGGGCTTGATATGACGCTTATAACTGGCTTTGGGGCAGATAAAACTATGACTGCCGTCATATCCGGCGAGGCGGACATCGGATTTATGGGAGCAGAAGCATCTATCTATGCCTATCAGGAAGGAGCTACTGATCCTGTTGTAAACTTTGCACAGCTTACCCAACGGGCCGGAAATTTCCTTGTGGCAAGAGAAGAAATGCCGGATTTTAAATGGGAAGATCTGAAAGGCAGGAAAGTTTTGGGCGGACGCAAAGGTGGCATGCCGGAAATGGTATTTGAATATATTCTGAAGCAGAATGGCCTTGACCCTCAGAAAGATCTGTCTATTGACCAGAGCATTGACTTCGGCGCTACTGCGGCTGCTTTTACAGGAGATGATTCGGCAGATTTCACTGTAGAATTTGAGCCGTCTGCTACTGCTCTTGAAAAGCAGGGCGCTGGGTATGTCGTGGCATCCCTTGGTGTTGACTCCGGCTATGTGCCTTATACCTCCTACAGTGCCAAAACCAGCTATATGGAAAAAAATCCTGATATCATGCAGAAATTCACTGATGCTCTGCAGAAAGGTATGGACTACGTTCAGAGCCATACTCCAGAGGAGATTGCAGAAGTAATCGAGCCACAGTTCCCTGAAACAGATCTGGATACCATCACAGCCATTGTAAAACGTTATTACGATCAGGACACCTGGAAAGAAAATCTGGTGTTCGGGCAGGATGGTTTTGAACTGCTGCAGGATATCCTGGAAGATGCAGGTGAACTGAAAGAACGTACACCGTATACAGAACTGGTCAACACAGAATTTGCGCAAAATGCTTCCTGATGATTTGCTTTTTCTGATCCTCCTGTAATTTTAGCCCGATATTCGTCTCTTCTCATCCGTTCCTTCATATTGTCAGAGATTTTTGACTTGATTCAGCCAAACCATAATCTTATATATACTTTGAGTAACAGGTAGTAAAAAAGAACCATATTTTAACTCCAATTTCGAGAAACGCAGACAGAATTTCGTCATTTTGTCCTGCGTTTTTCTTATGTCTTTTGACAGTTTGACGGAATCCCCAGATACTGGTTACGGCTTTTCGTCAGAATGACAAGAAACGAAAAAAATCTTTGTACGATTCTTCCCTAGCCATCCCCCCTCCTTTTCGCTATACTATCTACAGATGAAAGAAACGAGTAATCAATCAGCAAAAACAATATGAAATAATTTTGGAGGAATAATAATCATGGCAAGCTTATCATTACAGCACATTAACAAAACTTACCCAAATGGTTTCCAGGCAGTTAAAGATTTCAATCTGGAGATCGAAGATAAAGAATTCATCATTTTCGTAGGACCTTCAGGATGTGGTAAATCTACTACACTTCGTATGATTGCCGGTCTGGAAGAAATTTCCGGCGGTACATTAAAGATTGGTGACAAAGTTATGAACGATGTAGAGCCTAAAGACCGTGATATCGCAATGGTATTCCAGAACTACGCTCTGTATCCTCATATGACAGTATATGATAACATGGCATTCGGACTTAAACTTCGTAAAGTTCCGAAAGACCAGATTGATAAAGCAGTTCGTGAAGCTGCAAGAATCCTTGACCTTGAGAAACTTCTTGATCGTAAACCGAAGGCTCTTTCCGGTGGTCAGAGACAGCGTGTTGCTATGGGACGTGCTATCGTACGTAATCCTAAGGTATTCCTTATGGATGAGCCTCTTTCCAACCTGGATGCTAAACTTCGTGTACAGATGCGTATCGAGATTTCCAAGATCCACCAGAGACTGGGTGCTACAATCATCTATGTAACACATGACCAGACAGAGGCTATGACTCTTGGTACCAGAATCGTTGTTATGAAAGACGGTGTTGTTCAGCAGGTAGATACACCTCAGAACCTGTATCAGAAACCAGGCAACTTATTCGTTGCAGGATTCATGGGATCTCCGCAGATGAACTTCCTTGACGCTGTTATCTCCGAAAAAGGCGGCAACCTTATCGCTAAAGTTGGCGATCATGAACTGGCTATCCCGGCTGCTAAAGCAAAAGCTCTTAAAGATGGCGGCTATGTAGGTAAAACAGTTGTTCTCGGTATCCGTCCGGAAGATATCCATGATTCCCAGATGTTCATCGAAGCTTCTCCAAGCGCACCGATGACATCCGTAGTTAAAGTTTACGAGCTTCTCGGAGCTGAAGTATTCTTATACTTCGACGTAAACGGAACTCAGGTTACAGCACGAGTTGATCCTCGTACAACAGCTAAGACCGGTGATCCGATCA
>OJRZ01001160.1_pt1 | contig 22124 bp, 17 predicted proteins | sample 1599291 | NCBI WGS metagenome assembly OJRZ01 (sample SAMN04168657, study PRJEB22393) | human gut metagenome | biome: human gut microbiome; feature: stool | host: Homo sapiens | collected 2014-03-20
CACGGGCCACTTGCTTCATAAATCCTAATACTTTTGACATCTCACGATTGTTTTTAATTAATTCGACAATAAAGATACAAGTATTCCCTGAATAAGAATACCTCATACGAACAAACAAAACAAAAAACGAAGATGTTTTGAAACAACAAAAGAACATCTACAGCGACAGACATAAAAAAGACGGCCTGCTCAAACAGACCGTCTTTACTAACAACAAGTTACATTTTGTCTCACTTTAGTTTTATTCGGATTCTACCAGCCACTTTTCAATATTCCGCGTTTCTGCACTAAAATTTACTCCTATCTTAAACAGCTCACGCCCGTCACGTTCGAACGGCAAAGCATAATGTTTCTCATTAATCTGACGTAAGGCCTCCTCTGCCGTACCGTTCAACTTAAATTCCATTACATAAATGAATCTATCTGTCTGCAAGACAAGGTCCACACGTCCTTCACTCGTGTGGTATTCGGCTTTGACATAAAAGCCCACAAGCTTGAAAACAATGAAAAGAACATTCTGATAATGCAATTCCAAGTCACGAACCAATTCATAAGGAGTATCAGCAAAGAAACTTTGCAGGCGACGGAAGAAAGATTCATAGTCACCGGAACGTATTTCACGAACGAATTTCTGTATTTCAAAGGAAGCCTCCACGGTATTAACACTAGCGTAAAAAGGAAGTAGAAATTTAATAAAACCTTCTTCCACTTCATTATTCGGAAAACCCAAACGATAATTACCAAACTCTACATCATATCCTTTTATAGTAAGATAACCACTCTGATATATCACAGGAATAGGATTATCGGAAGTTGAGTCTATGCTATTTAAAACCTCGGCAGTGGTTTCTTCATGAGCCATGCGGTGGAGATCATAATGATGCTTCTTCAATAATTCGACCAAATAGGTAGGCGTACCCGTTTCAAACCAGTAACTGCCAAACTCCTGATACTTGAATGCATTAAGCAAACTAAACGGATTGTAAATGCCGATAGAGTTATATGTAAAATGATAACCGTCGTAATAGTCACGCAGTTTCTTGCATATTTCATCATACGTTACTCCCTGGGCATCCGCCAATTCATGCAATTCACTTTCAAGATTATCATGAAGCTCCTGTTCGCTGATACCGCAAAGGTCCACATATATCTGACGCATAGATATATCGTCAAGATTGTTCAAGTCACTGAATACACTAACTTTACCAAATTTCGTAACACCCGTCAACATAGCAAACTTAATATAACCGTCCATTGACTTCAACACACCATAGAAAGCCTTCAACGTATTCCGATACTCTTCTTGCAACTCATCTCTTCCAATAGCCTGCAACATGGGCTTATCATACTCGTCAACGAGAATCACAACACGCTGTCCCGTTTTCTCCGCCGCCAAACGAATAAGGGTGACCAAACGGTCGTCTATCGTCTCATCTTTAGAACATGAGCCATACTGAGACTCATATACCAGCAACTGACGGTCGACAAGACGAATAAGATCATCTACCGTATCGAATTTCTTTGCATTCAGATCCAGATGAATAACGGGATATTTTATCCAATCCTTCTCCAGCTTCTCCATTGCCAGCCCCTCAAAAAGTTCTTTTTTCCCAGAAAAATAAGCCTCAAGCGTGGATATTAACAGACTCTTGCCGAAACGACGCGGGCGGCTCAGGAAGTAATAGCCACCTGTCTTTACCATTTGATAGATTAACGCAGTCTTATCAACATAGAAATAACCGTCTACACGGATTTTTTCAAAGTTCTGTATACCGATAGGATAAATCTTATTACTCATATATTTATAATTTTTGAGGTTGCCACACACAAAGATACACCTTTCTACCTAAATAATAGTAACTATCCATGCAAAAACAATTAAAAGATTGGTTGCCAAAAATAGAAAAAGGGCATACCCGAATGGATATACCCTCTCCTTGCTTTCTAATATCTTAGCAGACTTCTAATATTATTTTTTAGAAGCTTCTAAAGATGCTTTACGGAATTCTTTCATTGCTTTTTCAATGTCCAGAGAAGCCTTACGAGCGCGAGTTCCTGCTGCCTTGTTACCGTTTTCAATCTGAGCGTTAGCATCTTTTGAGAAGTCAGCATAAAGAGCTGCTACCTTTTCTACCAATTCTTTCATAATCCTTTTATTTTTTCGTTAATAGTGTGTCGCAAAAATACACTGTTTCCCGAAATAAACGCATAAAAACAATATTTTTTTTGAATTTATCTGCGAAAATAAGCTAAAAAAAGGGCTTTTCACCATTTTTCCCTACCTTTGTAGCCATGAAAACGCTTACTGATACGGATTACATACATACTTTGATAGCTGAAGGAGAGCATCAGCAACAGGACTTCAAATTCGAAATTTCCGACGCACGCAAGATTGCCAAAACGCTGTCGGCTTTTGCCAATACCGACGGAGGACGGCTATTGATCGGCGTGAAAGACAATGGACGAATAGCCGGCGTACGATCTGAAGAGGAAAAATATATGATTGAAGCAGCCGCACAACTTTATTGCATCCCGGAGATAGATTATACTTTACAAACATATATCGTGGAAGGCAAACAGGTATTAGTAGCCACCATCGAAGAGAATCCGCACAAGCCTGTCTATGCGAAAGACGAAAACGGAAAGCCTCTCGCCTATCTCCGCATCAAGGATGAGAATATACTGGCTACCCCTATCCACCTGCGTGTATGGCAACAAAGTGGCAGCCCGCGGGGAGAACTGATCCGCTATACGGAACGCGAACAACTCCTGCTCGACCTGCTGGAACAGGGAACGCTGCTTTCACTCAACCGGTATTGTCGGCAGACCGGTATTTCCCGACGTGCCGCCGAACATCTGCTTGCCAAATTTGTTCGGTATGATATAGTAGAGCCCGTATTCGAAAATCATAAATTTTATTTCCGAATGAAAAACGAGTGATATACTACGATTTATTCTTTTCAAAAACCTAACTATGAACTTTATCAATGAAATAAATGATATACTCTGGACATACATCCTGATTATCATGTTACTAGGCTGTGCCGTCTGGTTCAGTATCCGAACGCGGTTCGTACAGTTCCGTATGCTTCGCGAAATGATTGTATTACTCAGCGAGTCCGCCGGAAAAGAAAAACAGGGTGAAAAACATGTTTCGTCTTTTCAGGCATTCGCTATTACGATTGCCAGCCGTGTGGGTACGGGTAACTTGGCAGGGGTGGCCACCGCCATCGCCATCGGCGGACCGGGAGCTGTTTTCTGGATGTGGGTGATCGCCCTGCTGGGAGCTTCGAGCGCTTTTATCGAATCTACCCTGGCACAGTTATATAAGATACGCGGGAAGGACTCTTTTGTCGGAGGCCCGGCTTATTATATGAAGAAGGGATTGAAACAGCCGTGGATGGGGATGCTTTTCGCTGTGCTCATCAGCATTACTTTCGGTTTTGCTTTCAATTCAGTACAAAGCAATACGATTTGTGCTGCTGCCGAACATGCGTTCGGATTCAATCACACGGTGTTGGGAGGAGTGCTTACCGCTCTGACTCTTGTCATCATCTTCGGTGGTATCCGCCGGATAGCGCGTGTAAGCAGCATTATCGTCCCGGTTATGGCATTAGGATATGTAGGGCTGGCACTGGTCATCGTATTACTTAATATCACGCATCTGCCGGAAGTGATATCTCTCATCATTAGCCATGCCTTCGGCTGGGAACAGGCATTGGGCGGAGGTGTCGGCATGGCGCTGATGCAGGGTATCAAGCGCGGATTATTCAGTAATGAGGCCGGTATGGGTTCGGCTCCGAATGCAGCAGCGACGGCCAACGTCACTCATCCTGTCAAACAGGGGTTGATACAGACGCTAGCAGTATTTACCGATACTTTATTAATTTGTACCTGTACGGCATTTATCATTCTTTTCAGCGGTGCTCCTTTGGACGGTTCCTCCAATGGGGTGCAACTGACCCAACAGGCGCTCACGAATGAGATCGGTGCTTCCGGAAGCATCTTTGTTGCCGTAGCGCTGTTCTTCTTCGCATTCAGCAGTATCTTGGGAAATTATTATTACGGCGAAGCGAATATCCGTTTCATCACCGCAAAGAAATGGGTGCTCCACACCTACCGGATATTGGTCAGCGGCATGGTACTTTTCGGGTCTGTCGCCACACTCGATTTGGTATGGAGTCTGGCGGACATCACGATGGCTCTGATGGCTGTCTGCAACCTGATCGCCATTATCTTTCTCGGAAAGTATGCCATCCGCCTGCTCTCGGACTATCGTGCCCAGAAGAAAGCGGGCATCCAAAGTCCTGTTTTCAGGAAAGAGACCATGCCGGATATCGAAAAGGACTTGGAATGTTGGTGAAAACCAACACTTTTTCGTACCTTTGCGGCTCATTAAAATCTCCACACACGATTTGTAAATTGTAAATTATAAAATAGTAAATATAACGATGGGCTTATTTGGTTTATTCAAAAAGAAATCCGATGAAACAAAAGTCGGCAATGTAGAAGATTTCATATCACTGACCCGGGTTTATTTCCAGTCAGTCATCGCTACTAACTTAGGTATTACCAACATCCGCTTTTTACCGGATGTGGCTAACTTCAAACGTTTGTTCAAGATTCCTACGCAGGGAGGTAAGCTGGGACTGGCAGAAAAGTCAGCTTCACGCAAAATGCTGATGCAGGACTACGGACTGAATGAAAGTTTCTTTAAGGAGATCGACAGCTCCGTGAAGCGTAATTGCCGTACGCAGAATGATATCCAGTCGTATCTGTTTATGTATCAAGGTTTTTCCAACGACTTGATGATGCTGATGGGAAATCTGATGCAATGGAAGTTCCGTATGCCGTCTATATTCAAGAAGGCGCTTTACGGGATGACGCAGAAGACGGTACACGATGTTTGTACGAAGACGGTGTGGAAGGCTGATGATGTGCACAAGACTGCGGCGACTGTCCGCCAATACAAGGAACGCCTGGGGTATTCGGAACAGTGGATGACGGACTATGTATATAATATAGTGCTCCTTGCCAAAAAGGAACCGAAAAGAAAGAACGACGACACGGAAACGAAAAAATAAGGTCGCATAAATGTTAGAAAATCGTAAAGAATAGCATAGCAGGAAAAGCGGGAGTGGCATACTTCCGCTTTTTTTATTATCTTTATGTACTTTTTCTTTTGCCTTGATGCAAAAGAAAAAGTACCAAAAAGAAAAAATCAAGGCTGCGCCTGCCCGGCTACTCCGGTCTCATTTCCGGCTAAAGGGCAGAAACTCGCTTCGCTCAAACAGTCTGCCCTTTTTAACGCCGTAAATAAGACCCGCGCTTGACGCCGGACAGTCGAGGCCGGGGGAACCTTGCGGAGGGATAGGTCGTTACTAATAAATAATATAATAATATAGAGGATGCTTATGAAACAAAAGAAAATGCTTGTACTTACTTTTTCGCAGTTGAAACAAATCTATACGCAGGAGATGCCGGGGTTGGTAAAGATGGCGGCTGTAAGTCCGACGGTGGAGGACTTTAAGGCTGGTCTGCTAAGACATCTGGATAGTTGCGGGGTGGTTAATGAGGTTGCGGAGGAGGCGAGGGAGCAAATTCGACTCTTACTCCAGTATGATGGACAGGATGTTCATGAACTGTCTACGGGACAGGATATTTCGGTACAGACGATACGGTTGCTTTATCAGTTTCTGACGGAGAAGTTGGAGAATATAGAGATGCCGACGGATTTGTTTGTAGAATTGTTCCAGTTGTTCAAACGTTTGCAGGGGGAAAGTGTTCCTTCGCCGTCTCCGCAGCGCATCAAGAGCCGGAATGACCGGTGGGATACCGGATTGGATGAGGAAGTGCGGGAGATGCGTGATGAGAATAAGGAACGGATGCTGCATCTGCTGATTCAGAAGATTGAGAACCGGAAGTCGAAGCCTTCGGTGCGGTTTCATTTTGAGGAAGGGATGAGTTATGAGGAGAAGTATCAGTTGGTAAGCAAATGGTGGGGAGATTTCCGCTTTCATTTGTCGATGGCTGTGAAAAGTCCGGCTGAGTTGAATCGCTTTTTAGGAAATTCACTTTCGTCGGAGACGATGTATTTGCTGAATCGGGCACGTAAAAAGGGAATGCCGTTCTTTGCTACGCCTTATTATTTGTCGTTGCTGAATGTGACGGGGTATGGGTATAATGATGAAGCGATTCGGAGTTATATACTTTATTCGCCACGATTAGTGGAGACGTATGGCAATATTCGTGCATGGGAGAAGGAAGATATTGTGGAGGCAGGAAAGCCGAATGCTGCCGGATGGCTCTTGCCGGACGGACATAATATTCACCGACGGTATCCGGAGGTGGCTATCCTTATTCCTGATACGATGGGACGGGCTTGTGGAGGGCTTTGTGCATCTTGCCAGCGTATGTATGACTTTCAGAGTGAACGGCTGAATTTTGAATTTGAGACGTTACGACCGAAGGAGTCGTGGGACAGTAAGTTGCGACGGTTGATGACCTATTTTGAACAGGATACGCAGTTACGCGATATTCTGATTACGGGAGGCGATGCGCTGATGAGTCAGAATAAGACGTTGAGAAATATATTAGAAGCAGTGTATCGTATGGCGGTACGCAAGCAAAGAGCGAATCTTGAACGTCCGGAAGGTGAGAAATATGCGGAATTGCAACGGGTGAGACTGGGTTCTCGTTTATTGGCTTATTTGCCGATGCGTATTAATGACGAGTTGGTTGACATACTGCGGGAGTTTAAGGAAAAGGCTTCAGCTGTTGGCGTCAAGCAGTTTATCATTCAGACCCATTTTCAGACACCGCTGGAGGTGACGCCCGAAACAAAAGAGGCGATTCGGAAAATTCTTTCTGCCGGATGGATTATTACGAACCAGTTGGTATATACGGTGGCTGCTTCACGCAGAGGACATACTACGCGGCTTCGCCAGGTACTCAATTCACTGGGAGTGGTATGTTATTATACGTTCTCAGTGAAGGGATTTAATGAGAATTATGCGGTGTTTGCACCCAACAGTCGCTCAATGCAGGAGCAGCAGGAGGAAAAGATTTACGGACAGATGACTCCGGAACAGGCGGAAGAATTGTATAAGATACTGGAAACCAAAATCAGTACAGGTATAAATGAAGAAAACCCGAAAGAGGATGCTGACACCGCCAAACAAATAAGACGGTTCATGAGAAAGCATCATCTGCCTTTCCTAGCTACCGACCGCAGTGTACTGAATCTGCCTGCTATCGGCAAGAGTATGACTTTCCAATTGGTAGGATTGACTGAGGAAGGCAAACGAATTCTTCGCTTCGAACATGACGGTACCCGTCACCATAGCCCTATTATCGATCAGATGGGACAAATCTATATCGTAGAGAATAAATCACTGGCAGCTTATCTACGCCAACTCAGCAAGATGGGGGAAGACCCGGAAGACTACGCTTCTATCTGGAGCTATACAAAAGGGGAAACCGAACCTCGTTTCAGCCTCTACGAGTATCCAGATTTCCCCTTTCGGATTACAGATAAAATGAGTAATTTAGAAATAAGTAATAGGTATTAGGTAATAGGTAATAACCGTAGCTACTGGTTAGTTTATCCGCATGGCTTAATACCTATTACTTATTACCTATTACTTATTACTTCACTCTAATTACCATATTAGCAACAATTGCAGTTAAACCTCCGGTGGTGATTCCTGAAGAGAAAATACTTCGAATCGCCTCTGGAGCTTGTTTTAATACGTCCGGCATTAGTTCCACACCCAAACCTAAAGATAGGCTGACTGCTAAGACTAGGGTTTCTTTGCGGCCTATTTCCTGTGAGGAAACGATGCGGATACCTGCTGCCGCTACTGTACCGAACATTAATAAGGTGGCGCCTCCCAGTACCGGATCGGGCATCAGAGAGAATATAGCTCCTACAATGGGGAATAATCCCAGCAGAACGAGCATAGCGGCAATATAATAGCCTACATAGCGGCTGGCAACTCCTGTTAATTGGATGATACCGTTATTCTGTGCGAAGATGGAGTTCGGGAAGGAGTTGAATATACCTGCTAAAAGAGAGTTGAAGCCATCTGCCATCACACCGCCGGAAACACGTTTCAGATAAGAATCACCTTCAATCGGAAGTCCGGAAATCATGGAGTTGGCTGTCACATCACCTGTGGCTTCAATGGCAGTGATCAGATAGACCAGGCCAATGGCGATAAATGAAGAGATATTAAAATCAATACCGTATTTAAAAGGTTGCGGGATGTTGAAACTCATCAGCATCTCGACATTTAGTGCGCTCATATTTACTTTTCCCAGGGCGAAAGCCAGTCCATAACCCAGACAAAGGCCGAACACGATGGAACTCATGCGCAGGTATTTGTTTTTGCAGCGATTGAAAAACAAGACGCTCAACAATACGAGTGCAGCAATGGACAGATTTTCCCACGAACCGAAGGAGCCGTCGTCCATCGCGCCATATCCGCCGCCACAGGAAACGATACCGACTTTGATCAGACTCAATCCGATCAGTAGTACGACAATGCCGGACACTAGCGGGGTGATGATATTGCGAAGATACTTGAAGGTACGGCTGACGACCATTTCAATAGGTGCGGCAGCTATACAGGAGCCGAATATCAACGGAAGTCCGCCTACTAATCCGGTCGCTATGATAGGACCGATAAAGGAGAAACTGGTACCTTGGATACAGAGCAGCTTCGCTCCTATCGGGCCGATACGACGGCATTGTATAAACGTAGATACCCCCGAAGCAAAAAGGGACATAGATACCAGAAAGCTTGTTTTTTCAACATCCAGCTTCAGTGCGCTCGCAATGATAAGAGGAGGTGTAATGATGGCTACAAAGATAGCCAACAGATGTTGCAAGGCAGCAAACAGGGCATCTTTAAATGGGGGGCGGTCTTCTACGCCATAGATCAAATCTGTTTTCATTCGATATTTTTATTCAATAATTGATGTATATCCACTGGGGAATTTTGTACTTCGAAGTTTAGTTCAGCGTCCACTTCAAAGCCAGTGTCGGAATTACATAGAAGCCGTCACGACCACCGAAGTTATTGCTCAGTTCCACTTCAGAACCGACACTCAGGTTAAAGTTTTTATTCACTCCCTTGATGCGGTTCAGGTTTACCCAGAATTGCGGTTCGGAGAGGAAGATGGTTTTTCCATACTTGGTTTCTTCACGCCACCAGTCGGCAAAACCGGAGAAGGTGAGCAAATCCTTGCAAAAGTTCATGTACCATGTTCCTGTCAACTGGAAGTTATTCGGGGATGGGTGCTTTTGTATATATTTGTACATGGCTGTCAATGTGAAGCCTCTGGAGAAAGAAGCGTTATTATAGGTATAGGTGGCTCCCGCCAGGTAAGCGTTGTTGTAGGAAAATCCTTTCGCCAGTCCGCCATTGTATTCGAGATGGGCGGAGAAAGGACCTTTCCAGAATTTCAGTTCACGGGCTATCTCCCAGTAAGCGGAAGCGACTCCTTCGGACGTATAGTCCATATCGATAAAGAAGTAGGTACTTCCCCAGTTGTCGGGATGAAACTTCTCGACAGTGGAGGTCAACAGCGGGCGTCCTTTCAAGTCTTTATCATACAGGGAACGTCCGAAATCATAATGTAACTGAATGTTTTGTGCCTGCAATTCCGGTACGGCAGAAAGCAGCATACATAGGAAAAGAGCAGAAATGATCTTTTTCATGACAAATGTGTTTAAATGAAGGTGCAAAAATAGTTAAACCTATACATATATTCACATTCCGACACTAAAATTTTAATCCAGACTATTATTTCCTGTATCCCACCACAATCGGGTACCTCCATGATCGGGCCCGCCCAGAGCCTCCACAAGAGCCAGGTATTGCTCTCTGTCTTCGGTTTGCAGCGTACCGGGAAAGTTGAGACGACGTACCATTGTCTCTGTGTCAATACATCCGTTCTTGCTATGGTTGAAGCGTACCGGAAACAGGCGGGGATATCCCGTGCGGCGCTGTTCCGCCCATGCCTCGCAACCTTCCGGGAATAAGGCAATCCATTTCTGCGTAATGATCTTTTCCAGCTTTATTTCCTTGTCGTCTGCGGGATTCCATTTAGGAGAAACCCGGCAACGGGCAGGAATGTTATTTTCGGAGTCTTGTGTGTCGATGAAATCGGCAGCCGTCCGCTCACTGTTCAGATAATCGTCCATCTGATAAATGCCGTGTTGATGAAGAGACGCCTTTATTCCGTTCAGATAACATTCTTCTTCATCTTCCAGAATCCATCCGCGCAAAGCAGCTTCGGCACGGAGAAACCAGACTTCGGCAGAGCTCATCAAAGGGGCATCCGTACTCTGATCGACGGACAATTTGGATAAGCCTGCATAATGATTATGCGCAAAGCAGGTTCCCTGACGGATGCCGCGGTACTCTCCTGCATACGCCTTGTCGGTACAGGTTTCAAAGTAAACTTTCAATCGGGGATCATCGTAGCCTGTCAGAATAGATTCCATTGCAGCGCTCATATAAGTTTCATTCCATACCCGGTTGAGCTCTCCCAACGGGTTCGTGAATCCGGATTTCGTAGAGACTGCTACCCGTTCAGCTTCCGCTTCAAAGACACCAAATTCATTTTCCAGTCCCTTCCGGAACTCGGCGCGTGCCTTATCCGGATCAACCGCAGAAATACGCATTGCCAGACGCATACGCAACGAATTGGCAAACTTGATCCAGGAGGAATATTGACCATCCAGCAAGATATCAAAGCGGGTGAATCCATTGGAGCCGGGCTTCTTGTCTATATAATCGGTAAGAGAGACAACAGCCGAATCGAGTTCATTAAAGAACTCATAGTAGACTTCTTTCTGCGTATCAGGGCGATATTGATTCTGGGCATTCGCGAAATTCTTATAAATAACAGGGCCGTAATAATCTGTCACACGGTGCATGACTTCCACTTTCAGCACTTTGGTAATGCCGAACAAGGCAGGTTCCGTATCACGGGTGGCATTCTCCGACTGGTAGATTTGTGGAAAGATATACGAATACATATGTGTCCACATGGCGCTGTTCCAGCCATCCTGCATATTATAATCCGAGTTATGCGTACCTCCGTTCAAGGGTTTGCCGTCGTGCATATAACCGGAGAACATATCCGCGTTCAGATTCTGTATCAACTGGAAAGGCCAGTTCTTGCCTTTACCGAAATCATAGTTAAAGTAGATGCCTTGCTGGATAATCCCCAGACGAATACCGAAGCCATTGTCGTCAATCAGCAAATCATCGTCCGTAATTCCCGACTGGTCGATATTAAATTCACGGAATTTTCCTGTACAGCCAACAGAAAGCAGCAGCATCCCCAGCAAGTATATATAAATATGTTTTTTCTTCATCATCTTCCCTCCTGCTCTTAAAATTCACATGTCAAAGTAAAGCCCAGACTGCGGGTGGTAGGCATACCGAACACTTCAATTCCCTGATTGTCATTGCCTGTAGAAAGTACCAGATCGGGATCGAAAGGCGCTTTCTTGTACAGAAAACAAAGGTTGCGGGCTACAAAAGAAAGTTGCAGGTCTTTCAGACAATTCGTTTTCTGTACCCATTTTCGGGGGAAGCTATAACTCAGCGATACTTCCCGCAGACGGAGGTTGGTAGCGTCATACATATAGTATTCCGTCACGCCGGCGCGTCCGCCCACTACATTTTTATAGAATCCTTTGACATCGCTTATTTGCTGGCCTTCCAGCGAAACATATCCTTTATCACGGGCTTGCGCCGTCGCTTTCGATACTCCATAGAGGTCCATCTCCGCCTGGGTCTGCGAAAGGACTTCACCTCCATAGCGCCAGTCAAGCAGGAAGTAAAGGCTGAAACCTTTGTAGGAGAAGGAATGATTCCACCCCAACATAAAGACCGGATTGGCATTGCCCACCTTTACGGTATTTCCATCGCCTTCTACCAACGGAAGTCCTTTATAGTCTCCGTCCGTTCCATAAACGATGTGCCCTTCTTCATCACGTATAAAGGCTTTACCGTAAATATCGCCGATAGAGCCGCCTTTCACCAGTTTCATCGCATAACTGGACGAGAAGCTGGTAGGTCCGTAAACAAATTCTTTCAGTTCTTCATGGAGTTCTACAATCTTGTTCTTATTGGCAGAGAAGTTGAGAGAGGTCTTCCACGTGAAGTCGGGGGTCAGTACCGGAGTGGCATCCAGCGTTATCTCCCATCCCTGATTCCGGATATCTCCGGCGTTGACGTATCGATAGGCATACTTATCGCCCGCAAGCGCAGGCAGTTTGAAAAACTGCTCATACGTGTCGGTACGGTAATAGGTCAGATTTAATCCGAGGCGGTGCTGCAAGAACTTCCATTCCATACCCAATTCGACAGAATGCGTCATTTCCGGTTTCATCTCGGCGAAAGGGGCCGCATCGCTTGCCAGTATCTCTCCACCGGCAGTCACATACGAAACAGGATAGGTGATAAAGGGAGGCACCCCATTGCCAACGATACTATAAGCACCGCGCAACTTCGAGAACGAAACCCATTCGGGCATCTTTACCCACTTATCCGGAAGGAAAGAGACACCGACGGAAGGATAAAAGAATCCTTTCTTCTCGTACTTCGTGTAAGCCAGCGTAGACGACCAGTCGTTACGTGCGGTCAGGTCAAGGAAGACTCCTTCTTTATAGCCAATCTGTGCCGTCGCAAAGACCGATTGCAGTTGGTAATGGGCATCTATTTTCTGATCGATACTGGCAGAACTGCTCATCACGATATTGGCAAGATTAAACACATTGGCATATTTCAACGAAGCATTCTTCGAATCAATGCGAGTGGAGTTAGTGATTCTGTCATTGATACTGCCGCCAATGGCTACATCCAATGTGAAGTCATTCAGTTGCTTCTTGACCATCGCCATCACATCTCCGTACATCTGCGTTTCCTGATAATCCATTTCAATATAGCGCCCGTTCATCCCACAGAGTGCCGTAGCGGTGGAGGCATAAAATTTCTGACGCAGTTTATCGGCTGAGTAATCCAGATTGCCACGAGCCTGAAGTGTCAGCCAATCAGTGACTTTCAAATTGGCAGAAAGGGAAAGGAGCAGGCGGATACGTGCATCCTTACTCTGTATGCGGTTTTGTATCCAATACGGATTCTGTTCAAAGTCTTCGGTAAAAGTATGCCAGTTTTGTGTATTCAGCTTTCTGTCCTCGTCATAACGCTCATAGTTATCTTTATAATAAGCCAAGTCCTCGCCACGAGGAAAGCGGTATAGACCTACCAGCGGATTCATATAAAAGCCTCCCGATACGGGTTTATTCTTCACTGTCTGCTTCATGACATTCACGTTACCGTCCAATTTCAGCCTGCTGTTGAAGAGGACGGCGGTCTCTCTCAGATTGATATTGTGTTTGGAGAGTTTATTTTCATTCAGAATGCCGCGACCGGTGGTGTTGGCATAGGAGAAATATGTTTGTAGCTTGTCATTTCCGGAGTTGACGGATACAGAAGTGATCGACGTTAGTCCGGTACGGAAAAAGTCACCCAAATTATCGTAAACCGTCAGATTTTCTTTTTCTCCCCAACTGTCTGTTACATCACTTACTCCGTAGCTGTTCTGCATTTCGGGCAGAGAGAAAGCCTTTTCAAAAGTCAGTCCGGTAGAGAAATGAATATCCCTCCGTCCTACGGTATTTCCTTTCTTTGTAGTAATAAGAATGACTCCGTTGGCCGCCTGGCTACCATACAAGGCTGCGGCAGGAGCTCCTTTCAGGATGCTGATACTTTCCACATCCTCCGGATTCAGATTCGAGATTCCGTCTCCCCCATCCCGGTTACCGGCATTTGCCGTACCGCCGATAGCCGAATAAGCCTGTTCCGAAGTAGAATTTAACATGGGAACACCATCTATCACGTACAGAGGCTGATTATCACCGGCCACCGATCGTACCCCACGGATACTGACTTTCGCCGATCCGCCCATGCCGGAAGAGTTCTTGCTGACCTGCACACCGGCTGCCTTTCCTGCCAAAGCCGTGATCATATTCACTTCTTTCACACGATTCAGTTCTTCTCCCCTCACCTTTTGCACGGCATAGGCCAAAGAGGATTCTTTCTTTTCAAGTCCCAAAGCAGTTACAATCACGTGGTCAAGCAGCAGAATATTTTCTTTCAGACATATTTCAAGCATTGACCTACCCTTTACACTGACTTCCTGAGACTCGTAACCTACGAAAGAAATTTGCAGAACAGCACTATCCGGAACGGATAAAAAGAAATTCCCCTCCACATCTGTCACTGTTCCATTCGCTCCGCCTTTCTCTCTGATTGTCGCTCCGATAAGTGGTTCACCATAGGTATCGATGACCCGCCCCCTTACCGTAAAACTGGCAGAGGAAACTTTCACACATTCTTTCGACCCCGGCCGTGAAGCATAACAATCTTCTTCAAAGAAAGCTAACAAGCTTATAAAACAGCAACTTATAATTATTCTTGTTTTCAACAGCATTTCAATAAGTTGTTTTTCACCATCTCCGTGCAAAAATAGCCAAATATTTTTAAATTTGTTTTTTTCCGTAACTATTTTGAGGGAAAAGAATAGATTCGTTATTTTTGTAGGAAATTACATCAATATGGAGATTGAAATCGAAAAACATCCTTTAGAACCCTTTCTCCCGCCAAAAGCAAAGCTGCTGATGCTGGGAAGTTTTCCGCCACAAAGAAAACGGTGGTCGATGGATTTTTATTATCCGAACCTGAACAATGATATGTGGCGCATTGTCGGACTCTTGTTTTTCGGAGATAAAGATCACTTTCTGAACGATACGCGGAAAGCATTCTGCCGGGAACAGATTATTGACTTCCTGAATGAAAAAGGAATCGCCCTGTTCGATACAGCCTCATCTATCCGGCGTCTGCAGGATAACGCTTCGGACAAATTTCTGGAAGTGGTGCAGCCGACGGACATTGCCGCATTACTCCGCCAACTTCCCGAATGCAGAGCAATCGTCACCACCGGACAGAAGGCAACGGATACGCTCCGTGCACAACTGGAAGTGGAAGAACCGAAAGTAGGAGACTATGCCGAATTTGTGTTTGAAGGACGGGCGATGAGACTCTACCGGATGCCTTCTTCCTCACGGGCGTACCCGCTTGCATTAGATAAAAAAGCCGCCGCCTATCGGATTATGTATCAGGATTTGCAGATGGTTATTTAGGTAATAGGTAATAGGTATTAAGTAATAAGTATTAGGTATTAATCGATAAATAGTATATAGTATGACACCTTTATTTTTGCAATATCCGGCGTGCAGTACATGCCAGAAAGCTAAGAAATGGCTAATCGAAAATAACATTGAGTATACTAACCGGCTCATTGTGGAAGATAACCCTACAGTGGAAGAGTTGAAAGCGTGGATTCCACGAAGCGGATTGCCAATAAAGAAATTCTTCAACACAAGTGGCTTGATATATAAAGAGCTGAAACTGAGCGAGAAGCTGCCTTCCATGACTGAGGAAGAACAAATCGCATTGCTGGCAACGAACGGTAAGCTGGTGAAACGCCCGTTAGTAGTGACAGACAGCTTCGTTCTGGTAGGTTTTAAGCCCGATGAATGGGAAAAATTAAAATAATTGGAAATTTATTTACCCTAATATTTGCTGGTTCGAAAGTTTATACTACCTTTGCAGCCGCAAACACGGGAGTAGCTCAGTTGGTAGAGCACCGGTCTCCAAAACCGGGTGTCGGGAGTTCGAGCCTCTCCTCCCGTGCAGAAGTAAACCGCAGGTAATCGTCGATTATCTGCGGTTTCTCTTTTATAGTCCATAGCTTAGTAATTGCATTGCAGATTCTATTTAAAATTTATGCAAATCCTAATTCGTTCCACCTAGGTTATCTTTTAGTTCGACCCAGGTGATCGTTTAGTCCCACCTAGGTCGAACGAAAGGGAAACGTATATGGAACGAACTAATCAATGCGAAACCATACATTGATCTATGCTGATCATCCTTTTAATTAACCTATACTATTACTTCTTTTCCGCTATCTCCCGTTTCATCCCTTTGGCAGTTTCTACCAGACGGATAAATTCTCTTCTGTATCCTTTTTCATCATTATTCAGTCCCTGTTTGGCAAGGCCGATCACTTTATCATAGCTTGCCGCTCCTTTAAAGTCAGAGTCCCGAAGCAGCTGACCGAACATAGCCACGGCAGAAGCGAAACGGAAATCGGAAGAAACATTATTTCCTTTATTATCCACAAAGGGAACTTCCATCTTTTTGCTGACGTCCTTATCCGGAGCTTTATAGCGCAGTTTCACGGTCAGCAATTCATTAGAACCGATCGGCTGCACCGTCTCTTTTTGTTTCTTCTGATATTTCAGATCATCTACCTTTCCTACGTAATCATTCTTTACGCCTACGGGAATCACTTCATAGAAAGCTGTCACCGTATGTCCGGCTCCCAATTCTCCGGCATCTTTGGCGTCATTATTAAAGTCTTCGTCTTTCAGCAAACGGCTCTCATAACCAACCAGACGATATGCCTGCACCTGAGCCGGATTAAATTCCACTTGCAGCTTCACGTCCTTTGCTACCGTATGAAGCGTAGCGCCAAACTCACCCACCAGGACACGATTGGCTTCCTGCAAATTATCGATATAAGCATGATTTCCATTCCCTTTTTCTGCTAAAGCCTGACCTTTATTGTCTTTATAGTTACCCATTCCATAACCTAGCACACTCAGGAATACTCCGCTCTTACGTTCCTTCTCTATCAACTGTTCCAAACCTTCCACAGAAGAAACACCTACATTGAAATCTCCATCGGAACAAAGGATTATCCGATTGTTTCCTTTAGAAAGGAAGTTCTGTTTAGCCACTTTATAAGCCAGTTGGATACCTGCGCCGCCGGCCGTAGAGCCACCGGATGTCAGTTCGTCTATCGCATCACGTATTTTCTGTTTGTCACTGCCCGGAGTAGATTCCAGTTTTACGCTGGCGTTGCCCGCATATACAACGATGGCTACCTTATCTTTATCACGCAGATTATTAACTAATAGCTTCAGAGATGACTTCACCAAATCCAGACGGGTAGGTCCCCACATAGAACCGGATACATCAATCAAGAATACCAGATTAGATTCCGGAAGTTTGTCAGTCGGAATCTCCCTTGCTTTCAGTCCGATACGTACCAAACGATGATCAGCATTCCAGGGGCAAACACCTGCCTCCATTGTAATCTTCACCGGATCGCTTCCGGTCGGCTTCGCATAATCGTAGGAGAAATAATTCACTAACTCTTCTGTACGGATAGCATCAGGCACCGGCAAGGTACCGCTGTTGATCATACGACGCATATTACTGTAAGAAGCGGCATCCACATCAATAGAGAAAGTAGAAAGCGGAAATTCTCCTACCTGCTTAAAACCATTTTCACTGATCGATTTATATTCTTCCGTATTTACTGCATCCATACGTACGGACGGGTGTCTGAGACTTGCCAGATTGACGGTTGATATGGCGCCGGTAACAGCTACCTTTCGCTGGCTGCCGTATCCGACGACAACACATTCTTCCAAAACATCAGAACTAGCCATAAGGCTTACGTCCATCTTTGCAGAGAATATGATTTTTTCCACTTTCTCAAAACCAATATAGCTGAAGATAAGAGTTTCCCCCTTGTTTGCTTCAATCCTGTACTGCCCTTGTAGGTTCGTAACAGTTCCACGGGATGTTCCCTTCACCGTCACCGCACATCCTACCAACGGCGAACCGTCTGATCCGTCCGTCACCGTTCCCTTTACGATCAAAGGCTGCGCCCATACCGTACCACCCAATGTAGTAATCACTAACATCACCGTGAGCATCATTGCTCTGAGTTGATTTGTCTTCATAACTTTATCTTTTTAAAATGTTACAATTAATCCGCTTTTACTATAGAGATGCAGATTCCACACGGATTCCATAAACCAACTGAAGTTTTTTTTATTTTTCTTCCACACGTTGCTATTTTTAATTCCTATGCCTATCTTTGACTGCAAAAAAAAGCTGTGTTCTTTAAAAGAAACATATCGAAGCTATCGGACGAGGAACTACTGACCCATTATATAATGTCCGAGGATACGGAATATTTCGGTGAACTATACAACCGTTATATCTCGCTGACGTACGGACTTTGCCTGAAATATCTGCAAGATGAAGACCAAGCGCAGGAAGCGGTGATGCAGATGTTTGAAGACCTGTTATCTAAAATCAGCAATTATGAAATAAAAGCATTCAAGCCGTGGCTCTATCGGGTGGCGAAGAACCATTGCCTGCAACTGTTACGAAAGGAAAACAAAGAAATTCCGCTGGATTATACCATTAATATTATGGAATCCGATGAATTTCTGCATCTATTAAGTGAAGAGGAAAGTTCGGAAGAGCAGCTGAAAGCATTGCACCACTGTCTGGAAAAGCTGCCCGAAGAACAAAGGACCAGCATTACACGTTTCTTCCTGGAAGAAATGTCGTATGCGGACATTGTCGAACAAACCGGATTTACTCTGAATAACGTGAAAAGCTATATCCAGAACGGAAAGCGAAACTTGAAAATTTGTATTAAGAAACAAGCCCTATGAAACTATTGGACTACATACGAGGACTCCGCAAAGGAAAAGAGGCCCACCGACTGGAACGAGAGTCGATGCAGGATCCTTTCCTGGCCGATGCTATGGATGGTTACAGCCAGGTGGAGGGAAATCACGAACAATGGATCGAGAAACTGCGGATGCAGGTTTCAGCTCATTCGGCAAAGAAAAAGAACACCCGTGCTATCACTTGGAGCATCGCTGCCTGTCTGGCTATCGGATTCGGTGTCAGCAGTTATTTCCTGTTCCTGAAAAAGAGTATGACGGACGAAGTGTTCATTGCCAAAGAGAGTGTTTCCTCCAAGTTGGCTGAACCCGCAATTCCGCCCACTCCGGCTATTCCTGCAACTCCAACAGTTCCGGCAACTCCACAAAAGGAAATCGCATTGGCTACCGCAAAGGTAAAAACAGATTCCACTCCTGCTTCCGAAGATTCCACTCCTGTTTCCGAAATTACTGCGAGACAAGCGGATAAGAAAGATATGATTGCCAAAATCCAAGCGACTTCCCAACCACAACAAGGTGTGCCGGTGATGGAGGAAGTGTCGGAAGAGACTGCCGCATTGCAAGAAGTAGTAGCAACGATGGATACTTTCGAATCTGAATCTGATAAGAAAATGAAGTTGGCTAAGGTAGCGACTATCCTTCCTCAAAAGAACATGATTAAAGGGAGAGTGACCGACGAAAAAGGAGAACCGCTTATCGGAGCCAGTGTGACATATAAAGGAACGAATATCGGAACCATCACAAATATGAATGGAGAATTTTCGTTAGTCAAAAAGGATGATAAGAAACGATTAACAGCGGAGTATATCGGATATGATCCGGTAGAAATCCGGGTAGATACCAGCCGGACGATGCTCATTGCCATGAACGAAAACAAACAGGTACTCAATGAAGTGGTGGTAGTGGGATACGGCGCTAAGAAAAATAAGAAGTCAACAACTGCCGGAAATGTTGTGACGGTTAAAGAACAGGCAAAGAAAGAGATTACTCCGCAACCTGTCATCGGAAAACGTAGCTATCAGAAATACCTGAAAGAGAATCTCGTTCGTCCAACGGATGATAACTGTAAAGATATTAAAGGGGAGGTAGTCCTTTCTTTCTTTGTTAATGAAGAAGGAAAGCCGCAAAATATCACTGTTATTCATGGATTATGTGAATTCGCTGATAAAGAAGCCATCCGGCTTGTCAAAGAAGGACCTAAGTGGACAAGTGGAAAACTCCCGGCAAGAGTAACAGTACGATTCTGAACTTAATAAATACCAATAAGAAGGCACATTTGTGCCAACACAGTGGCACAGACATGCAAACAAGGTGGCATTGTTGTGCCAACCTATTGGCATAGTAATAACAACACAAAGCCTATCTTAAATCAGTTCGTAACTAGCCATCTGTATTGGCATATCCAAATTATGAAGCACTTTCTCCAATAGAATACCCTCGCGGTTATCATATTCATACCCGAAAGTGGCACGGATACCTTGCAGGATAAACTGTGTGGCACGGTCCAATGCCATCGGCAGACTGTCTCCCTGCATCAAAGAGCCGGTGATGACACTGGTAAAAGTATCGCCCGTGCCGGGATAATGTGCAGGCAGATAAGGGCAGGTCACTTTCCAGTAGCGGTTTCCCTGACGGTTATATGCATAGACAGACGTTTTATGAGGCTCATCATGTACAGGAACACTGGTGATGATAACCACTTGCGGACCTTTGTCGGACAAAAGACGAAGATATTCTTTCAGTTCTTCATCCGTGTTATCTGCTTTATAGGGTTTATCCAATAAATAAAATAGTTCCGTCAGATTGGGGGTAATCACATCTGCTTTCGTGATTAAGTGGCGCATCTCTTTTATCATCTCTCCATCAAAGTTGGTGTATAATCGTCCGTTATCTCCCAACACCGGATCGGCAACGATCAGGCTGTCCGGCCGACGAAAGTCCCTGATAAAATCAGAAACAATCTGAATTTGTCTCGGAGAACCCAAGTATCCGGTATAGATAGCGTCGAACTCTACCTCCAGTTTCTTCCATTGGGCAATAATCTTCGGCATCTCGTCCGTTAGGTCGAGAAAGGAGAAACCGGGATATTGCGTATGATTGGATAACACAGCCGTAGGAAGCGGACAGACCTGAAAACCCATGGATGAAAGAATAGGAATGACGACGGTCAGAGATACGCGCCCCATTCCCGAAAGGTCATGGACGGCGGCTATTTTCTTTACTTTATTGGCATACATATAATTTATAATTAAACGTTTTACTACTCTTATCCTACAAACTCATTTATCTACTATGGACAAACAGAAACAGATATTCAATTTACGTCAAAGGAGATTCGACTATATTCTCCAAAAGACTCTATTACATCCGATGGAAACCGGACTTTATCCAAACAGAGCCTCTATTTACATCAAACGGAAGCTCTGTTTATATGAAACAAAGGCTCTATTTCTTATCAATAGAGCCTCTGTTTTTAAGCGTCAACGGAGTCTCCATTTCGTTTGTACTAACAAATATAAAACTCCATTGTTTTGAAACCAAATTTATTTTAGAATAATCAACACGGAAACATTAGGTTAATATCACTAACACGTCCCGTGCCCCATGCGCTCCCATCACTAAAGCCTGCTCAATATCAGCAGTCTTTGACGGACCGGAGATGAACGTTCCGAACTGATATTCCTGTCCGTCCAGCTCACGGTAGGCATCATACATGGTATCTACAATTTTATTCCGGTCGAGCAGAATGACCAACTTCTCCGAGATAAAATAGATTGCTTTATATTTCACCGTCTGCGGTATCCAGATGGCTCCGTTTTCGGCTACTCCGATTTCTCCTTTCACTACGGCAACATCTGTGCCGTCCAACTCTTTCGGATCATCCAAATTATCGGGATTGAACGTAGCACAGGAAATATCCGGCAATACGGAAGCAATGCGCATAGCATCCGGGTAAGTCCGGCGTATGACCGCATTCACATCTTCCCCTTCGCCCAATACAACTGCCGTACCACCCACCGCACGGCTGATTGCACAGAACTGTTCTATCTTGTCAGGATATGACAATCGTTTCATATCCGCAATATCCGGTTTATCATAACGCGTCTGCGTATGCTGGCGGATGCTGGCTAATATATCTTCTCTGCTGCTCATTTGGATTCCTCCTTTCCCTGTACTTTGTTTTTCTTCCACATTTCATTGAACGACTCGCTGGCAAATTCCGGCAGTTCACGTCCCTTTCCCCAATCGTCGAGATCGTTGTATTTCATGAAACGAGGCAGGCCATTTACCACCGGGGCTGCCCACAAGGCTGCGTTGAACAATGCCGGACGCTCCATCAGGAACTTCATACCGCCGGACATGATCTTCTTTCCAGTATTGGCTTTCCCCAGTCCGTCCAAATCCTGACGCCATTTGTAAATCTGCTCGGCCAAATCTACTTTCACCGGACAGACATCGGAACAGGACATACACAGAGAAC